>Ga0209652_1000113_pt1 | contig 64824 bp, 56 predicted proteins | sample SaaInl74LU_5_DNA_FD_184641 | JGI IMG/M metagenome (GOLD analysis project Ga0209652, IMG submission 184641) | Marine microbial communities from expanding oxygen minimum zones in the Saanich Inlet - ESP_74LU_5_DNA (SPAdes) (version 2) | ecosystem: Environmental > Aquatic > Marine > Intertidal zone...
ATACAGGACGCCCCTCCTGGATTGTTTTGCTATAATGGATAGAGGTTGGGCTCCTGATGTGTGGACCAGAAATGCGTCAGGGGGCAACTGCAGTGAAACGCTTTCAATAACATCGTCTTTAACGGCAATGAGGTAAAGATCTACAGGCGTCAATTGATTTGTAGAGGCCCTGTAAATGACGCCATTACGCGTTTCTAAGGCTTGTGAGGGGCTGCATATTTGGGTCACTTTATAATCCACAAGGACCTCCAGAGCAGCATGTAAATGTTGCCCTAAATTCCCATATCCAATGAGTGCTATTGTCACCATGGGATAAAAATACACAATCTCTTTGTGAAAGTCTTTAACTGGGCTATTATCTGTATGGGTAATCCTGTTTTAGTCGCTCAATATTCCTTATTTTTGCATAAAAACTTGCATGATGCAGAAGAAAATAGCCTCAATTTTATTTTCGACTCGGCTCACCGCCACCCTATTTCTTGTTTTTGCCGCTGCCATGGCCGTTGGGACCTTTCTCGACCAAGGATATTCTAGGCCACCATCGCCCTATGCGCGTGAACTGATCTTTAATGCCTGGTGGTTTGAGGCGATCATGATTTTCTTTGTCATCAACTTTTCAGGAAATATTGTGCGTTTTCGCCTCTATAAAAAGGAAAAGTGGGCTACATTGACCTTGCATTTATCCTTTATTCTTATTCTTGTCGGGGCCTTTATTACGCGGTATATCGGCTATGAAGGGGTCATGCATATCCGCGAAGGTGGTACAGAGAATACAGTGTTGTCCGACGACACTTATCTCACCACATTTATTGATGGGGATTACCAAATTAATGGGGTTGCCCAGCGCAGGACGCTCCGACCACACAAATTGAGATTGTCCGAAAAATTATCCAATGATTTAAGCATCAAGACCGACTATAACGGCCAATCTGTGTTGATAACGGTCATTGACTTTGTTGAGAATGCGCAAGAAGGATTATTGCCTTCAGAAGAAGGCGCATTTTATTTGAAACTTGTTGAGTCGAGCGATGGCACACGCCATGAACATTATCTAAAGGAAGGCACAGTCACCAATGTCCATAACATTCTTTATGCTTTCAATTTGGAGACTCAAGGTGCCGTGAACTTAAGCTGGAATGGGCAAGACGTCTATACCATTAATAGTCCCTTTTCAGGGGATTATATGCGCATGGCCGATCAACAGAGTGGTGCGGTTTTGGCAGATTCTCTGCAGCCCCTTCAGTTGCGTTCTCTATACCAGATGGCAGGTGTCTCCTTTGTGATTCCAGATTTAGCCACACGTGGCCAAATGGGTGTGGTAAAAGCCCCAAAATCAGAAGCGACAGGTAATGATGCCCTGACCCTAGAAATTCGCTCAGGTGATTCAGTAGAAGAGGTGACTCTTTTGGGTTCAAGAGGATTAAGTCCGACGCCAAAAATAGTCAGCATCGCTGGACTTAAAGTAGGCATGAGCTATGGATCAAAAGCTTATGAATTACCCTTTAGTATTACCCTAAACGATTTTATTGCCGACAAGTATCCAGGAACCGAAAAGGCCTATTCTGCCTTTAAGAGCAAGGTTACCGTCAACACTTCAGACACCACGTTTTATGACTATGATATTTTTATGAATCATGTTTTGGATCATGAAGGTTTTCGCTTTTTTCAGGCATCGTTTGACCCTGATGAAGCGGGCACCGTCTTGTCTGTAAATCATGATTGGTGGGGTACTTACACGACCTATTTGGGGTATTTCTTACTGTACATAGGCCTGATGGCTATTTTGTTTGATCGTAAAACGCGGTTTGCAGATTTAGAACGCTTTTTAGACAAGATTAAGGCCAAGAAGAAGTTATTGGTATGGGGGTTATTGCTTTTACCCTTGGGTCAGATCATGGCGCAAGAAAACAGTCATCTCACCCAAAAAACAGAAGCCGATTCTATCGTTTTGGCCAATCGCGTCCCGGAAGCACTTGCACAACAATTCGGCACCTTAGTGATTCAGGATAATGGACGGATGAAGCCCGTCAATACCTTTGCCAGTGAATTACTTAGAAAGCTCAGTGGGAGTGATCGCTTTAAGGGTATGTCTCCAGATCAAGTTTTTCTGTCGATGACAGAATTTCCGACTTATTGGTACGGTATTCCGATCTTAAAATTGGATTGGCGAAATGACAGTATTAAGAAAATCATTGGGGTCGCTTCAGATGCCAAAAGTATCGCGCTCATTGACTTATTTGACGCTCAAGGTCAAAGTAAAATTGATCCCTATGTTGCGGAAGCATCAGCAAAAAGTCATCCCAATCAGTTCGAAAAAGACTTTATCAAGCTTTATGAGAAGTCATATTTGCTCAATCAGGCATTAGGTGGTACAATTTTAAAAATATTTCCCGTACCGGGTGATCTCAATAATTCTTGGGTGTCGTACATGGATATCGATCGTGCCGGACTCAAATCGCAAGATTCGTTGTTTGCAAAATCGATTATACCCATTTACTTCGAAGGTTTACGACAAGGTCGCGCCACGAATGACTACCAGATTGCCGATCAGGCCTTTTTGGCATTGGAACAATTTCAAAAGACATATGGTGGCGCTGTGTATCCATCAAAAAATAAAATAGATTGGGAAATACGCTATAATCAATGGGATCCCTTTAATCGTCTTTACCGCTATTTTGCGCTATTTGGCATTGTGATGCTGGTGCTCATTGTGGTTCAGATCATGCGGCAATCCAAATGGTTGGGTTATGTCATCCAGGCTTTTAAGTGGTTGATGTGGGTGTTGTTTCTCATCATGACCGGAGCACTGATCCTTCGCTGGTACATCAGTGGTCATGCGCCGTGGAGTAATGCTTACGAGAGCGTGATTTATGTGAGTTGGGCGACCATGTTTTTTGGTTTGGCCTTTGGCCGTAAAAGTGATTTAACAATTGCCGCAACGGCTTTTGTCACTTCAATACTTCTTTGGGTGGCGCACTTAAGCTGGATCGATCCCGAGATTGCCAACTTGCAGCCTGTATTGGATAGTTATTGGCTGATGATCCATGTGGCCGTAATTGTGGCCAGTTATGGTCCGTTCACTCTAGGTATGATTTTAGGTGCTGTGGTTTTGCTCTTAATGATCCTGAGTAACAAGCGCAATGAAGAGCGCATGGCCCTAAATATTAGTGAATTGACCATTATTAATGAAATGGCATTAACAGTAGGACTGGTCATGCTCACCATTGGTAACTTTTTGGGAGGACAGTGGGCCAACGAAAGTTGGGGCCGATACTGGGGCTGGGACCCTAAGGAAACTTGGGCCTTGATCAGTATCATGATTTATGCTTTTGTCATCCACAGCCGATTGGTTCCGGGACTGCGTGGAAAATGGACATTTAATGTTCTTTCTATTTTTGCCTATTCCAGTATCATGATGACCTACTTTGGGGTTAATTTTTACCTCACCGGACTGCATTCTTATGCCAGTGGCGATGTGCCAGTTACCCCGAGCTTTATTTATTATTTATTGACCTTTTTTGTACTTCTGAGTACCGTGTCCTATGTTCGGTATAAGGCGGCATCAAAAACAAAGAGATCAGCCTAAGGCCAATCTCTAAGTCTCAATAATCAACTAAAAAAATCCAATTAACTAACGTTAGTGGCGGGTTAGTTATATAAATAATCAGGCTGCTGTGCGGACCAATCTACATCCTTTTGGATTTGCTCGCCTATCTCTAATTTTTGGTAGAGGTCTTTGGTGAGGTCTTCTATATCTTCTACCGTGGTTTTCAATTTACGTGCAATGGTTTGGTTTGTTTTGCCTTCCGAGATATACTGAAGCAATTTGATTTCAATGGCATCCAAGTCGTATTGCATGATTAAATTTTCGAGATACATGTCCTCGACTAATTTTTCTGTTTTGATGCGCGCGCTTAAGGCGTCTTGGCGCTCGACAAATATGCGCATTTCTAACTGACGTAATTCGCGATCGGTTTTGAGTGTTTGCATGCGTGTGATGATGCCGTAAGTCAAAAGAAGTCCTTGCGTCATGGCAGCTAATTTTAAGGCCCCATTCCCGCTGCCAAGCAGCGTTGTGCCAAACGTTCCCAGGGCGAATTGATCGATTAAGATCACAAGCGGCAGGATAGAAGCAATGGCAAAAAGTTTAACGTAGCCCTTACTGCTGAAGTGGGTCATGGCAAAATAGAGGTAACGTGCCATAAGCGTGAGCATAGTGGCTTGAGCAATCTGACCAAAAATACTATTTTGTGATAGCGCAAAAAAGATAAGCGCCAAGGCGCTTATGGCCATTAAAATAAATGTAAAACCTCTGAGTTTAGGCGCTTTCTCCTTGATCAATAAATAGTGATAAGCAAATAGCGTTTGTGCGCCGAGCATGAGAAACATTAATGTGCCTTCCAACAGAAGGTTATAGTGCGTTTCGACAAAGAATAAACCTCCTAAACCATCATTAACAAACAAGAAAGCCGCTAGTGCTGCCATGGTTGCCGAGAAAAAGGCGAAGACCTTGTCACGGAATAAGACAAAGCAAAATAAATTCGCTAAGACCATCATCATGGTGAATCCATAAAAAAGACCTTGGGTAAATATGGTGCTTTGATCAATTGAAGGTCTTGACGCTTCAATAGCAGGCACACGATTTAGTTTCTGTGGGGCAGGGAGTACCATGTTATTGTAAGAAAATTCTGATACCTCTAATTTTTGACCCTTTAAGGCAGCTGTTCTATTTGGATTTTCAGCAGCAGTCAATTGGGTATTGGAGACCATGAGATCTTCATCTGCTTCATTTCTAAAGAAAGAAGTGGGTTTCGCCTTTAAGACGGCAGTATTGACGGTAGTTAACAAGGATACAGGCTGTGGATCCAAGGGGGTGTTGGCCGCTGATGTGGCCATTAAAAACGGTGATAAAACACCGCATAGTAATACTAGAAATTGAGTTTTCATAGTAGGTTGATTTTCAAATTGGGTAGTCCAATATACAAAATACTTACACTTAATCTATGAAATATGTATTTAATCTGATAAAAATCAATATTTATAAAAAAAAACAGCCCGAAGGCTGCTTGCTATATCGTCTGTGGTTAGGCTTATTTACCCACCATGTCTTCTGGTCGCACCCACAGATCGAATTCTTCCGCAGTGAGGTAACCTAAATTAACGGCCGCTTCCTTAAGGGTAGTGCCCTGTGCATGAGCCGTATTCGCAATTTCGGCGGCCTTGTAATAACCGATCTTTGTATTTAAAGCTGTGACCAACATTAGAGAATTGTTGAGTTGTCGTTTGATCACCTCATGGTTTGGTGTTATGCCTTGAGCGCAGTGCAAATCAAAACTAACACATGCATCTCCAATAAGGGTTGCTGAGGTCAATAGGTTGGCTGCCATTACGGGTTTAAACACATTTAATTCAAAGTGGCCTTGCATTCCGCTAACGGCTATGGTCATGTCATTGCCAATAACTTGAGCACAAACCATCGTCAGTGCTTCGCATTGTGTTGGATTGACTTTGCCAGGCATAATAGAGGACCCCGGTTCGTTCGCCGGAATATTTATTTCGCCAATACCGCTTCTAGGGCCACTGGCCAACAATCTAATATCATTTCCGATTTTGTTTAAAGAAACAGCGATTTGCTTTAAGGCACCATGTGTTTCAACGATGGCATCATGTGCTGCTAAAGCCTCAAATTTATTTTTGGCTGAGACAAAAGGCAGATCCGTAAACTCAGCAATATACGCTGCCACTTTATGGGCATAGCCTTTTGGTGTGTTGATACCAGTCCCGACTGCCGTGCCTCCTAGGGCCAATTCTGATAAATGCGGGATGGTATTTTTGAGGGCTTGTATGCCATGCTCGATTTGTGAAGCATAGCCGCTAAATTCTTGACCCAAGGTCAATGGCGTGGCGTCCATTAAGTGGGTGCGCCCTATTTTAACCACAGAGTCAAAGTTTTGAGCATGCTGCTGCAGTGTAAGATGTAACTGAGTTAAACCAGGAAGCGTCACTTCCATTATTTTTTTCAACCCTGATATATGCATTGCCGTTGGGAAGGTATCATTGGAGGATTGTGATTTATTCACATCGTCGTTGGGTTGTAATGTTTTTTCTCCTTCGCCAATGGTATGTCCCGCGATTTGATGCGCTCTATTGGCAATGACCTCATTTACATTCATGTTGCTTTGTGTTCCGCTACCGGTCTGCCATATGACCAAAGGAAATTGATCATCGTGCTGTCCAGCAATGATCTCGTCACAAACGCGTGCGATCAGGTCCCGTTTGACATCCGACAAAACGCCAAGCTCGCAATTGGTATATGCTGCTGCCTTTTTGAGGTAAGCAAAACCATAAATTATTTCAAGGGGCATAGAGCCCGAGCGACCTATTTTAAAATTGTTTCTTGAACGTTCGGTTTGTGCCCCCCACAACTTATCTGCAGGGACATGAACCTCACCCATGGTGTCTTTTTCGATACGATAGCTCATAATCATTTGATTTAATGACACAAATTTAAGGCTTATCAGCTAATTCTTTAAGAGATCTGGTCTTTTTTGGCTGTTTAAGGTGATGTTGCGTTAGCCCATTGGGTATTTTATCTGAGATTTTAGGATTCGATTTGGCCTTTCTTTTGTGCGACACTCCTTTTCTGTTAAAATCTAAATAGATAAGACGATATTTTTAAAAATTTCATTTTATATTTGTGGCACCAAACAAAAAGAAACATGTTCGACTTTAATCAATATTTAGGATTCTTAGCGTTTTTGACCATTTTGACCATCGGCTTTTGGCTGATGTTCTTCTTAGTATCATTTATTCCCTATTGGATCGGTGGCGCAGTGATCGAGCATTTCAAGTTAAAATCAGAGGCAGCGAAAAAAGCAAAGGAATAAACTTATGCTTTCACTATATAAACAAAAAAAGACCAGCACACGCTGGTCTTTTTTTGTTTAGAATTGTTTTTATAAATAGCTGAGCCACCAATAGTCTTTATGTCGGGCTTTGTATGCCATGTATCTTTTGCAGAACGGGTAGAGGATAACCACCACCCCAATCCAAATCAGATAGACAACTGCAAGAGACGAGCCGAAGTCGGTCCATAATTCAGGATTCCAGCGTTCTGTATTCAAGATCATATCGCTTGCTTTGCCGCCTTGAAGAACAATACCCACAACTGCAAGGCTATGAATGACAATCATATGCAGGAAATAATAAAATAGCGGCACACGTCCGAAGACCAGTAAAAAATCCGTAGCCTTATTCTTGATGGCTTCGATACCATAAAGAAATAGAAATGCTGGACCTAAGGTGATGCATAAATACAGTAGAGATGGCGGGTATTTTGTGACATTAAAAAATGATAAAATCGTTTTGGGTGTAGTATCCTGAACTGACCAAGGCACAAGATCCCCGTATACATTGAGGCCTCTGAGCGTAAAAAATAATACTAAGGCACCAAGGCCCAATCTCAATAGCCACTTTTTGCGCCACAAGGGGTCTGTCTGTGAGGTGTAAAATGAACCAAATAAATAGCCCAATGTCATAACGCCAATCCATGGGATAACAGGATAACCAATCACCCAAACATGATCAGGGCTTATGGACAGATATTCTTGATGTAACGTATACCATAATATTGCGAATGGGCTCTCGCCTTCAAAAACAATTCCATCCAGCAAATTGTGACCTGCGACGAGCAAAAGCCCAATTGATAAAATTATTTTTTTTGGCAAATATATAATTAATGACAAGGCCAACATGCTGACGCCAATAGCCCATATAACCTGAAATACTTGAACGCTATAAGTGAGATCAAAAGTCCAAATCAAATTGTTCACGACAGTTTCCAAGAAAATAAGCCATAGCCCTCGAGTAAATAGGAATCGAAACAATTCATTTTTAGATTTCCTACTGCCATATAAGAACGATGATGTCCCCGCCAGAAAAACAAATATGGGCGCACAATAATGGGTAATGAACCGGGTAAAAAACAAGACGGGTGTGGTGGTGTTAAGGTCTGTCGGATCACCAAAAATAGCGCCATAATAGAAATAATCACGGACATGATCTAACGCCATAATGATCATCACAAGACCTCTTAAAATGTCGATCGATTCTATTCTATTGGATGTGGCGGCCAAAGTATTAATTGTTTTTAAGTAGCAATAATCTCACTTTTTTGCGTGATATCAAAAAAAAATGAAAAAAAATTAATAGGATTCAAAAGAACGCTTTAATAGGCTTTAGCTGCCAAAGCCTTCATCACCGTAGTCTTGGTCGCCGTTACCTTTTCGATTACCTCGGTCATTCTTTTTTTGATTGAAACGATAAATATAAGATAAGGTCCATACGCGTTGACGCCATTGGAATACACTATCGCTTTCAAAATCATCTGTGATGGTCAAGGATTGACGCTTTCTGCTATTAAAGAGGTCACTGACATTGAAAGATAAGGTGCCCTTTTCTGCAAACAGATCTTTGCTCAAAGCAACATCAAAAGATAAAATCCCATCGGAAGCGGTTTGTGCCGATTGATAGGGACCTCGATAAAAAACATTCGTTTGCCAGTTGATCTTTGCCGGTAGGGTGATTTTAGCACTTGATCTTGTAAACCAGCTCGTGTTTTCGGCACCAAAATCAACATCATTGTAGAATCCAGTTGTGGTGAATTGGAAAAAATTAAAACTGGAGTTTAGGCGCAGCCATTTAGCAGGGTTATACAATACACCAGCTTCAAAGCCTATGCGTCGATTTGTTGATAAATTAATGGGGATGGTACGAATGATCGGTATGCCATTTGGCGTGACTTCTCCGGTGTCTTCTTGAATTCTTTCGAAGGCATCGGTTTCGTTTTGTAAATACACCGAAGAAGTCAAGGTGACTTCCTTCCAGCGCATGAGGTAGCCTAAGTCAAAAGCACTTGCATAGGCTGGGTTAAGGTCTGGATTTCCCTGAAAAACATTGGTCTCACTTGATCGCGAAGGAAAGGGATTGATGTACCAACTCCTTGGGCGATTGATACGTCGGTTGTATCCTAGGGTGAGGTTAGACTTCTCAGAGATTTCGTAGACCAAATTCACCGTAGGAAATAAGCCTAAAAAAGTTTTGTCAAAATCCAGATTGGTCAAAACGGAACCCGGATCATCACCTGTTGCTCCTGCAACATTCCCTTTAAGGCCGGTATGCTCCAAACGCAAACCTGTGAGGAATGAAAAATCACCAAATTTTGATCCATATTGTGTGTATAGAGCGCCAATTGTTTGGGTAAAATCAAAGACATTAGTGAGGCCGGTATTCTGCTGATATGGTCCTCCAAATATTGTTTGTTCCTCAAGTAGGTAGTCCGTTGTTTGTGCATTGGTTACCCATCTAAATCCCGCTTCAAATTGTTGTTCCTCACCAAAAGGCAAAACATAATCGGCTTGAATCAAAATGCGTTGGCTCTCTTCCTTTTGGGTAATGCGTTCGCTGGGTAATGCCATGAGCTCAGGAAATGTCATGGCTTCTGTAATGACGGAAGACTGCTTCTCTTGATCGGTTTCCCATTGGGCATCCGCGGTAAGTTTTTGGCCTTTTGTGTCGAGTTCATTATAATAATTCAATGAAAATTGTAGGTTGTAGTCATCCTCGTTTTGGCCCTCATCGCGGGCCAAAGTTTGCACCAAGGTCATGGCCTGGTCAAATTCTTGTGCCCGATTTTTGGTGGTTTCGGAATTATCACCCGTTCTTATAAAAGCAGTTGCGGTAATGCTTTCTTGTGCTCCCAAAAAATATTCAATCCCTAAATTAGAATTGATCCCGCGGCGCACGCGATCAAAAGTGCGCTGCTCCTTTAGAAAAGGATTGATGATAAAATCAGAAAAATATTGGTTGTTGAACTCGGCATTCCCAGGGTTTTCACTGTTTCTGTACCCCGTTGTGTTGAAAAGATTAAATCGATCGGTCCGCAAGTTTATATTGCTCGTGATCCCATAACCCATGGGCTCATTGAGATTCGCCTGAAGCGATCCATTAATACCCAATGTTTTTTCTTTTTTAAGAATAATATTGAGGATACCGGCTGTTCCTTCTGCATCATACCGTGCTGATGGTGAGGTGATCACTTCGACTCTTTCAATAATTTCTGCGGGTAATTGACGTAAAGCATCTGTTTGACCAAAGCCTGCAATAGCAGAAGGTTTTCCATTGATGAGAATGCGAACGTTTTCATTTCCTCTAAGGGCGATACTGCCATCTACGTCTACGGTCACCGAGGGCACGTTATTGAGTGCATCACTTACAGTTGCACCACTAGTAGTAAGGTCCTTACCAATATTATAAACTTTTTTATCTAATCTAATTTGAACTTCAGTAGTTTCTGCCCGAACGACCACTTCATTGAGTTGCTCTGAATCAACAGAAAGCCCAATAATACCCATTTCCATATCTCTAGAGACCAATAAAGTCTTTGAGAGTCGTTGGTATGAGATATAGTCAAATAGAACCTGGTAGGTTCCAGCATTTACAGCGATATTATATTGTCCTGCTTCATCAGTAATCCCGCCAAACTTTAAATTGCCTGAATCATCAAAAAACGACACTGAGGCATACTCGAGCGGTTCATTGACTGTTTGGTCAATGACAGTTCCTGTGACCTGAAATAAGGGTCCTCCGGTTTGCTGAGCTAAGAGGCTTATACTGGCGAAGAGCACTAAAAAAAACAATGAATTTTTGAATGAAATCATAGGAACATTTAAGCCAATGAAAATAGACACATCTGCCCCAAATTATCGGTAAAATTATGTTAAAAATTTAACGCAAAGTATATATTAATTCACTCGGTCTGGCGACAACTGCGCGACCGCCAAAAACCACGATAGGCCGCTCCATGAGTTGCGGATGTTCACATAATAATGCGACCAACGCATTGTGATATATTTCCATCATAGTTGACAGCTGATTTTGGTTATTTTGCCACGGCAACCCCCAATTGATTGAGTTTGTCGTGTAAGGCACCTGCGTCTGTAAAATGGATACCCTTAAACCCGAGTTGCTCTGCAGCCAGAACATTATCCTTATTGTCGTCAATGAAGACACATCGGGAGTTGACCAAATCATAGCGTTCTATTAATCGGGTGTAAATTTGTGGATCCGGTTTTCTGAGGCCTTCAGCGCCACTGACCAAAATTCCTTCAAACCAAGAAAGCCAAGGGAATTTTTTCAGGGCTATTGGAAAGGTTTCATGGCTCCAATTGGTCAATGCCAGAAGTCGATAATCCGTATTTTTTTTTAAAAAACGCAATAGAGCCAGGGTGTCCAAATGAGCAAAACCCAACATTTCTTCCCATCGACCATAGTACATCTCTATGAGCGCCTTATGCTCCGGAAATAATGCGATGCGTTCTTGTGTTGCTTTGTCTAAGGGATAACCAGCATCCTGATTGAGGTTCCAATCCCAAGAACAGATATGGTTCAGAAAGTGATCCATCTTGTCTTGGTTTCCTCGAAATTCTTTGAGGTACACATAACTGGGTTGCCAGTCAATGAGCACACCACCTAGGTCGAATACAATCGTATTGATGCCAGAAGAGCTCAAAATTTAAGGAAAGTAGGTGATGTCATATTGATAGGAATTACCCGCAGCGATCTCACTGACTATGGCAGGATAACTGTCGTTGTCATAAGCGATAAGGTAAGACCTAATGTTTGCCCCATCTCTAAATACTGCTGTGATGTTGTTTGGGTTATAAGGAAAGACATAGCCACTTAGCCCTGTAAAATTGACTGTTTCAAAACCCCAAAACAGATCGATGTAACGGGTCAGGTAAAGCGGGGTGTATTGCCCATAAAATGGATTTGTCTTGTTGTCGTAATTAAAGGCATAACCAGCGATCAACTGATCCTGATTGTCATATTGGTTTAGGGCAGTCATGTTGCCAAAAGCGTCATAAGCAAAGGTCAAATACTGATCCAGTCCATTAAACGTTTTTACTTTTCCTTGAGGGTCGACAATCATAGAACCAGAAAGGTCCATGATACTGTCAATCATTCCATTGAAATATATCGAGTCGTTGCTGTAGGTCAACGAGACATCCGTATAATCATCTATATAGCGAAATACGCGTCCTTGTAAATCATAGAAAAAACCTTTGGAATCCGTGACCTGTTGGCTATCGACATAATCCAATACGATCGGATTCAGGTCGTCATTGTACAGCGTCGTGATTTCAAAACCAAAACCTGGATAGGTCTCGGTCCAAACTTCGAGTAAATCATGCTCATTATATACATACTGAACATTGGTGCCTTGTGGTCCTATTTCGTACTGAACATATTTGGGCAGGGTAGAAGGATTTGGATCGTTGGGGTCATTTCCTGAAGGATTGTTATTGTCGTCACCACCACAACTTATGGTCAAAATGGCTAGTATGAAAAACCCTATTTTGCTTGATGTTATCATGAGTTTCATTGTTTTGTTCAAAGATAAGTTTTTTGTTTCATTTAGAAGTCTTGGCTGGTCTCACCTTGTCCCGACATCATCAAAAACGCCTTTAAAAAACCATTTAAGTCACCGTCCAAAACGGCATCAGTATTTCCGGTTTCATATTGGGTGCGCACGTCTTTTATCAATTTGTAGGGATGTAATACATAGTTACGGATCTGACTACCCCATTCGATAGCCATTTTCCCTGCTTCAATTTCATCGCGTTGTGCTTGTTGCTTGCGCAGTTCAATTTCATATAGCTGTGATTTGAGCATCTGCATGGCCTTTTCTCGGTTCTCTAATTGAGAGCGGGTTTCGCTATTGTGGATCACAATGCCGCTGGGGTGGTGGGTCAAAATGGCTTTGGTTTCTACTTTGTTGACATTTTGTCCTCCAGCACCGCTACTGCGGGCAAAGTCCCACGAAATATGTGCAGGATTGATTTCTATTTCTATGCTGTCATCTACCAATGGGTAGACATAGACACTGGCAAAACTGGTGTGGCGTTTGGCGTTACTGTCAAAGGGTGAGATGCGTACCAAGCGGTGCACCCCATTTTCACCTTTAAGCCAGCCAAAACCAAAGGCCCCGTCGATTTCTATAGTCACTGTTTTGACCCCAGCAACATCGCCAGCTTGGAAGTTCAACTCTTTGACTTTGAAGCCCTGTTTTTGGGCCCACATGAGATACATGCGCATCAGCATATTGGCCCAGTCGCAGCTTTCTGTGCCACCCGCTCCAGCAGTAATCTGCAATACGGCACTGAGGTCGTCACCTTCGCTACTGAGCATGTTGCGAAACTCGAGGTCTTCGATGGCAGTTTTTGCCTGATCAAACGCCAGATCTAGCTGTTCTTGAGATTCTTCCCCTTCTTTGAAAAATTCGTAGTAAACCGCAACATCTTCCGTTAGGCCTACGGCAAGATCATAGTCATTCACCCATTTTTTCAAAACACGGAGGTCTTTCATAAAGGCTTCTGCTTTCTGGGTATTGTTCCAGAAATTCGGATCGAAGGTTTTTTCTTCGTCGTTGGCGATCGTTATTTTTTTGGCATCAACGTCAAAGAAACCTCCTTAACGCATCCAGGCGATGTCTGAGATCCTTAATATGATCTGTTGTAGTCATGTCCTTATTAAATTAAGAAACAAAAATAGCTTTTCATCAGTCAATTAGAAAACTTTAGTCAAATTTTAATAGCTTTAATCCTTCCTAATAAATCCTCAAGATGAAACAGACCAAATCACTATTTTTTTTCTTAACCCTATTGAGTTATGGGGTGGCTTTGGCCCAGTTTTTTCCAAAAGAAAAGGACGTTACTGCATTTGGTGGTTTTTTTAATTTTCATTACCACCAGGAGCAAGGAAAAATATTCCTTGAGGTGCCACAACAAAGATTAGCTCAGGAATTTTTATACGTCCATGCCCTCAGAACAGGGCTCGGTTCCAATGACATTGGATTGGATCGCGGCCAACTCGGTGGGGGACAAGTCGTTAAGTTTCTAAAAGCAGGCTCCAAATTGCTGCTAGTGGCCCCCAATTTAAACTACCGAGCAAATACCGAAAATCCTTTGGAGGGTATATCTGTTCAAGAGGCCTTCGGGACGCACGTGCTTTTTGGTTTTGGGATCAGCCAGACCATAGACGGTGTCTATTTGATTGATATTACTGAATTTTTGCTTCAAGACACCCACGGGGTGGCCCAAACCCTTAAAGATAAAAATCAGGGCACATATAAATTGGACCAAAGTAAAAGTGCGATATGGATGGAGCGCACCAAAGCATTTGTCCAAAATGTTGAGTTTGAGGCGCTGTTGACCTTTACAGGAAACCCCACAGGCGGAGCCTTAAAGTCGGTCAATGATCGTGATCAACTCTCGACGATTCAACACCATAGTTTTGTGGCCTTACCCGATGATGGCTATGCGCCACGTGTATTTGATCCCCGTTGTGGGTCGTTTCCTATGACCTATTATGATTACGGCACATCGATCGATCAACCCTTAAAACAACAATATATTACACGTCATAGATTGGAGAAAGCTTTTCCGGACTTACCTAAAAGTAAAGCCAAGGAGCCCATTATCTATTATCTGGATCCAGCAACACCAGAACCCGTGCGCTCGGCCTTATTAGAAGGGGCACAGTGGTGGAATCAAGCATTTGTGACCTTAGGTTACATTGATGCCTTTCAGGTCAAGATGTTGCCCGAGGATGCGGATCCTTTGGATGTGCGCTACAATGTGATCCAATGGGTTCATCGGGCCACGCGCGGCTGGAGTTATGGGTCCTCTATAACAGATCCGCGCACAGGTGAAATCATCAAGGGTCATGTTAGTTTAGGGAGCCTGAGGGTGCGTCAAGACTTTTTGCTCGCTCAGGGCTTGACCAACCGGCCTTATGCCAATGAAGCAGAAGGGGTTCAAGCCTTGACTGACCTGGCTTTGGCAAGACTGCGCCAGCTCTCGGCTCATGAAGTAGGGCACACCTTGGGGTTTGCTCATAATTTTGCTGCGAGCACACTGAACGATGCCAGTGTTATGGATTATCCGCATCCGGCCTTATCTCTTAAAAATAATACCATTGATCTTTCTCAAGCATACAAAACAGGCATTGGCCGCTGGGACAAAATAGCAGTCGCCTACAGTTACAGTGATATACCTGAAGGTGAATTGCCCAACACTTATTTAGGACAGCTCTTGGACAGTGCTTTTAGCAATGGAATGACCTTCATTACTGACGCAGATGCACGGGCTCCTTCGGGCAGTCATGCTTTGGCTCATTTGTGGGACAACGGAGCGACCGCGGCTAATGCTTTGACTTCTATTTTGGCTGTGCGTCAAAGGGCGTTAGATCAATTTTCTGTGGATCAAATTCCAAAGGGAAGACCCTATTCAGAACTTGAAGATGTTTTTGTTCCGATGTATTTATTACACCGTTACCAAACCGAGGCAGCCGTTAAACTTATTGGTGGGACCTTATACGATTATCAGGTCAAAGGTGGCGTGAGTTCTGGTTTGCGCATCGTGCCTAAGAACGATCAGTTGACGGCACTCAATGCTGTCTTGGTCACTTTAAGCCCAACAACATTAGAAATTTCAAGCCAACTGCAAAAGCTTTTCCCGCCGAGGGCTTTTGGTTTTGCCCGTACCCGGGAGTCCTTTAAAAGCAATCTTGGGCTCAATTTTGACCCTATTTCTGCGGCAGTAACCGCCAGTGAGATGACCTTGGGCCTGTTAATGATGCCCGAGCGTCTCAATCGATTGTATCTCCAAGAAATTATGGACCCTCAGGAACTAGGCCTTAAGCAAGCCTTAAGCATCATAGAAAACGCCCTCGGCCAGATGGATAAACAGCCATCATATCACCAAAGTGTCCAAGCAGTGGTTTTTGATCAATACCTGCAGTTTGTGATGGCGGCGATGGTTTCAAAAAAAACCATGTCAACGGTAAAAGCTCTGCTGGGCGATCATCTTCGCGGGATTCAAAAGTCCTTGAAAAAGGGGAAGACGGTTGACGACCGTTATTGGTTGAGCGTGATGGCTTATTTTGAGGCCCACCCAGATAAATTTGAGCCTGTGATTGTGCCAAAAATACCTGATGGTAGCCCAATAGGACAAAATTTTTGTACCACATCAGCATGGTAGTATTCGGACCGAGTTTGGGTAGGTTAAATGGGCGTTTGCCTTTATTGGCCATTTTGATTTGTTTGGGAATGAGTATCTCCATAACGGCTCAAGAGCGCTATCCTAATTGGCTTAGCCAGGTAAGTGAGCAGTTGACCATTGACAATAAACAATGGGTCATTGTCCGCGAATTGTCCGGAAACAACTGTACCAGTGCTGCGATGTCTGCAGAAAACAAAGAGAGTAATGCGTATCGAATTGAGGGCATCTTTACCATAGAAGACCAACACTATTGGGTTGTCGTGAAAGAAAATAAAGTTCATAAGGCTCGGCTTACAGACACCGATGGGCCATTGCGGGTTATGGACGCTTATTGGTCGGCCTTGCGCGACGATATGGTTAAGCCTTACCGAGTGCTCCCTTCCGATGGCAAGCAAGAGGAGCCCTGTGGCATGTTCATCGACATTTTTCTGAATCACAGAGCGATTAACATCACCAAGAGTTATAACCAACGTGATCTGGACCCTCAGTATGCCAAAGAAAACCTGAGTTATGGGTTCAATAAGACCCTAAAATTAAAAACATTGCATGAAGCTATGGATTCCTTATTTTTGAGGGGTCCATTAACCAAAGAGCATAGATGATATGATTGATCTAAGAAGTGACACCGTAACGCAGCCTACACCAGGTATGCGTGAGGCCATGTTTTCGGCAAAAGTAGGGGATGATGTGTATCATGAGGACCCATCGGTCAATGCCCTACAAGACTATGTGGCGAAGCTTTTTGGTGCAGAACAAGCGCTTTATTTCCCTACGGGAAGTATGGCCAATCAAGCGGCCATTAAGTTGCACACCCAGCCAGGGGAACAGCTCATTTGTCATGAGTGGGCCCATGTTTATAATTATGAAGGTGGGGGGGTCTCTTTCAATAGTGGTGTTTCCTGCAAGTTGTTGCCTGGTGATCGTGGTTTGTTAAAAGCAAACCAAATTGCTCAGGCGATTAATCCACCTGATTTTTACCACAGTCCTTTGACGCGTTTGGTTTGTGTCGAGAACACGACCAATAAAGGTGGCGGCGCATGTTATGATTTTGCGGAACTCGAAGCCATAGGGGTGGAGTGTCGCACTCATGGGTTGCGTTATCATATGGATGGCGCGCGCTTATGGAATGCGTTGGTCAAAACGGGTCAGGACCCCAAACAATACGGCGCGCTTTTCGATACCGTTTCACTGTGTTTGAGTAAAGGGCTTGGTGCGCCAATGGGCACAGTGCTTATTGGAACGCACGATTCTATGCAACAGGCCATGCGTGTGCGCAAGGTGCTGGGCGGTGGCATGCGCCAAGTCGGATATATGGCAGCTGCCGGATTATATGGTATTCAACATCAATTAAATCGACTCGAAGAGGATCATCAACGTGCCCAAGAAATCGCTGATTTATTAGGTAAATTATCCTATATCAGTGGCGTTGAACCAGTCGCTACCAACATTGTCATTTTCTACCTTAATGGGCGACTCAGTGAAGCAGAATTTATGGCCTGGCTGGCGGACCATCAGATAAGCATTAGTTCCATGGGACAGGGTAAATTGCGGGTCGTGACCCATCACGACTATGCCGACGAGCAACACGAGCAATTCATGACCTGTTTAAAGGACTTGGACCTTAAGGCACAACGTTAAACGTGCCCAATAAAAGAAGAATACTCAGCGAGTAGGCAAGGCTTGGGCACCAGCGGTGCATTGGTTTTTATGTGCTCATTCAAAATAAGGACTTATGAGAAATAAACATTTTATTCAAATTGTAATGACGGCTCTTGTGGTCGTATCTTGCCAACTAAATCAATCCAAAATGGCCCCAAAAGATCTGCAACCACCAATCGCCGAGACCAAAGAGAAATTTTTAGAAATCCACGGGGATGTGCGTATGGATCCTTATTACTGGCTCAATGACCGAGAAGACCCCGAAGTAATTGATTATCTCGAACGGGAGAATGACTATTACCGCAAAATGACGGCCCATACGGATGAATTCCAAGCCTCCTTATTTGACGAAATGAAATCACGCATTAAAGAGGATGATGCCTCTGTGCCCTATTTTTATAATGGTTATTATTATTTAACCCGTTTTGAGACAGGTAAGGATTATCCGATTTATGCCCGTAAAAAAGACAGCTTGGACGCGCCAGAAGAAATACTTTTTGATGTGAATGTAATGGCAACCGGACATGCCTATTACCGCTTGTCTGGACTCAATGTAAGCCCGGACAATAAATGGGTTGCTTATGGAATAGATACGGTGAGTCGGCGTCAATATGTTTTGCAAATAAAGAATCTAGAAACCGGAGAGATTCTTGATGATAGAATCGCGAATACCACTGGGGGGTCGACATGGGCCAATGACAATAAAACACTGTTTTATACCCAAAAGGATGAGGTTACACTGCGGTCCCATATGATCCTAAGTCATGAGCGTGGACAAACCGTAGATCGGGATATTTTGGTTTATCAAGAGGACGATGAAACCTTTAACACCTATGTTTATAAAACAAAATCTGAAGCTTATTTGGTCATTACCAGCCAGAGCACATTAACTTCGGAGTACCGCATTGTTTCTGCCGATACCCCCGCAAGTGATTTTAAAATTTTCACCCCACGCCAGCGAGGGCTTGAATACGACATCTATCATTATCAGGATCACTTTTATATCTTGACCAATGCGGACGGGGCCTCGAATTTTAAATTGATGAAAACCAAAATTGATCAAACCCAGAAGTCTGCTTGGGAAAATCTCATCGATCACCGCTCCGATGTGCTGCTAGAAGATATCGATATTTTTGCGGACTATTTGGTGGTAAGCGAGCGTCATGAAGGCTTAAATCGCTTCCGTATCATGCGCTGGGACGGGACGCAAGATTACTTTTTGCCATTTGATAATGAGACCTATACGGCGGAGACGGCACAAAATGTGGCGTTTAACACTTCGGTATTGCGCTACAGTTACAGTAGCCTTACCACGCCAAATTCTGTGATTGATTTTGACATGAATACTCAAACCAAAATCATACTCAAAGAATCTCAGGTGCTCGGCGGGAAGTTTGACAAGGACAATTATACTTCTGAACGGCTTTGGGCAACTGCTCAAGACGGCACTCAGATTCCGATATCATTGGTTTACCGCAAAGGGTTGCAGAAGGATGGAAAGCGTCCTGTATTACAGTATGGATATGGTTCCTATGGAGCGACTATTGATCCTTATTTCTCATCAACCCGATTATCGCTTTTGGACCGCGGTTTTGTTTTTGCCATAGCCCATATTCGCGGAGGTCAGTATATGGGGCGTCAGTGGTATGAGTCTGGGAAGCTTTTAGAAAAAAAGAATTCGTTTACCGATTTCATTGATGTCTCTAAATTTTTAATTAATGAAAATTATACCAGCGCGGAACATCTTTATGCTTTAGGTGGTTCGGCAGGCGGTCTGTTGATGGGTGCTATAGTTAATATGGCGCCAGAATTATATAAAGGGGTTATTGCGGCGGTGCCCTTTGTCGATGTAGTGACGACCATGTTGGATGACAGTATTCCTTTAACCACCGGTGAATATGATGAATGGGGCAATCCCAATGACCCCGAATACTATGCCTATATGAAATCCTACTCGCCATACGACAATATCGGACCCTTGTTATATCCTAATATTTTGGTCACCACTGGCCTTCACGATTCTCAAGTACAATATTGGGAACCTGCGAAATGGGTTGCGAAGTTACGAGTGGCCAAAAAAGGCAATAGACTATTGTTCTTACATACCAATATGGATGCGGGCCACGGTGGTGCTTCAGGACGTTTTGAAGGGCTTAAAGAAGTAGCCTTAGAGTATGCATTTTTACTGGACCAAGAAGGCATCAAAAAGTAATTAAAATTTTTAGCGTAAATTTGAGCGCATCAAAGGCCAATCCTTTTTGGATGTACTTTGAATTGGGGATATGAAAGAAATTAAAGCACATACGAGTCTACTCGGTCTCATTGGGAACACGCCGCTTTTGGCTTTAAAGAAAGTGGTTTATGGTTTTCCTGGCCGATATTTTGCCAAAGTTGAGTGTTTTAATCCAGGACATTCCTCCAAAGATCGCATTGCAGCCTACATTATAGAACAAGCAGAGCGCCAAGGAATTCTAAAGTCTGGCGATACTATCGTTGAAACTACTAGTGGTAACACTGGGTTTAGTTTGGCTATGGTGGGTGCTTTGAAAGGGTATAAATGTATTTTGGCAGTATCGTCAAAATCATCTCCAGACAAAATTGATATGCTTAAAGCCATGGGGGCAGAGGTCCATGTTTGTCCCGCCAATGTTCCTGCTGACGATCCTAGGTCGTATTATGAGGTCGCAAAGCGTATACATAAGCAAACCCCGGGATCCATTTATATCAACCAATATTTCAATGATTTAAATACCAAAGCACACTACCATTCTACAGGCCCCGAAATATGGGACCAGACCAATGGTCAAATCACTCATTTGGTGGCGTGCAGTGGGACAGGAGGAACGATATCGGGTACGGCTCAATTTTTAAAAGAGCAAAATCCAAATATTCAGATACTTGGTATTGATGCCTATGGATCTGCACTCCAAAAGTATCACCAAACAGGCGTTCTGGACAAAGATGAAATATATCCATACCGTATCGAAGGTTTAGGTAAAAATTTGATTCCGTCGGCGACTGATTTTAGTGCTATCGATCGCTTCATAAAGGTCACGGACGCGGCTAGTGCGCGAACGGCGCGCCATTTAGCGCAAACCGAAGGTTTGTTTATGGGTTATACCAGTGGTGCTGCACTCCAAGGATTGTTCCAGTTAAATGAAGAAGGGGTTTTTAACAAGGATAGTGTTGTTGTGGTTATATTTCCGGATCACGGTTCCCGATATATGAGTAAAATTTATAACGATCAATGGATGATCGATCAAGGCTTTATGGATCAAGAAGAAGAGCCTAAAGTCCGTGTGACCTATATCAAATAGGTTAATGCCGACATAAACAGTTGCTTTATTGTTTATTTCTTTCCGCTTTTTTCCGATGGGAATCAGTGTATAAATCCTTATTTTTGCTTTTTGTATTCTAATTAATGTATGCAGATGAGAGATTTATTTGAAAAAATATACAAGGACAAAGGGCCTCTGGGAAAATGGGCAGAACAAGCAGAAGGCTATTTTGTTTTCCCAAAGTTGGATGGTGAAATATCTAATAGAATGTCTTTCCAAGGAAAGGAAGTTATTACTTGGAGTATCAATGATTATTTAGGGTTGGCAAATCACCCCGAAGTCCGTAAAGTTGATGCTGAGGCAGGAGCTCAATACGGATCGGCCTATCCCATGGGTGCCCGAATGATGAGTGGGCATACTTCTTTACATGAACAACTACAAAAAGAATTAGCAGCATTTGTCCATAAAGAAGCGACGTATTTACTGAATTTTGGCTATCAGGGAATAGTGTCTGCTATTGACGCATTAGTCGCTAAGGACGATGTCATTGTCTACGATGTTGATGCACATGCCTGTATCATCGATGGGGTGCGTTTGCATATTGGGCAACGCTTCACTTATAAGCACAACGACTTAGAAAGCATAGAAAAAAACTTAATGCGCGCCGAACGCGTGGCTACCAAAACTGGTGGAGGAATTCTTTTGATCTCTGAAGGGGTTTTTGGTATGCGTGGTGAACAGGGGCGTTTGAAAGAAATTGTTGCCCTAAAGAAAAAATATAATTTTCGATTATTTGTTGATGATGCTCATGGTTTTGGAACTTTAGGCAAGACTGGAGCTGGAGCGGGTGAAGAACAGGGCATTCAAGATGATATTGATGTTTATTTTGCCACTTTTGCCAAATCTATGGCAAGTACTGGAGCGTTTATTGCTGCAGATCAAGAGATCATCAATTATCTTAAATACAATCTTCGTTCTCAAATGTTTGCGAAGTCTTTACAAATGCAGTTGGTTGTGGGCGCTTTAAAGCGATTGGATATGATTCGTACCATGCCTGAACTTCGTGAAAAGTTATGGGAAAATGTCCGAGCACTTCAAGGCGGATTGCGCGACAGAGGCTTTGATATTGGAACAACTCAAAGTTGTGTGACGCCAGTGTATTTGAAAGGAAGTATTCCTGAAGCTATGGCTTTGGTAAAAGATTTGCGAGAGAATTATAGTATTTTCTGTTCCATTGTGGTCTACCCCGTGATACCTAAGGGCCTTATCTTACTGCGCTTGATTCCAACGGCTTCGCATACGCTCGAAGATGTGCAAATCACTCTGGATGCCTTTTCAAGTATCAGAGAGCGTCTCGAAAATGGTACTTATAAGCGCCTGTCTGCCGCCATCATGGCAGCGGTTGACTAAGACAGACGAGTTCAAATTAATTTTTTGAAAGTACTGCGTTCTTTATGCTGTACCGGGTTAAAATCCTTCCATAGGCGCTGTACGGCGGTATTTTCTATGAGTTCAGGGTTGCTTTCCCCGATAACAATTCCTTTTCTATTAAAAAGATTTTGAATCTCGTCAAATAGAATGGCGGTAACCCCTTTTCCTTGATAATCAGGATGGATGCCAATCAAATAAAAGGCGGCCGTATCATTGAAGTATTGGGCCTTTAAAATATGAAACCAGCCAAAAGGAAAGAGTCGTCCATTGGCTTTTTTTAGGGCTTTGCTAAACGAGGGCATAACGATCGCAAAGGCGATCAGCTCTCCATGTTTGTCCTGGACACAATTGATGTAATCCGGTTTGATGAAAGGGAAATACTTTTCTTTATAATGGGTTACTTGGTAGGGCTGAATGGGCACAAAGGTTTGCAGGCTGCTATATGTAGCGTTTAATAGTTCGAACATACGGTCCACGTAGGGCATGATCTGTTTCTTATTTTTAAACTTTAACACAGAGAGTTCGTAACGCTCTTTAATAAGCCGTGAAAACTTCAGCACTTTATCTGAGGCTTTGGGATGGATCACCATTTTAAATTCGACCCACGTCGCTTGCTTTTCAAAACCTAGCGCTTCGAAATGTTCGGCATAGTAAGGGTAGTTGTAGTTGGTAATCATGGTATTAAGTCGCTCAAAACCCATGGTCAAAATTCCAGCTTTTTCCATATTTGTAAAACCAACTGGTCCTTCAATGTATTCCAGTTGATGTTCTTTTCCGATCTCAATGGCTCTTTCTATAAGCCCCTTGGTCACGGAAAGATCATCAATGACATCAAACCATCCAAACCGAAGTTTTGGTTTCGATTGTTCTTCAATTTCAATGCGATTCATGATTACGGCCATGCGACCGACAATTTTTCCGGATTTAAAGGCTAGTAAATAATGAGCGGAGGCATTTTGAAACACAGGATTGACCGCAATGTCTAATGTTTCTAGCTCTTCCTTAATCATAGGTGGAACCCAATAAGGATGATCTTTATATAAATCGAAAGGGAATAAGACAAACTTACGTAGGTCTTCTTTATTTTGAACGGCAACAATTTCAATCATGGTGAGTACAAAATAAATTAATTGAGTCTTGGGGACAATGAATCATCGAGAATAAACGATTTCTTTTTCTGACGTTTCATGTCTTTTCTTTGCTTTTTCTGAAGCTTTTTTGCCCTTTTCAGGCTGTTTTTTTCGTTTCTTTTGGCCTGTCTGGCCTCTTTTCCTTTTTCTTCAATATATTCATCCCTGTCGTGGCGATCGATGCGATAAGAAATACCGAGACGGCCATAAAATAAACCAGGGGTGTCTTTCATATTAAGGCTTAGCGAACCATCAAATTGCAAGTCAGGTGTGACCAGTGCCGCAACGCCACCTCTAAATATCTGATCGGCATAAAAATCACTCATAAAGCCTTGATTTTCAATAAAAATAGAAAAGAATTCATTCGTGGCATGGGTGAGTGTTAGGATGTAACCATATGTGGGAAAATCGGTTGTGATCCTGTCGGCAAATAGATTAGTGACAAAGACAAAACCACCAATCCAATTGTTCTGTGTGGAGACGACTAATTTTGGATGTACGCCACTTTCTGTATTAGGGGGGAGTAATGGGTTGTCAGCGAAATCAAAATTAGCTCCGGCATAGACCGCTACGGCGGGAATGAAATCACGCCATTGAAAACGGTTGTTTTGTTTCCAACTGTAGAGGTTGGGACCTTCGGCTTCCTGTTTGCGATAAGGGTCATAAACAAGGTACTTAAGTCCGAGGGTGTTGCTTTTGAAATTGGCAATCACATCATCTTGCGCCGAGCCCTGAGTATAGGTGATGGCATTTTGTTCAAAGGACCCCATAAAGCTTATTTCCAAGGCTTCTTTCCAAATGCCATAACGCACGGCATAATCCCAATTAACGAGACTGGTTTGTGTTTGCTTTAAGACATGCTCTTGCTGACCAAAGGTCAAGCCTGATTCGAACTGAAGGACACCTGTTCCTACAGAAAAAGAGCCTTGTGATCCGCCAGGTCGGTTCGAATTCAACATCTCTGTATACTGACCTTGCATGCTGGTAAAGCAGAGCAAAATAAAAAATAAATAAAGACGGTTCATGACGAGGGCTTTGAACCAAAGATAGCAGAATTTATCATTTATTTAATAGTGAAAAGCCCTTCTTTTGCAGCACAATACGTACTTTTGACCCATAGATAATGACATGCTTAGTTTTTTAAAAACGCTTTTAATCATCATATGGGCCTACTACGGTCTGAAGCTTTTATTGCGCCTGTTGCGTCCATTTCTGATGCGTTATGTGACCAAGAAGCTGATTAATAAGTTTCAAAATGGGACAGGAGCTGACCCCTTTGGCTTTTCTCAGGCAGAACATGAAACAAGATCCAAGGCCACCAAAAAAGAGCCCATCAAAAAAACAAGTTCAAAAGTTGTTGGTGAATATGTGGATTTTGAAGAAATTGATGATTGATCGGCGTTGCATTTAGTGAGGGGCAGACTTATTGTTTAAATTCACCACGCGATATATGGGTATTATGGGGTATACATTAAATCATCTTTCACGACACGCTTTGGCTTTGGTGCTCTTTGTTGTGGCCTCACTGGCATATTTTTATCCGGTGCTTAATGGCAAGACAATCTATCAAAGCGACATCGTTCAGTATCGTGGAATGGCCCGAGAAACCATTGATCTAAGAACCCAGACCGAGCAAGAGTCCTATTGGAATAATTCCGCTTTCGGTGGGATGCCAACCTACCAACTTGGCGCACAATACCCACATCATTATATCAAATATGTAGACCGCGCTCTGCGGTTTTTACCGCGTCCTGCTGATTACTTATTCTTGTATTTTATTGGACTTTATCTGTTGTTCCTAGTCCTAAAGGTCGACTATCGATGGGCTATTTTGGGGTCATTGGCTTTTGGGTTTTCAACTTATCTGATTATTATATTGGGTGTTGGGCATAATGCCAAGGCGCATGCCATTGCCTACTTTCCATGGGTTATTGGGGGCGTTTTATGGGTCTTTCAAGAGCGCTATTGGCGGGGCTTTCTCTTGGCGACCATTGGGATCGCTTTAGAACTGATGGCCAACCATTACCAGATGACTTATTATCTGTTGTTGGTGTTGTTGTTTATTGGTATTGCTTATGGCGTACAAGCCATTAAAAGCAAGGCATGGAAACCCTACATACGCGCTCTAGGCATCTTGATAGGCGCTGCTATTTTGGCAATAGGAATGAACATGACAACCCTTTTGGCCACTCAGGAATACGCCCAGGAATCTACCCGTAGCAGCAGTGATTTGAGCATAACCCCGGATGGTAATAAAAAAACCATCAATACAGGATTGGATTATGAATACATAACAGAATACAGCTATGGTCCTTTGGAGAGTTTGAATTTGATGATTCCTAGATTTATGGGTGGGGCCTCTAATGAGCCATTACCAGAACCGTCAAAAACTCTAAGCGCTTTGAGAGATTTGGGAGCAACGGCGCAAGAAGCGCGTCAAATTGCGCCTCAGATTCCCATGTACTGGGGAGAACAGCCTATTGTCGCTGCACCAGCTTATATAGGGGCAGCATTACTGACCTTAGCGCTTTTGGGTTTGTTCTTTGTCCGTAGTCTAAACTTGCGATGGATTTTGCCCGCCATAATTATGGCCTTATTGCTTTCATGGGGTGAGCATCTGGATGTTTTGACCCGATGGTTTGTCGACTATGTACCGTTATATAATAAGTTCCGCGCCGTATCTTCCATTCAAGTACTCATCGAATTATTGATACCTGTTATCGCGGTTCTTGGCCTCAATCGATTTTTTAACGCCAATACCTCTAAGCAAGAGCAAGTTAATGCCTTACGCAAGACCCTTTGGATTATCGTTGGTGTCTTTGTACTCACGCTCATCTCAGGATTTTTCTTATTGAGTTTTTCTGGTCCATATGACAGTTATTTTATGGACCAATTAGGAATGACCTTTGTGGATGCTGTGCGCGCCGATCGCCAGACTTTATGGCTCAACGATACATTACGTTCCGTTATTTTTTCTGGACTTACCTTAGGCACTTTGTGGCTGGCTATTGGCCATAAACTCACACGAAACTTGGCCGCGGCCGCGCTCATATGTTTGGTTGTGTTCGATTTGGTAGGGGTAGCTTCGCGCTATGTCAACGAAGAAGACTTTGTGGCCGCACGGATGATGGAGCGACCTTTTCAGAGCTCCAGGGCTGATCAAAACATTCTCAAGGATACCGCATATTTTCGGGTCTTGGATTTAACTAGCGCCCCATTTAATAGTGGGCGTGCAAGCTATTTTCACCAGCACATAGGCGGGTATCATGCGGCGAAACCCAAGCGCATGCAAGATCTATATGAATTTTATATCGCCGATGAGTACCCACAAGTACTCAATATGTTGAATGTTAAATACATCATTCGTTCGGACCAGAAGACCGGAGCGCCCAAAGAGATACAAAATTTGGCCAACAATGGTCCAGCTTGGTTCGTTTCAGATATTTTGGCGGTTGATTCAGCTGATGAGGCTTTGTTGTCTCTGAGCCAAATTGATTCAAAACAAACTGCAGTGATCCGGCGTGAGGAAATTCAAAAGTTGCCAGTTTCCTCGATTCAACGAGATTCTTTAGCCCAAATTGTGCTCATCAGTCATCAGCCCAATAAACTTGTTTATCGCTCTACAGCGACAACAGACCAATTGGCTGTGTTTTCTGAAATTTACTATCCAAAGGGTTGGCGAATCACCATAGACAATAAACCGGTTGACATGATCCGCGCAAACTATGTTCTGCGGGCCTTAATCATTCCAGAAGGTGCGCACGACATTGTTTTTTCTTTTGAGCCTGAAGTGGTGCAGCAGGGTAGTCTTTATGGTATTATGAGTTGTGTCGTTTTTGTTTTATTGATTTCATTGGCCAGTTACAAGAAGGGCCGTTCTTTGTTCTCATCTAATTGATCCATTTGACGCCGCAAAAAGTTTTAATCATCTGTTATTATTGGCCGCCAGCCGGTGGGCCAGGTGTGCAGCGTTGGCTCAAATTTGCGACCTATTTTTCTCAATTCGGTATCGAGCCGATTGTATACTGTCCTGCACAAGCGCATTACCCGATTGTTGATCAAAGTCTAGTGGCTAATGTGCCGGTTGGGATCACCGTACTGCAGACACCAATAAAAGAGCCTGCCCGCTGGGCCCAAAAGCTATTTAGTCGCCAAACAAAGGATTTAAGTCGGGGGATCATCACTTCAGGCAAGAAGGACTGGGTAGAAAGATTTTTGCTTTTTGTACGGGGTCATTTTTTTATACCAGATGCGCGTATCGGTTGGGTAAAGCCATCTGTGTCATTTTTGTCGGGTTACCTGCAAGAGCATACAGACATTAAAACCATTATTACCACAGGACCTCCCCACAGTCTGCATCTCATTGGGTCAGCTCTTAAACAAAAACTTGCAATCAAGTGGGTTGCCGATTTTCGTGATCCATGGACACAAATTCATTACCACAAGGACTTAAATTTGAGTTCATGGGCGGCAAAGAAGCACCAAAAATTGGAACAACAGGTTTTGACAAAGGCCGATCATATAGTGGTGACGAGTCCTTTGACTAAGACACATTTTAAGGCCCTTACACAGCAGCCCATTAGTCTTGTCACCAATGGTTATGACCCCATTGATTTCCCTGAAGCGTCTTCTGCATCGGGACATTTTGACTTAGTGCATACGGGGACACTTTTGGCAGAAAGAAATCCAAATGTTCTATGGGAAGCCTTGTCCGAGCTCATTAAAAATACTGACTTTAAAGCCAAAGCAAAGGTACATTTGGTCGGGGTAGTCGCCCCGTCTATTAGATCTTCTATAAAGCGTTATGGCCTGGAAGATATTGTCGAACTGCACGGTTATGTGCCTCATCAAGAAGCCTTACAGTGGGTGGTCGACGCACAGTTACTCTTATTGGTCGAAATGAATAAGGAAACAGTCAAAGACATCATACCCGGAAAATTTTTCGAATACTTGGGCGCCTCAGCAAAAACCTTGGCAATCGGTCCAGAAGATGGGGTGATAAAAGAATTGATTGAATCGACTCAAAGTGGCGCTTATTTTGGATACCATAATGTTGCGTCAATAAAGGACTTCATTGCCGAAGAATTTGAGCGATACCAAAATGACGTGCGGCCTGTGAAATCTTTTGCCGCAGAATATGAGCGCAAGGCACTGACCCAAAAAATGGCAGCTCTTGTCAAGTCATTATAGGCCCATAAGGCCCATTTTAACCCAGTTATTTCGCCATGGAATGCCTCAAATTTTCTCTTTGAGGTATTGGCCAGTAAAGGACCCGACACTCTGGGCAATCTCTTCGGGTGTGCCCTGTGCAACGATTTGCCCGCCTTTTTGCCCGCCCTCAGGCCCTAGGTCAATCACATGATCAGCACATTTGATCAGTTCTAAATTATGCTCTACAACAACAATTGTATGCCCTTTTTCTAGTAAGGCATAAAACGAGGCCAACAATTTTTGAATGTCATGAAAATGGAGTCCCGTTGTGGGTTCATCGAAAATAAAGAAGGTCTTTTCTTTGGTATCGCCCTTGACCAAAAATGAAGCGAGTTTTATCCTTTGGGCTTCACCCCCTGAAAGGGTAGAGGAGCTTTGTCCCAATTGGACATAACCCAAGCCAACGTCTTGAAGGGGGCGTAATTTGGTAATGATTTTGTGCTCTTGTTGGGTGTCAAAGAAAGCGATGGCCTCATCGACGGTCATAGACAGAACATCGAAGATGGATTTTTCATGAAAACGCACCTCCAAAATCTCGCGTTTAAAGCGTTTGCCCGAACAAGCCTCACAAATCAGATGTACATCGGCCATGAACTGCATTTCAATGGTCACTTCCCCTTCCCCTTTGCAAGTATCACAGCGACCACCATCGACATTAAAGCTAAAATGTTTGGCTTTGTAACCTCTTAGGTTACTGAGCTTTTGACGGGCAAACAGGTTGCGTATGTCGTCATAGGCCTTGATATAGGTTACGGGATTAGATCTGCTCGAACGTCCAATGGGGTTTTGATCAACAAACTCGACATTTTTGATCCGGTCTGTTGCTCCGGTAAGCTCAGAATAGGCACCTGGTTTATCACCGTAACCCGTCACTTTTCTGAGTAAGGCGGGGTATAAAATACTCTTGACCAAGGTTGTTTTGCCACTTCCAGAAACTCCGGTAACCACCGTGAAAACACCCAAAGGAAAATGTGCATCAACATTTTTTAAGTTATGTTGGCGCGCACCAATGATCGATATAGGATAGTCGCTGTGTCGTCTCTTGATGGGCACCTCAATTCGTCGCGCACCACTGAGATACTGGGCGGTAAGACTTTTTGACTTTAAAATGGTCTCAAATGGGCCTTCGGCCATGACCTCGCCACCAAATGTTCCGGCTTCTGGACCAATATCGATGATATGATCTGCAGCTCTCATGATTTCTTCGTCGTGTTCGACGACAATTACTGTGTTGCCGATGTCTCGAAGGGCCCTTAGGACTTCAATAAGTCGCTCGGTGTCTTTAGAATGCAAACCAATACTTGGTTCGTCGAGAATATACATAGAGCCTACCAGACTACTGGCCAAGGAAGTCGCTAAATTAATGCGTTGCGATTCGCCGCCAGATAGGGTATTGCTTTTTCGATTTAAAGTCAGATAGCCCAGTCCCACATTATTGAGAAAATTCAGTCGGTTATTGATCTCAACAAGTAAACGCTTACTCACTTGAGTGTCGTAGGGGTCTAAGGTCAACATGCTGAAGGTTTCCTTTAGTTCATCTAAGGGTTTTTTGACCAAGTCTTGAATCGAATACCCTTGAATTTTGACGTAAGCTGCATCTTGCTTAAGCCTCGCTCCTTCGCAGGTCGTGCATAATGTTTTTCCGCGGTAGCGCGATAACATAACCCGGTTTTGGATTTTATAATTTTTGGCCTCCAACTGATCAAAAAATTCTTGTAAACCAATAAAGTGTTCGTTGCCTTGCCAGATCAGCCGCTTTTGTGCTTCGGTAAGTTCAAAGAAGGGTTTGTGTATAGGGAAGTCAAATTTGTACGCTGAATTGACCAGCTGGTCGCGATAAAAACTCATACTTTCGCCGCGCCAAGGGAAAATAGCATTATCATAAACCGATAAGGTGGCATTGGGAACCACTAATTCGGGGTCAACACCCACAATGTCGCCATAGCCCTCGCAAGTGGGGCAAGCGCCAAAGGGGTTGTTGAAGCTAAACAAATGTACATTGGGCTCCACGAAGCTCATCCCGTCTCGCTCGAATCTATTGCTGAAAAAACTGGTGCCCGGGATATCCACCCGTTCCAAAATGAGCGTGCCTTTGCCTTCAAAAAACGCAATTTGAATTGCATCTGCCAGGCGGTTCAAGAAGTCTTCGTCCTCTGCGGTCACAATCCTATCAATAACAATAAACAAATCGGCGGTGTCGGTAATGTCTAAATTATCGTCAATGCGTTTGATTTCACCTTGGTGCTTGATTCTAGAAAACCCTTGCTGGGCGAGTGTGTTGATTTTTTCTTTTAAAGCACGTCCTTTTTCCAAAATAATGGGAGCCAATAAAAGTAGGCGCGTCCCCGGTTCCATGGCCACCACTGCATCGATAACGTCGGTAACGGTATCTTTTTTTACTTTCTGTCCCGAAACAGGCGAATAGGTCTTTCCGATGCGGGCGAAGAGTAATTTTAAGTAGTCATAAATCTCAGTAGAGGTGCCTACGGTAGAACGCGGGTTGGTCGCATTGACTCGCTGTTCTATGGCAATGGCAGGGGCTATTCCTTTTATGGAATCGACTTTAGGTTTGTCTAAGCGACCTAAAAATTGTCGGGCATAAGACGACAGGCTTTCTACATAACGTCTTTGGCCTTCTGCATAAAGTGTGTCAAAAGCTAGGCTAGATTTTCCGCTTCCCGACAAACCGGTAATGACAATGAGTTGATGACGGGGTAGGGCAACAGTAATGTTCTTAAGATTGTGCAGTTTTGCCCCTTGAATCAAAATTGAATCACTCGCCATGGTCGCTTTTCGTGTCATTTGTATGTGTTAATCCGGACTAAGAAAGTGGCAAAGATACTATTAACAGCGCAAGATTTTGGACCTAGACGAGTCTAAATTTTATAGAAAAAAGTTTGAAATTTTGTAAATCAAAGACTTTTGTTGTTATATTTACAGTCAACCACATAAAACTAAGTGCCTATAGTATACGACTACTTTTATTATTTATAAACCGATTCGAATCTGCCCAAAGGGTTTGGATCATTTAAAAGTATCGTTATGAAATATAGCATGAATTCAGATGCACTATTGGTTAGTGCCTACATTAGTGGTGATGAATCCGCTCTAGGAGAATTAATTACACGACACAAAGACCGCATATATCGTTTTATTTATTCGAAAGTCTATGATCGTGATGCGACCGAAGATATTTTTCAGGACACCTTTGTCAAGGTCATTCAAACCCTAAAAAAAGGAGCTTATAACGAAGAAGGTAAATTTTTGCCGTGGGTCATGCGTATTGCCCATAATTTGGTCATCGATTTTTTCAGAAAAAATAACCGTATGCCGAAGTTTGAAAGCAGCGATGATTTCAATATTTTTTCTGTTTTAAGCGACGGAACCATGAATGCTGAATCCAGTATTATCAAAGACCAGGTAGAAAAAGACCTGCAGCGCATCATAGAAGAATTGCCAGAGGATCAAAGAGAGGTCTTGATCATGCGTATCTACAAAGACATGAGTTTTAAAGAGATTAGTGAGCAGACTGGAGTGAGTATTAATACTGCTTTAGGGCGCATGCGCTATGCCCTGATCAATCTCAGAAAAGTGATTGACCGCAATCAAATTATTTTGACGAATTAATGAGGCAATAAGTTAGTTGCTAGAGCGTTATTAAAAAACATTAATAACAATAAACGATCTATGGCAAAACTTTATTCTCAAACCTCACGTTGGGAATGCGTGCATAAACAATTGATTCCCAAAGACGACACGATCGCCTTTTTGTTAGATTACTCAAGGTCATTAAGTTATTTAGACTGTTCTGTAGGAACGGTAGAAATTAATTTGAATTAGTTGGCTTAAGAAAAACCCGCGATAGCGGGTTTTTTTATGACTTATTTAAATTCATTTAAGACGCTTTTGCGCCCAATAGTTCGGGTGATGATGTCCTGCTCAATGCGCCATCCCCGTGCAGGAGAATAGGCGCGTCCATAATAAATGATCTGAATGTGCAGATCATTCCACAGTTCCTCAGGAAACAAACGCTTGGCGTCGCGTTCGGTTTGAACGACATTTTTGCCATTGCTTAATCCCCAGCGATACATCAAACGATGAATATGAGTGTCTACAGGAAATGTAGCAATACCAAAGGCCTGAGACAAAACGACACTGGCCGTCTTATGTCCCACAGCGGGCATGGCTTCTAAGGCCTCGAAGGACTGAGGGACAACCCCGTCATATTGTTCTACAAGCATTTTGGATAGGCCATGAATGCCCTTAGCCTTCATTGGAGATAAACCCACAGGTTTGATGATCGCTCGAATTTCTTCAACAGTTAGTTTTACCATGTCGTAAGGATTGTCAGCCCGCTCAAAAAGAAGAGGTGTGATCAGATTCACGCGGGCATCCGTGCTTTGTGCCGAAAGTAACACAGAGATCAATAGGGTGTAAGGGTCCTTGTGATCCAGAGGAATGGGTGGATTGGGAAAAAGCGCTTTGAGCGTTTTGATGACAAATGCCACCTTTTCGAATTTGGTCATTTTGTTTACCTTTACCTGTGGTTTTGTCAAATTTAAGGACAACCAGTAAGAAAATCTAAAAATGACTATGAATACATTGGAACAAGGCACACCAGCATTTAATTTTTCGGGTATAGACCAAGATCAAAATCACATTAGTCTAGGTGATTATAAGGGTAAAAAGTTGATTATTTTTTTCTATCCAGCAGCAAGCACCCCCGGATGTACCGCGCAAGCATGTAATTTGACCGATAATTATGCGGCCCTTAGCGAGGCAGGATATAGCATTTTGGGGGTCAGTGCAGACACACCTGCCAAACAAAATAAGTTCAAAGAAAAGTTTGGGTTTCCTTTTCCATTACTGGCGGACAGTGACAAAACTGTGATCAATGGTTTTGGTGTTTGGGGCCCAAAAAAATTCATGGGCCGCGAATACGATGGGATTCATCGCGTTACTTTTATGATTAGTGAAGCGGGCGTCATTGAGCATGTGATTTCGAAGGTCAAAACCAAGGATCATGCAGCGCAGATTTTGGCTATGCTATAGGCTCGTTTGAAGACGTATTATTAAAATTAAAGAGCGCTTGATCTTTTATTAATTGAGCCACGCCATTGGGGAGCATTGCTTCCCATCCGGTCTGGTTATATTCAATTTTTTTCAGGACTTCTCGAGAAAAGACATCAAGAATTTCTGGATCATAATCCTCTATGTCGACTAATTTGCCGTTGGTTTTAAAGAACTTATAGAGCTCCTTCATGCGCGGGTGCACTTTGAGGGTATCACTATTGATTAATGCGCCCGTTTCCGGATCAAGCATCGGGTAGAGGTAGACTTTCAAATCTTTAAAGAACAATTTCCCAAAGGCTTCTAAAATGCCACCACTCAAATGGCGGTAATATTTTTCATCAAAAATATCGATGAGGTTATTCACGCCCATAGTAAGGCCCATACGGGATTTGGTATAGTTTGAAAAGTATTCGACTAATCGATAATATTCCTGAAAATTAGAGATCATGACGGTTTGTCCTAACGAACAAAGTAAACGCGCTCGGTCCATAAAGTCTTGCTCGTCAATCTCTCCTTCTGCCTTGAGATTGGACAAGGTTATTTCAAAAATAACAAGTGATTTTTCTTTCTCAACCTTGTTTTCGCTCAAGAACAGTTCGTAGGAACGCTCGAACATATTCATATTGACCTTGGTTACGGGTCTGAAGCTTCCGCGGAGCGCAAGGACATTTTTCTTATATAAAATACGTGCAGGTAAAATATTATTCCCGTCAGGGCCGAAGATAACCGCTTCAGTCATGCCATTTTTGATCAGCTGTAAGCTCATGAGACGATTGTCGACTTCGGTGAATTTCGGTCCGCTAAAGTTGATGGTGTCAATTTCCATCTTATCCTTATCAATATGATCGTAAAGATAGCGCAGAAGCTTTTTTGGTGTGTCATGCTTATAATACGCACCATAAATTAAATTCACCCCTAGAACACCAAGTGTTTGTTGTTGCAAAACCGCTTCGCTTTCTTTAAAGCGGATGTGTAACAAGATCTCGCTATAATCCTCGTTGGGGTCAGTTTGAAAGCGAATGCCTACCCATCCATGGCCCAAATACTTTTTTGCAAAGTCTATTGTGGAGACCGTATTAGCAAAGGCAAAGAACATTTTTGTGGGATGTTTAACGCGAGAAATACGTTCTTCAATCAGGCTTGTTTCGTGCAGTAACATCTTTTGAAGACGTGACTCAGTAACATATCTGCCTTCGGGCTCAACACCATAGATCGCATCGCTAAAGTCCTTGTCATAAGCCGACATGGTCTTGGCAATGGTGCCTGAAGCACCTCCTGCTCTAAAAAAGTTACGCACGGTCTCTTGACCTGCGCCTATTTCGGCAAAAGTCCCGTAAATATTTTCGTTTAGGTTAATGCGTAATGCTTTATCCTTTGTTGAAGGAATGGTCTGGAAATTTTGGTCTCCTGGAATTTTATCAGGCATTGTTTTGGGCTATGTCGATCCAATGACAAAGGTAGTGATTAACATAGGTTAACAAAAAAAATACTGTTATTTTTGTCCCTATGTCTATGCCTTTAACGCTTACGTTTTTAGGGACAGGAACCTCTCAAGGAATTCCTGTAATTGGAAGTCAGCACCCTGTGTGTTTGAGCCATAATCCAAAGGATAAACGGCTCAGAGTTTCGGTTTTGATTCAGTGGGGGGATCGTCATATGGTGATCGATTGCGGTCCTGATTTTCGGCAACAAATGTTGCGGGCTCAGGTGCAGCAACTCGACGCACTTTTACTGACCCACGAACACAATGACCATATGGCCGGTTTAGACGATGTACGGCCTTACAACTTTATGCAAAAAAGGTCATTACCCATGTTTGGAACCTTGCGTGTACTAAACGCCGTAAAAGAGCGTTTTTCTTATGTGTTTGCAGATCAAGATAAATATCCAGGAGCTCCTTCTATTGATGCTATTGCTATCAAGGCCCTAGAGCCGTTCGACTGTTTTGGAAAGAAAATTATGCCGATTGAAGCACGGCATGGAAACCTCCCCATATTAGGATTTAGGATTGATGATTTGGCCTATATGACGGATGTTAAAACCTTGAGTGCTGCATCATTAGAGGAGTTGAAAAACCTTGATGTACTTGTGTTGAGCGCTTTACGTATAGAGCCGCACCCAACGCACCTCAATCTTGACGAGGCCCTGATATTAATTGAGCAACTCAAACCAAAACGAGCTTATTTGACCCATATTAGCCACCTTATGGGATTTCACGATGAAGTCTCTTCTGAACTTCCTGAAGGGGTCTTTATCGCTTATGATAATTTAAAAATTCACACCTCATGAAGTCTAAAATTTATATGTACCTGTTTTTTTTCACACTACTCATGGTCTTATTCATGTATGTGAATCAATCGACCATATTCGAGCGTCAAGAACAACGACTTACGGCCTATGCCGAAAAACAAGAAATTTTAAGGGATTCTTTGGCCATCTTGAATGATGTTATTTTAGAGGCCGATTACTTTTCATTGCTCAATAACGATGCCGCAACGGCCTATTTTGAGCGTTTAGACATGGATCCAGCCCAAGTAGCGGCCCAGGTTAAAGAGGTTATTTATGAAAAAAACTTGGTTAGGGGCGGAAACGCACTTGTGCCCTTAGCACAAATGAATGGTGAGTGGCGGATCAATCGTGTCGAGTTTTTGAATCATCGCTGGATCATCGCTGATTTTAGTAATGGCAGCCTCTGGGGAGAGGTTTTGCTCTCTTATTTTTATGATCAGGATTTGGTATTGGATATCACGCCCATTCAGACCATACTTCATTAAGCATTTTGGTCCAAAAATGCTTTGAATGCCGCAAAATTTTCGGGGTTGACACCATGGCCTACAGGGAATTCTCGGTACGTCAGATCATATTGATGCTGCATTAAAAAATCTCGACTCTCTTGAGCCCAAGCCAAAGGAATGACCTGATCTTGTGAGCCATGAGACATGAATATTTTTGGGCCTAATTTTGGTGTCAAATTTTTGGGTAATTCAAAAATATCGTGATTGATATAGCCGCTGAGAACGATAATATTTTTGGCTAATTTAGGATGTTCAAGACCTAGTGCTAGACTCAAAATACTCCCTTGGCTGAATCCAAGAAGACTTAACCTGGTGGCGTCGGCGTTAATTTGTTTTATGGCCGATTCAATATTGGCTAAAATTCTTTGGACCACCCTTTGGGCTTGAGTGGCGTCGCTCCATTTACCTTGACTGGGCTCAAAATAAATATCATACCAGGCATAACGCTCAGGGCCCAAAATGATTGGTGCTTCTAGGGCCAAAATAGACAGTTCGGGAGATAAATAGTCGGCAAAACCAAACAGATCCTCTTTGTTACTTCCATAGCCGTGCAATAAAACCAGTAACGGTGCCTTTTCCGTGAGGCTACTGGGTCGGTATATATGACCTAAATCTAAGTCAAGTGTGGTGGTATTTTGCTGCTGCATGTATTAATCTAAAAAGTTAAACCAACGCTGGAAGGCCATACTAAGCCAGGGGATACCAATCTGTTTCTTGAAAAAGGCCATAATTAAACAGAAAATCCAACCGCAAGCTGCGCTCCAATAGAGGTAAAACCCAACAGGGCTGTCCTGAATAAATACGGAGATGAATAAGCCCATGAACAAACCAAACATGTTCTTAATGTGCCAGGTCGTTAAGGGGTCTTTTTGTTCTTTATTGAGCTGATAGGCAATAATCAGACCTATAAAGGTCAAGTAGGCCAGAAAGCCGTAATAGGTCGTTTCTTTATGCTTCATTAGCTACCCATTGCCCGTGATTCATGATGCCCAAGACACTTCCGGTCATTTTTTGTCCCACCAGCGCCGCATTACCAGATGTAGAATGGATCAGGTCCCGGCTAAATGTACTTTGTTTAGAGGGATTGAATAAGGTGAAGTTCGCAGGCTGGTTGATTGCTATGTTGTTTGTTTCCAGTCCAAAAACTGCCTTAAGTCCTGTAAGAGCCTCAATGGTGGTGTCTAGATCGACCACGCCCAAGAGCGCGCCAAAACAACTTTCCAAACCAATACTGCCAAAAGCCGCATGGTCAAACTCCACTTTTTTGTGTTCAATATCGATGGGATTGTGGTCACTCGTGACCCCGTCAATAACCCCATCTTTTAGCCCTTGGATTAGGGCAAGTCGGTCTTGTTCCGTGCGCAATGGAGGCAACATTTTGAAATTGGTGTCGAATTCATTGAGCGCTTGGTCGGTAAGACAAAGATGATTTATCGAGACGCTGCAGGTCACGGCCAAGCCTTCTGATTTGGCTCGTTTGATCAGGTCGACACTTTCTTTGGTCGAAATGGTAGGGATATGCAGACGGCCTCCTGAATAGCTCAGAACGTTTAAGTCTCTCGAAATTTGTAACGTCTCTGCGAGATTTGGTATGCCCTTGAGCCCTAAAGTCACACTCACCAGTCCTTCATTGATCATGCCTTTCTGCGCCAAATCGGTTTCCATTGGAAAGGAAAGTATCAGCCCGTTAAACGATTGTGTGTATTCAAGGGCCAATTTTAAAAGGTTAGGATTGGCTATAGGTTTTTGGTAATCATTAAAGGCAATCGCTCCGGCTTGATGCATGTCGTAGAGTTCGGCCAAGTCCTGTCCTCGACTATCAGTTGTGAGGGCACCGATGGGGTGTAAGTCGACAATATTTGATTTGGCTTTGACAAAGGCCATGTCTGATTTGTTTTGTAGGACCGGCTGGGTGTTTGGGTTCACGCCAACGGCGGTGTAACCGCTTAATGCGGCTATATGAGCACCATGGGCCAGAGTTTCTCGTTCCTCAAGACCAGGTTCGCCAAATGAGACACTGGGATCAAACCAGCCCGATGACAAGTGAAGTTGATCCGCTTGGATCAGGGTCGCATCTGCGTTTTTAATTGACTTTTCGATAGCACGGATGATTCCATCCTCTACCAGTATGTCAGCTGTTTCACCGTGGTGTGGTCCTTTTGGATCGATTATTTTAACCGATTTGAGTAAAAACTTCATCATCGTAATTTTAAAATTAAAAGTTCAGTCACAAGGCATGCTAACGCAAAAATAACAAACCATTTCCATAACTCTTGGTTTTCTTGACTTTGTTGCGAAAACGCAAAGGCTTCAGCTAAGCTCGTGTATACCTCATTTTGATTGAATAACCCTGAATCTAGATAGCTCGGTTGATTGGCTGTACGCGGTGCATTAAAGCTTATTGTGCCAATGGTCTGGTCCAAATAGGTGGCTTTGTATTGTCCGGGTTGTTGTGGTTCTTGATCGAATAGTAAGGTAATTTGATCTACTCCAGGGGTTTGTCTTGGCACGAAACGATCCTCTTTGTGTTTCAAGGTGATCACCTGCTCTGCTATAGGGGCGACTTTAATACCCACTTTTGCAGGAGTCCCTAAAGTATAATATGGCTTAATGTCTGGTGCACTTTGACGCGCCATTTGGATGATGGTCGCCACAAAAAGAGGGGATTGGGTAAAATTACCGCCTTCCGCGTTTAGACTACTTAAAAAGGCATAGACCTTTTCGCGTTCGACTAAAAAGGCATGATTGTCTTCTAGTGTGAGCAGCGAAGTGGCACTGGTCTTAAGGCTCAGACATGAGTTGATGCTGGGGTACTGAAATGAGGTGAACTCTTTTTCAAAAACAGAGGCAAATAAGGGATGATTTTCTTCTATATCCGTAAGCTTTTTTGTCGTCAGAATGGATCCGTCCAGTGTACCGAGTCCAAATCGATTGAAAAAAGCCTGGTAATGCTCAATGGAGCCCTTTGGATGCGGAACAAATAAAACATGCCCTCCTCGGCTTTGGAAGGCTTCAAGCGCCCCTAAAAGCGACCTATTGATCGTCTTGAGGCCATTCAGGATGATAAAATCTTGATTTGCGAAGTCCGAAAAGTCAAGGGCGAACTCTTGTTGGTTTTGGTAATTAAAGTCCGGGGAATCAAACACTTTAAACAAATCCTTATCGGTTAAACCACTAAGGGTGAGTATGCGAACAGGTGCCGGTTTTGAATGATTAAAATAAAGGACATTATCAAACGGGAGTCCCTGATCAGTTAATATTAATTGACCGTCAAATGCCCCTGTTTCGTTGCGTTCAAAACTTGCGGTAGCCTTGCCTGAATCATTGAATACCAAGGCCGACTTGGCTATTAATATGGAGTCACTCAATAAGCGCAACATGGCAGTCGCTTGGTTAGATTGCGCGCCACTGATTTCTGCTTTTATTTCCCATCGATCGGCATTACTTCGGTCAAAGTAGACCGTGTCAAGCGATAAATTGGTATTATTCGAAAAAGCAAGGGGAATATACTGAGTGGAAATGCCCTCGGGGGAATGAGGAGCGGATGTAATACCCTGAAAGTCAGAAATGTAAATTAAATGTCTCTGGGCGGAGGGGTGTGCCTTAAAAAATGAGGCGCTTTTGAGGAACACCTCTTTGGGGCTCAAATTATGGTGGGTGGCTGGGGTGTTGAGTACAGTCGATTTAAAGTTTTCAATAGGCATGTCATAGAATGCCTCATTATTGGTAAACCAATGAATACTTTGTGTTGCACTTTGATCTATATAGGCGTAAAGCTCTTGTGTCATCTGCTTGAGAAGGCTCATGCCATATGGGCCTTTGGCTTCCATACTGTAGGAATTATCAAGATAAACGACTGTTGTTTGCTTTTGCACTAAAGTGTCATTTGAACTAAGAGTGGGGCGGGCAAAAGCCAAAATCAGCGCGCTAAAATATGCCAGTCGTATCAGGAGTAAAAGCCACTTTTTGAGCCGTGCACTCTGTCTGGTTTCCTGTTTGAGTTGTTGTAGAAAAACAACATTCGTAAACCGTGTGGGAATGAATTTTCGGAAATGAAAAAGATGAATAATAATCGGAATGACAAGAAGAATAAGCGCTTTTAGGAATTCCGGACGGAAGAAAGTCATTCAATAAATAATTTGCCAAATATAACGATACATTTTATATCAAGCGGTATCATTTGCCAAACTCCTAAAAAAAACACCCCGAAGCGGGGTGTTTTGAGTAAGGTTTAGAAACTAGAAACAGACGTCAAACCCTGTTGCCCAGCTGTTACCGCCTATGGGAGCGCCATCAGCCCAGAGCGATTCTGTTTGGCCAGTATTGTTATTTCTTACTTGGGCATGTGCCGCATTATAATAGCAAATTCCAGAAAAAGCTGCAGGTCCTTGATAGGTCACCTCATGAGTGCCATTAGGATGATTACCCTTAAAAGGAAACCTGCCTACTTGAGGATTTCCGCCGCCATTTATAGGCATTTCTGAAAAATCACCAACAAAGAGATGTGTTTGTTTCATTTCCCAGTCGCCTGTTGTGCGGTAAGTAATAAAGACGGTATCGTTATAATTAGCGATCTCGAGACTACCGACCAGGGTCGTTTGGCCTGCAAATAAATCAGCGACATAAACAATTCCGTAATTATTGCCACTACGTTTTACGGTGTCAGTTGTCGATTCAAAGGGTGCTGCTGGTTCTTGTGAGCAACTCACAAGGGTCACAATACTGATTAAAAGTAAAATATGTTTCATTCTATTGTCATTTGGGGTTAGTCAATGTTTTGAAAAACAAACATAATGAAAAATAACAATAAAATCAGTTAAAATACTTAAATAATCGATGAAATACATCTTTTGTAAAAAAGCACGTGAATAGATAGGTGTCGAATTTTCAGAACTTTTCAGATATTCCAAGTCCAAAAAGAGCGTAATCGTAGCGCACTGGATCCTCGGGATCTAATAATCTTAATGCCGCGTCGAGTTGGTCCAGGGCTTTGCGGTCATTCGATTTTCTGTCAATCATGCCTAGCTTTCGGGCAATATTTCCAGTATGCACGTCCAAAGGACAAGAAAGCTGGCTGGGCTTAAGACCTTTCCAGAGTCCAAAATCAATGCCTTGGTCTGCAGGGCGGATCATCCAGCGTAAAAACATATGCAATCTTTTGGCCGCTGAATTATGGAGCGGATTGCTCAAGTGCTTTTCACTTCGTCTTTGATGGGCAACCGAAAACATACATGAGCGAAAAGAATAAATGGCCTGGTGCAAATACGCATCATTATGGTGTTTTGAAAAAACCTGCTCGAGTCCATCGTGCTCCTCATATATATAGCGTAAACCACGCACAAAAAAAACCAAGTCATCACTGTTGAATGTCCGATGAACAAAACCCGCAAACCGGTCTAGATCACTTTCGTTGTGGTGACGCACAAAATCATAGGGCGCATGGTCCATCAGGGACATCATGCGCTTGGCGTTATTGATGATGGTTGGACGTTGGCCCCAGGATATGGTTGCGGTAAGTAAACCGGCAATTTCAATATCTTCTTTTAATTCAAATAGATGAGGAATCTGCAGGGGATCACTCAGCATAAAGTCCTTATTATAATATTGATGAACTTTAGCGTCTAGAAAAGACTTGAGCTCTAAATGATTCATTTTCCTAGTTTGAACAATCCATTTTCCATAATCAATTGACGATCGGCCATTTGCGCCAACTCCATATTATGGGTTACAATGATGAAGGTTTGGTCGAGTTCTTTCCTTAATTCAAAAAACAAATCATGCAGTGCAGCGGCGCTTTTGGTGTCCAAATTACCACTAGGTTCATCAGCCAAAATTAAAGAAGGCCGATTCATTAGGGCTCGGGCTACGGCAACGCGTTGTTGCTCTCCTCCTGATAATTCATTTGGTTTGTGCTGCCAACGGTCTTTTAAGCCAAGAAAATCAAGAAGTTCCATGCCGCGACTGCGTGCTTGTTTCATTGAAGTATTCTGAATCATGGCGGGCATGCATACATTTTCTAGGGCCGTAAATTCAGGGAGTAATTGATGAAATTGAAAAATAAAGCCCAGTTGTTTATTGCGAAAATCTGCTAAAGCCTTTTTGGAGAGGGTAAAAGGATTAATCCCATTGATACTTAGATGGCCATGATCCATTTGGTCCAAGGTTCCCAAAATGTGTAAGAGGGTTGTTTTTCCCGCTCCGGAAGCGCCAACGATAGAGACGATTTCTCCTTTTTCGATCTCAAGATCCACACCTTTGAGCACCTGAAGTGCGCCGTAAGATTTTTTAATTTGAACTGCCTTGATCATTTGTTGCCTTTGAGCAGTGAAAATACGGCGAAAATATCAAGCCAACAACTTTTGACCTAGTGGTCCATAAAAAACTTGTTGTGGTCTTTTTGAAGCTTGAAATATATCGTAATTTTCGGTCATGAACAGAATAGAAAAAATAGCTTTTGCCGGTGGATGCTTTTGGTGTACTGAAGCCGTATTTCAAAACATAAATGGCGTCCAAAGTGTTGTTTCGGGTTACACCGGGGGACATGTTAAAAATCCGGCTTACCGTGAGGTTTGTATGGGTATTACGGGCCATGCCGAAGGTGTACTTGTCACCTATGAGCCAGATGTTGTCGCTCTTGAGGTACTGTTAGCGTTGTTTTTTCAAACGCATGACCCCACCACGATAGACCGCCAGGGACACGATGTTGGGTCACAATACCGCAGCGCAATATTTTACAACAACGCGCAACAAAATTCAGTAGTGGTTCGGTACATTCAGGCCTTAGAGAATGATGCGATTTTTGGCGCACCAATTGTGACTCAAGTGGCACCAATGGAGGTCTTTTATGAGGCAGAGCTAGACCACCAAAATTATTTTAATGACCATAATGAGCAGCCTTATTGTCAATTTGTGATTCAGCCCAAAGTCTCCAAGGTAAACTCTGAGTTCAAGAATTACCTCAAACCCAGAGTCTAAGTTGGTCTTCAAGGATCAATAAATCCCAAGGGGCCTTATAAGGTCATAGATAAACTCAAGTTTAAACTGCGACCAGGGTTAAAAATGCCATCTGTTTTAAAACGGGATAAATGAGGAATGTATTTGGTGTTGCTCGCATTGGCCATAGCAACCACCCACTGCCAATCACTTTGTCCCCATTCAAATTTTTGTCCCAGAGAAATATCCCATAAATGATATGCGCCGGTCGTTGTTTCAAAATCACTAGCACGATTTTGGGCAAAATATTGGGCTCTGGAAATGTTGAAAAATAGTCCATGGCCACCAGAGGCGCTTTGTGGTTTTATGCGTAAGGTGTTGTTTAATTTTCCTCCAGGAATCAGGGGCAGGGGGCTGCCATTATCAAGCATTCCAATGACCCATTCGAGACTGTTTTCCAAATGCAACCAGTCCCAAGGGTGCGGATGATAATGAAAGCCGGCTTCACCTCCATAGAGCGCAGCATTGAACTGTGCATATCTGAATACGGGTTCCTGTTCAAGGACCTCTTGGGTGGGAGTGATGAAAATATAATCATCAATGACATTATAAAATCCATTGAGGTAAGTATTGAGATGTTCGTTTTCGTAAGTCAATGCTAAGTCCAACTGCACATTGCGCTCATTTTTGAGGTCGGGATTACCAATTTCGTATCGATTAGTGCCTTCATGGATCCCATTAGAGCCTAGCTCTGCCAGGTTTGGCGCCCTGTACCCACTAGCCACATTTAAGCGAATCAAGATGTTATCATCAATATTATAGAGCATCCCAAGGGCGCCATTTATGGCGTGAAATGCTCGGTCGATCACTGGGACAAAACCTTGAGAGTTGATTGGTCCCATGGCTTTTGTGATCAAACCACGATAATCATAACGGAGTCCTCCTTGCAAGGATAATATATCTCCATGAAGGTGCGTGGTGGCAAAGAACCCTAAATCCGTTTTTTGCGCATCGGGAATAAGTAACTCATCGCCTTTGTTTGTGTTGGTTTGCCACATATTCTGTGTCCCAATAATGGTTTCAAATTTGCCAGATTCGGGCAGATGATAGAGGAGGTTGAGCGTCTTGGTTTTGAGGTACATGTGCAATGCTGGCTCTGTACGGAAATCTTCAAACTCTTGTCGGTTATTAGTTGATGCGCCAAAGGTCACATCCAACTGCCCTTGATCTAAATAAAAATTATTTTCCCAACTCAGCGTGTTTTGCACTATTTCTTGAGAAGGCAAATCTGGTTGTCTTGAGCCGGTTGCTCCAACCATTTCCTCGGCAAGTCCGAGCTTTGTGCGATTGTAGTGATAACGCATGGTCGACTTCCATCGGTCGATACGCCATTGGTATCCTGTTTTGAAATCACCAGTAAAAGATCGGCTATTGCCCGCATAAAGATTGTCATCAATTTTATAATCTTCTTGGCTATTGACGCTGCCCGAGACCATCAATTTTGTGTGGACTCCTGAGTTTTTATAACCTAAAAACTGGTGAACACCTCGAGTGTTTCCCTGAAAACGACTTCTTAGGGTAAGTGCTTCACTATTTTTTGGAGCAAAGCGTTCGGGCACAAAATAAAGCACACCACCAAGTGCATCACTACCATAAAGCAAAGATGCCGGTCCTTTAATGACCTCCACTCGGTCAATACCGTCGGAGACCAAACCGATGCCGTGCTCCTCCCCAAATTGTTGATTTTCTAAACGAATACCTTGGTCATAGGTGACGACACGATTACCACTCAACCCCCTAATAACCGCTTTGCCAATAGAAGGTCCTGTTGATAATACAGAAACGCCTGGCACGGTATTGAGGAGTTCATTTACATCAGATATACCTTGTTCTGAGGCATTTTTGAAATCAACACTCTCTACAGGCATCACTTGTTGGTCTTGTAGCTTGTGAAAAGGAACAGACAAAAAAATAGCGGTCATTTCGATGGCCGTAGAGGTCATAACAAAGTCAGCGATTTGATCACTGAGCTGGGCATCAACAAATATTTCTTGTTCAATAGTTTGATAGCCTAAAGAGCGGACAACAAATGCGTATGCCCCGCTTGGGATATTGTTGAATGAATAAAGGCCTTGCCTGTTGGTTATTGCCCCTTGGTCAAGTTGTGTGATAAAGATCTGCGCTTGAATAGGATTTTGTTCTTGGTCAAGAACAGTGCCCGTAAGCTGGCTTTGCGCAAAGCCACTTAGAGCCATGAGCAGACAGGTGCTCAGGATATAAAATGTTTTCATATGTATGTATTTGATTCATCATTAAGAATAATTAGATATTATCAAATAATACAGGTGGTCCCTTGTTGTTTTGTGATTTGACCGATCTGGTTTGCAGTAGCGGCCTGTAGGTAGTTATTTCTTTAGTTATGGCGAACCCATTAACGACATTGAGTTCCATGGCAGCCCATTGATAAATTGGGCTAGGGTGAAAATCAAATAAGCTACAATCCTTGTTTTTTTGATGAAAATGGGTGCTGAATTCGCCGCACACCTGATGCTTATGTCCCTCGAGAGTATGGGTCAATTGAATGACGGCCGGCAATAAAAGCACCCACGTCAAAAATAACGCCATGAAAGACATTAGTCGTATTCTGTTAGTTGCTCTGTTAGGCGTTTTCATTTTTTTTTTCGGAAAAAGAATTTTTTTAAGAATTGAATAAAAAAGGTGCTTTCGCCAAAAATCCAGCCAATTAATAAAAGCAAAAACTGGTAGAGCACAAACGTAGCCAAGATGTAGAGCACATTAAATGATAGGGCATCTAGCTCAGCAATCGCGGGGAAAGACTTTAACAAAGGCCCCGTGAGCTTCGCAGAGGAACTTCCGGTTAGTGCAAAGACGGTGAAAATCCGAATAAATTGAAGGTTACTGGTAACCTGCCACCGCTGTTTTAATTTATGAAACATATCCTTTGAGGTGTTCTAAAAGCTATCGTTTGTCTGTTGGCAAAGTTATGCATTGGAGCAGAATTATCCTTGGGATTAAGCTCATATTTAGAAAATGGCCTCATTACCATAAAGTAATGTTTAGCTTAATGCAATGATCTGCGCGGCTAGTTCGGTTCCAATTCGGTCTTGCGCTTCTTGCGTTGCTGCACCAATATGGGGGCTGAAGGATATTTTTTCATGCATTAAAACTTGAATGTCCGGTGCTGGTTCCTTTTCAAATACATCCAAGGCGGCAAAAGCAATTTGCTTTGCGTCCAATGCAGCGAGTAGGGCGGGTTCATCAACCACGCCACCTCGGGCCGCGTTGATCAAGCCTGCAGAAGGCTTCATTTTGGCCAGTTGGTCAGCGCCAATGACATAAGCATCTTGTGCGGGAACATGCAGGGTGATGAAATCACTTTGCATTAAGAGATCATCAAAGGCGATAGAAGTAAAACTAAAGTTGTGTTCTTGCCCGTCAAAAAAGGATAGTCCTATATCGGCCTGAGGGACGTATTGGTCGTGGTAAATCACCTTCATTCCGCAGCCCACAGCAATTTGGGCTACAGCTTTTCCAATGCGTCCAAATCCCACGATGCCTAAAGTCTTTCCTCTCAATTCAGCTCCTTTGGCATAGGCTTTTTTGAGGTTTTTAAAGTTGGTGTCGCCTTCTAAAGGCATGTTGCGGTTGGCTTGATGCAAAAACCGAACACAGCCAAATAGATGTGCAAAAACCAATTCCGCAACAGAATGCGACGAGGCTGCTGGGGTATTGATCACCTGCAAACCTTTTTCACGGGCATAAGCCACGTCAATATTGTCCATGCCCACACCACCGCGGCCAATTATTTTTAGGCCAGGGCAAGCATCAATGAGTTCTTTGCGTGCAGTTGTAGCACTGCGTACTAATAATACAGAAATGTCATTATCGTTGATGTATGGGGCCAATTGCTCTTGAGCGACATGGACCGTGGTAATGTCTATTCCAGCTTCATTAAGTGCGTCAATACCACTTTGAGAAATACCATCGTTGGCGAGAACTTTTATCATTGTTTTAAGCTTTACGTTCACATTCATTCATGACTTGGATCAAGGTCTCAACACTTTCAATAGGCAGAGCATTATAAATCGATGCCCGATATCCACCTACACTGCGGTGACCATTAAGCCCGCTGATGCCCGCTTCTAGACATAGGCCGTCAAATTTTTCTTTTTGGCTATCGTCGGTCAAATTAAAAGTCGCATTCATCAGAGAACGGTCCTCCTTCTGAGCGAAGCCCGTAAATAAAGAATTACGTTCAATTTCATGATACAAACGGTCTGATTTTATTTTATTAAGGGCCTCTATGGCCGTGACACCGCCCATTGATTTGAGCCACTTTAGGGTCAGCATGGAGACATGAACGGCAAGTACGGGAGGAGTATTATACATGCTTTGTTTGTCTATGTGGATCTGATAATCCAACATAGATGGGATATTCCTACTCACTTTGCCCAAAATTTCATTTTTGATCACGACCAGTGTCGTGCCTGCAGGACCCATGTTTTTTTGTGCTCCGGCATAAATCAAATCAAATTGACTGTAATCCAAGACACGTGAAAAAATATCACTGCTCATGTCACAAACCAGCGGTTGGTTTGTTTTTGGAAAATCATGTATTTGCGTGCCGAATATGGTATTGTTGCTTGTGCAATGAAAATAGTCTGCTGCTTCTGGAATAGAATAACCTTTTGGAATATAGCAGAAGTTTTGGTCTTTTGAAGAGGCAACCTCGTGTACCGTGCCAAATAGTTTCGCTTCTTTTATCGCTTTTGAGGCCCAAGTACCGGTATTGAGGTAGGCCGCTGAATGCTCCATCAAATTATAAGGCGCCATCAAGAATTGAGTGCTCGCACCACCTTGCAGAAAAAGTGCGGTATAGCCTTTATTGTTCAGTCCCAAGTGCTCTAGAGCGAGGTCGCAAGCCGTTTCCATCACCGCAATAAAATCTTTACTTCGGTGTGAAACTTCCATTACGGATAGTCCAAGGCCGTTAAAGTCTAATAGATCTCGGGAAGCTTGCTCAATCACCTCGCGCGGCAAAATCGAGGGACCTGCACTAAAATTATGTTTTTTCATTTTCATTTTCTTGAGCCAACAAATATCGAAAATAACCCGAGATTATCGGCCTGAAATGCCCCAACTTATCAATATAATCTTAACAAAACAGGTGAGTTATCCACGAAAACCATTTCGAAGAATGATCTCCTGGTTAGGATTTTTAGTCGCTAAAGCTTTTCTAAAAAATCCAAGGTGTTGATCCCATCCGCATAATCGGCTAAAGTGGGCCTTTGGGTTTGTCCAAAAGCCACATGTTCTATCGGGAGGTCTTTACCGACCAAACATTGTATGTGCTCTTGCATGGTGCTTAACTTGTTGATGGCTTCGGATGCGTTGGCGTAATATTCATAGAAGAGCACGGCAATAGGGGAGCTCAGCCCTTGGTCTTCTTTAAGCAGTAAAAATTCATTATCCAAAATGGGTACTTGATCCATCAAATACACCGCCTTATTGTAATCATAATTGTTCATGTACTTATTATGATTGATATGGTCTTTGTGGGCATATGCAGCTTTGAAAAACGACTGAAAATCATAGTCTTTGGGGACATAAAGTTTGGATACACTGCGGCAGCCTAGACCAAAATATTGAAAAACATCGGCTGCTAAACCATTGAGTTCTTCAGGGGTCTCCTGGCCGGTCAGCACGGCAACACTATTTCTATTCTTTCTAATAATATGGGGGTAGCGCCCAAAATAATGATCAAAATACAGGGCTGAATTATTGCTACCGGTAGCGATCACGGCATCAAAATTTTTCAGTGGTTTGTCGGTCCAGTCGACAAAGGCCGAAAACCGAGGTTCCAAAGTTATTAATAAATCAATGATGTGTCGGGTCAAAATGGGATCCTTAGAAGATATTTTACCCAATAATTTATGGCCAGAAATCAGTACCGACAAAATATCATGAAAACCTACTAATGGAATGTTTCCTGCCAATATAAGGGCAATGGTCTTAGGCTCTTTAGGCGTTTTTGAAAGGGCAGAAGTCCAATGGGACAATTGCTCTTGGTGCAACACACCACTCCATTGATTTAAGGCATCGGCGCAATCCGATGGGGCAAACCATTTGTTGTGGGCATAAATTTGGCCGAATAAATCCTCATGTGCCCTCTGGTTTTGAGTTATTTCGCGCATTTCCTGACCTAATTGCACAAAGGCGTTAATTCTTTCTTGTAATTGCATGGGAATGTTTGGAGTTACCCTTATTAGGCATTAAATTTGAGCAAATTTAGAAAAAGAAAATGCTATGGCCATTATAATTACTGACGAATGCATCAATTGCGGGGCTTGCGAGCCTGAGTGTCCCAACACGGCTATTTATGAGGGCGGCGATGATTGGCGTTATGCCGATGGTACGGACCTCACAGGTGATGTGATTCTGACCAATGGAAAAGCTGTTAACGCCCAAGATGCTCAGACCCCCGTTAGTAACGAAATCTATTATATCGTTGCAGATAAATGCACCGAGTGTAAAGGGTTTCATGATGAACCGCAATGTGCCGCAGTTTGCCCCGTAGATTGTTGTATTCCGGACGACGCCAACGTTGAGTCCGAAGAAGTGCTGTTAGGCAAACAACGCTTTATGCACCCAAACTAATGTAGCTCATTGTCGGGTTGCTTCATGAGCGCTTTCTTTTGATCCTCAAGGGCTTTTAGCCGGGCCTTATATTGTTCCTCAAGTTCTTTTTTCTGGGCCTCTGCCTTTAACTTTTGCAATTCAATTGAGGCTTTTAGCGCCAAAGCGCGCTGTTTTTTGATCTCCAAAACTTGCGCTTGATTTAGACTGTCTTGAAAAGCATTTTTGACCAGGGCCGAGGTGTCGGTTTTTACCGTAATTTGTTCGGTAATGTTTTGGTTCTCAATAGAATCGCCTTGAACCATTACCATTCCGGAGGCTGTAGTTCTGGCTTTTTCTTCAGTGACCAAGACTTGAGAGCCATTATTGGTGATCACCCTTGTGACCGTGACGACTTCCTTAATGGTTTCATTATTTTGCGCCAGGATGGTTGTGGATCCCATTAGGGCAAGTGCTAAAATTAAGAGGAGATTTTTCATTTGTTGTGCTTTGAATCTTAAAGGTACGATTTTGTGATCAAAATAATTAGATAAGCCCAACCCCATATCTCATGGCGAAATAATATATTTGCAGCTCAAAATAAATGACCTTATGAAAGCAGGAATCGTCGGATTGCCTAATGTTGGAAAATCAACGTTGTTCAATTGTTTGTCTCAAGCCAAAGCGCAAAGTGCCAATTTCCCATTTTGTACGATAGAGCCCAATATTGGTGTGGTCAATGTGCCTGATCCAAGATTAATGCAGTTGGAAGCATTGGTCAAGCCAGAACGCGTCGTTCCTGCTACAGTCGAGATCGTAGATATTGCTGGTTTGGTCAAAGGTGCCAGTAAAGGTGAAGGGTTGGGAAATCAGTTTCTGGCCAATATAAGGGAGACTGATGCTATTTTGCATGTTTTGCGTTGCTTTGATAATGATAACATTGTGCACGTTGAAGGTCGTGTTGACCCCATTGGAGATAAAGAAATTATTGATTTAGAATTGCAGCTCAAAGATTACGAAACGGTCGAAAAACGACTAGAAAAAGTCAATCGAGCGGCACGAACGGGCAATAAAGAAGCTCAGAAGGAGCAACAAGCACTGGAAAAAGTAAGAAAAGGCTTGTCTGCAGGTATTTCGGTCCGAGCGATTGAAATTGACCCAGAGGAACGTAAAGAATATATAGCCCCGGCTCAATTCATCACCGATAAACCGGTCATGTATATTTGTAATGTAGATGAGTCTGCAGCAGCAACCGGCAATGCCTATGTTGATTTGGTAAGGGCCGCTGTAGCGTCTGAAAATGCAGACGTATTGGTTTTGGCCGTAGGTACCGAAGCGGATATTACGGAGTTGGATACTTACGAAGAGCGCCAGCTCTTTTTAGAAGATTTGGGCTTGGACGAACCCGGTGCGGCCAAATTGATTCGAAGTGCCTATGCCTTGTTGAATTTACAAACCTATTTCACTGCTGGAGTAAAGGAAGTCCGGGCATGGACCGTAGCAGTTGGTGCTACTGCACCACAAGCGGCAGGAGTCATTCATACAGATTTTGAAAAGGGTTTTATTCGTGCTGAGGTCATTAGTTTTGACCACTATGTGCATTATGGTAGCGAGTCTAAAGTACGTGAGGCTGGAAAGCTAGGAGTAGAGGGCAAGGAATACATTGTCAAGGATGGTGATGTGATGCATTTTAGATTCAACGTTTAGGCCTATTTTTTGTGTGTTTTAACATCAGTATGTTAGACCACAGCCCATTAGCGCCTCTTTAATACCCGCTTTAAACATCTCGCTTGTACCGTGCTTTTGGGTCTATTCTGAAGGTGCGTTTTCTTAACAATCACCCCCTGTATTTGTTAATTACTTTAGTCTGAATAGAGGCCTATTTTTTATTGATAATTTTAACTTAGCGGTTCAATAAATTTTATGGCCGAAACCCAATATACAGAAGATAATATTCGATCGCTGGATTGGAAAGAGCACATCCGCTTGCGCCCTGGTATGTATATCGGGAAGCTGGGTGATGGTTCTTCGGCCGACGATGGGATTTATATTTTGCTTAAAGAGGTTTTGGACAACAGTATCGATGAATATGTCATGGGTGCTGGCAAAACAATAGAGATCCGTATCAAAGACCAAGAGGTCAAAATACGGGACTACGGTCGTGGAATACCCTTAGGCAAAGTGGTAGATGTAGTCTCCAAAATGAATACCGGAGGTAAGTACGATTCACGTGCCTTTAAAAAATCAGTAGGACTCAATGGGGTCGGAACGAAGGCGGTCAATGCCTTGTCTTCTTTTTTTAAGGTTGAATCGATTCGTGACGGGCAATCCAAAAGCGCAGAATTTCATTTGGGTGAACTCATGCAGGATTCTCTGCCCGAAGAATCGGCAAAGCGTCGGGGGACTCAGGTCATCTTTATCCCGGATGAATCCATTTTTAAAAATTTTAAATTCCGCAGTGAGTATGTTGAGAAGATGCTGCGCAATTATGTATATCTGAATCCTGGATTGACCATTGACTTTAATGGTGAAAAATTTTTCAGCGAAAACGGACTCAAGGATCTGCTCGAAGATAACATTGTAGAGGACGATCGTCTGTATCCGGTAATTCATCTCAAAGGAGAAGATATTGAGATTGCACTGACCCACAGTAAAACCCAATATAGTGAGGAGTACCATAGCTTTGTTAATGGGCAAAACACGACTCAGGGTGGAACACATCAAGCGGCATTTCGCGAGGCTTTAGTAAAAACTATTCGGGAATTTTACGGCAAAAATTACGAAGGTAGTGACGTCAGAAAGTCTATTGTTGGCGCTATAAGTATCAAAGTTACGGAGCCGGTTTTTGAAAGCCAAACCAAAACAAAGTTAGGGTCGACCGATATGGGGGGCTCGATGCCTAGTGTACGCGCTTACGTCAACGACTTCATCAAAACACAACTCGATAATTTCTTGCATAAAAACCAGGAAATCGCCGAGAAAATTCAGCGGAAAATTGTCCAGGCCGAACGCGAGCGTAAAGAACTCAGTGGGATCCGTAAATTGGCCAAGGACCGGGCCAAAAAATCCAATCTGCACAACAAAAAACTCAGAGATTGTCGGATTCACTTGACGGATTCTAAGAGTGACCGCACCCTCGAATCGACCTTATTCATTACCGAGGGAGACTCCGCGAGTGGAAGCATCACCAAAAGCCGCGATGTCAACACTCAGGCGGTCTTTAGCCTTAAGGGAAAGCCTTTAAACTGCTATGGGTTGAGTAAAAAAATTGTTTACGAAAACGAAGAATTCAACTTGCTTCAAGCGGCACTCAACATTGAAGAATCTTTGGAAGACCTTCGCTATAACAATATTGTCATTGCCACAGATGCCGATGTCGATGGGATGCACATTCGCTTATTGCTCATTACCTTCTTTTTGCAATTTTTCCCGGAGGTCATCAAGGAGGGTCATTTGTACATCTTACAGACGCCGCTTTTTCGGGTACGCAATAAGAAAAAGACCATTTATTGTTATTCCGAACAAGAGCGTGTCGATGCTTTAGAGGAACTAAAACCCAAACCAGAAATCACCAGATTCAAGGGCCTTGGCGAAATATCTCCAGATGAATTCATACATTTTATTGGGGACAATATTCGCTTGGATCCCGTCATGTTGGACAAAACCACCAGCGTAGAAGATATGTTGCGTTTTTATATGGGAAAAAACACCCCGGACCGACAGGAATTCATCATCAATAATTTGAAAGTAGAATTAGATAAGGTGGAAATTGTATCATGAGTGAGTTCGACGATTTAAATCCACAAGCATTTCCTGAACAGGAGCAAGATGCGGCTAATGAGACCATTACTCGAGTGACGGGCATGTACCGTGACTGGTTTTTGGACTATGCGAGTTATGTCATATTAGAACGGGCGGTTCCTGCTATTGAAGATGGATTTAAGCCGGTACAGCGCCGGATCATGCATTCCATGAAGGAATTGGATGATGGGCGTTATAACAAGGTCGCTAATGTTGTGGGGCATACTATGCAATACCATCCTCACGGCGATGCTAGTATTGGCGACGCTATGGTGCAGATTGGCCAAAAAGATTTACTGATTGATACCCAAGGAAACTGGGGTAATATTTATACGGGTGACAATGCGGCTGCTTCTCGATATATTGAAGCGCGATTATCTAAGTTTGCCACAGAGGTCGTTTTTAATCCTAAAATAACCCAATGGCAGGCCTCTTACGACGGAAGAAAGAAGGAGCCGATCAACTTGCCGGTCATGTTTCCATTGTTGCTGGCGCAAGGCGCTGAAGGTATCGCTGTTGGACTTTCGACTAAGATTTTACCGCATAATTTTGTGGAGCTCATTGACGCATCTATCAAACATTTACAAGGTAAACGCTTTCAGATACTGCCCGATTTTCCAACGGGCGGGTTAATGGATGCAACCAATTATAATGATGGGCTACGCGGGGGTAAAATCCGCTGCCGGGCTCTAATTAATCAATTGGATAAGAGCACGTTGGTTATTAAGGATATACCTTTTGGGGCCAATACTACGAGTCTTATTGAATCGATTTTGAAGGCCAATGAAAAGGGCAAAATAAAAATCAAGAAGATTGAAGACAACACTGCGGCTGAGGTAGAGATTTTGGTTCATCTCCCAGCAGGTATTTCCCCGGACAAAACCATTGATGCGCTTTATGCTTTCACCAATTGTGAAACTTCGATATCGCCTTTGGGCTGTGTTATCGAAAACAATAGACCCTTGTTTGTTGGTGTAACTGAAATGCTCAAGCTCTCAACCGATCGCACTGTAGCATTGCTCAAGCAGGATTTAGAATTCCAGCTTAACGAGCTTGAGGAGCAGTGGCATTTCGCGTCTTTAGAGCGCATATTTATTGAAAAGCGTATTTATCGAGACATCGAAGAGCAGTCTACTTGGGACGGTGTGATTGAGGCCATAGACACGGGCCTTAAGCCGCACATCAAGCATCTTAAAAGAGCCATTACGGTAGAGGATATTGCGCGTTTGACGGAAATCCGCATCAAGCGTATTTCTAAATTCGATATCGATAAGGCCCAACAAAAAATTGATGCTTTAGAAGAGCAGATTGCTCAGGTCAAGCATCATCTGGAACATCTCATTGATTATGCTATTACGTATTTTAAACGGCTTAATACTAATTATGGCAAAGGGCGCGAACGCAAGACCGAGATTCGTGTTTTTGACGATATAGAGGCAGGTAAAGTGGTGATCCGCAATACCAAGTTATACGTCAACCGTGAGGAAGGCTTTATTGGCACCAGTATGCGTCGCGATGAATATGTCATGGATTGTAGCGATATTGATGATATCATCGTCTTTACCGCAGAAGGAAAGATGATGGTCACCAAGGTCAGTGAAAAAACCTTTATTGGCAAGGGGATTATTCATGTAGGCTTATGGAAAAAGAAAGATAAGCGCACGATTTATAATTTGATATACAAAGACGGAACCAAAGGTTCGGCTTATATCAAGCGTTTTGCGGTCACTTCTATGACGCGTGATCGCGAGTATGAGGTTTCTGCAGGCAATAAGGGTTCTGAGGTGCTTTATTTCACAGCAAATCCTAATGGCGAGGCAGAAGTTGTTACGGTGCTCTTGCGTCAATCTGGAAGCATCAAAAAGCTTAAGTGGGATCTTGACTTTTCTGAATTAATGGTCAAGGGCCGGGATTCGAAAGGTAACCTCGTGACAAAATACTCCGTAAAGCGTATCGAGCTCAAAGAGAAGGGCTTATCAACCTTGAAGCCTCGTAAGATTTGGTTTGATGACACGGTTCAACGTCTGAATGTCGACGGAAGAGGAGAGTTGCTCGGCGAATTCACTAGTGATGATCGCCTGCTGATCGCGCGCCAAAACGGTTTGGTCAAAACAGTTGTGCCTGATTTATCGCTGCATTTCGAGGAGGACATGGTTGTTTTACAGAAATGGCGTCCTTCAAAACCCATTTCTGTCATTTATTGGGCCGGTGAGAAAGAGCTATTTTATGTCAAGCGCTTTTTAATTGAGCAGCCTGATCGAGAGGAATTAGTCATTTCGGGCCACGCTAAGTCTTATCTAGAGCAGATTTTTACCGATCACTTCCCAGTGGTTGAGGTGCTTTTTGTCAAAGAACGGGGGCGTGACCGTAAGGATAACCTTAAAATCGAGCTTGATGGATTTATTTCTATCAAAGGGATTTCGGCGATGGGGAACCAGTTGACCAAAGACAAGGTGCTAGAAATAAATGCCTTAGACCCAATCCCGTTTACCGAAGCCTCTATAGATGAGGGGCAAGAAGAGGCCTGGGATGAAGATCACGGTCTTGACATGGCGCTTAATGATTTAGTCGAGGATTTTAGTGATGAGGATGTTGCAGAAATTATTGAAAATGTCTCAAAAACGCAACCTGCTGCAGATCAAGAGAAGGGGCAGGACGATATTGGTTTACAAGCATCAGCTGTTATCTTGGAATCTACAACGCAGGCGTTTTCTGATCCAGTGCCCGAATCCGAGCCTGAGCCAATGCCAGAGTTACCAGTCAAAATAACCCCGAAAGCAGCCCCTAAGCAATCGGATGAGGATTCCTCCGATTCTTCTGGTGCAGGGCAAACCACTTTGTTTTAGTCTAATTCAATTGGGTTAGTCTACTTTGACGACCCGTCCTTGGAGTTTTTTAGCGGTTCCTACGGCATTATACTCAAAAGTGTAAGCGCGCGGTTCTGTGTTGCGTATTTTGATGTGTATGGCTTTCTGCTCGGTTATATTCTTTGGGTGGCGCTTAGTCACGATGTATTCACAGGCGTTGATCCATCGGATGTCTGAGGTGTCGCTTTTGCCTTGAAAGGTTTCAATTTCAATGTCGTTTTCTCTTGTGAAAACGCTGGTTTCAATGCGGGTGCCAATGGTTGTGGTAAACTCAAAGCGTCCTGTTTTAAAATCATTACAATTTCTTGGTTTGTCAAAGCAGCCAGAAAGGCTTAAACCCAGCAGAGCGGAGAAAATGAGAAGGTATGTTGACTTCATAATGCAAAGGTGCAAATATTATCGGCGAATTACGGCTTGTAGGTTTTGAATTGACCATTTTTAAAAAAAATAACGATGCGCTCAATTTGATCGGAATCTTCAGATGATGCTTGAGTGCCTGACGGCGCTTTGATTTCGTCTTGAATACGTTCTGGCGCAAATAACTCAGGTGTTGCAGATTGAGGAGTTTGCGGTTTCCGAATCCCTTCCTTTGTCTTGAGGGTAGGGAAGTGGCCTTGACCATTAAGGAGCCAATACAATTCTACATCAGGAAAAGCCTCTAAAACTTTAAGGACAAATTCTAAGCTGGGTTTGTTTCTGCCCGATAATAGGTGCGATATAGTAGAGCGATTCACATCAATTAAATCAGAAAATGCCGTCGCTGTAATGGCATAAAAATCAAGTATTTTTTGCAGCCTAATAGCGAAATCTTTACTGTTTACCATTGTAAATTAAGTTTGACGGATAAATCGTTATAAATGTAACTACTTTAGATGTGTTTTTGAATAAAATGATATTATTTTTCTTCACATGATATAAATAAAAACTTTATATAGTAACACATAAACTATTGATATATAGTTTAATAGCAAATAAATTAAAACATAATAGTTAAGTGGACTATTCATTTGGTTACATGGTTCTTAATTCCTGTGCATTTAGCCCCTTTTTGTCCCAAAAATCAGTTTACATTAGTAAACATTCAATTGCATACCTTTGTATTTCAAGGCAAAGAATAATGAACTTTAAATCACTTCACAATGCGGTAAAGGACACATCAGTGATGGGTAGGTATCTGCCTGAGGATCGGTTGAAAAAGCTTATTGATTTGGCCAAAAAAAATCAGACCTATCGCTTGTTGGGTTCTTCTGAAAATGGTCGTGATATTCATGGTATTCTCATCGGCCGCGGTGAAAAAAGAGTTTTGGCGTGGTCACAGATGCATGGCAACGAATCCACAACGACCAAAGGAATTATTGATTTTGTCCGTTTGTTATCCCAGGATGCGCTACTAGATGAATATGTATCTGGGGTCTTGAATCAATTTACTTTCCTCATCATTCCTATTTTGAATCCTGATGGCGCGCAATTATATACGCGTGAAAATGCAAGCGGTATCGATCTTAATCGTGACGCGCTGAGTCAAACGCAGCGAGAAATTCAAGTCTTGATGCGACAATTTGAGGCCTTTAGGCCTGATTTGTGCCTTAATCTTCATGACCAGCGTAGCATCTATGGTGTAGGTGATTTGCGGGTTCCAGCGACTTTGTCCTTTTTAGCACCTTCTGTGGATACTGAGCGCACCATAAGTCCAGCGCGACTTGAGGCTATGGATTTAATTGTGAAAATGGTTTTAAGTCTTCAGGACAACCTCCCAGGACAAATAGGCCGCTATGACGATGCCTTTAATGAATCTTGCGTAGGAGACTTTTTTCAGAAAAGTGGCGTCCCTACTATTTTAATAGAGGCAGGGCACTATCCTCAAGATGATGCCCGCGAGCACACACGATATTTTGTATTTGAGGCCCTGTTTCATCTTTTCAAGACCGTGATAAAGCCCTCGGACCCGGAGGGTATCATATCAGACTATATGGCGATTCCGGAGAACCACAAAAACCTAAGAGACTTGGTTTTTAAAAATGTACGTTTGAATAATACACTTGTCTCTATAGGTCTTCAAAAGGATTATGAGATCGTTAATGATCGAGAAAAGCAATTCCTCAAGGTTGAGAATGTAGATCCAGAGCAGCTGATCATGGGGTACACAGAAATAGACTTCAAAGGGGAGGAGTTATTGATAAATTCTCACGAAAACGATTTCGTTGGTGAGAAAATCGTAACGATTGAGTTAAAAAAATCAAAAAAAATGATAAAAATTTAATTTTCGTCTTTAAAAACTGATGATTCTCTTTACTTTTGAAAAAAAAGAATTGTCATGGCTAAAATTAAATTAGACGATACAGATCACTTCATCTTGGATATGTTGATCGAAAACACACGAACGCCATTTACCGACATTGCCAAAAAGTTAGATATATCTGCAGGAACAGTGCATGTAAGGGTCAAAAAAATGGAGGAATCAGGCATCATTACGGGATCATCTTTGACCTTGGATTACAAAAAACTAGGTTATTCTTTTATAGCTTATGTGGGTGTGTTTTTGTATAAAACGTCACAAACCCAGTTCGTTCTTGAGCGCCTTAAAGAAATTCCTTGTGTCACTGTAGCCCATGTAACAACTGGAAAATTCAATATTTACTGTAAAATACGGGCCAAAAACACAAGTCACGCCAAGGATATTATTTACCAAATAGATGATATTGAAGGGGTTACCAGAACTGAGACCATGATCTCTTTAGAGGAGAGCATCAACGACAAAAAGCGATTGATGCATTCGATCTTTAAGGATATTTAATTTACGTCGAAAGCAGGCGGTTGTGCTGAGGGTAAGTTTTTGAATATTTATTTTGAGTGTAAATGAATCAGGTACTTATGGGGTGGGACCCCATGGGCATAGAGTGGGCGGTTATTTTCAAAGCCGCACCCTGTCTTTTGCCTGATTCCTTGGAATCTTTTTTGAATTATTCCTGATTAATGAAGTCAAAAGCCTCATAAATGAGAATGCTATTGACTTTCGCATCTAAAACTTCTTGACCAATTGCTTTGAGAAGGACAAAATTAACCGCTCCATGGCTATTTTTTTTGTCGTATTTGAGGTAATCAATGATGGTTGTTATTTCTTTTTTATCGAATTTGGGAAAGGTCACATGCTTTCTTACGACCCATAGATAGTTGTTTAATACTTGCTCTGGGAAGGCGTAAAGTTTGTGAGATAAATAGCACGCAAGGGCCATGCCTAAGGCAATCGCTTCGCCATGTTTGATCCAGTTTTGACCATGGGTATGCAATCCATATGATTCGATAGCGTGTCCTAAGGTGTGTCCAAAGTTCAAAGTTTTGCGGGCACCTTTTTCGCTGCTATCAGATTGTACAATTTTATTTTTGATCATTACAGACGCCCAAATAAGTGATTCTATTTTGTTGAGATCACTGGTTTCGAACAACAATGTAGCCTTCAAATAATCTTGTTCGGTGATGAAACCATGTTTGATCATTTCTATCCATCCAGAAATCAATTCTCTTTGTGGAAGTGTGTTCAAAAAAGGGGGATAGATGATAATTCCCAGGGCCGAAGTAATCACCCCGATTTGATTCTTTAGAGGGCCCAAATCAACGCCGCATTTGCCTCCGATGGCAGCATCAACCATACCCAATAGTGTTGTAGGAATGTTGAGAAAATCAATCCCGCGTTGATAGGTTGCGGCAACAAAGCCACCCAAATCCGTTATGACACCACCGCCGAGATTAATGATAAGACTATCCCGGTCTGCGCCGAGCTGAGACAACTCAACCCAGAGCGCCTCTGATTGGGTAATACTCTTGGAGGACTCTCCTGAGGGAATACAGATCAGATGTGTTTTCCATTGCCTCAAGTGGGGTGCTATAGCTGGGTAACAATGGGCCTTAGTGTGCTCATCAGTTAAGACAACAATCAAGCTTGGCGCCTTCTTAGTCACCAAATTAATCAATGTTGGCACCAATTCGTCTCCACAAAAAATTGATTCGTTACTATGATTGATGCTGCGCATAGGTTAATTCTGAAAATATTGTTTTAATTCTAAAGCCCAAATCTAACTATATTTGTACTCATAATTTAACTAATGAGTTCAAAACGGATATTTGAGAATACTGAAGTCGCTTTTAGCCTAAAAAACGATCTTGAGTTAAGGCGGGCCTATTCGCTATTTAAAATGATTTCAAGCGCATCTTTGGTCAAAGTAGGGACGGGGCTGACTAAGCTCGCATTTCGCTGGCATTTACCTATTGAGCGAATTGTCCGGGCTACGGTATTTGACCACTTTTGTGGCGGTGTCAATGAGCAAGATTCGATGAAAGTGGTCCATTCTTTAGATGCAATTGGGGTTGCTACTGTATTGGATTACTCCGTAGAAGGAAAAGAGGAAGAGAATCAATTTGACCTTACCCAAGATAAAGTTCTATCGTTGATTGATTTTTCGAGTGAAAAGAAATCGATGCCATTTGCGGTATTCAAGCCAACAGGACTCGGTCGCTTTAAGGTTTGGCAGCAGGCTTCTGTCGGACCGCTCAACGGCCTTTTGCAAGAAGAGTGGGAGCGCATCAAAGCGCGTTATATGACTATTGCACAAAAAGCACAATCTCAAAAGATCATGTTGCTTATCGACGCTGAAGAATCGTGGATGCAAGATGCTGCCGATATGCTTTGCGAAGAGATGATGATGACCTTTAATAAGGATTATTCTGTAGTTTTTAATACACTTCAATGCTACCGTCATGATCGTTTGGCTTACCTCAAAAAAGCACATAAAGAGGCCAAAGCCAAAGGTGTTAAACTGGGGTTTAAGGTGGTTCGAGGTGCTTATATGGAAAAAGAAAACGATCGTGCCTTGACAATGGGTTATCCAACACCCATATGCGTCAATAAGCAGGCTACGGATGACATGTTTAATGAGGTCGTGGCCTATATCCTTGCCAATATTAATGATATTTCTTTATTCTTAGGAACTCATAATGAAGAGAGCACTTATAAAGTTCTGAATTTGATGCATGAAAATGGGCTCAGCAAAAATGATCCGCGCATTTGGTTTGGCCAACTTTATGGCATGAGTGACCACATTACCTATAATCTCGCTAATGAAGGCTACAACGTTGCCAAATACATCCCATTTGGCCCTGTCAAAGATGTGATGCCGTATTTGATCCGCAGAGCAGAAGAAAACACTTCTGTTTCTGGCCAAACCACCAGAGAGTTAGATCTCATTATGGGAGAGTTATCCCGAAGACGCCGGGTCTAAAAAGACAAAAAAGGCCATCAACAGCTTCTTTATCGGGGTACTACATACCTCATATTCATAAATCTTAAGGATTAAATTCATTCTTAATTAATTAAAAATCAATTAATTAATATTTTTTCATGTCAATAAATTTTTGACTTGACATTTGAGTTAGTCTATTGGTTAACTTTAAATCAAATAAACGAATCATGAGAATATTTTACATTATCAGTGCCCTGATTTTTACTATTGGCCCGATATCTCACGCTCAAGTGCCTAACGATAAATATCTTGAAATAGTTGATTATGAAGAGTTGTTGACCTTGTTTAATGTATATGAGGGCGACTCACTTGTGCAGAAAAAAATAATTGACAGATATTTAAGTCGCGCCAAAGAAGATAATGACACGATCAAAATTGCTCGGTCCTTTGATCGACTTGCGCGAATATTTTCTTCCAAAAAAAACATCAGCTATGCTGACAGCTTGATTGATTATACTCGGGATTGGAAACACATTACCTACCCCGCAATCGGTTATATCATTCAGGGTTATGAGTTTGGTATTCTCGGTGAATTAAACGAATCTTACAATAAGTATTTGCGAGCTAATCAAATAGCTCAATTAAATCAAAACCTAACACAACAGGTTTATATTCTAGATAGATTAATATTCTTAAAAGTAGCCTTTGGCGATAAAGAAAAGGCGCTTAAAATGCAGGAGGATAGAGACTTTATCGTTAATAGTAAGATGTTTGAAAAGAGTTATTTAGCCTCAACTCGCAATGGTGTTCATGATCAAATATCTAATTTTATAACCGAGCAAAAAATACTTTCAGTTGAGGGGTTTATTTTGTGTCATTTGGCATTGAAAAATTATGAAAAGGCATTTCTATATTTAAGTAAACATGATGAATTATTAATGAACCTTGAACTAAATAAAGAAGATGCATTTATTTGGGGAATGGATGCGAAGATGGAGTTTCATTACTACAGCAAGAACTATGAAGCTGTATTAGAGTCTGCATTAGAACTTGAGGAATTAAGCATTAATTATGGTGATGATTATTATTTATTGAATTCTTATTTATTTCACGGACTAACTTACATCAGTCAAAATAATTGGTTGGAAGCAAAAAAATACTTGACACAAGCTGAAGAGTTAGATCTAATCGATAATAATAGATTCATGCCAGAATCCAAAGCTTTACTATTCGAGGCTCTTAATAGGGTTTCAGAACATGAAAATGATCCCGAAGGTCAAATTTATTATCTCGATAAATTAATAGAATTAGATAATTTACGGCTTGAGAATTATAAAGCTTTAGAACCTCAATTCATTAGAACCTTTGAGACACCTAGATTAATCAAATCAAAGGAGGATATTATAAATGCATTGCAATTGCGTAATACACGGTCTTATGTCGTAATCGGAATAAGTATATTTCTTTTTCTTTTTTTCAGTGCCTTATCATATTATTTTTTTCGCCAAAAAGTTACTTACCGCAGACGTTTTGAAAAATTAATGAAGGATGATAATAGTCATAACGCAAATAATAGTAAGTCTCTAAATAATGAAGCCCCGATTATTATTTCAAATGATATTGTAGCGGACATTTTAAAACGACTCAAACGTTTTGAAGACAATGAAGATTTTCTAAAAGATAATGTAACTTTAATTGCACTCGCTAAGAAGATGCATACCAATTCTAGCTATTTGTCACGTGTCGTCAACAGTCATAAATTGAAGAGTTTTTCACAGTATCTCAACGACTTACGCGTTCAGTATGCTGTGTCTAAAATAAAATCGGACCATGTTTTTCGGCGCTATACAGTAGAGGCTATTGCATCTGAATGCGGTTACAATACCGCCGCATCCTTTTCTCGATCTTTTTATAAGAAAACAGGGATTTATCCCTCATTTATGATCGCAGAAGTTAATAAGCAGGGTGGAAACTAATGTTTTTCAATACTAAAGAATCCTTGTGGTTAACAAAGGAAGCCTTGAGCGGCCCCAATTGATCATCGGTAAATTCAATTTGATATGTATTCACTGAATCAAGACCAATATTACTTTCATTAAACAAAACGCTCCCATTAATAAGTATGCGGTTGACCAGATCAGGATTAATTAGCTCAAAATCCATTGTATTTGAAACAATAAGAGGTTTTGTTCTTAGGTGTTTCAAGGTTCGGTCATTAGGACCATAATCGCACGAAGTTCTTTTACCCGAAAGAAAAAAAAGTAAAATAACGGTGCCAAGGGCAAACCCGCCTAAATAATAAAACAATCGTTTCGCAAAACTCATAGTGAGAGTAATAATAAGTTAATGTCTTTAGAAGAAATGTCTATTTGCTCTGATATAAATGAATTGGTCACAATACCCTTGTAGATATAGGTTCCATATTTCAAGTCGAAGTTGAATCCCAAAAACACATCAAGACCGCCATATTCCGAAATTTTTAATATATAAGGGGTGAATAGATTGCCCAGTGCCGTCAGCGAAATCCTGGAATATCGCGCAGAAATATTTTGAACACCATAATGGATGACATTTGAATGCATTAATGTTGGTTGTTCATGGATATAGTCCGGGTCTGAAAATCCGGAATGTTCTCCGGCATGAGCGCCCAGTGCG
>Ga0209652_1000117_pt1 | contig 63629 bp, 67 predicted proteins | sample SaaInl74LU_5_DNA_FD_184641 | JGI IMG/M metagenome (GOLD analysis project Ga0209652, IMG submission 184641) | Marine microbial communities from expanding oxygen minimum zones in the Saanich Inlet - ESP_74LU_5_DNA (SPAdes) (version 2) | ecosystem: Environmental > Aquatic > Marine > Intertidal zone...
GTGTTTGTATTAACGTCAGTACGTAGACCAGCTTCAACAGCAGTTGCACGAGCAATTTCTTGTGCTAGACCAACACCGGCAGCAGAATCACCAGCAATACGAGCAACTTGTTCTGCAAGAAGATCAGCAGTTAGTTGGGTATCGGCAGCAGCACGTAAAGTAGCTTCGGCAGTAATATTACCCTGAAGAGTAGTATCAGCCGCGGCACGAGCAGTTTGCTCTGTTGCGATATTTGCAGTATTTGCATCGATATCGAACTCAGCAGTATCCATACGTCCTTCAAGTGAAGTAGCACGTAAAGACAATGCAGCATCACCAGAAACACGCAATGCAGCTTCAGCAGCATCACCGGCAGCACGAGCAGTAGCTTCAACAGCAACGGCATCAGCAATACGGTCAGTTACTGTATTACCTGAAGTACCATCTACAGAAGCATCACCAATTAACAATGCATCCTGTACGCCAGCAAAGGCTTTAGCAGCAGTTTCAGCTGCAGTTGCTTTAGTCGACGCGTCAACAGCAGCGGCCGCAGCAACAGCAAGATCAGCTGCAGTACGGTCGGCAACTTCTTGAGCCAAACCAGAAGTCAAGGTTGCATCAGCAGCAGCACGGGTAGAAGCTTCGGCTGTAATATTTGACTGAAGAGTAGTATCAGCAGATGCGCGAACACCAGCTTCAGCGCTAATTGCAACAGTGTTTGAAGAAATCAAAGCACTCATGTTTGTATCAGCAGCTTGGAAAGCAGCAACGATTTCAGTCAATGAGTCAAGCGCTGCTGAATCAGTGTTAGAAATAATGTTGCTAATTTGACTTTGCAATCCAGCTTCTGCTGTAGTAGCACGGGTAACTTCATTAGAAACAGAAGTTTGAAGTGCAGTGATGTCACCATCATTAGAAGTGATCTGTGCTTGTAAAGCAGCATCGCCAGAAACACGTAAAGTAGCTTCAGCAGCAACTTTAGCAGTTGCGTCGGCTTTAGCTGCAGTCAAAGTAGCAGCATCGCCAGAACCAATGCGATCAGTAATAGTATTGCCGGAAGTACCATCTACGGTAGCATCACCGATCATTAGAACGTCTTGAGCTTCAGCATGAGCTTCAGCAGCAGTTTGTGCAGCAACAATATCTGCACCTAGTTCTGAACGAACTGCGGTATCCGCAACAGCACGTGCTGTAATTTCGGCAGCAAGGTTAGATGCGTTTGCAGCTTCTGCCGCTTGTGCACGAGTAGTTTCGGCAGCAACAGAATTTTGCAATGCTAGAACTTCACCGTCGGTTGCAGCAATTTCAGCAGCAAGACCGGTCTGTAATGTACCAATGTCACCTTCGTTAGTAGTAACGCGAGCTGCTAAAGTTACGTCTGCGGCAGTACGAGCTGCTGCTTCAGTAGTAATAGCTGATTGCAATGTAGCATCGGCGCCTTGACGTGCTGTAGTTTCAGCAGAAATTGCACTAGCGTTAGCAGTCTCAGCAGCAACGGCGCGTGTAACTTCATTAGAAATTGCCGTTGAGTTTGCAATAACAGAAGCAGACAATGCGTTATCGGCGTCCTGGAAAGCAGCAACGATTTCAGTCAATGAGTCAAGTGCAGCAGAATCTACGTTACTAAGAACGTTATCGATACGAGCCGTGATAGCAAGATCAGCAGCTAAGAAAGCAGCTTCAATTGAATTTTCACGGTTAGTTGCACGAGTTACTTCTGTGCTAAGTGATGATTGCAACGCAGTATCAGCGGCAGCGCGAGCAGCAGCTTCAGCAGAAATTGCACTAGCATTAGCAACTTCTGCGGCGCTAGCGCGAGCAGTTTCAGTTGCAACAGCAGCTGCAATATCACCAGCAACAGCAGTACGTGCCTTTAGATCGGTAAAGTATAAAGCTGATGCGTCTTCCGCTAGATCAGCAGTAGTCCAGCTGCCTACTAAACCTTGCGAAGAGACTTTCTTAAGTTGTTGAGTATCGTTATCGAATACTAGGAAATAGTCAAGTTGTGCTACACTGGCTAGCGCTACCTGACCGTCAATTGCTGATGTAGAAAGTTTGGTGCTAATAACTGCCTGATTAGCTAAAGCACCGGATTTAATTTGCCTAAATGCCATTAGGATATTTCTCCATGGAGGTTTTAAAATGCCAAACTATGAATATAGTCTAGCGGAATTTAATATAGATGTCCATCCCTAGAGATGGAGTTTCAGTAAAAATTAAAGTATCACCTTGAACATCGTATACTTCGCCTGGACGCTGTAACACGTTTTCGACAAATACATCAATTAAGTCAGATCTTGCTGGGGTACCATTTAAAGTAAATTCAACAGTAATACCATCACCAATAAAAGTTTGAGCTTCCGGAGTTGTGATATCCGCAGTATCAAAGGTAACAGAAAACATATCTGCTTCCTGGTTAGTATCACCTAATTGGGTGGCGTTATTATTTGCTAAGTTGAATAAACTTTCAGCAATGACTCGGTTAAAAGATTTGTTATTGATCATGGCAAAAACTCATATGGTTTTAAATCGATTTAAAACAATACAGAATATTGTCTACCACTATTTATACATTTTAAATAGTTATAGAATGCCGAACTGATGTAAATTCATAAGAATTTGTCGAGGTAGGTGTAATTGATAAAACAACATCAGTACCAACGATGGCAGCACTAATTGTTCCTTCTGATGTTAGTCCAGTAAAAAGTTCACCAAAATTCGTAGTATATACTGAAAGATTATCATGGACTAGTAATACTTCATTTGTCTGGAACCGCTGACTTGAAATATTTGACATTTGTATAGTAAATCTTGATGATCTAAAGTCAGAAATTGGAATTATGTCAACCACGACTGGGCTTAATGAACCTGACGTTAATACTCTGTTTGTTTTAACGTGATAATCTTGTATTTCTATTTCTTTATGGAATATTGTTTTATCTTGCGCAAATGTAACAATATCTGAGTCATGATGTTGTACTACAATATCGCCAATACCAAATTGGTTGATATTAGTATTGTTACCATCATGAGATATAATAGTATCATAACCAGTACCAAACATCAGGCGTACATTATCTTGTAAACCTATATCATTAGCAACAGTTGTTGTTCCAGCAACATATGCAGCAAATTGCACAGTATATCCAGCAAGCAACGGAATACTAAATGTTACACTAGTTCCATCAGTAGCTGTATAGTCAATGCCGTTTGTAAGCAAAATACCGTTAAGAAATATTAATAATTTCATATCGGTATCGTATGCCAAAGTATTACCGAATATATCTAGACCGCTAAAAACGGTTTGTCCTTCAGTAACTAAAAACTCAAACGTATCAAACGTTCCGCCGGCACCGCCAAATCCACCGCCAAGTTCAATAATTGATTCTATGCCAGCAAAATCCTTTTTAAGGAACATTTTGCCGTCTGCGGTATTGATTGCTACTTCGCCTAACGTTAATTCTTGCTCAGTAGGAACGTCACCTGAGGTGTTATACGTTTTAAATGTTAGTGCGACATTGTTACCGTTAATGGCCGAAACTGTCACATGACCAGAATTTACATTAAACTGATCAGAATCAAATGACGCAACACCAGTATTTGATGTCGATGCTAACTCGGCAGATATGGTATATCCATTACCAGAATCATTATATGATACATCTAAACCGTCGCCAGCAATAAGCAAACTAGCAACTTTATCATCAATTACTTCAGCAATTGATTCGCCATTAATAGTAAACGGACCGGCGACATTTAAACCAGTATTTGTTGTTAGCCTGTCAGTATTTGCATCATAAGTGATAGATGCATTCGCACCATCGATAATAATACCAGCGCCATCGGCTGCAGCAGCATCAACTGCTCCACTTGCCAATGTTAAGGTAAGATCATTAACTGAAACTGAAGTAGAATTAATAGTAGTTTGCGTGCCTTGTACTACAAGGTTACCACGTACTATTACTGTACCACCATCATCTTCGGTAGGCGCAGGATCAAGAATTAATGTATTAGACGAATCAATCGTTTTAATAGTATTGCCGTCGATAACAATATTATCAACTGCTAAACTTTCTAAACCAATAACATTCTTGCTTAAAGCATAATCAACAGTATTTGTATCTGTATCAAATGTAGCAACTATATTATCCGATCCAGCAAATGTTAGATCAGAGTCTAGTAAAGAAATACTTTTACCGTTAACTTGTATCTCGGTCGAGATATTTGATGTTGTTACATCAGTAATACGACCAAAAGAGTCAACAGTAATATTAGGAATTTGTGACTGTGTGCCATATGTACCAGCAACAACACCAGATGATGTTAGGCCATATGTAACAGTATTGGTTGATGAATCTAATTGGGCTGATAAACCGCTGTCAGCGGCAAACGTGAGAGGTATTTCGGCCGGAGTAAAGGTCTTAGATTCAGAACCAGCGGCAACCGTAAATACAGCATTTGCTGCGATGCCATCGGCATATTCTTTTGTTACCGCATCCTTGGCATCAATCGGAGTGCCAAGATTAGTGATTCTACTATCGGATACATTAATATTGCCAGCTGCGGCTAATACTATGTCACCAATAGCAGTAGAGAGTGTATTTTCGTTAAACTGAAATGTACCGACATTAAATCGATTAATCCAGCCATTCGAATCGACTATAAGAGCCGTATTAGCGGTTAACGTACCAAATGGTGCGTATTCGCCACCTAATAGATCGGTATAATACTTACCGCCGATAACCGTATGGTTAACTGCATTGCCGCCAACTTCGCTGCCGGTACCGATATAGAGTTTATTACCACCAGCACCAGAATAATATGAATACGCTAATTCACCGTTTGCCAGTATACTTGGGTTACCGGAAGTACTAGATCGTTTTATTCTGAATAGTGGAAGATTTGGATTAACAGCCATTAGTAAAACCCACCATCAAATTCTTGTTGGTTAAGTAATAACACTGGCTCCCATTTGGAAGTAGCGGTATTATATACTAATACTGAACCATTTTCGATACCTACCAAAGTAACATCGCTGAGTTGTGCCATTGAACTAGCACCACCAGCTCCATTTGCATTTACCGCGTGTACTGGTCGGCCTAACGTTACTTTTTTAACGATAGTATTTTGACTGGTCGTTACCTTAGCAATGACCCGTTTTGTAGTACCCCTTGAAGCAACGCGAAAAGCCACAGATTACCTCGTTACTGATGGATTAACAGTAATTTTACCTTCTAAAATACGTTCAATCATTGTAACGCCGGCGCTGTCCTGATACGACAATTCAACGTCATATACGTAACGACCACGGCTGGAAAGACTATCTGTCTGTGTATTGGATAAAGAAATAACTACAATACCGCTAGTAGGCGGTGCTGCAATTATTGAAGTGAAATCTAACGTGTCGGCACTGTCGCTACTATAGTTGCGTTTTAATTTAGCCGCAACTGAATGTCCTGTTAGATTTTTTACTGAACCATCGACATTAACTAGCTCTATTTCTAAAGCAATATCAGCGCCTTGGTCAATCTTAAAATCTTCATATGTTGCCATATTACCGTTTTCCCAATCTTATGTATCAAAAACTCTTAATACTATTTATATGAAAATGAAACTAAGAAAACGGTAATATCTCTATTACTTATTCTGCAGAGGAAATATCCGCAATTACCATCTCACGAAATTCTTCTGAAGCCTGCGCAGTACTAAATGTATATGATACAGTGCATCTCCAGTTATCAGTTTCTGCTGCATGATATAACAATTTGTCTTGTTCGCCATAATGGCCAAAATAAGCTGCTTTACATGTCCATGCGCCGGCAGCATCTTCACATATAATTTCTTCTTTAGTAACCGGGTGAATGTATTTGAAACAACCTTCACCAAATTCAGACCACGTGAAAATCAAATTAAAAGCTGCAGCATTAGCATTGTTATGCCAAGAAATAAAACCGCCTGGAGGATAAATTGCACATAAAGCATTATTTCGAACCGATAAAAAATTCATCATTTTATCGTTAAGAGTCGCCAGATGCATAGTGAAATCACGCTTGAACACAGGATCAGCATCTGGTTCAAATATCTGGTGATGTCTTTCGCCGAGCTTCAAGTTATAACCTACTAACTGCTCTGGGAAACCATCGTGTTTAGTTCCCATCAAAAGAATTTCTTCTTTATGTTTATCACCGGCAAAGTACTTACGCTGTCTAGCGTGTTCTTTGGCGCTACAGTGGACATTCTCAGCAAATCCTTGCCACGTATGCAATTTGGCATACTCGTTAAGAATCTCTAATAATTCTGGATTATTAATAGGAACGTGTTTTAAATATTCGTCGTTAAGCTGTGTCATACGATTGGTTTATCCTTATTTAGGCCAGCAGAGAAGTGTCTAATGATAACTTCACCTTCTGGTCGGGTTCTCGCCCAATTTAGTGCGTTATAGTAATTCCATCTTAGATCGTCATCAAAAATTCCGATCTTAAGATCTTTATACTTAGGTTCTTTTTCGGTTAACCACCATAATGAGAATTGGTCCCACGACTTAAGGCTATCGGCATAACCTTTTGGCCACCATTCACCGTCCATTTGACGTCTGGTTAAATCCCACCAATCAGCCATAAATTCACGGATAATTGGTTTTCGCATATCATATAAACAAACTGCCCCACACAATCTAAACTTGGCAGGACCTTCTGGGGTGCTAAAATCTCGTTCGGCGTAAATATAACTACGCTCATCGGTTAATTCAGACCATACCATATCATGATCTTTAAGTTCATCCCAGACCTTTCTAATATCTTCGTGCTCAACTTCCATATCAGCATCGATATACATTGCGATGTCATAAGGTACTTTTGCCATACCAAAAAGTTTTGCGCGATAATGATCATCACAAAAAATAACATCATCAGCAATCTCTTCGCGACCGTCTAGAAACCTTTCTTCAGTTACCAAACAAATCTTGGCATCTTCATAGTAATCTCTAATAGATTCGCATAGATTAATTGCATACAAATAAAAATTATGATTTTTGGAGGCAACAACCACAAAACCTTTAGTAGGCTCACTCATCAGTAGATTCTACCTTTTCAGCTTCAGCAACAGCCATAGCATCTTGTAAAATCATGATAGACCACATATCAACTTCGATTCTGGACTTAGCACGACGCAATTTTGCTTTAAGAGCACGATTTTTAGAATTTTTAATTTCATCAACTTCAAAAGCTTCAAGCTTGTAGTTGAAAAGTTTTTCTAATTTTCGTGCTTTTTGATGCTCCAAATCACGTTGAGCTTCTTCTTCCTTTTGCGCTGCTTTACGTACAACTCGATCTGTTGTTTCTTTATCGATAGTTTCTTCGCCAAGCGCATTAACTACTTCTTCAAAGTCCGGATTCGGTTTACCTTCTTTATCATGGCGTTTAAGTAACATTACCTGTCTGGTAGTTCTACCTACGTCATCTTCAATTTCCAAGATACAATTTAATTGATCTTTGGCTTCAGTTTCCCAAAACGCATTATTCATCCATCGCTTATAACTCATTTACATCTTCTCCAAAGGGGGTTTCAATCAATTCAAGGTTTTATAATGTATATATTATTTTAATAAAGTGGCTCCCGGAAGAGCCACGATATTATTTTCTTTATGCCAATCGCACATATAACGTATAAGTTTCAACAGGCGTTGATGATGATTGAATAGTAAGACCAGTATAGTTACCGATAAAACTACGTGAGTAGTCACCGATAAAGGTCCTAGAATAATCACCAGCAAAGTCTCTACTATAATTACCGGCAAAATCGCCAGCAAAAGTAATAGAACTATTTCTTGTTGATACTGAAGTATATGAACTAGTTCTTACTCGAGTATAACTTGACTGTCGTGTTCTAGTGAAAACATTTGTAGAATTTCTAGTATACGTACCAGCAAAGCCTCTAGTATATACGCCGGTATAAACTGCGCTGTAAGTAGAAGTTCTTGTTCTAGCATACGTACCAGCAAAATCCCGTGAATAGTTACCAATAAAGTCACGTGAATAGTTGCCTATATAGTTACCAGTATAAGTTGATACTCTTTCACGTACATAGTTACCTTCGAATGCACGAGTGTAGTTACCTATATATGTGTTGTTAAACGTGGTAGTATACGCACCAGCATATTCACCAGCAAAGTTACGAGTATAGTTACCGATAAAGGTAGTAGCAAAGTCTCTGGCATAGTTACCTATAAAGTCACGGGTATAGTTACCAGTGAAAGTAGTATTATACGTACCAGTGTATTCACCGGCAAAGTTACGAGTATACGTACCAGTGTATTCACCAGCAAAATCACGCGCATAGTTACCTGCGTACTCACCAGCAAAAGTACGGGAATAGTTACCTATATAGTTACCGGCAAAGTTGCGAGCATAGTTACCAGTATATTCACCAGCAAAGCTACGTGCATAGTTACCTGTGTATTCACCAGCAAAAGTACGAGCATAGTTGCCAGCATATTCACCAGCAAAGGCACGGGCATAGTTACCTGCGTATTCACCGATAAAGTCACGAGTATAGTTGCCTACGTAGTTACCAATAAAGGTATTAGCATAGTCGCCAACATAGTTACCAGTAAAGTTGCGAGCATATTCACCAGCAAAGTTACGGCTATAGTTACCGATAAAGTCACCAGCAAAGTTAGTTAACTGATCTCTTGCATAAGCACTAGTACGGGTACGGGCATATGTTGAATAACGGACTCTAGAATAAGCAGAGGCACGAGTTCTAGTACTAGTACGTGTATATAAACCAGTATAGTTACCTACGTAATCGCCAGCAAAACCTCTTGCATAGTCACCTATGAAGTTACCAGCATAATCACGGGCATAGTTGCCTACGAAGTTACCTGCATAGTCAGTAATACGAGTACGAGCATAGTTGCCTACGAAGTCACCAACGTAATCACCAACGTAGTTGCCTACGAAGTTGCCGACGTAATCAGTAATACGAGTACGACTATATTGACCGATAAAGTTACGGGCATAAAATCCAGCGTATTCGCCTACAAAATCACCAATGTAATCAGTAACACGAGTACGACCATAATTACCTACGAAGTCACCGACATAGTTGCCTACATAGTTGCCTACGAAATCACCGACATAGTTGGTAACTCGAGTTCTAGCATAGTAACCAACGTATTCACCGACATACGCCGTATTTCCAGCATAAGCAGATGCGCGGGTATAGTCAGTAATACGAGTTCTAGCATAAGCACCAGCAAAATTACCAGTAAAGGTTAGGTTGCGTGCATAATAGAATGTAGAACCACGCGTACGCGTATAGTTAGTTGTTAGAGCAAAAGCAGTTACACGATCTCTTGTGTAATCTAATGTGGCAGCTACGGCTCTAGTATAATAGAGCGTGCCAGCTACGGCTCTAGTATAATCAACTAATAGCGGACGGGCTCTAGTGTAATATACAGTGGTACCCTGATATACAGTACGGGTATAATCAGAAACTGTAGTAGATACGCGGCTATAGTTACCTAGGAACGGAGTTGGTTCACCGCCAATAACTCTAGAATATAACTTAGAGAACGTCAGGGTTGTTGCGGCAGATCTGGTATAGTTACCAACATATGGCCCGCCGATTTCTATTCTAGAATAGTCACCGGTATAATAGATTGTATTTGTATAGTTACCGGTATATGTTACTGCGGCAGCATAATCACCAGTATATGTTACTGCGGTGGTATAGTTACCTACGAAGTTACCAGCATAATACAAAGTTCTAGTATAATCACCGACATAGTTAACAGCAGTAGCATAAGCAGAAGTACGGGTAGAATCAGTTACTCTTGTTCTGCCGTAGTTACCTACGTAGTCGCCGGTATAAGTTAAGTTGCGAGCATAATAGAATGTAGAGTTACGAGTTCTAGAATATGTACCAGCATAGTTACCTACGAAGTCACCAGTATAAGTCGTAATACGAGTACGGGTGTAATCAGCTGCATAGTCGGTTACGCGAGTTCGTGCATAAGTACCAGCATAGTTACCAGTATAGGTTGCTATGATGGTGCGAGAATAAACACCAGTATAAGCACTAGAGCGGGTACGTGTATATGTACCACCATAGTTACCGGTAAAGGTTTGTAGACGGTCTCTGGTATAATCAGCGGCATAGTTGGTAATACGAGTACGAGCATACGTACCACCATAGTTGCCGGTATATGTTACTACGTTATCGCGAGTATACGTATTGGCAAAGTTGGTGACACGATCTCTTACATATGCAGAGTATCTAGTTCTAGTAGAAGTTGTTATTGTCGTACGAGCATAGTTACCTACGAAATCACCAGCAAAAGTACGGGCATAATCACCAGTAAATGCGCGGGCATAATCGCCAACGAAGTTACGGGAATAGTTGCCAATAAAGTTACCGGTAAAATCAGTTACTCTATTACGAGCATATGCAGAAACTCGAGTTCTAGCAAAGAATCCGGTGTAATCAGTTATACGAGTACGAGCAAATGTAGATGGTCTTGTTCTGGTATAATCTGCAGCATAAGCACTAGTGCGGGTACGTGAATATGTACCGGCATAAGAAGAAACTCTAGATCTAGAATATGTACCAGCATAAGCACTAGAACGGGCACGTGAATATGTACCGGCATAAGAAGAAACTCTAGATCTAGAATATGTACCAGCATATGAAGAAGCTCTAGTCCTACTATAAGCTGCAGCATAAGCACTGGAACGGTTACGCGCATAGTTACCAGCGTAGGCAGAATTACGAGTTCTAGAATATACACCGGCATAAGCACTAGTGCGGGTACGTGCATATGTACCAACATAAGAAGAAACTCTACCGCGAGTATAATCAACTACTGTTGTACGAGAGAATGTACCGGTAAATGTAGAAGCACGGTTAACCGTGTATACTGATGCTCTAGCTCTAGAATAGTAGCCAGTAAAGTTGCCAATATAAGCTGCAGCGATTGTGCGCGTATATGTTTCAGTACGAGTGATTACATATTCGCCAGTAAATGATCTAGAGTACACGCCGGTATAATCAGCAGAATATGCAGATGGTCTTGTTCTGCTAAACTGATTAGTATAAGCACCAGTATATTCGCCAGCAAAGTCGCGAGTATAATTGCCAGTAAACGGTGTTGTATATGTACTTGTTCTTACACGTGAGTATTCACCTACGAAATCACCAGTATAGTTACCAGCAAAGTCACGTGAATAGTTACCAGCAAAGTCTCTTGTGTAATTACCAGTATAGTCACCAGCAAAGTTTACAGTAGAGATGCGAGTTGATACACGTGTATAAGTTGAAGCTCGTGTACGAGTGAATACAGAAACCCTAGGATTGATATAAGCCGACGCTCTAGTTCGGGTATATGCAATTAGGCTTGTATCTTTTTTAGTATTTAACGCAGTACCGACAGCTTTCCAAGTACCTGCAGCGGTCGGTGCACCTTGAGCGGATGAACGTAATTGATATGAACCAAGTTCGCCAGCTGAGGCACGCAACGATTTTACACGTTGACCAAGTGTATATTGAATTTCGGCATCCGTCATTTCGGCTAGACTGGCAGAAGCACCAGTTTTTCTAGTCATTGGACGCGTTGCAGCAGGAGCTGTAGACATGGAGGTTCGGAGATACACATGATATGGAACGGCCGTACCATCACCTTGTGTATCGGAGAATATGCTGTTAATGAATACGCTGTAATCAACGCCAGGACTTGTCGCAGCAAGTTTGAAAGTACCCGGGTAGTCTAAGTCGACTAGGACGTTAATGACACGTTTAGCTAAAGCATCTAGGTCTGCATCTACCATTTCGTAGAAGCCAGGGTTCAATGAATCGCTATAATATCCGATAGGACGCTTAAAGTTCGCTCCGGACTCATCGGCAGAACCAGCAGTTTGATAAACTGTAGTTGTCGTTGAACCTGAAGTGATCTGACTGGCAGGATGCGTACCGGTCGTTTGGTTGAAGAATGTATCAACAAACGAACCGACAGCAGTGTTGCCAGTAGAGGTTAATGTAAGCGACCCCACGTCAGATGCTAGTACACCTGATAAATGTTGACCTACGCTCCATGCCAAGTAATTTTCTTCACTTGGCTGAAACTCATGTAGATCTCCACCGGATAGGAGTTTTAGTGGAATACTCGATTTTGACACTGTTAATCTCGCTCTTAGTAGTTAATCGTGTACTACTATTTATACAAGTTTAACATACAACGTATATGTTTCCACTGCCTCATTTGAAGATTGAATTGTTAGACCTGTATAGTTACCTATAAAGCCTCTAGAATAGTCACCAATAAAGCCTCGAGTATAATTACCTACGAAGTCACCAGCATAGGTAGATACTCTATTTAGTATGCTGTTACGAGTATATACTGAAGATCTTGTTCTGCTATATGTGCTTTCTCTGCCTCGAGAATACGTAGATATTCTAGTTCTAGAATAGTCACCGGCAAATGCTCGACTATAATTACCTATGAAATCGCCAGCAAAATCAATCACGTTATCGCGGGCAAATGTAGATACTCTATTTCTAGTGTATTCTTCGACCCGGGTAGTTGCGTAAGCACTATTTCTTACTCTAGTATATACGCCAGTATATTCACCTACGAAATCACCAGTATAATTTGTAATACGTGTACGAGTAAATTCTCCAACATAATCAGTTATACGAGTTCGAGCATATGCACTAATTCTAGTTCTTTCAGAAGTTCTGGTACTTACGCGTACATAGTTACCAACATAATCACCAATATAACTACTGGTTCTTATTCGAGCATATGCACTAACTCTAGTTCTAGTGTATTCACCGGCAAAGTCACGAGTATAGTTACCAACATAATCACCAATATAACTACTAATCCGTGTTCGAAGAAATGTAGACGGTCTTGTTCTAGCGTAGTTGCCGATAAAGTCACGAGTATAATCACCAGCAAAAGTACGAGCATATGATGAATTTCGTGTACGAGCATATGCTGATATGCGATTTCTTACAAAGTTTCTGGCGTACTCACCAATAAAGGTTCTAGTAAAGTTACCAGTAAATAGTCGAGCATAAAAGCTAACATATGTTGATGAGCGGTCTCTAGTATATGTTGATACTCTACTAGAAGTTCGAACATATGATGAAACTCTGGTAAAGTTGCCAGTGAATGTTAAATTACGTGTATAGTTACCAGCATAATTAATAGTCCTAGTATAAAATCCTGCAAAGGTTAATGTACTAGGAACTAGTCTAGTATAATCATCAACGATGATCGATACACGGCTATAGTTACCTAGGAACGGAGTTGGTTCACCGCCAATAACTCTAGAATATAACTTAGAGAACGTCAGAGTACTTGGTCTGTTTCTAGTAAAGCTAGTAAGGAAAGATGAGACTCTGGTGTAATTTCCTTCATACCCAATAGTTGAAGCGCGGACACGAGTATATGTAGAGGCGCGAGTAAAGCCCGTAGTAAAGTCAAGTACTCGAGTATAATTACCGGTAAAAAATAAAGTTCGGGAATAGTTACCAGTAAATAGTCGAGTAAAATTCGGGCTGACATATGTACTACTTCGATCTGTAGCATATGTTGAGGCACGATTTCTTACAAAGTTTCTGGCGTACTCACCAACAAAGGTTCTAGTAAAGTCACCGGCAAATGCTCTAGAATACGTTGATTCTCTAAGGCGAGAATATGACGATGCCCGTGTACGGGTATACAGGCCACCAAATGTTCTTGCATAATAACCGTCAAAAGCTGTAGTATAATCAGTTATACGAGTTCTGGCATATGACGAATTACGAATGCGACTATAGTTACCGGCGAAGTTACGCGTGTAGTTACCGGTAAAATCTCTAGTATAATCAGTTATACGGGTACGAGTATATTCTCCCACAAAGTTACCGGCAAAGTTGCCAGCAAAACCACGAGAATAATTGCCTACATAGTTACCAGTAAAGTTACGGCTATAGTTACCTACATAGTCACCGGTAAAAACTATTTGAGTATTTCTAGAATAAACTCCAGAATAATTTCCAGTAAAGTCCCTAGTAAAATTACCAGTATACTGTCTAGTATAATTGCCGGCGTAAGTTCTAGCATATTCGCCGATAAAGTTACCAGCAAAGTTGGTTATTCTATTTCTTGAATATGTTGAGTTTCTTAGACGATTATAGGTGCCAAAAAATCCACGGGTATATTCACCGCCAAAAGTTCTGGTATATTCACCGGCAAAGTCACGAGTATAGTTACCAATATAATCGCCGACAAAAGTACGAGCAAAGTCAATTACTACGTTTCGGGCATAAGTAGAAGCTCTATTTCGGGTATACGTAGATATTCTATTTCGTGTATAGTCTTGATCTGCTACTTGTTTCCGTGTATTAATTGCGCTACCCACGGCTTTCCAAGTACCTCCGACCGGAGCACCTTGAGCAGATGAACGTATTACATATGAGCCAGGAGAACCGGCAATTGCCCGTCGAGTCTTAGCTCTTTGTGCTAAAGAATGTACCAATTGCGCATTAGTAAATTCTTGCACTCCTTTGTATATACTGGCATCTCTACGGATTTTCATCAACGTAGATGCTGCTAGATTGCTATCAAGTATTCCTGTAGGGGCAACTGACGTAGTCTTTCGATATATGTTATATACGGTCTGTACGCCAGATGTTGTAGTATCATTAAATGCGCCGGCAATATATACTGACCAGTTTGCACTAGGCGCAGTTGAACCTAAATAGAAAGCACCGCCATAATCATTATCGGCAAGTTTACTATTAACGCGATCCATCATAGTATTAAATGATGCATCAGACATTTCATAAATGCCTTCAGTAGGATCGTTATCTTTATAACCTACAGGCTTGTGGAAAAGAGGACTAGATTCATCAGCAATACCAGCAACTTGGTATAAAGTAGTAGTAGTTTCACTAGAAGTGATAGATGTCGCCGGATGAGTTCCTACTGGTTGATTATAAAAGAAATCAACGAATGAACCGATTGGGGTATTTCCGCTAGAAGATAGAGTAATATTACCAATATCATTATTTGCAGATACTGCTAATTCCTCGCCAACTAAGTAAGCAAGGAAAGTTTCTTCTGCAGAGTTTAAGCGCTTTAGGTCACCGTCGTCGGTGAATCTTTTTAGTGCCTTATCAAGTGACATTGGCTGTCCTAATAATTTAGATTAATTTAACAGTACACCATTTTCATCATATACCCGAATCCATTTTCCGGCTAAATGATTCAATGCAGCAATAATACTATTAGTTGCTCCGGCACTATCAAAATAAGCTGACAGATCAGATCTATGTCCAATGATATTATCTTTAATATTTATAAGATCACTTGAGGCTGAATCTAATTGTGTATGAAGTTCATTAATAGCAGGTACAACAGTAGTTGCAGTAGTACCCATGTTGCCAGCAGTAACATTGCCAAGATCTGTCATTAACTCATTGAGAGCGTCCATGACAGTTACTGAACCAAAATTAGCGTGGAATGCTTGCGTTGGTTCTACCCGAGTATTCAGGGTATCAACTTCATTTTCAACTTCATTAATTGCTGCAACGACATTAGTTGCAGTAGTACCCATGTTGGCAGCAGTAACATCACCTAGGTCAGTTCTTAATTCTCTGATTGCAGCTGAAATATTAGTAGCAGCTAGACCAGTAAACGTCATGTTACCGATATCAGTCTCATGCTCGTTAATAGCACCTACTACATATTTCGCCGTAGTATTAAGAGAAGTTAGAGAACCGGCAGTAACAAGATCGGCATTTAGTGCATTCACAGCAGTAGTAAGAGTTGTTCCTAAACCACTAGCTAGAACCATAGTACCAATATCAGTCTCATGTTCATTGAGAGAACCAATAATTGTTTGCGCAGTAGTATTCAGCGTATGCCAAACACCGCTGTCTGATCCAATCTTTTCATTAGTTAATACTAAACGTATTTTAGTAATTTCTAACTCAGAAGAAGCCGAATCTAATTCAGCATGAACTTCGTTAATTGCGCCTACTGCTATTTTAGATGTTGTATCTAAAGTGGTAACTTGACCTAGTTCGTCAACAATCTCTTCGATTGCACCTTTAAAATGTTTAGAAGTTAAACCATCAAACGAACCAGTAGTAGAAGTATATAAATCGGTTTCGTGCTCATTGACTGCAGCAATCAAATTACCTGCGCCAGTAGTTAGCGTGTAATTAGTTAAATTGCCACGTACTGCCGACTCTAATTCATTAATAGCAGCAACTGCGCTAGTTGTATTAGTTGTTCCTAATGCAGTATGATCGCCTAATTCAGTTCTAAGTTCTTCTATACCATCATAAAAGTTAATAGCACTTAAGCCAGTAAAGCTAATACCCGAATCATATAATTCGGTATGAAATTCATTAACCGCATCTCTAAGATTATCTGCAGTTGTCCAAAGGTCGTAATTGGTCGCACTTCCACGAACAGCGGTTTCTAATTCATTCACTGCCGAAACAATATCAACTTTAACCGTAGTATCTAATACCGATGGGTCACCTACGTTAGTTGAAATTTCATTGATTTTATCTTTTAAAATCTTGAATGAATCTGTTATTTCTACAATTGGCTTTGCCATTTATAATCTCTCTACGATTTTCGAAAGCATTAACTTCATTTCTGCCATATCTGACTGCAAACTAGCCACACTATCTTTTAAATTCTGTTGTTCCAGTTTACGCTTCTGAATCAGTTCTTTTCTTGCTTTAGCTTCTTGAACTTCAGTTTTACTTATATTTATAATGGCACCCGAAGCATCTCTTACTAGATTCGGGTGCCCTTCTACGTTAATCAAAATTATACTGCCATCGCAATACAACGTAAGTCTCTAAGTACTGCTACTTGCGTTGAGTTAGTTGAAGTAAATACTATTTTTAATTGGAAAGTAGTAAATGGTTCCATCTCTCCATTAGGTCCACCAATCAAATATCTGTATTCACGGAAAACATTTTTGTCAATATCTGACGGCAATGTATTTTCTGGATTAATATATTCCCATGGAGTAGATCTAATCACGTCGGAGTTATTTGTTGCTCTCCAGTATACGTGGAACTCGGCTTCAGGCGGCTTGTTTGCTGCTAACAAAACTTTAAGACCAACCGCTTCTTGAAGCAAATTAATTGGAATTGTAATATGTTTGGCCGCAGAACTACCTAAAGAAGGATGAGTTTCTGGAACATAATTAATTGCTTCGTTAAATGAACCTAAGTTACCAATTAGTTGGTTGTCTACCCAGTTAGAAATACATGCTAATTGAGCTGCTTGCATATCAATAGCCGGCGACACTCTAGAGTCTGTAGTAACCATGTTAACTTTAATTGTAGCAGATCTTTCGCCGCTTGTTAACTGAGTTGCTTCTTCATACTGATTGATAATCATCATTGGTTCAGTAAACGGAGCATTGTTTGTTTTATTTTTCAACAGTCTATACGAATTATCTCGCGTAAATCGATTTACAACATCAGAAGGCGGACTTGCAAACGAAGTTGTCTGAACAAATTTACCTGACATAGAATAGTTAGTAGAGCTAGGATGTTCCATGTTAAACATTGGTCGAATAGTTTCAAATACAATATTCTGCAGACCTCGTAATGTACCACCGGTTTTACCAGTCTTATTGGCAACAGCAGCAGCATTAAATGTATAACCAAAAGCATCAACTTTAGTAACAACTCTTTGACCAGATATATTAGAACCGAGAATACCGTTGTACAAGGTGCCAGCAGTCAAGCCAAATAGCTGACAGCTATCGCCAACACGGAGACCATGACCTTTATGACGAACTACAATTTCAGCTGAACCTGCAGTAGTATACAATGGATCATATAACAAATCAGTTGGCGGAACTTGTCTATTTTCAATAATAGCAGTACCCTGAGATTTAAAGTTTGCTCTATGAAGAATAAACGCAACGTCTTGTCTTTGATCTGGTTCCCACAATTGTGAGTTTTGCGACTTATACAAAGAACCTAATGTAGGTTGTTTAGTAATTCTCAATTCAGTAGAACCAAGAATAAAGTCTTCCACTTCAGAAATAAACACTCGGTATTTCATTGAGGTAGATCTAATCACGAAGGCATATTCTGCACCGCCTTCTAAGTATATTGGCTCTGGGAATGTAAATGATGTTCCATTAGCACGCATTGAAGCAATTGTATTAGAAGGAACAACGTTGACTTGGTTAGGGTGCAATGAAACAAACGCAGAGTCAATCATTCGAATACTATCCGGAGCTCCATTAACCATAGGTCTGATTTCAACAGAAACATGCTCATTGCCATCATCTTTGCTGGCAAAGTATAAAGTTAATCGCGTAACAAAAATACCATTTGGATCTTCAACTGCAAATGATTGTGCTGTAGGATCGACATATCTAAATGCGTTTTCTACAGTTTTCAACGTACCAGACTGTATATATCTTTGTACGCCGCTGGCCGCCGGAACTGTAGCTACAAGAGTATCAACCGGAACTTGTGGTGCAGGGAACGCCAGTGGATCAGTATAGTATTGCTCAGCCGGATTATACGGCGGCAACGGCGCCGGAGTAACAATTGCAGTCTCTTGAGTCCAATCAGTATAATACGGTACATCAACAGTACTTTGTGGCTGATCAGCACTAGCAACTCCTTCAGTAGAACCGCTTACAACTTCAGTTCTGGTATACTCATCTGAAGCCTCTACTGTCGCAACATTATCAGTAGATAGATCTGCATTAACATTAACGTTAGTTCCTACAGTTGACGAACCTACAGTCGTTGATTGTGAGCCAACAATCTGCAAAACTCTAACATTAGAAACTACGTCTTGTGATACTTCACCTACTACGTTATAAATCGCCCGTGCAGATGATTTGTTATTGTTTTTATTGTATGATGAAATATCGAGTAGCTCAAATACTAATTGACCTGATCTAAATTTATTTTGATCATTACACGGTATTTCAAATTCACCTTCTAGGCGACCTGAAGCATCAGTAATTAGTGGGCCAGATCCTTCGCTATGTTCTAGTGCCGGAACATTGCTATAATCATAGTCAATTTCCCTATCAGACATTAGTACAAAAGGTTTTGCCTTACAGAATGCAGATACACCAACAGTATCAAAGAAAGGCCAGTACCTAGTATTGGCGCGCAGACCGGTTGCTATGAAACTTACAGTTCTAGATCGTACCCATGGAATTAACGCAACATCAACAACACGTGTACCAAGTATTTCTCGAATTGTCGATTCACCTGCAACACGGTTAACGGTAACAGTGGTTGTAGTATTGGTAGTTTGACCAGCACCACCGGTGGTACCAGTAGTAGTAGTTTCTGCATCGAAAACATCGACAGTGCCAGAAGTAATTGGATTACTCTGTACATCTACGCCGCCAGAAATTACCAAAGTAATTGGATTAGTTGTTCCACCTGACAAAATAGTACATTCATAGCCGGTTACATTAGTGTCAACAACGATCAACAATGTATCAACATCATCAAGTACGGCAGTACAGTTAGTGGATTTAATTATGGTCCAATTTAAAGTTTCTGGTATAGTAACATCAATTGTATCGCCAGGACCGGCTTCTTGATATACTGTTTTGTAACCAGTCTTAAGACTAGGTAAACCAACAAACTTGTTTATAGTTTTAGGAACATACGTGCCATCATTGCTTGCTGCTAATATTGCAGGATCTATTCCTGAACCGATATTAACATAACCTAAACTTCCGATACCTTCTAGATTAATAGAAACGCCGATATCGCCGTAGTACGTATAGTATCCGGCATTTTGAGTAACACTATTGCCACTGACTATTTCAGTCTGAGCATTTTGAGTAGTACTGGTAGTAATACTAGTCTGAGACTGACTTGCGCCTACCTGTAGATCATTAATGTCTACACCATTCCAGTTCCATTCCCAGTTGTTCCACAATAGTGCTTGAGTAGTATCTAATCTAGTACCACCATCAACCACAGCAGGAGCATCGATCTCTGAGTTCTTCCAGTTGTCACCACTAGGAGACAATCGTAAGTTACCATCGAAATATTCAACCATAAATGGGTTGACATTGACAGATTTAGAAGCAACGGTCTGAGAAGTATGTGCTACTTCAGTAAAATCTAGTAATACTTTATCGCCTTTTTTAACAGTATTTGTTGATTCAGCCTGATCAAACCATACGTCTACTGCTCTTTCTGTAAATGATGGCCGCGCATACAAATGCTGTGGATCTAATGACGCTCTATGTTCAATACTCTTAGTATCAGTATAGCGATGATCTTTAAAGTTATCTACAAAGAAACCTGCCTTAATGCGATCGTTACCGTCTGAGTCAACTATTCTAGTTTGTGCAGTATACAACTCAAGCAATGACATAGTAGTCACTTCTTCGAGCTTTTCTATTTTCTTATCAAGTCTACCAATATCTGCCATAGTATAACCTTTAAGAGGCAATACTTTAGACTTAAGATCTTGCGTATGCAATGTATTTGCATTTAACTCGTACTTGTAAAGATCAATACAACCCAATGGAGTTGTAGGGTATTTTGGAGTTAGCGATGAACTACCAACAATATATCGCATTTCACCATTTTCTGACAAACATAGTTTATCAAATCGTGGCATATAATATTCAGTGTCGGCTCTTACTAAACTAGTAGGCTGTGGTAATTCGCTTACTCTAGATTCTGTAAATACGCCGGAACCATTAGTAGATGGTCTGAAATCCATAGCATCGCGCAATGATATTACTGTACCATTCTGCAATCTATGTGATGGAATTTCGCTATATTCTAACTGACCAGTATAAGAATTGACAGCAAAGAAGTCACCAGCACCGTGGGTAAAATATTTAAATCTTACAAATACTGGAGCTGCAGCCGAATCTAAACCAGATCCGCTATATATTAGTCTACCATCACCATAATAGCCATCGCGCTGACCATTGTCTAATGTGAAAGAATTTAACAAACTATCGCCATCTGAATCGGTAGCAGTAACTCTTACAAGATTGTAAATGTCAGACTTAGATAGCGGAATATATCTCTGATTGCTAATTGGGTCAGTTACTAAAGTTGCTGTTGTAGTAACTTCAGTTAATGTTTTCTGTCTTATAGAACCGACGCCTTTTGACACGTAAGCCAAAATACTAACACTAGTAGAAGCCGGAAGATTAGAAATGGTTGCTGACTGAGAACCACTTAAAGCAATATTACGAGTAATATTAATTGTATTTGTTGGATCTGATACAATCCAATCATTAATATTGGTAAAATCTTCGTCTCCGGACAATGAGATTGTTACTTCGCCAGAACCGTCTGTAATTAATGGCGCAAACAATCTAGATACTGTCAAAGATACATCAGATAAAGACTTAGGTCTAGAGATAGGCAACGGGAATAATAGAGCATTACTATTCGGCTCTTTAATTACAGTATAACCAGAAGCATCTTTAGAAGTAGTGATCCATGGATTTGAATCGGTATTAGCACCTTCAACAGAAGAAATCGTATCGATATCTCTTATGGTAAGAGAACCATTGGTAGTTGTTTTCTTAATATCAAATACATGTAGGTTATACTTACCATTGCTTCCTTCATGTATTGCACGGACACGTGCTTCACCATAAGTAGCATTAGTTGCGTCTTTAAGATAAACTTTTTGACAAGTACCGATATTAAATAAGTTTCCGCCAGATGAAGCAGCATCGGCAGTAAACTCAAAATAGTTGCCGTAATTAACCGAGAGACCATCGTTATTTTGTAACATAGTTTCTTGTGGCTTAGGTACGATGATTTGACTGGAGTCGATCTTCTCGATCCTATAGCCATTGATATACGCAATACCTGGAGTAATTTTTAACTTTAAAGAACTAATATCGTTAGGAATAAAATGCGATTTAAACTGCTTTTTAATGTAGTTACCAGATTCTTCAAATGTTCTAAGAGCAAGTTCTTTGCGAATAGAATTAAAACCAGAAGTAGTAGTCACTTGACTTACAATCTTACCGGCTTGAATATTGCTTAAATGTACAAATGTTTCATCAGATGCTATATTGATTTGATCAATAAGTTGTAATCTAATACGGTATCGATCGGCACCAGGAGATGCCAAATTAGGAGTAACACCTTGGTTATCGTATAATGCAATATTATCATCTGACGTGACAATATCTTGTATGACTTTAAAGCCAACATTAGCAAAAGCATTATTTGTGTATTTGCTTAAAATAATCGATTGGGCAGGACAAAATACAAAATGACCTTGTACGAAGAAACTACCTTCACTAATTTCGCACAATGAGCCTTTGCCCAAAGCAGGATTAATAGAACTGTTAGTAGTTTGTACTACAACATCTACGACGTTACCATTAACGATACCGGTAAGTGTTTCGCCAGGAATAACTCTTCTAGAAACAGTTTCGCCAACTCCAATTTGAGCAGGTGCATCTAAGTATGTTACATACAAAGTTTCCGGATCAGCGTCTACTGCTGATACTGCTTGGTTAACGCGTACTTTAATACCAGAATCTAAACCTTCGAATATACTATTTTCCATTAGCGCCAAATTGCTAGGAAGTACACTAGGTGGGGCTAATTTAATAAACTCATAGTTGTTAGTAACTTTTAGGCCTGCGGTTTGAATTGCAGCGCCTTCAACAAATAAATTACTACCAAGTCTAGAAATTTCTTTCTGGATTATAGTTTGTAGTTGAGTAAGTTCTCTTGCTTGTAGAGCACGGCCACTATTAAACAGGATTCTATGATAGTTATCACTATCTTTAAAATCGTCTTTATAGGTGGTTCGGAAAACCTGTTCAGTAAAATCTTTTGCCATTGTCTAAAACCTTAGAGTTGAATAACGATCTTAATATCTTCTGCTTGATCTGTTGAACGAATTACTGCTGCTCGATTATCGATATAGAGTAACTCGCCTGTTAAAGGATCTACTTTGCCCTTTAAGATACTATTTATTATAGCTGTTGTAGCGCCGCCGTTAACAATTTCAATGGTTTCGGACGCCTGAAATGCTTTATATCCTGTTTCTTCTGACTGGTGGTACCATATGTTTGCACTATCAAAATCATCGATATATGCACGTGCCATCGATGTTTGACCTTCAATCAATACGTCACGCGTGAAAGGACCACTGTTAATAGAACCTATTGCCAACTTATTTAACGTTCTGCCAACTGATTCAGTAAACAATCCACCAGGAACAGCACTATCTGTTTGCAATAAATTCTTAAGTAGAGTTACTTGTCTAAAATCTTGACCTACGATGAAAGCGCCATTTTCTTTTCCATCAGGTTTAGTGTTAAACATTACAGCGCTAGATTTAAAATCATCACGTGGATCTGCACCAAAGCCGGCTTTAGGAGCAAAGATTGGGCGAGCTTTTGCGCCGCTGCCAGTTCCGCCTATAAATTCGATACTAGCATACTCATAGTCATGGCCGTAGTAAGAATTATTTGCGTAATCGCCGGCGATATTACCGGAGGAATCTTCTTTAACATCTACTCGGACAACCTGATTACCAATCACTACCGCAACTGCTTTAGCGTTAGAACCATTACCATTAACTTTTACTTGTGGGGCAACAGTGTAGTTTAGGCCCTGATCGATCATGGCATAACCAACAATTTGTCCAGGAATAGCAGCATCCTGGATTGCTTTTTGTTCAATAATTTCTGCCGGAGAATCAGAGTCAGTTGATACTACCAACTGGACTGGCATATATGCTGATGATAAAAACTTAGTTGCTCTTAAAGCACCGATAGAATATACAAACTTCCATACATAACCATCCGGAGTTTTAAATGGCTGTCCAGTAGTATTACCCGATGGCTGATCGGTAGAAGCATTATTAATGTTACCAGAACCCTGTCTCAAACAAAGATATACTTGTTGGTTTGAATTCATTACATAGTATGAATTTGATGGATAACCAACAACATTATCATCGAATGCAGAATAAATTGCGCCTGTTGTCCAATTGTGTCTAGGAATACAAAATGACATGTCAGTGATATTTTTTACTGACTGTATGGCCAAACGGGTATTTCTGACATCTCGCGCTGAGTTTTGTGGAATTAACGGAACATCCGAGTCATTCCAGTCTTCGGATCGGCCAATACCAGCAAAATAGTGGTTAGCCGAATCGACGAAATCTGCCAAAACGTCTTCTAATAGTTGTTTTTTAAAGGCATCTGTTAATATTGCTGCTGACATTTATAAAATTTCCTTTGCGATTACGCTAGAAGCGCGCCTTCGTTATTAGTTACCATCCACTGAGTACCAGTCCAAATAAGAGTTACGGCATCATTGTTAGACATTGTGATTGTAGAATAATTTTTTAAATTAGTAGGAGTAACATTTACTTCACCACTATTAATATTCATTAGTTTCTTTTCTTCACCTGTTGCTGTACCGTTGCCCATAGTAACAGACATACTAATAGCAGAGTTAAAGAAAGTAAGTGGCACATTTAAATCAACCGCGCCGGCCGCAGTCACATTCTGAGAACCTAACGCAACTTTATTTTTAAAACTAATTGCTCCAGTACCTTTTGTTGCAATATCCAAACCGATATTAGTATCAGTGCCATCAACCGAAAGTTTAGGAGGGTATAATTGAATACTATTATCCACAGAAAGAAAGTTAACAGCAGAACTAACTGGAGTAAACTCTATTAAAGTACTTCCGGTGTTATCTGCGATTAAATCATTAATACGTGGAGAAGTGATTACTGGAGCAGTTAATGTTTTATTCACTAGTGTCTGCGTGAAATTATTAAACGTAAAAGTATCATCCGTCAATAAAGCAGGCAATGTCACATTAACGCTAGCAGATAACGTAGAAGGTAGTATGACATACTCATATGGATTGCCGTCTTTAATACGAGGCATAATGAGCAACACTTCATCCATTGTTTTATCGTTTAACGTTTGAGCAGAATTAGTTAAAACGAAATCACCATCTGCATCAGGAAGAGTCAATACTCGATCTGCGGTAGCGACTGATGCAACTAAGCTTGTAGTATATAATGATAATCCAGGCTGAGTAAATAAAATACCATCGCTGTCAAATGACATTTTCTGAGATAGATTAAATCCATCGCCAAACTTAGTATAAAGATCGGCGAAGTTCTGTTCTATCTTAAGGGATGCCTGACGGAGAGTATCACCTGTTCCATCGTTAGCAATTGTTCCCAAGTTAAGTTGCTGTCTGCTCATGTTTTTTTATACCTAAAAAATCTTATTACTATTTATAACAATTCTATGAGCGACTTTTCGCTATCTGAATCGTTAGGTTCAATCCAAGTAAATCTTTCTTGGTTAATAGGTTCTGTACTGCTTATCTTCATACCGTTGATGTTTCCTACGTCGTCATCATCATCTAGTGTAGGTGAATCTGGGGTTAAGTATTCACCGATGCTTGAGTAGTTGTCATCTAGTTCTTTTAGTGTTCTATTTTGTAGATCAATCAAATCATTACCGCCAAATGCAGGATATGTTATTTCAGAACCCATATTTGTTCTGAATAATGTAATAGGTTCGCTGATGCCCGCAATATTAAACATTGCTGTATGTTGAGAATGCGCTGTCATATCCAAAGCAGCTTGACCGGATACTTCATATGGCGGAAGATCCAAAACGCCAGGATTAGGCTGATCTTCAATTGCCAAATCTACAAAACCAACGATCTGGACTTCTGCTCCTAAATACATTCCGGCCGGGTGTACGAACGTCTTGTATATTGATCGCCAATTTTCAGACGGCAATTCTGATTTAATTTGTAAAGCAAACGTTTGGTATAACTTGTCATCAGTAATATATTTTTGTGATTCAGCGCCAATAAATGATTCGCCGACATTAAAAATATATTTTTTAGTGTATATAATATCCGGGTCAATAGAAAAAAACATTCTAAAGAATTGCTGGATAGAATACTTAGTACCTTTTGATCGATATAATAAGTTAGAATACTTGGCAGCATCTCGTTTATTTGAAAATCCACCAAAGTATGATTGACCTAATAGTAACTCGTCTTCGATATATGCTAATAGATCTAAGTCGGTTTGACTAATATCGCGAGTAGTAAATAATTCATCAATTAATCTAGATGGTGAAAACTCTTCATTTTCGATATGATAATATTCACTAAGTAGTTTCACCAACTTAGGATACGTTTCAATGATATAACCAGGAAGAACTTCTTCAACTTTATACTGTCGAAGATTTAGATTCCTTCTACCTATATCAAATAAAGTCCGATCAAATGTTTCGATGCTCATATTAGTTAGTTGCCGTAACTATAACTGCTTTAGCGGAAGAGGCTGTTGAATCGTGTAATAATATGTCATTGCGTACAGGCGCTATCGCACTTTGGTTAGCTGGAACTACTGACAATTTAACATCAGCAATGCCACTAGGCAATGAATCAACTATTAGCCCTACAAGATTAACGCTACCTCTGAGTGGATCATAATTTCCAACATTGTCTACTAGAATAACATTATCGTTAATGTTTACAACTTGCAACTTATTTGAAGTTAGTTTATTTCTAACTTGGCAGCTAAATCCGCGGTAAGTAAATGTACTAGATCTAATAGTAAAGTTAATATCGTCCGGAGTTGCTATTGGCGCTGGGAATAAAAAACTATAGTTTTGTTCTATCGTAGGAGCTGGCGTAAATCTCTGTTGCATTTTAATATCGGCTCTAGAAGATAAAATGGCAGGACTTAAATCGTCAACCAGTGATAACATATTAGATCTTCTAAATGCTCTATCAAATCTACCTGTATTCTGAACAAAATAGTTGTTTATAACTTCACGCACGTTAGCCTGAACTGTATTCAGCGTTAATGTGGTAAGTCTAGGGTTAAACTGAAAAAACACTTCTGACTCTATGTATGTTTGTACTGGGTCAGTAAACTTTAAACCAAAAGAAGCAACTGCTAATTGAGCAGTAAGATCCAATATGGAATTTTTTGTTGTTGTTTTAACATTTTCAGCAACATTATCAGCAAAAAGTATCGACATGAATACTGTGCCAAATTCAGGTTCTAATGCTTCTTCGCCGCCCCAAGATTTTATATCTTTAATTCTAGAAGAATAATTCCTTAATACTAATGCAGAATAATCTGATGCAGTAACCATTCTATTTTGTGTGGCATACTGGAAAGGAGCATTCTTTCTAATTGATTCGATACTTTCTTTATCGGATCCCGCATTAGATTTTGCAACTGTAGTTACCGTCGGAGTTCTAGAAGTACTTTCATTAACAAATACTTTATCTTTAGGTTCGAATTTATTGATATTGTCTGCACTTGAACCAGCAACACTCAAATAGTCAACAGTAATTTTTGCACCAGCCGCCGGCGCCTGTCCCAAAGTAATGCCATTACCAAACGACAATTCATAAAAACCATTAGGGAGTTCTTTTAAAACAAACAGTGTCGAATCGCTTGATATCGATATTGCTTTCAGGATATTAGTATATGTTGAATAGCTAGTAGACGTTGCCGATTCATATACACGAACAACTGCGCCGTCAATGTTCATATTAGCATCTGGAATAATATATGAAGTATTTTCTGAAGCATCTCCAGCAATAAATGTTTTTCGACGAGCAATACCTTCGTATATAGAAATCACTGGCAATTCATCATATGTTGTAAACTGATAAAAGCCATTGCCATCGTCTTCGGCTTTAAGTGCTTCTAATGTTTGGAATGTATATGCCTTATCATCACCAGCGCCATTGAATTTAAAGCCAGAAGGAATGCCTAATGTAGATGGTCTGTTTGCTACACCAGAAAGGTTAAGAGCCATACGGATCTGAGACATCGACGGTGACTTACTATCTGGAATGTATCCCAAACCTTCAGATAAAGATATTAATGAACTACGTAACTGAGCAGTACTTAAAAAGCTTTCGTTCAATGCAAAGTTAGCAGTTAATGCGTTAATATGTGTATTGTACGCAAGTACGTCTAAAATAGAAGATAGTCCGGATGCTTCGAAGTTATAATCTTTAAATTCTGCAGTTTTCTCCAAATAACTTTTCAGATTATTTTTAATATTCTGAAAGTCTAGAGCCGTAGATTTAATCGTAGTTGTCATTTATCTTAGCCTGCTAACGTTTGTTGTAAACTCAAGCGTTTGAGTCGTATTAATTATTTTGAAAATAACGGTTATTTCAAGAGAGTTTAAATCAGGAGCAGATATTGCTTTAACAATTAAGCTTTTTTGATCTACTCTAGGTTCGTATGTTTTTATAGCATTTATTATACTAAACTCTACTTCTCTTTCGGTATAATTATCGGCGAGCTCAAATAAGTAAGTTTGAATGTTGCCACCGAAATAAGGCGAAAATGGTTTCTCACCACGATTAGTCATTAATAGAATTTTTAATGCTTGTTTGACGGCCGCAGCGCCTTTGACTTTATATATGTCGCCTGCTACTGGAGTAATATCTAAGGACAGATCAACATCAATATAATCAATATTGCGTGTAGCCGCAATAGATGATTGCTGAATATTACCATCCTCTATCGAAAGTGCTCTTTTAGCTGCCATGTTTAAATACTACTATATTTGAAAAGTTGTACAACTATTTATATCATTTTTCAAGGACTTCTATTAATTCATTGACACTTAATAACCTTCCGTTATACACGGTATCAATAAACATCTTAAAATTAACATCATATGATTCGCCTATGGTAGGCATCTCAACTACTATTTGACTAGTAAGAGAACCGTCTGGATTTAGTGTGTCATAGTCTAATGTTAATTTTTCAAAGAAGTTATAGTCTTTCCAATATTCGGCCACTTCGTATGTGCGTTCATGGTTAACTTTACCGTCGCGGTCAATAACTTGATAAACAACAGTTCTGCCATCGGCCTTCTTAATATTATCTCCGCCTAAAATTTCTGTCGGACCTGCTCGATATATTCCTTCTGATACAATTAAACGAACATCATTAAACATATCTGTATTGCCATTAATACTACGATATAATTCGGCATGCAAATACAGTTGTCTAGCGATAGAAAGTCTGGCACTAGCTGAAGTAATGTGATTAAAGGAAGTACGATTCCCGTAAGATCCTAAAAACTTTGCTATGCTTATTCCTGGGCCAAGTTTAGTTGACGCATTAATTTCACTAGGATTTAAAAAGTTTGGGTTGTAGACCGGATCAACTAAAAATATCATGGTGTAAATCTCTTTCCTCTGTTAGCAATACCGTTTCCTAGTGGAGTGTAACCAAATTTAGATGAAGGATTTCTATTAGATACCCTACCGGTTTTACTTGGTTGTTGCTCATATGATTTATTGCTAATACGACCTTCAGCAATCATTTTACTTTGTAGTTTGCTTCTATTTGCTTTATCTCTAAATGCTGATCGCAATTCTTGTGTAGTAGGAACCTTTTCAAATATACCAGCATAGTCATCTGCTAATATTAATGAATCCCGATACTTGTTATCATCATCAACTTTAATAGTACGTACCGCATATGAACCAAGCGTGAGGTGTCCGGTAACAATAGGAGCATTTGGAGGTGGACCGTTTGGTGCCAATGCTTGTTGTTTAGGAGGTAATTTTACTGGCACACCTGGAGTTACAGCAGATTTCGAAGTGGCCTTAGAGGCTCCAACTGCATATTTTGCCCAGTCGGCAGTTAATGAATGTCCGGACAATTGAGCTTCAGTTGCCTGACCATAAAATGAACCAAAGAAAGCAGCACCAGAAGTAAATGGTACTGGACCTGCAGGTCCTTGATAAATTTTACCTGTAAAATCCATTGCGTCACCACCAATAGATCCTTTGACGCCTAATATCGACATATTGATCGATGAAATGCTGGCGGTTTTAGATACAGAAACCCATTCGGTACTAGCAGATTGCAATAGCTGTCCGCCAGAAATAAACTCCATATTTTCGGCAGTTTTAATTTTAGTAGTTGTTTTAGAAGTAATATCTAAACTATCTAAGTTTTGCATTACTCTAGGTCCTAGGGTATTTTCAGTTCTAGAGCCTTTAACTAATTGTTTATTATTCTTACCAATCTCTAAAGTATTATTCTGACTAATACTTTCATTTTTAGAACCAGCGACATTAATATTATAGTTACCAGCAACATCAACGTTATAGTCACCGGCAACAGTTAAGTTTAAAGTGCCTTTATAGACCATGTTACCATTACCTTCAATGATAACAGTTTGATCTCCTCCAGTAACTTCTATCTTATTATTGACAGCAGATATAACAAGAGAACCGTCGGCACGCATTTCTACACCGGCGCCGGATCTATGTTTAATGAGTACTCGCTCACCACCTGGAGTATCGTCGTATTCTACAACATGTCCACTAGCAGTTTCTTTTACTTGATTAAACGGATATTGAGATGGCTGTTGATCTTCGATATTAAGCGGTACGCCGATGTCTCCACCCCCGACGTACAACTCATTAATTTTAGTACCGCGTGCTGCCTTATTAATAGAATTATCGTAATGATATTCTCGTTTAGGGTACTCGCCGGTTGGATCTTGGAAACCATCCAAAGGTACGCCATCAGTCGTCTCTTTTGCGATGTTTCTGCCTAATGATGCTTTATCTTTTGATATTGTCACTTTGGAGATCTCTTATTTAATTCAGCTGGGGTCAATACTTGATCGACTAACAAATCATTGTAAACTGATTTTTTACGGAAAACTTTAGCTGCATATTCGATAACATCAAAATAAGGATCGGCTGCCGTATCTTCCAAATCGTTATGTCCAAATACTTGACCTCCTGGGAAACGTCTATAAAAAGCTTCAAGTAAAGCTTCTAACGTTCTCATCTGTGCCATTGTATATGATTGCGCTGACCTATAAGATAATGGGTTTTCAGTCTCGGTAGGGCAGTTTAATCCACCTACTAGTACTACGTCAATACATCTTAGATCATGACCTCTGATAGCGCTAGCCTCAGCTTTACGGGCTAAAGGCAATCCTCTTTGAAGTCTACCGTCACGTCTAATTACATAGTGGTATTGTATTCCCTGTAAACCACGCTCGTTGTGGTCTATATGTATCTCTTCAGCGCCTAAGTTTTGATTCGTATATGTTTCTGAAGCATGAACAATTAATTCGACTACAGGTCGTTTTATAGATCGTATTTCTGCGCCAAGTTCTTCCTTTGAATCAACATACGTAAATGCATTAAATTGTGTTTGACTTCCTGCATAACGTTCAGCATTTTCTGCTAGTCTAGTATCTGTCACAGCATAACTCAATGCCGACTTTACTAATGAACCCGATATTGTCGTATCGATATTACTAAAGCTTTCATCAATATCAGTAATGCGCTGAGCGGTTGCATCAATTTCTTCTTTAGGTATACCAGCCGCAGTAGCTTTCGCCTTCATTTTGTTAATATAGTCTTGAGTATTAGTCGGATCAATATCTTTCAATACTTTTTTCATCTCCGGACCAGTAGAACCGGCATCAGCAGTTACTTTCTTAATTGCCTCTGCTACTTTCTTTTCATCTCCACTTTGCACATCTTGTATAATATTACTAATATCATCATCGGTTAATTCGACGCCTGGAGCAAGTTTGGCAATGATCTGTGTTGCAGTTCTAGAAAGACTTTCAGCAATATCTTGCAATAATCCTTGACCGGTTTTTATTGTAGTGTTTATTGTATTACTGATAAACTCATCAGCAGCTTTTTCAAAGTCATTAGCAATTGCTGCAACGTCAGTTAACGCTGCAGATATATCATTAATTCCTTTAGTAATAGCATTTTTTGCTTGTTTAAACTGACTGCTTAAATTAGAATTACCTGTTGCATCTGATACTGCATCAGTAATTTCAGCCTCAGGATTTAATGTATTAATGGCAGATAGTTTTTCTACTAATTCTTTCGAATCCGGTGCTTTAAGCTCGGTTATTTGACCAGACAATTGGCCAGTATCACCTAAAGTATCGCCTGCTCCAGTTATTGCACCAGATATACCAGCAACTGCTTCATTTGCGCTAGCAACTATATCATTTGCCTTAGCATTAACTTCACTGACTAATTTATCAGTTGAACTTTTAATTGCATCTAAAGCCGAACCACCTTCGGCAACATCAGGTAATAAATTACCTCCGGTACCGAGCCCAGTTAATATCGAGATAATGCTATTCAGTGTGCTATCTAAGCTTCCGCCGATTGAACTAATACTACTAAAAATAAAATCACCCGCAGAATCTACAGCACCTGCGATTGCTGGATCCATTTCGGTATTAACATCATACGTTGGGTTGCCGTCACTATCAACACCTGATTCCGTAATAGTAACTTGTAAGCCGGCGCCGTTATACACGTCCGGCGTAGATTTACTTAAAATTATATTTTCTGGATCATTGATGCCAGTAATACCGATAGCATCAGTAATACCTACGTATGAGGTCTGTTCCGCATTTTCTTTTGTGCCATATGATATTACACCGGACACAACTTCGCCGACCACAGCACCAGCCAGAGTTGACTTAACGCCGCTAGTAACGTCTTGCATGGTAATAGTTTCTTTTTCAACATTAGAACCAACCGCTAGGTTGTTTAATCTAGTTTCTAAAGAACTATTAAGGTATGTGTTAGTAATGCTCATAGTTATACCAATGCATAATATAAGTTACGCGTTGCAGTATTAATAGAAGTAATAAGATTCTGGTCTTTAATCTTCATATAATATTTAGCGAACGTTAACTGGCAATTATTTGGGTTATTTTCATCTAATGTATCAGTTTGCAGCAACTTAATATTAGCCGCACGTTGAGTGTTATTTAACTCATATAGTATAAACGCTAATTGTACGGTAAACCGTTTCCAATCATTTGAAAATGTTTGTAGTTCTGATAAACGTATATCTGACCATCCGGCAAGTCCAATAGTATTGTCGGCTTTTCTTACGCCAGATACCATTTTAGAAATAACTGATATCGTAGCAACAATAGCAATTACCTGTTTTAGTTTATATCCGGCATTTAAAAAGAACTTGACCGCTTCTGCTTTTCTAAACTCTGTAGTGTTTCTGTTAATTTCGCCGTAATTATCATCAGCAATTACTGGCAAATTTAAAACCAAATCATCTATAGTTGACTGATAGAATACTTCCGTAGGGGTTTTACGTTCAGCAATGGTTTCGTATTCTAATCTTTTTTGGATACGCGAAGGAGTTTCTGTTCTAGGCAATGATCCGATTACTATAGGAGTCTGTGATCCTTTCCCGTCCATAAACATGCCGAATACCATTGCTCCGGTTTCTAGTCGCGGCGTCGAACCTAAACCAGATATGCCACCCTCAGTAGTAGGAATAACTAATTGGGCCCATGGAAGATCTGCTTGCCTAATATCAGCGGTCGAAGGTGAATGCAAACCGTGTATTCGTATGCGCACACGACCTTCTAATCCATACGGCGGAGTATTATCAATAACATCAGCAATAAACCAACGCGTACTATCGCCATAGTATTCATATTCTATCGCTTTCATTTATCTAGATCCTTTACGATTTTACATACTGTCATAACAACGTCATGCCGCGTTTCTTTAAATTGGTGTCTAGTATTGTATATTAGAAAGTCTCCAGACTTCATTGCATCTAATTTTTTACTATCTTTCTGATCTAATAAACTATTATCAGATATAACATTTAATCTTACTATATCGCCTACCGAAGCACCGGCCATAATAAATCCAACGCCGGGGATACTTACTTCAAACATGTTTTTATAAAGCATATTTCGTATCGCCAAAGACTCGATCTTTTTCATGAACATATCAACCGTAACTTCATCATGATAACTTTTAAAATTACCATATGTTCCTGTTGACGTGACGGTATGAAATACACGGGCATTTAATTTATGCAACTGCGTATTATCAATAGTAAAATATTCATCGTATATATTTTGAACGGTGGACTTTTTAATAACACCGCTATCAATTAGTTTGTTAATCGTTTTTGTAATATCATAATGGCCAGATGAAATTTGGCCTGTGCTTAGGTTAGTATTGTTGTATAAAGATCCTATACCGCCAGCCATTAACTGCGTCATTGTATTTTGCATCTTTACTACTTTCATAGACTGAATTTGGAATGATTTAGCCAGCATTCCTTGTGTTTCTACTTTAGAACCATTTGCCGGGAAATATGTGTAAGGTCTTTTGCTATTAAATGCTTTTTGTTCAAGCATAATATCTAAATTGCCTAAACGAATATTGTTATCGTGTATAGACGCATATAAAAAGAAAGGTGAACCATTCTCAGTTGTCGCTCTATCCCTAAGCCACTCTGCCGCTTCTAGTGGATTCAAGTATGGGATAATACCTTTAAAATTAGATTGCGCCGCTGGACCAGAATACGAAAGATCAACATCTTTCTTGAGATCTTTAGCGCAAAGTTTAGTAATTTCTTCGACCAGATCATTTTGTACGGTCCTACTAATTTTAATTGCTTTATTCAATATAGCATGTTCTTCTATTAAAGTAATCAAATAGGTCGAAGAAGAACCAGTGGCTGAGGTTATGTCCTTTACTGTTTTTTCAATACTAGACATAATAAAGGAACGACCAGTACTCGCAGTGACATTATCCGGATTTAATCCTTTATTTTTTAAAGTTGAACCACTATCAGGATACTCGCTAGTAATATCGATAAAGAGTCTTTCGGTACCACTAAAACCCATAGTATCAAATATAGCAGCATCGTCAACTACAACAATCTGTCCTGTAATATATGGTTTTTCTAAACTTTCATATAAAACAACTTCAACAATATTGTTCTGTATATAGATCTTACGGCCGGCAAATCTATCGGCGGTGATATACGCGGAATGTAGTTTATATTGTTGTTGAATTGCTTTTGACATTATTGACTCATCAATGTATTAAATTCTTGTGCCACCGTTCCGACGACATCTTTTTTAAACACTTTAATTGTTTTTAATTGGTCATTTGTTATTTGTACTACATCTAAATTAGTAACATTTGTAAGCCCAACCGGGTTTTCCACTTGAGTAAATGGATCTATGTCAACCCAATTTCCATCGGCATCTTCCCAATGATCAGTTGCTAAATACTGAGCGCGCTCATATAATACAGTTCCTGCTACGTTGTGCCCAGTACTAGAATCAAAATAATAAAATCCTTCTCCATCAGTAAATGTGCCGTCCGTAGCATTACTTACTTTAACTTGAGCAGTAACCGTATATACTGAGTTTTCGTTAAAAGGCAAACTACTAATAACTGCTTTAGTATCTAGAGACGCTAGCGTTATAAAATAATTTGATACTAATTCTCCGTCTTGAAATATTAACCACTTATGCGTGTCAGCAAATAGTTTATTAGATTCGGTTAATGATATTTCAGCGCTACCGGTTTCTCCTACAGTCAAAGGAAAATCCTCGGTAACGGTATAAGTGGCGCCAATAGTATTAACAACCAGCTGTCCCAAAGAAAGATTTCTTTTGATAATAGTGCCGATTGTACCGGTCTCAGAACCGATAATTAATGCCCCAACTTTAAAGTCATACGGTTTTGTTGCCAAATTACTCCGACTAGTAATTACTCGATGTGGATATGAATGCTCTGCATGAGGCAAAACGTCTTCATTATCTAACGGCCAACCAGATTCTCTTAAATGATCGTTAAGTAAAAAGAAAGTCCAATAGTAGTCGGTAGTGCCATATAATCTAAATGACAAAGTGTCCGGCCGTTCTCCGGACGGAATAATATAATCTTGGTAAAATGCACCGTTAGCTTTTACCTGATCGATTAAGTCAACGTATTGACTAAGGTCTTGCATAATAGCAGACGAAGTCTCATCGCCAAACTTATACCGTATTTTCTTGAAATTGCTAAAGTATGTAGTACTCATTAGAAACCACCTTCCACAATATCTTTCTTATTAAGTGTTTCTGCTTCTTGGAATGTCAAAGTAAGGTCAACTTCCATAAATTCTGGTGTGTTGCTTTCCTCGTCATAATGAAAACCCATTTGACTTGCATTGTATGTTACAGAAACATCTCTTAAGTTACATGGCTTTATTTTATTTGCCATAGGCGTGCCGTTATATTCTAACTGTATATCAAACTTATTAGGAAATTCATATCCTAAAGAGATAGAAGCACCGCCAATATTTAATGGTATATCGTTCGGGTATAGTTCTGATCTAAATAACTTAATAATATCTTTGACGTGTTTGGCTTCTTCTTTGGATCTAGCAACCATTTTAAATGCAAACGAAAACTCACGCAACGTTACACTCTTAAAGAGAGATCTCATATTTGGGTTTGTTACTAAACCAGAGGCAGCAGTAATACCGCCAGCAATACCTTCAGCGCCACTAAATGATGCGGCACCTTTCATAAGGGCAGTTTTACCGGTTAATGATGCTACGCGGCTATCCATTGCAGCACCTTTCATTGCATTGACAAAAGAACTTACGCCGCCTTTCAATGCTCCGCCAACACCAGCGCCACCTGCCACAGCAGCTCCTAACATACCCAATTCCATGTTATCATAAGTAACAGCATCTCTAAATTGAATGCCAGGTGGCATATACAGGACAACCTGGTCGCCTCTTATAATAGTACTATCAGCAGATTTTGATTCATTACGGCTTCCATTATGTTCAGCATTATCTGCGGCTGTTGCTGCTTCTTGGTCAGCAACAGATGGAGTCGCGTCAGAAGCCTGTGCCTCTTGCTCGTCTGCAGGCGCGATAATGTTTTGTGCGCCTGTAACAACATCTTCTAGCAAAGCATTACTGACTCTGAGATATTCTTCTTTGAGTACAGTAAATTTAATTCTAGCCAAATACTCGTCTTCTTTAACTAACGGATACTGGTATCGTTGTTGCACCGAGGTCTCAACTACAGCAGTTTCTTTTTCTGGTTCTTCTGCTTCGTTTTGTTTGGTTTGGATTTCTTCTTCGGCCATGGGTTAAAAACCTAATAAATAGTTTGTACAAATTCTAATTAGTATTTATACGAGATGTCAAGAACATATAAAGGAAGATACAAACCGATCAATCCCAGCAAATATGCTGGAGATCCAGAAACTGTAACATATCGTTCTATGTGGGAACGTCACTGCATGAAATGGTTCGACACAAATTCAAATGTTGAACAGTGGGTAAGTGAAGAATTAGTTATACCATATATTTGTCAAACTGATAAGAAGGCTCATAGATATTTTACTGACTTTCTCATAAAGTATAATGATGGTAGAATAGTTATTATTGAAGTGAAACCATATAAAGAGACTCTTCCACCGAAAAGCGGTGTCGGTAAAACCAGACAAAGGTTATTATCAGAAGGTTTGACATATGTAAAAAATCAATCAAAGTGGAATGCAGCAAGTTCGTATGCAGCAGATCGTGGCTGGCATTTTGAAGTATGGACCGAAAAAGAATTGGAAGCAATGGGAATATTGCCAAAATCAACAAGAAAGTTAAGAACTAAAAAACCAATCAAGCCTTTAGCTCCGTTTAAAAAGAAAAAGAAATGACTCTACCTAGAATATTTTTTATTGGAATGAATCGTACAGCAACTAAGGCATTATCGTCATTAGTATCTGATAGCGGATATATTGCGTACCACTTTAGTGGTCGTAACGGAGAGAATATTGCCAAAACTATAAAGAAAAATGTTTTAGCCGGTAATCCACCATTAGATACTATAGATGGCGCATGCTCGTATGCTGATATGGCATACCACGAATATGATGATTATATAGAAGGCAATTTGTATTTCAGAGAATTGTACCAAGCATATCCGGATTCATATTTTATTTTAAATACTCGGACTGAAGCCAATTGGCTTCGTTCTAGAATAAACCACAAAGATGGTGATTACTTAAAACGTTGTCGAGAAATACTAGGTGCAGGTGCTGCTATTGAAAACAATGAAGTATACATGCATTGGATGAATTACCGGAGAATCCACCATTCCGCAGCAATATCGTATTTAACGTCAAAGACTGACCGATTTATGATCTTTGATACTGAGTACGATAATATTTCTAAAGTAGTAGAAAAACTTAAGGCGCATTATAACATTAATACCGCTCATTGGAAACACGTCGATTAAAACCGTATAAATACTAGTATAAGTTTTTAAAGGAACAGTCAGTGTCCAATATTTTTAATAGATTAGAGCTGCAGGCATTTAAAGCCGGTATTACTCCCCGGACGGCCGAGTCACGCAAGTGGTTTCAACAAAAAGCCAAGAATCTTCGTAGCATCAATCGCACTGAGTTGATGAAAGAAGAACCTATTAAAAGAAAGAGTAATGAAGTAGTCGGTAACATGTATATGTTTATATATGATCCGAAACACAAAGACACTCTTCCTTATTACGATGCCTTTCCTTTAGTCGTGGTCATAGGACCAGCAGAAGGTGGTTTTATGGGATTGAATCTGCATTACTTACCTCCTATGCTACGCGCTAAAATGCTAGATGGTCTGATGGGTATAACAACTAATACAGCTTTCAATGATTCAACGCGATTCAAAGCATCTTATAATTTATTACAACGTGCAGCTAAGCTTAAATACTATAAACCATGTATAAAACATTATTTAAGTAATCATGTTAAGTCACAATTTGCTTTGGTCCCTGCTACTGAGTGGGAAATAGCCACCTTTTTGCCGACAGCTGACTTTAGAAAGGCAAATAATTTTAAAGTATATTCTGACTCTAAGAGGATGATCGGATAATGCCGTTTTCAATAGACGAATTTAAAAGTGCGGTATCAAAAGGATCCGGTCTAGCAAAACCGAATCTATTTAATATTTACTTGCCACCTTTAGATCCTAGTGTTAGCACTAAAGAATTAAATCTACTTTGTAGAGCTGCTGCCTTACCTGGGAAACAGATGATTTCTCAAGATGTACAAATGGGATTAAATACTCGTAAAATTGCAAATGGGTTTGCAGTTACTGATATAACATTGACTTTTTATGTATTAAATGATTTCCACGTAAAGAAATACTTTGAAATGTGGCAAGATATGGTTGTAAAGCGCCGCGGCGAAGCATATGAAATTGGTTACTACAATGACTATGTAAAACCAGTTCGAATTGAATCAGTGCAAAAAAAGATGTCTATTCCGGTATTTAAGAAGAAACTTTTTAATAGTACTGGGGTTGCTGATACTGTTTTAAAACGAATTGCACGTGACGTCGGCCCGATAGGACCATTTGACCTTAGTCAGGGAGAAATTGATCTTAGTTTCGGGGGTGAGAATAATACCGTATATAAAGTTGAATTGATAGAAGCATATCCAACTTCAATAAGCGAGCTAGTATTAACTAACGACGCTGATGGACTTATGGAATTAACTGTACAGTTATCATATAAAGATTTTACTAGTTCGTTCAGTAAGATAGATGATAGCCTTGGAGATATTATAGCTGGAGCGCTAATAAATAAGTTTAAATCGTTATTTTGAATTATAATATTAATTAGGAGTTTTATATAATGGCTTTGCCAAAACTGAATGATTCACCTTCATATGAATTGATTGTTCCATCGACAGGTAAAACTGTAAACTACAGACCGTACTTAGTAAAAGAAGAAAAAGTTTTAATGATTGCTTTTGAATCAGGAGATACAAAGCACTCAATGCGAGAAATTGGTAATACTCTCAATGCCTGTCTTCATAGTGCTGGTATTAATGTATTCGATCTAACTACATTTGATGTTGAGTATATGTTTACTCAAATCAGATCTAAAGCAGTTGGAGAAGTGGCGAATGTATTAGTTGCATGTAAATCGTGCGGACATAAAAATGAATATGAATTAGATGTTACTGATATTAAAGTGAGTAAACCTTTAGTTGAAGAAAATGTTATTCAGTTGACTACCGATGTTGTAGTAGAGCTTGAGTATCCTACATATGGTGCAGTATGTGCATTAGAATCGCTTGGAGACAAGGATACAGTAAGTCAAGGTTTTGAGATGGCAAAGTTATCACTCAAAACTATTAAGACTGAAGAAGACCGATTTAATGTCAAGGATTATTCTAAGAAAGAAATTACTGAGTTCGTAGAGTCTATGACTACTGATCAGTTCCAAAAGATTTCTAATTTTCTAACTGGAATACCTGCAGTAACATATGAAGACATTTTCGAATGTTCTTCGTGTAAAGAAGTGAATGAAATTAAACTGAAAGGAATGAAAGATTTTTTATAGTATGCCTCTCTCATGACAATTTGGTTAACCACTTCAAAACCAATTTCGCGATGATGCAGCACCACGGATACAGCCTTTCGGAATTAGAGACTATGATACCATGGGAACGAGATGTTTATGTTTCTATGTTGATTGATTATATTAGAGAAGAGAATGATAAGTTAAAAACTATTAACAATAATCGATAGAGATAATAATGAGCACCTTAAAAGACGTCATTGATAGATTAAAAGAAGAAGGTCAGCTGACAAGAAACAGCGGAACCAACTCAATAAAATCAATGAAAGAATTGTTAACACAAAATATCGAGGCTTCACTCGAGATTAGTTCACAACTAAAAGAAATGGGTGCCGTTGTTCCTCAATTAGCTCAAAGCCAAGGTGTCACTGGTGAAGGTGATGCGGTCGAAGCCAAAATAGATGCTGATCAACAAAACAAAAGTATTTTATCGGCTCTTAAAGATATCGGTTCAGCTTTGTTTGGAATATCCGATGAACAAAAGAAAAAATCAGAAAGCGGCGGTATAGCAGGTTTCTTTAAAAACCTTCTTTTTGGTGGTGCTATAGCTGGAGCAATCCAACTGGTTGTAGAAAACTGGGACTATATTACTGAAGTATTTCAAACTAAGATTTTACCTACACTTAAGGAATTAGGAAGTAAGGTTGTTGAAATAGGTAAAATTGTTATTCCTTTTATTATCGATAACTTTGATACTATAGCAAAAACAATGTTAGGTATGTGGGTTTTCGGTAAAATATTTACGGCAATAAAAGCTATCCAAGCCGGTCTTGCACTATTAAATTTTAACCTACTTAAATCTGCTGCTGCAATGGCTCTAGCTAGTGGCAAAGCTCTTGTTAGTTCGGTAGCTGGATTTGCTATGAGAATGGGAGTCATGGCGGTACAAATTGGTGCGGTTGGTGTTTCAATGCTTGCTGGAATGGCACCATTGGCTATTGCTGCTGCCCCATTTGTCGCTGCTGCTGCAGGGGTCGCGCTGGTGCTTTATTCACTTACAAAAGCAATAGATGATGCGAAGGCAATATTTGCAGATACTGGATCAATCGGTTTGGCACTGACTGAAGGACTTTCTACGTTAGTAGCTACTATTGCCGGATTTGTACCAGATCTTCTTAAAGACGCAGTATCGTGGATAGCTCGTAAGTTAGGATTTGACGAAGCAGCCGACGCAATGGACGATTTTAGCATCACCGATTGGTTGCAAGATGGCGTTGCCGGTATATTCGACTCTCTTCGTATAACTTTCATGAAGGCAATTAATGGCGTTATTGATTATGTCAATGGTGCTTTAGACTGGATACCAGGTTTTGGTCCGGAGACTATTGCCAAACCTTTTGATATAGCATCAGAAGAAAAGCTTATTGAAACAAAAAATGAAGGTAAGTTACAGCGCAGGGAAGAAGAAGCAAGAAAAGAAGAAGAAAAATTGACCGTGGTTGAAAAACCGCCGGTTCCTGCACAACAGGCTGAAGCCGTAACGACGACGCCGATTGAAAGAGGCGAGTCTCCTAATCAAGGCGCTTTAGTTGTGGAGCAACAAGCTTTACAACAACAACAAGCACAGGCAGCCGTAGCTCAGGCAGCGATGGCATCAGCACCACCGATGATTAATGCTCCAACATCAAATAATACTAATGTCAGTAATGTGTCTAACGCAATTATGGATATTAACATTCCGTCTATCGATTTCTTTGATAGAACTTATTCTCCAATATAAAAAAAGGGTCCCTTTCGGGACCCTCTAGTCTAACGCACTTGACTGGGTTCGGTTTAATCTTCCGCTGCCATTTTAGCAAAGTATGACAAGGTGTCATCTTCGTCTGCTTCAGAAGCAACAGGAGGAGCATAGGTAGTCTGGGCTGCTACAATAGTAGGCTCAGATGCTGAACGAAGCGGTGCATGTTCAGCGGTCATAGTCAATGATTCATTTTTAATAGTTGAACCGACACCGGTAGCAACGCCTAGAACCATCTCTAACTTCTGCTTAAGCTCGTCATAAGATTTAAATGTGCTTGGATCTGCATACTCGCCTACAGGATGCATAGAGTTATATACTGATTCCAACTTAGACTCTTCTGCAGAGAATAGTGGAGTCGGAGCTTTAAACTCAGATTTATCATAGTTACGGTAACCAGCAACATTACGAATCTTCAGCTGGAAATCTGCACCACGCCAAAAATCGAAAGGATTAACTGGTTCTTCACCTGGAAACTCAGGTTGCATAAGATCCATAATTTTATCAAAGATCTTTTTGCCGAAAGTGTACATAAACACTTTGCCGTTGTTTGCTGGATTAGCCGGATCACTTAGTACTAAGACGTTAGAAACATAATGCAAACGACGCTTTTGACGACGTGCAGTTTCTTTATCTTCTTCGATGCCGCTATTCCACAAACGTGAATTTAGTTCACCTACTGGATCGTTCTGTCCAATAGTTGTAAGTGATTTTTCGATATACCACTTACCAGTTGGGCCTTTAAACCCATGATCCCAATAACGTACCCATGGCAAGTCTTGACCTTCACATGCTGGCAAGAAACGAATAACGGCATAACCATTACCTGATTCGTCAACAGTCGGTTTCCAGACTCGGGCATCGTCGTATGAATTGGTTTTTTGTTGGGTACCAGAAGCTTCTTGAGCTGCATTGACCAACTTAGAAATGTCTAGAGATTTAGACTTTAGATTTGCAAATGACATAAATTAATTCCTTCGTATTAACAATATATAGTTTAAGTATTATAACACTTTGTATGATATTTGTACATTAATATTTGTACAAATGTATTTATACGTCCAAAGTGTTTAGTTTCGGCAAAAAGTTTAATGACCTAGCTTCGGCTTCTAAATGATCCAATATAGACGGAGTCAAATAGCGTTTAACATCTTCTAATTCAATATTATTCTTTTCGCATATATGAACTATAGCGTCCATATAACTCAATTCAGTAGTAAAAACAGTAGTCTCGATGAGACGAGAAAACGTTTTCTTATTCATGAATCGAGTAGTTTCATCTTCCATTGACAGATCAATATCCATAATTAGACGACCGGCGAAAAATTAAGTACCGAGTCTAAACGGAAAGCTCTCCAACCTTTGGCGTTAAGGTCATAACACCGTACTACTGCTTCATTAACTTTAATAGTAGTACTTGCAGTTTGTTCTCCTTCAAGTCCCATGAGATCTGCATTTAATGTACAAAGCATATCACGAAATTCTCCGTTGACTTTAGTGAAGTGTACATTGCACGGACCTTCAGATAAAGATTTAACTATTTCTGCATAGTTGTATATAGATTCCATAATATAATCTCCTAATTAAAATCGGTCGTATTCAGCATCTTCTTCAGCAGTATCTTTGTTACCATCAGGTTCACCAGTAACATACTTCAGAAACTCATCATTACCGTCAAGCATAATGATTACTTTTTCAATTGACATTAATAAGTCGCCGATGTTTTTAACAGTAGTATCTTCGGCACCAGATTTTTCTACTTCTTTTGCATAGTCCTGACATGCGTCGATGTAAACTACGCGAAGAAATTCGCGGGCAATTAGTTCTACATCGTGCTGCGGGTATTTGCGCAAATCAATTAGATTTTCCATTTAATTCCATTCCTCGTAACAAGTGGCTTTATAAACATCACTGTAATTAGCAACCGCATATGCTTCTGCATCATTCCAGGATATTTCCTTTTTGTGATCTTGACTTTCAATACGCTCGGCAGATTTGATTAGCTTGTACACCTGTCGGCGTTGCGCCGCGGCTTTTTGTACTTTTACTGCTGCTTTTCTAATCATAGCGTACCGTAATTCCTTATTGAAAGAAGCGTCATTTTGTTTCATCATAATAGTATATTATACCTCATTTGTACTGAATTGTACATCTTTTTTTTCATTATTTAAAATAAATCTTAAATCACGCTCCATAGCAATAGTTAGCAATTTAGCGTTGCATGATCTAAGATTTACAAGCATTAGTTAAGCAAATGACTTGGCGCATTCCCACTGGCCAGCTGGAGTCCACCAATAAACATAGTCAACATCACCTAATGTATTTGCTAGAAACTCTTTCAATGTGCCGAATGTTTCTGCTGCATCATTATTAACGGATTTTTCTTTGCTTTCACTGTAAGTTTCTTCTAGAGAAGAAAGATAACCACCAGAAGCTACTTCAAGAGCAGCGGCATTATTGTTATAGAAACCAGACAAAGTCTTTCCTACACCAGATGTGTAGCCATCATAGTGGCAGTAGCTAGCAGTAACAGTACCATCAGTATTAACGTAAGCAATCATTGAACTAGTAGACATAATATATTTCCTCAGTGGTAAATCATCATTATGTAGCTATTATATGCTATGAAACAGACTTTGTACACAACTATTTTCAATTATTTTCAATTAAATGTTATGATCGTCATCGTCCGGGTCAAAATGCTCGCCAGGATAGGTGAGACATATGTGAAGAAGTTTAAGCACACATAATGATATAACTCCGATGATTAGATAGTTAATGTATATCATTATAGACACCAGTTTTTTTAAGTTCTTTCTTTTTGTCAATATGAGTAGATGGACGATGGACCTTCGGAAGGTTCTTTGCTACCGGATTATTAAACCCGATGTCAGAATTCAACCCGCTATGGCCGTCTCTCCTCTTTCTACTAGATTTGGACATTTCTAATTTCCTATGTTTTTGCCTTACCGACGCATGTTAGCATGGTCTATGGCATCTTGTTGACTTATGATTGGTACTGCATTACTTTTATGAAGAGTGCTGATACCCTTCACTAAGGTACCGGTATATACCGGCCTGTCGGCTTTGCCGCAATTATAAATAGTACTAGTATCCGATACTGATTTGATATGTGAAGTATCGGCTCCGGGCCGAAGCGGCAGTGTCGTTTCTACTACGAGTTCGACAAAAGCAGGTTTGATTGACTTTTTGGTCGACCAAGCATTATATTTCTTTTTGCGACCATTTGCGTAATAATTACCATATTGCATAGTATAATAGTATCCCCGGCTGAATAACTATATTATTATACCATAATAAACAGCTATTGTACATATTTATTTTCACAAAAAAGGTATAAATACAACCATGGACAATTTATTCGATTTTGGGTTCACCTTAGTAGACGAAGACGAATTAGAAGTAGTCAAGTCTATCAGCGCCGAAGCCATCTCAAGTGATCAGACTCGGCAAGATATAGAAGAAAGGTTAGATCGGTTATATAACGCTGTACAGCCGTTGCTAAATAACCTGAAATCTAATCCTGAAAAGGAATACATATTATGGCCCAATCGATTAGCAAAAATCGAACAGTTCGAAGATTATATCTTAAACATCTACCAGGGAAACTAATGTATGTTTTTTAACAACCTAAACGAAACCATTTTGAGAGAGATTGGTCCGACCGGAGCACCGGTTTACCGATATGTACAAAGTGAAGAGAAAGATCATTTTGCACGTAAATTAAATGGTCAAATTAATTCTGATTTAAGCGCAAATAGCGTGTATCTTAAGCATGCAAACTCTAGAGTTAACTCTGTAGAAGAAGCGCTTAACTATGGTCCTATGTACTGCAACTTCTTGCAAGACAAAGGATATAAGAATATTCTATTTGTTGGCCATTTTAATGCCGGTCAATTATCCTGGATTTTAGATGCCGCAGCTGACCGCGTAGTTGATTTACTTCCGCCTGAGCGTTATCATCTTGGCCAAATGGTAGATCCTAACATTATGTTGCAATTCGTGCCTATGGTTCATGCCATGTACACTTATAAAACATCAGCCTCTGTGGTAAGACCGCCTGAATCACGTCATAGAGCAGTAATGCACTCTCTATATTCCAAGAATGGTCTTAAGGACAAGATGCTTGGTTCTAATAAGCAATACCGTCATGGTATGATTGATTGGACTTTAGATATGCCGGCTGATGCGGCAAAGTTTGATGCAGTAGTGTTCTTAGGTGTTCCTAAACACACTGACTCTTTTGCAATCGAAACAGTACGTGCTATCTTTTCTCCATACTGTACGCCAGGTTTTGCAATGGTTGATTTGTATTACAACCAAGGAGATTCAACAAAGTGGGTAAACGGCACTAAGAAAGATAATACAGAAGGCCTTGCAAAAGTATTTGCAAACAGAGCCCAATGGGATGACGAAGTTCAAAAGAACGGCGGCCGTCCAGAAGAACTAAGTATTATGGATAGAATTATTAACGTCTTCTAAAACAGAAGCGCTAATATAAAAAATAGACCACACCATATAAGAACGTTTGGATAGTCATTCCAGGCGTTCTTATAGTCTACCCAGGTCCAGTAAATAAAGTCTTTTACTTCGGGCCAATATTTTTCAAATAAATCATTCAGTCTTGTCATTTAAAACACCCACTTCTATACTTACATTCTTCGGCAATTTAAACTTTATTTTATCATGTCTGTGATGAATTGTAAACTGTATATGGCTAAATTCTTTAAAAAAGTTTGCCCATATAGGTCGCCAATTCATAGCAATTCTATGCGTATTCAGATCACTTCTATCGGCTTCTAAAAACAAATCAGTATAACTACGTAGAGTCAGATCAAAGAGTGCATCAAAGCCATACATATGGACTTCGGTCGCTCTCATACTACGACATGCATAGTCTACTGCCATGTGACCACAAGAATAGTTTGTCGCGGCTTGTACTAAGGTGTGACCTGGTAACTTCGCATACTCAGGAATATGAGTATGGAAACCTTTAATGTTCTGGGAATACTTAAGATAGAATGTTGGATTTTGTTCCATCCAACGGCGTGGTCGTGTACCTAGTACCCAATCATACATTCCTAGATTGACGCTACCTTCCTGTAAAGCGGCCATCATCTTGAAGTCTACCATACAACTAGCATGTACTTCAGCTTTAGTCAATTCGAATGGTGGCATGTTACACACGAGAAGTTTGCCTTCTGTGCCACGTTTAAACAGCGGTGCGTAATCACCATTTCCCAAAACATTAACGCGCATTATTATCTGGCTCCACCAAAATATGCTTCTGCTAGGTCATTCTCGACCAACTCTTGATTCAGATTATATATCACATCGTTAACTTCAAACAATACTTCACCTAAAATCCTACCGTATTTTCCGGTACGATCTTTATATGTTTTAAGTATTATCCAGCTACCTTCTGGTACTGTATCCATACAATATTTTTTAGTTGCTAGTCCTCGAGCTTTTTCCTCAAGATCTCTAGTACGTGACTCAGGGGCATTAATACCAAACATACGTATGCGCTGATTAGTATAAACAATACCAAACCCAAGGTCGATATTAACATCCAAAGTATCCCCATCAACCCATTTAATAATTTGCGCCGGATATTCATACATATTACTCTTCTTCCTTTTTTCCTAACTTGCGATAATACACAATTATTTCTTTTTGCTGATTTATATATCGTTTAATCTCTTGCATATTATATGCCATCAATTCATAGTCAGCAATACTCATAGCAACAAAAACTATTTGTCCGCCATTTTCTGCTTCCATCATATCTATAAACTCTTCTAAATTTACTTTAGATACGACTTTCCATTCTGGCTCTTTTAAATCTATTGGCCTAGGTAAATTTGGATGAGTTATTTTAGCTTCTACGGTTACGGTCTGTATTTCGATAACTGGTTTTGGTGGTTCCGGAAGTAGTGAGCAAGCACTACTCAACAGTATCATCGATAAAAGCGCTGGCCTTTTCAATTGAGTCAAAAACATCTTTTGTACCTTCATTTATACTTTTCTGTATTAACTGCGGTTTTGCTGCAGCTAACCGTGTTAAATTATGTCGTTTAAAAATATCTAAATAACGATCCTTTTCAGCTTCTAATACTGCATTAGCATTCATTAAATCGTTTAATGCATTTTGATTTCTTTCGGCTGTCTGTACCAAACTGTCGATAGTTTCTTTTTGTATTGCTTCTCGTACTTCATATGCGGCCAATCTTTGGTTCAGTTCTGCTATAGTGGCCTGGGTCATTTTAAAATAAGTCGCACCGCTTATACCCATTAAAGCGATAACTACTAACAGATATTTCCACATAGGTTACTCCGTAGTGTATACAGAAACTCGCGTACGTAGTTCTGATGATGAAAATCTATGGGCACGTTCATTAAAATATAATGCAATGCCCCTTTTCTTGCATATATCTTTACCCGTAAAATCTAGATTACGATATTCTTCTCCTAAAATACGAACATCAATATGATACATTTCTAAAATATCTTCTAGATCTTCTTCAGTAACGTATGGAATAATTTCATCAACATACGATACAGCATTGAGTTGAGTATATCGCTCTACTATAGATTGTATAGGTTTATTTTTATTAGGACGCACTAGTGATGGATCTACTTGCAATCCACATATAAGATAATCGCACTGCTCTTTAGCATGTCGCAACATTGTTATATGTCCGGCATGTAACAAGTCAAATGCAGATGCGGTAAATCCTACTTTCATTTCATCATGGCTCTAATAGTATTATTACCCTTTTCACCGGTATGATGAATTATCAAAGGGTTTTCTACAGCAATATTATCTATATAATCTATACGTAACGTGTTATACGTGTGTGGCAATGGTTCAATCACTGAAAGCTTTTGTATTTCTGTTAATGAATTATGTAATACTTCTTGATCACCATCGATCGGAGCGCCCTCGCATGCTAATAACCAATTGCGTAAATTCCAATTATGATCGGATACTACTACACCTGAATTATACCAAGTACCATTCTCAGGTCGTCTGGTAGTCCACGGTCTATCCTTTACCATACCTAACTTACCACACACATAATAATTAAAGATGCTACTGAGATCGCCTGTTACCTGACAATCAGTATCTAACCAGCACACCGTGCTCGCCCAATATGTTGCTTCGTATATTGCTCTAGGTTTCTTAAACCAACCTTTTGTGCCACTGTTAGCCGGCAGTTTACCGTGAAACGAAAATACTTTAATATTAACCGATTCTAAATGTCCGATCATTTCTTCGGACATGCCAAAGTCAGCAACCCAAATAGGAATACTATGGTTATGTCTTAAGTAATTATTTAAGAACCATGGTAACTGCCACTCAGTCTTAATATCACAACCAGTAAGAAATAGTTTATCTAGTTTCATTAATTATATCACTTATTTGATAACTATCATTGAACTTGTGTTTAGCCTGACAACCAGCAAATGTTTGTATAGTAGTGAATGTATCGCGTGCTTCGACTGGCCATGGGTATACCTCAGTTAACCATGGAAAAACATCTAAATTCAAATATAGATCTGTAGGTCTACCGTACCCCCTCACTCCATCTACTAAAATCTGTGCGGCCGTTGGATTAACTATGTATCCATGTGCTCCAGGGAAATATCTTTTGCTAGTTAACGGATTAATACCCAAAATATTTGGAGTATCATACTTGCCGTAACTTGGAGCTCCTATATTTGTACAAATAGGACCATAACCGGTAGGTTCATGAATAGGAGAAGTGATTATTGCGTCATGTTCAAATATGGCAATTGTTTCATTTCGTAAAATGCATTCGTTCCATAAACGATAATGGGAAATAAAAGCAGCAAGACAATTATTTGATCTAGAATATTTTTCAACCCAATTTCCAAGCGGCCAAAATCTTTCTTGTGCATATTTAACTATATTATCAGCAGGCGTTGTTGCTTTCCATTTTTCAATGACTAACCCATTACGCGTGCCACTTTTAATGCATTTATTTGCAGCAGCCTGTGATTTAGTATGACCTTCTATAGCAATGACAAAAGCTTTCATAATATTATTCTACAATTCATCCTGTAGTTGTTGATTGTGTACCTTGCACTCGTGTATAGTATGGATAAACCACACCGATGCTAGTATTTAGCAATTCCTTACACATGAGTGCATCATTAGGCCAACCGCCATATTCGTTAACTAACGCCAACATTTTTGTTGCGCCACGTGGAGTAATATAATAAGCACTATTACCAGCAATACCTTGTGGAGATCTGGGTTCGTTCGGTAAATTTACAGAAGGAGGTGGATAATATCCAGGAGCTTTAGATACTTTAGAGTGGAACATTGCAGCACGTCGCGTTGCGCCACGTGGGTCATTCAATCCAAGAATATCGTATGGGTTATAATCAAATGCATTATATTCTAAGCATGCAGTAAAAAGAGCATCAGCTTCTAAAATAATCATTGGCTTATGGAAGTTTGCGCATCGATGCCATAGACGCAAATGAGAAACAAAACAGGCTTCTACTCGTCTTTGATCTACTGCAGAATAATAAGGTTTGTATAAACCAGAACTTAAGTCGTATCTGACCTCAGAAGGAGTTTCTGGCCAGTTCCATTTATAATTTTTTATTGAAGTTACCCCAGATACATGCTTTTCAATAGTATCTGGGGTAGTAGCCTCAAAGATACTGGCAGCAATTTTACTGCCAGTCTTCTCGATAGAAGCCGCAACATCTGCGGCTAGGGATAATTGTTCAGGTAGTGTAATAATATAGGCAGTATGCATAACTTATACTAGTCGCGACTTAATATACTCAATTTGCTCTGGCGTAAATACTGATTTGTGAATACCTACTTTTTCGATATTACTAGTACTTGGGCCTGAGCGTAGTGCTTTAATCCTAGATTGCTTTACTACTGTTTCAACCACATTTGCATTAATATGGTCAGTATTCAATTCAGCTTTAACACGATTCAATATACGTGTTAATGTTTTTTCTGGAGCTAAAACCAACTGCTCAAATTGTACAACCTCTCCCCACTGGAAATTAGCAAATTTGCAGTACGTAGTAAAATTGTTAACTGTAGTAATACCGGCAGGATCGTCCAAGAACGTTTGTACTTTTAATTCTGGATGCATCTCTTTATGTTCTAGGTATGTATGTGCTAGCACATCTAATGGATCACGTTGAACTAAAATCAGTTGATCTGGATCAGCATTATTCCGCAACAGTCTTCCAGTATTAACCGAATCATTACCATCAGTACCCAAACTAGTAGGAATTACTGGGTGGAATCCTACTTCAGTAGCATACAATGCACTGGTAATAGAAGTTTTAGCATTGATTGAACCTGGGTATGCTAACATTAAATATTGTCCTACTAATGATGCTAGTAAGAAATTGCCCGAATTAACACCACCTACAATAAATTTTGCTCTTGCGTCTTGTATTTTCATGCGATTTTCCTGAGTAATTCTTTTATATTTTCACCGCCGTGTGGCAGTTTATCTTTTAAGAAAAAATGAACGAAATGACATTCATCGATTTTTGTATTTGCCGTATATAATCCGTTCCATTTCCAGCTCATATGCAAAGTAGGAACGCTATATTTCTTTAAAAAATAATTTAAAAGCGTCTGATCCGTGGACCACTTCCATGCGCCGATGCCGTCAACAAAATCCTGAAATTCACTTCGACGTAAAAACTCTTTTGCCGATTGATTTCTCATATATGGCTTCATCTGTTTACTATTTATAAGAATTAAACCCATATTAAAAAATTCATACCCCAACTGATTAGGTTTAAAATCTAATCCTTTATTTTGCAAAGGCAGATATTGCATTCTAGAGTAATTAATGATCTTATTCTTATATTCATCAGAGATAGGCATTTCTCGTTCAGCAACACATCCCCATGCGTGGTCTAGACCAAAGTCATCAAATATATTAGGAGCATCTTTCTTAATATAAATGTCAGCATCAACAATTGCTATTTGATCATAGTCATCTAATAAATCTAAGGCATTTTCTTTTTCGTAAATAGGAAGAAATCCGCCATGTTTCATGTACGAATCTTCGCTACGATGAGTAATAAAAACATCTGGCGTAATACGTAACTTTGCAGTATGCTGTACAATATGCTCTATATCATACTTCTTGCAATATGATGCAACAGAGTTTATACATTGTTTATACAACTCAGACTGGGATTCCTTTCCCAGACATACTTGATATATTAAACGCTTCATTTTAGTTTTTGATAATCTCTAAGATCGAACTCAGTACCGTGCATTTTCATCATGTCACGTTCGTGATTAGTATATACTAACACTTCAGGATCATCGATTAGAAAGTCACATCCTACACAGAAATCCGGATAATTGCCAGTAGTGTGTTGTTCGCGTAATTCTGTATACTGTGGTCCATTCCAAATTTCTTCTATAGTGTTATCTTCCATATGACCTAGTACGGCTTCATCGTCGCGACCTAGCACTTGACAACATGGATGCACTGCACCTTTTTTACCATTCAGTCCACCTGCACGAATAACAACATCAGGACTGAAAGGTCGACCACATGTTTTAACTTCGCCATGACGAGCATTTTCTTTTAAATCGTATACACCAGACCAATTGTGCATTTTCCAAATCTCGGTTTTAACTCCAAGATCATCGACAATCTTTTTGTATCTTTCTAATTCTTCTTCTATCTTATCATTATCAGTGATAAGATGATATGTAGAAATAACACACTCTGCTTTTGTTTCATTAACATAGGCAACCATTTCTTCGATATTTTTTCGTATACCGGCGTATGTGCCTCCGATTGCATTATACATCCATTTGGTATAATCTTCTTGGTTGGAACCAATAAAAGAGAATCGATAAAAATCTAATCCGGCGTCAACACAGTCTTTCATATATTGACCTTCCATTTTAAATCCATTCGAGAAAATAAAACACTTTGCTCCATACTTCTTAACGATTTTGATAAACTCAGGAAGCTTCTTTTGCATTGTCGCTTCACCTGAACCATCCAAGTTAATTACTCGTACCCCATGTTTTGCACAGTCAGCAACATAACCTTCAAACTCATCCAGCTTCATCATGCGTCTAAAACCTTTATCTCGGCCGCCGACACGCAAATCTTGTGGACACATCGTACAACTATAGTTACAACCGCCTACAATTTCAATAACGGCACGATCAATATACAGAGGGAGCATTTAATATTCCTTTCATTTCATTTTCATATAATACGGCTTTTCGCTTAGCGTGACCAATCATGTCTGGTATATTATCTAACCAATACCAAATACTACGTGGTTTATCTGGATTATGACTAACCCTCATTGCGTGAGGAGTATGATAACCAGTAATTCCTTCTTCACTAATAACTACTGTAGGTTTAGCAAAATTCTTTGCAACATAATGCCACATACCATCGTAGCATAATACCATCTTACAGTTAGCTATATGCCATACTGCTTCACGTATCGGCGTGCGATACGTTAATTCGACCACGTGGAAACCGTAAGCCTTTAATCTCTCTATTATAACATTCCAATCATCATTTGTACACAGTCTTTTCCATGTTCTTGGAATTTCTGCATTAAATGTTGGTCGCCACAATACAATTTTATGTCCAATTGTTGGCTGAAATGCATCTTCTCTAAATAGCCATTGGTTGTCAGGTATTGTTCCGCCGGTCTCATCAGTGTAGACACCGGAGTCAAAATAGAATCTTGCCTTTTCTACGTTACGGGCAATTTGCTGCATAGTACCATCGTCATTTAACCTGGTATCATCTTGATACCTCCAAAAACGATAACGGCCATCTGCATTTAGTACATGCCATATTTTTACGTCTTGTTCTCGGGCATAAAAGCGATGCATATATTGCATTCGTTCTATAATAGTTTCCGGATCTTCAAAGTGATGATTGTACTTATCATCATGATCCCAATGCATCTCTAAATCAATTTTGACTCCGGTCCTAATTGCATGAAGATGGGCACAGTTTAGTGCCCACATAAAGTCGCCTACACCCGGCGTACCTCTCCACGTAACTAGTTCCCGCTTTTCTGACATATGGATTACTTCTTACTTCCCATTGCTTCTTTAGCATAGAAGGCAGCAACAATAGCAGCAACTGACACAAAATATGTTGGAGCCATCGAACCTAAAGTAGATGCCGCTTCATTCAGACCCATCAGCGACGCAATTACTACTGCAAATGGATAGAGCAACATACCAAACAAGGCAAACCACGCCATATTACGTTGCGCATCACGCATCGCATCGGCATCTTCTAATGCACGACGTTTAAACTCTAAATGCATTTGCAGTTCTCTTTTGGAGATTACTCCATCACCATCACTGTCTGCGTGATCTAGCTCAGATCCAACTTCTAATATTTTACCTTTTACTTCTGACATAATACATATCTCCTTAAAATACTTTAACTTTATATTCTTGTTCCCATAAACGGGCATCTTTTTCATCATTAACCATCGGTCTTCCACGAATATTTAATGAAGTATTCAGCAACATTGGAACACCGGTCTTTTCATAATATTCTTCGATAACTTTGCGGAAGATAGATTCACAATCCTTTTTAACAACTTGTACTCGTGCGGTGCCATCAACGTGGGTTACTGGAGCATAGTCATGTTTTGCAATAGAAGTATATTGCATATATTCGTTCATTGGGCCATCAAAGTATTGATCAGCAAACTCTTCTAGAATAGCAGGAGCAAATGGCCGATACTTTTGACGACGCTTAATACCGTTCACAGTGTCTTTCACATCATATCTAACATCAGCAATCAACGATCTGTTACCTAATGCCCTAGGACCAAATTCGGCTTTACCATTTGCAATACCACATACTTTATTGTTTAATATATGGTCAACTATATGTTTTGGGTTTACTTGACGGTCGATATTATAACCACAATATGGAGACCAAATCAATTTATCTTTACCAGTAGCTTTTGCCCAAGATCGTGCAGCAGTACCTAAACCAGAACCGGCATCAGTAGGCGAAGTAGCAATATGAACTTCATCGAATAATTCAAATAACCGTGAGTTAATTACGACGTTCTGAGCACAACCGCCTGAATAACATAACTTTGATCCATGCTTACGAGCTTCGGTCATAATATCCATAATAGCATATTCGGCAAAATCTTGTACTGCTCGAGCTGCTTCTCTATCTTCCATTGACAGTACGCGAAGTTTAAAATCTTCGCGCCATCTAACTCTGGCTTTTTCACGAGGAGATTCGGGTGCAGCAACCGGAATGCCCAAAGCAACTTCTGGGGCAATATCTTCCAGGTCTTTATACCAATCAATTAACCAAGCAGTAAGTTCTTTGGACTTTATATTGCCTTCACAATATGCCGATAATCCCATAACGACATACTCGTCCTCTAATGGGCGTAGTCCAAGGAACTTTGTAACTAAAGTGTATACTAGGCCTACTGACTTAGGATAATGCCATTCTTTAATCAAATTAAAGTTACTATCTAGAATGCATGCTGTTTGTATTTCACCGGCGCCATCGATAGACACTAGTACAGTATCATCTTTAGAATCCCATGGTCGTGTATAAAATGCTGTAGCACAATGTGATTCGTGGTGTAAATGCTTTGCGTCATATACCAACGCTGCAGGATATACAATCTCACTTACTGACTCAATAACATTTGGAATAGTGGCAAGTCGATCAATACTAGGAGATACTCCTTGTCCTCCACGGACGTCGAATTTAACGGTATGGTCTTCATAGAAAGATACATGATCATTTTCTCCGACCATATCCCAAAGCATCTCTGGAAGAACCGCATCGTTCTTTTTCTTAGAATATCTTTCGCCATGAGTAGCAAAGTCAACTACTCCAGATTCATCAATAATAGCAAATCCGGCATCGTGATAATATTCACTGAAACCTACATATTTCATTCTACAACCTCATTAATAACATTTGTAAAAGTATTTGTATCTGTATATATACCGGTAATAAAAAAAGGTTCCAACCAAGGAACCTTTGCGCATGTATCATTTTTTATCGAACAATATGATTATAGATTTGTTTCCAGTTTTGCACACGAACTGCCTCGCCTGTATAGTCGGCATTTTGTTCGTGAGCTACTAGAAGTGAATTTAATCCAATGGCTAAACCAACATCAGCATTTTCTTTTTTGTCTTCTATCCAGAAACATCCAGTATTACGGTACTCTTCAAGTACTTCATCTTTGTCAGCCCCAGTATCTAAGTATGTGTATTTCTCAAATACAGTCGGACCAAACAATTCAATAAGGTTCTTGGTACGTAAGTGTTGAGCATATTGATCATTGCTCAATGAAGTTATCGCGTGGAATATATAACCATGTTCTTCATGAAGCTTTTTAACATATTTAATTGCGTCACGCAATGGAGGCAACTTGCGAATGACAGCACTCTCATTAAACATACGAACTAATTTTTTGGCTTCTGGCTTTTCAATACCATAACGCTGCCCGATACAATATACATCTTCTTGTTGTAGAGTATACCCATGTCTAGACATCCATTGATTGAATGCATACACCCAATCCAATAACACGCCATCACAGTCTACTAATATCACTTTATCTTTCATTACATTTCCTAATTATCATTTCATTATGTAGCCATTATACAATGTAAAACAGACTTTGTACACACTTTTTTGCATAAAAAAGAGCAAAAAAAAGGGGTCCTAAACGGACCCCGTGGCTCGGGCGGAACCACAAACCTTTGCATGTTGCATATACTATATATTAAGATGCATCGATCGATCTGGTCCATGGGGTAGTTTTATATCGCTTTTCTTCCCAATGTTTTACCATATCGACTTTCCAGTCTCCTCCAGTATAGTGACAGAACTTTGCTTTATCAAAAAACTCTTGTTCTGTTTTATAATGCGGAGAATCATTCCAAGTCTGATCTAAGCACTCCATATCAAACTCATACTTTCCTAACATTGCTGATATGTATGGTTGATCGTTCATAATAGACATGTGATACTCGGGTTTGCCATAACACCAATCTTCCCATGGGTCAAACAATTCACGAGCCTTAAGACGCGCTTCCTTTGTCCATATGACCACGCCTGTATTTACTATAGTTAACTTTGAAGGTCTACTAGGCGGAAGTGTGGGAAGTGCAGGCGCCCCGTGCTGCTTGAACTTAGCAACAAAGTCGTCATACGTTTTTCCTTTATAATCCCAAGAATTATATCCACCGCCGCTAGCAGTAACGATATCGGATTCTAATACACCATAAACATCTGCGCCTGCTTCGCATACGTCAAAAATATTTTCTGTGGTATTACATACAATATCGGTGTCGACGAATAGCAGATTATCATATTGATCAAACATAGGATCATATATTACTCTCATGCATTCGAACAACATAGAGGTGGAACATCCGTGTCCCTTGGTCGCAATCCTTTCACTCGAATATACATGATCGGCGCCAATGAGCTTAGCATACTGCTCAAAGGATTCCTTCGATATTGCCGCAACTCTATTATAGAGATCCGACCGTTTCCATCCCTTAATATCACCTCGAGCATCCGTTGCTTCTGAAGTTATCATGTATTGAAAAATTACGTTCTTAGACATTCTCTAATCTCGACATAAGTCGCTCGGCGCGATTGGTTACTTGCTTATACCAAAGAGAATCTCTACCTTGAGCAGCAGCAGCTTTCCAATCACCATCGATTAATGCAGCAGTCATATTTTTAAATTTGCTTAATCGTGGTCGACCCATGTTGAACATCATATTAACCAAGACTTCCTGGACTTCAGATGGAAATTCTGCAAATGTCCGTGTTTCGTATAAAGTTTCACACTCTGCAATTGCGGTATCGAGGTCTCTTTCAAAACATTCTTGAACCCGCTCCTCGGACACTCGAGTTCCAAGTGCTTTGCCGTGTTCGGCATCACTCGACAACACGAGGTGACCAACTCCAAATGTAGGGTATCCAAGATGGTCGTTATATATTTCATACTTGACTCCTTCGTCAATCTTGAGAGTCTCATAAATTGCTTGCCTGTTCATATAAGTTATCCATTTTAAGTATTTATTGTGTTGTTTTTACCAGAACCTTTCTTAATAGCTTTAAGGTGATTCTGCCATTCTGATCCTGCCACCCGTAATGCAGACTTTGTACCAGACACTAATGCTGGAGCCGACAAGTGCACTTGCTCGTAGTGTGGATTTTCTGCCATAAAGGTATCATAGTTTGAAATTGAAACAAATATTTCTTCTATCTCACCTGTATTTTTATTTCTTACATCATATAGTGGCACAGGATATTCCTATTTTCTGATTAATCCAGGATACGCCTCTTCAACTAATTTCTTAGTCAAAAACTTAACCGGACTAGTTTTACTAACCATTGCCAAGACGATCTCTGCATCTTTTGGATGAATTGATTCTAACATTTGTATGAACTTAAGTTCTCGTTTAAAAGCCGGCATGGTAGCGCCAGGGCCATTTTCTACAAAGAACCCAAACTCTTTATGCCTGCGCAACAAAGACGAAGGTGACGATTCCGGTTTATTTGGAGTATATGGAGGAGTTCCGGCTGGCAATTTAAATACTAGCATATCATCAAAAGTTCCTCTAAGGACGTCTTTAAATGGTATCGCACTTTTATATTGCTCTAGAACTTGTAGTCTTTCTGCTTTATTTTTTGCTTTCGAAAATTCTTCGAAAATTTCATAAACTTCGCGTGCCCGCATGTATTTCACCGCTAAAATTAATAATTGGTACTTTTATATATTAGTTTGTTAACTCGAGCTGATCTCGGTATGGTTTAGCGGCTTTGTGCGTTATTTTATCGAACTTTCTTTTTGATTTAACAAAAGAAAGAGGTTTAGTAAATCTTTTAAACTCACCGGTATAGTCAGACCACATAGCAACACATTTTCCACTAATCCTACTTATAGCATACGTATGATTAGGAACTCGGTGCTTTACATGACTCCAATCGGTTGTTTCTTTTAGAATATCGTATTCGGATGGCATTATACTGCACCTCTTACATTATTTTGAAACCACTCAGGCACTTCTCGATTAGACCATTTGGCAAAGCTAGCCTTTTCTTTAATATAATAGTTTCTATAGCCTTCTGTAACTTCTGGTTTTTTACAGTGATCAGGCATACACTGCGGCATTACTGATTCATGTGCGGTCTGTTTGATATTCTTAGGTGCGAGCCACAACATGGAACCTAAATCTGTATAGGTCTTATGAACACGTCCATAACGATGTTCGTATTCTTTGGCAGTTGCCTGAAAGTGTTTGTACAACCAACGATAGTTCTTGTCATTCTCACGACACCAGATGTTTGATGGGTGATTGATATGAGATGCCTTGTACAAGAGTTGCTCTTGTGCGTCACCTGCAAGTCTCCAACGTTTAATCTTGCTGCCATTCTTGGTACGATCTAGATACTGTTCGCCGTCAAGTATACGATGCGCAGTAGATAATAGTTGACCATATTCGGTCACCATTTTAACTACGTGTTTATCACACATCATCTGTGCCGATATAACCGGATCGTTGTGAAGTTTAAATATATTCATTTGGCACCTCGGGCTTTAATAATCTCTTCTGGACAGTTTAGTAATCCGGCCTGGTTGCACACCTGTACAACAAACGGTAGACCGCATCCCAATCGCTTTGCGACAGATGCCATACCTTCGCCATTCTCTACTGCTTCAGTGATCTCGTAAACTACAGAACCAATCTTGCTCATGGTAACACCTCACATCAATAATCATCATTATGTAAACATTATACACTATCAAAATAAGTTTGTACACAGTTATTTGCGCATTTAATGCCATTTATAAAAAATATGTGAGCCAATAGTACCAATGCGTCTCATACCGCGGTCGCTGATCCAATTAGGTTCAACATATTTCGCATGGTAATGGGTAGATCCTTCGCTAACACCTCTAAACCGGTCAGTACTAATAAATGAGGTTGCCACTTCTACTGATATTTCCCACGCTTCTGGGTTTTTAGGAACATCTGATTTTCCATCACAATACCATGAGAATTGGCATTTATGACGAGATGGTACTATGTTACCTAACCAATTGGTTGTAGTAACTGTTTGTTTGACAACACTGCATATGGTGTTAGGGAATAAGGTGCTTTCGACTCTGTTTAAAGTAACATCAGCTACGGCCAGTTTGCCGGCGTAGTTATCGCCTCGAGCTTCATGATATATGTTCAATGCCAGACATTCAATCTCTTCTGGCGGTATTATTGGTTCTCGTAATAAATCCTCACCAATATCTTCTGGAATACTAATAACTTCAACCATAACATCAGGGGTTGGATTATAAGAACGTAATAGTAATAACCCTGATATAAAAACAACAACAAAAATACTGATATAAGCCTTCATAATAGATCTCCTATTATTCTGATTCATCAATTATTATTATTATACTATATTTGAATGGAAGTGTACATATCTATTTACACTATTTTGCCTCTGAAGCAAATATATCCGGATTATCATGTACCCTAGAGATAATTTCAACAATCTTGTCAAAGTACTCAGGATTAGACCGGTCCCTATTAGCCCTAGAGAAACAATTGAAGTCTGAACATACTTTCGGGCGGGTAGCATAAATGCCGCATGATAGATCGTCATTGAGTTGCGCACACCATGTGCGTAATCTGACGGAGTTGTCTGTAACGATTATTTCGGTCTTTGGCTTGCTCGGATGCAAGTGAACCGCTTTAAAGAATTCAATACTAGAAACATCCGTGTCTCTAGATATATCGACAGTTGATTTGCAGCACATAGCACATTCCGTGCATACTGCAGATATAATCAATGACTCATTTAAAGTTTTAAACATCATATATTATACCACTTCTTCTGGGCACCATTCATTCACTTATTTATTGTAGGGAATGAAACCTACAGATTGGAGCCCTCTATCCGAATCGAACGGATCACCTGCTGATTACAAGTCAGCTGCTCTACCAAATGAGCTAAGAGGGCATAAAATGGTGGAGCTAAACGGGATCGAACCGTTGACCTCCTGCGTGCAAGGCAGGCGCTCTCCCAGCTGAGCTATAGCCCCATTTTATCTACTACTACCATATACGTATCGGTGCATCGTGTTTCTTTGCGACGATCATGATGTGTAGTATTATATATAGAAAGCGTTTCCATTAGTTTTTCATGATCTGGCATACTATAAAGGTTTGGTTGCCCCTTTATAAAATCATGTGCCAATTCTTTTTCATCCATTATTGATAGCGGCCACATATCTTCAATAAAATACTTACCACCTTCTTTAAGGAAAGGGAACATATTATTGAAAGTCTTGTGTATTGCTTCCGGCCAATGAGCGCCGTCGTCAATAATAAAATCGAATTTAATATCTTCTCCCCATAGATCCTTTATGGCTATACCAACATTAGGAGAAGTTGAATCTGCTTTAAGCCACTCAACTCTTCTTGCTATTAGAATAGAAGCTGAAGCCGGAATAGCAATCCTTCTAGAAAAAATGTCTATGGTGTATATAGTAGCATTCGGGAAGTACGCATGAAAGGCTCTTGTTGACGCACCTTTATACGTACCTATCTCTAAAAACTTTAAAGGCTCTAAGCGAACACTCTCAAAATATTGTTCATATTCCTTATAGTAGTGATGCTTCTCAGTACCTTTATCGCATTCGTACTTATCGAATAATTCCCGTAATGATGGTAAATCCATTTATACTTCTACGCCACGACGTACTAATTCATTACGAATTTTCTGCTTCTTCTTCGGCTGAGTATTAGAGCTAGTCAAAGCTGATTGCAAAGTTTCAACTGGCTGTACGTGCATATAATGATGCACAGTTCTCATTCTAGACCCTTTTGGATCAATACGAATTTTTTCGCTTGGTTTAAATTTGATTGGCATATTTGTTTCTCATTTGTTTCTTAAAGTTTACATTGTATATTTTATGATACATTTTTTATATATCACGTGTTTATTTTTTCATATTTACCGATAAATGCTTAGAGTGTATTTTGCATCCAATAAATTCGTTATAGAAATCGGGTGATTCTAAAACCTCATATTGAAACTGGTACTTCGCCTCAAAGTATGAACAATCACCTTTTGACTTACACAGCTTTAAGATCTCTCGGGTATATGCTTCTCCACCAACTTCTTTTACTAAAGCTTTTAACTGCTCATTAGAGCCGTAGTACTTCATCCAATCAGATTGAACTTTAGTCTTGATCTTTTTCTTTCTAGTCTTGGTAACCGGCAATGTTTTAGGTTTCCAAAACAGTTTCTTTCCGATATACTTTTTACCAGTACTATTTTCAGTAATCAAATATACAAACCCAACGTAGTCCTTTAAGAACTCTTCGTTGGGCTCGAATATACTTCCCTCATGATTCCACATACCATATCCTAATTGTGTAGCTTAGGTATGTATCTATTCGTCGTCTAACTCGTCAGTATCTAAGTCTATGTCTTCACCACACATAGGGCAATGTGCTGGAATATCTTCATCGTATAATACTGAAACTTTAGTAGTAATGTCACAAATAGGACATTCTATTGTATACTTCATGCGGCGCATCCTTTACCATCTAATCCACATACTAGTGGTTCTTCATCTGCCCATCCCCAATCTCCGTCCATACCATTGACAGAATATTCGGTAACTCTTTTCTCAAAGAAATTATCATGAGATGCGCCGTTGAGAACCCAATCTAACCACTCTAATGGATTTTCTTTTTGTTTAAAATTAGTCTTCATACCAAGTTGTAACAGTCTTCTATCAGCGATATGTCGAATATATTTACGTACATCATCTTGAGATAGACCTTGAACCATATTACCATTAAAAGCTAGATCAATAAATTTGTCTTCTAGTTTAACAGCGTTCTTTGCCATCTCATAAATTTTAGACTTAAGTTCATCATTCACAATGCGTGGATGTTCTTCACAGAAGGTTCTGAACAACTTGGCATTGCCTTGTACGTGAATGGTTTCATCACGGATTGACCACTCAACGATTGTTGCCATTCCTTTCATCTTACCGAATCTTTGGAAGTTCAACAACATAACAAAAGAAGCAAATACTGACATTCCTTCGTTAAACACAGACTGTGCCAATGCCAAAGCTAAACCAGTATGCGTATTAATATCTCCTTCTTTCATGAAACTGATTTTGTCTGCCATTTGTTTGTATTCTAAAAACTTATGGAAGTCTTCATCAGGTAAACCTAAGGTATCGTTCAACAATGCATAAGCTCGTTGGTGCACCGCTTCGCGTGAAGCAAATGACGATAACATGTTACGAATTTCATTGTTCTTAAACTTAGGTATCAACAACTCATGATAGTTTTCACCTACCTGTACGTCAGACTGGGTGAATAGTCTTAGAACGTGGGTAATAAATTCCTTTTCTTCATCGGTAAGTTTTGTTTTCCAATCAGATATATCTTCAGACAATTCTGCTTCCGACTCTACCCAATGAATTTCTTCATGCTTAACAGCAAGATCTACCGCCCACGGGTA
>Ga0209652_1000118_pt1 | contig 63573 bp, 69 predicted proteins | sample SaaInl74LU_5_DNA_FD_184641 | JGI IMG/M metagenome (GOLD analysis project Ga0209652, IMG submission 184641) | Marine microbial communities from expanding oxygen minimum zones in the Saanich Inlet - ESP_74LU_5_DNA (SPAdes) (version 2) | ecosystem: Environmental > Aquatic > Marine > Intertidal zone...
TTCGACGACAACGTCAGACACGGAAATCGGGCCCAACATGTCCGCGATCACCCCGGCAATCGCACCGCCGACGCAGGATCACCTGCCACAGCTGCACCGCCCCCGAAATCCGGGCATGGCGCTCGACCTTGATTGGGTTGCGCGGGTGCAAGCCAATACCTCGGCCATCGAACGCCGCGCAAACACCCTGCCCGGTCGGCGCACGGTCAAGAAAGCCTATCAAGCGGCATGGCTGGCCCGCGCGATCACCTTGATCGACCTGACCACGCTTGCAGGCGACGATACCGAAGGTCGCGTCCGCCGCCTTTGCGCCAAGGCGCGCCAACCTGTGCGCGCCGATCTGCTGGGCGCACTGGGCCTGCCTGCGATCACCGTGGGTGCGGTCTGCGTCTATCACGAGATGGTGGAAACCGCCGTCGCGGCGCTGGCGGGGTCAGGCATCCCCGTCGCCGCCGTTTCGACCGGGTTTCCGGCGGGCCTGTCGCCCTTTGCACTCCGGGTCAAAGAGATCGAACACAGCGTGCAGGCGGGGGCCGCCGAGATCGACATCGTCATCTCGCGCCGCCATGTGCTGACCGGAAACTGGCAAGCGCTTTACGATGAAATGCGCGCATTTCGCGCGGCCTGCGGCCCTGCACATGTCAAGGCGATCTTGGCCACGGGCGAGCTTGGCACGCTCAGAAATGTCGCGCGCGCCTCGCTCGTGTGCATGATGGCAGGCGCCGATTTCATCAAAACCTCTACCGGCAAGGAAAGCGTCAACGCCACGCTGCCCGTCTCCCTCACCATGATCCGCGCCATCCGCGCCTATGAGGCCGCGACGGGGATCAAGATCGGCTACAAGCCCGCAGGCGGCATTTCCAAGGCCAAGGATGCGTTGGTTTACCTGTCCTTGATGAAAGAGGAACTGGGCGACGATTGGCTGCGCCCCGACCTGTTCCGCTTTGGCGCATCTAGCCTTTTGGGCGATATCGAACGGCAACTCGAACACCATGTCACCGGCGCCTATTCGGCAAGCTGGCGGCATCCGATGGCATGAGGTGAGGGGATGACCACCCGCGAGATCTTCGACACGATGGAGTACGGCCCCGCCCCCGAAAGTGCCGCCGAGGCGCTGGATTGGATCGCCACGCGCGGCCCGGCCTTTGGTCATTTCATCGATGGGCGCTTTACCGCAGCGGGCGAGACCTTTGCCACGCGCAACCCGGCGACGGGTGCGGAACTGGCGCAGATCACCCAAGGCACGGCGGAAGATGTCAACGCCGCCGTCGCCGCCGCGACAAAAGCCTTCCCTAAATGGGCCAAGCTGTCGTGCCATGCGCGGGCCAAATACCTCCATGCGCTGGCGCGGCTCCTGCAAAAGCACGCACGCCTTTTCGCCGTCGTTGAGACCCTCGACAATGGCAAGCCGATCCGCGAAAGCCGCGATGTCGATCTGCCATTGGCCCAGCGCCATTTCTACCACCACGCAGGGTTGGCACAGCTGCGCGATGCCGAAATGCCGGACCATCAGCCCATCGGCGTCTGCGGTCAGGTCATCCCGTGGAACTTTCCGCTTTTGATGCTGGCATGGAAGATCGCCCCTGCGCTTGCCGCGGGCAACACGGTGGTACTGAAACCCGCTGAATACACCTCGCTCACGGCGCTGCTTTTCGGACAAATCTGTCAAGAGGCGGGCCTGCCGAAAGGTGTGGTCAACATCGTCACCGGCGACGGGCGCACAGGCGAGGCGATTGTCACCCATCCGGGCACCGTCAAGATCGCCTTCACAGGCTCGACCGCCGTGGGCCGCCGCATCCGCGAACAGACCGCCGGCATGGGCAAATCCCTGACGTTGGAGCTGGGCGGAAAATCCCCCTACATCGTCTTTGACGACGCAGATATCGACAGCGCCATCGAGGGTCTCGTCGATGCGATCTGGTTCAACCAAGGCCAAGTCTGCTGCGCGGGTTCCCGCCTTCTGGTGCAAGAAGGCATCGCAAGTGATTTCCACGCACGCCTGAAAGCGCGCATGGCCAAGCTGCGCGTGGGCGACCCGCTGGATAAATGCATCGACATGGGTGCGCTGGTCGATCCCGTGCAGCATCAAGCAATCACTGCGATGCTGGCCGCCAATACCGAAGGTGAGGTCCATACCGCGCCCGTCGCCATGCCGGAGGGTGGTTGTTACTTTCCACCCACGCTGATCACCGGCCTCTCACCCGCCGCACCCTTGATGCAGGAAGAGATTTTCGGCCCTGTCCTTGTCGCCACCACTTTTCGCACGCCGACCGAGGCGGTCGAGATCGCAAACAACACCCGCTACGGCTTGGCGGCGACTGTGTGGACAGAGAACCTCAACCTCGCGCTCGACATCGCGCCGAAACTGGCGGCCGGTGTGGTCTGGGTGAATGCCACCAACCTGTTTGACGCGGCCGCCCCCTTTGGCGGGGTGCGCGAAAGCGGCTTTGGCCGCGAAGGCGGATGGGAGGGGCTTTCGGCCTATCTCAAACCCGGCGTCAAGCGCATGGCGATCAAGCCGATTGCACCCTTTGCCGCGCCCAAAACGCCCGAGGCCCCGCCGCTTGACCGCACGGCCAAGCTTTATATCGGCGGCAAACAGGCCCGGCCCGATGGCGGCTATTCCGCCCCTGTCTGGTCCAAGCAAGGCAAGCTGCTTGGACATATGGGTATCGGCAACCGCAAGGATATCCGCAACGCGGTGGAAGCTGCGCGGGGGGCAAGTCGCTGGGCCAAGGCAAGCGCGCATAACCGCGCGCAGGTGCTTTACTATATCGCCGAGAACCTGTCGGCGCGGGCGGGTGAATTCAGCCAGCGTTTGCGCGATCTGACGGGCTGCAGCAAGCCGCAGGCAGAGGCGGAGGTGCGCACCAGCATCGCGCGGCTGTTCAGCTATGGGGCTTGGGCCGACAAGATGGATGGGCGCGTCGCGCAGGCCCCGATCCGTGGCGTGGCGCTGGCGATGCGCGAACCTTTGGGCGTGATCGGGGCGCTCGCCCCCGACGCGGCGCCGCTTCTCGGGACGTTGTCCCTCGTCGCGCCGGCCATCGCCATGGGCAACCGCGTGGTCGTGGTTCCCTCGCGCGCCTATCCGCTGGCCGCGACCGATCTTTACCAAGTGCTGGATACATCCGATCTGCCCGGTGGCGTGGTCAATATCGTCACGGGTGACGCGCAAGAGCTGGGCCAGACGCTGGCAGCGCACGCCGATGTGGATGCGCTTTGGTCTTTCACGGGCGGGATCGATCATGCCGCGCTCGAGGCTGCCTCGGCGGGCAATCTCAAACGCACATGGATCAATACCGATACGCCCGACTGGTCAGGCAACGATGGCGAGGGGCGGTGTTTTCTCGATCAAGCGACCGAGGTCAAAACGATCTGGATTCCCTATGGTGAATAGGCCCAGCGCTTGAGCCCTTGGCTGGCTTGGGGTGCCTCCGGCGGGGATATTTATGAAACGAAGAAGCTGTGATCAGCCACGCCCGGCGGTCTTGTCCTTGAGCTTGGCCCATTGCACGGCGAAGCGGTCGCGCAGCGGGTCGATCACGCGATCCTCGAACCGCTCCCATATCCGCCATGCCATGAAGCCGATCACCAGCAAGACCAACAAGATCACGGCATTGAGCCAAGGCACAAACCGCGCATCCGGCCCATCGACGGGGCGAATGGCCACCGCATTGGGATAGGTCGTCAAGAGCCGCGAGCGCCAGCCATAATGGGTGATTGCCACCCATTGCGGTGTCGCTGCGGTCGAGGTGAGGTTCGCGGCCTCGGCATGCAGATCGGCACTGTCGAGTTTGAAATAGGGCGGCCAGCCAAAGCCCGTATCCTCGTTGCGATAGACCATCACCGCGCCAGAGGCAGCGACCGCATTGATCAGCCTAAGGTCGCGGCTATCGGTCTGGGCATTGCCGCTATCGCCTTGGGCATAGAAGATGCGGTTGAGACCGGAGAAATCCTGTCGGATGATCTCGGTTCCGGTGATGCGCACGATATCGCGCTGCGGCAGCGTGTAGTGCAGCATGGCCCCGAGGATCAGGAACAGGATCAAGAAAAAGACGATACGGGGCCAGCGCATGGGCACACCTCAATTGGAAAGGGTAATATACAAGCTCAATCCCGCGACGGGCAGCAGATAGACCAACACCACCAGCCATGTGCGGATGCGGCGCGCGATCGGTGCGATACGTTCGTCGATCCATGCCTCACGATCACCGGGGCGCCCGGCCATCACCCATTGCTCTTCCAGCCGCATCTTGGCACCGGCACGCCAATAGAAGAACAGCGAGATATAGACCACCGTCAGCAGCGCCAGCATCAACAATAGCATGCGTCCAAGCCCGATGATCATCTTTCGCCTCTGTGTTGCATCACGATATCCCCGATATAGGCGATCTTTGCACGAAATGGCAGGGCTTGCAGCCTGTGCCGCATCGGCGCAGTCTGGTCGGCATGGAACATGATGACCGATTGCTGGAAGCCGTTGGCGCGCGCCAAGACGCGGTGATCGCGCTGACGCAAGCCTTGATCCGTATTCCGACCCTCAACCCGCCGGGGCGCAATTACCTTGAGATCTGCGAGATGCTGGGCGCGCGGCTTTCGGCCAAGGGCTTCGCAGTGGAATTGATCCGCGCCCACGGTGCACCGGCCGATAGCGAAACATATCCGCGTTGGAACATGGTCGCGCGGCGCGAGGGTGGACGTCCGGGCGATTGCGTGCATTTCAATTCGCATCATGACGTGGTCGAACCCGGCCATGGCTGGACGGTGGACCCTTTCGGTGGCGAACTGCGCGCGGGCCGTATCTATGGGCGGGGTGCCTGCGACATGAAAGGCGGGCTTGCCGCCAGCGTGATCGCGGCCGAGGCCTTCATCGACACCCACCCCGAATTTGCCGGCGCGATTGAGATCAGCGCAACTGCGGACGAGGAATCAGGCGGATATGGCGGTGTCGCCTACCTGGCCGAGCGGGGCTATTTCGACCCTGCGCGCGTGCAGCATGTCATCATCCCAGAACCTTTGAACAAGGATCGCATCTGTCTGGGTCATCGTGGCGTCTGGTGGGCCGAGATCGAGACCCATGGGCGCATCGCGCATGGCTCGATGCCGTTCTTGGGCGATTGCGCGGTGCGCCACATGGGGGCGGTGCTGGCCGAGATGGAGGCGACGCTGTTTCCGCTTTTGGCGGGCAAACGCACCGACATGCCTGTGGTGCCCGAAGGGGCGCGGTCATCGACGCTGAACATCAACGCCATTCACGGCGGCGCGGTCGAGCAAGACGCCGATTACACCGGCCTGCCCGCGCCATGCGTGCCCGACCGATGCCGCATCACCATCGACCGGCGCTTCTTGATCGAAGAAGACCCCGCCGAGGTGAAGGCCGAGGTCACCGCGCTGATGGAGCGGGTGCGCGCCCGCCGCCCCGGATTTTCTTACGAGATCCGCGAATTGTTCGAGGTGCAGCCCACGATGACCGCGCGCGACGCGCCCATCGTGACCAGCGTGGCCGCGGCCATCGAAACGGTCTTGGCGCGACAGGCCGATTATGTGGTGTCACCTGGCACCTATGACCAAAAACACATCGACAGGATCGGGCGGTTGAAGAACTGCATCGCCTATGGACCCGGCATTCTCGATCTGGCGCATCAGCCCGATGAATGGGTGGGCGTGCAGGACATGATCGACAGCGCCAAGGTGATGGCGCTTACGCTGGGCGAGTTGCTGGGCCCAAGCGGTGATTAGTATTTTTCGTCAAAGCCCAGATGACGCAGCGCCGCCGCCGCCATGTCGCGCGCGCTCTCATCCCCATCGATCAAGGTACGGTTCAACGTCTTGACCACACGGCTGAGCGTGCGCTTGGATGTATGCTGACGGATGAAGTCTGGCATCGCATCGGGGCTGATCGCCAATATGTCTTGAATGGTCAGGTTCGGCATGCCGCCCCCCAAATTCTGTCCCGGACCCGAAAGCATTAATCCGATTCGGCACCCAAGGCCCACAGAATTTCGGATCGCGGCAAACCGCAGGTATGCCGGCCCGCTTGCGCCCCTGCGCGCAAGATGCAAATAGAAGACGAAAGTTGAATTTTGTGGATTGCTGCAGATGAAGTACATCGTCGTTCTGGATAGAAACCAATGACCGATGCACCGGTTTTCGACCATCTTTTCCTAAGCGTCGGTGCAATGAAGGCGGGAACGACGTGGCTGTATGACGTCATGAGCCGCCACCCCGAAGTTCATTTTAGCCATGAAAAGGAAATCCATTACTTCTATGCGCAAGCGCTCCGCCCGGGCCTGTTGTCTGATCGCGCGCGCATGCGGCGGGCCAAAGGTTACCTTGCTTTCGATCCCGAAGTATCGCACCCCGTGACGCTGCAGCGTCGCGTTCGCTGGGCGGCGAATTGGCTGGACGGCCCGGTAGATGACGCGTGGTTCAATGCGCTTTTCCTGTATCGCGGCACTGCGCGTTGGATCGCTGATTTCTCGAACTTCAACGCGCTTTTGCCTGCCAATCACTGGCGTGAGATACATGCGCGAACACGCAAATTGCGGGTCTTATATACGCTGCGCGAACCTGTTGACCGGCTTTGGAGCCATGTTCGCTTTCATCTCAAAATGCACGGGCAGTCGCAGTTGCTGGAAAACTGGACCGTGGATGAACTTTTCGCGCATATCCAGCAAGGCGACTATCTTGAACATACCGACTACGTTGCCGCCATCGCGCGAATGCGTAAGGGCCTTCCATCTGAATGCATCCACATCGATTTCTTTGATCGCATCAGCGCAGATCCGCGCGGGTTCGTAGCAGACATTGAGAACTTTATGGAGATCGACTCGCAAACGATACCCGACCAGATCGTTTCCCGAGTGGTAAATCCCTCTCCGCCACGCCCGCTTCCAGATGGCTTGACTGAACGATTGGAACCCTTTGCACGTTCCCAACGCGATGGGCTGAAACAGATGGGTTTCACACTCCCGAAACATTGGGGCAAGGCAAAAAGACCCATGAAATTTTTGGCGGGATTTTTCTCGCATGCTGTTCCATGATAGCGCAGGGACATCTTGTGGGAGACGAACACCATGATCCATCACCTTCGCCATGGCGTGGCCATTTGTGCGCTCAGCGCCGGGGCCGCGTTTGCTCAGCAGGCCAATATTTCCATCGGCATGGTGCTGGAGCCGCCGAACCTTGATCCGACGGCGGGTGCCGCAGCTGCGATCGACGAGGTGGTCTATGCCAATATCTTCGAAGGTCTGACGCGTTTCGGCCCCGATGGCGCGGTCAATCCCGGCCTGGCTGCGACATGGGACATCTCGGAGGACGGCACCGACTACACCTTTGCCTTGCGCCCCGGTGTGACCTTTCACGACGGCACGACACTGACAGCCGATGATGTCGTTTTCACCCTCGACCGCGCCCGCGCCGAAGGGTCGACAAATGCCCAGCCCGGCCTGTTCGCCAATATCGTCAGCGCCGAGGCGGTGGATGAGCTGACCCTGCGCGTCACGCTGGATGGGCCCGATGGGGCATTCCTCTTCGACATGGCATGGGGGGATGCGGTGATCGTGGCCCCCGAAAGCGCCGAGAGCAATGCCACCAACCCCATCGGCACCGGCCCCTTCCGTTTTGCCAACCGCATCGAGGGCGACCGGATCGAGCTTGTGCGCAATGACGCTTATTGGGGCGAGGCCGTGGCGCTGGAAGCCGCGACTTTCCGCTTCATCTCGGACCCGAACGCCGCATTCGCCGCGATGATGGCAGGTGATGTTGACGCCTTCCCGAATTTCCCCGCCCCTGAGACGCTGGCCCAATTCGCCGCCGATCCGCGGTTTTCTGTCATCGTCGGCTCGACCGAGGGCGAGACCATCTTGGCGATGAACAATGCCCAAGCACCGCTTGACGATATCCGCATCCGCCAAGCCATCGCCCATGCGATCAACCGCCAAGATATCATCGACGGGGCGATGTTCGGCTATGGCACGCCCATCGGCACGCATTTCGCGCCGCACAACCCCAACTATGTCGATCTGACGGGTCTTTCAGCCTATGACCCCGATGCCGCCCGCGCGCTTTTGGCCGAGGCGGCACCTGCTGGCCTGAGCTTGCGCCTTGCGCTGCCCCCGCCCGCTTATGCGCGGCGCGGGGGCGAGATCATCGCGGCCCAGCTGCGCGAAGTGGGTATCCAGACCGAGATCACCAATCTTGAATGGGCGCAGTGGTTGGAACAGGTCTTTCGCGGGCGCGATTTCGACCTGACCATCGTCAGCCATACCGAGCCGATGGATATCGGCATCTACGCCCGGCCCGATTACTACTTCCAGTATGCGCGGCCCGAATTCGTGGCACTGAACGAGACCTTGGCCACAACCTCGGACCCGGCGGCGCGTGCCGCACTCATGGTGCAGATGCAAGAGATGATCGCGGGCGATTACGTCAACGGCTTTCTGTTCCAGCTGGCCAAGACAGGTGTGGCCAATGCCAAGATCGAAGGGTTGTGGGAAAACTCGCCCACACAGGCCAATGACCTGACCGGCGTGCGCTGGACGCAGTGACATCATCCGCGCCGCCCTGTCACAAGGGCGGCGCAACCGCATGCGGAGCCGCACCCATGACCAAGATCCAACAGGTGCTGCCCTTGGGCGACCCCGAGGTTTCCCGCCCCGATCCCGCGCGGCTGATCGCGTGTGATCCCGAACATCGCACATGGCTGACCGATGAGGCCCCCGGCCTGTGGTGCGGCGTCTGGCAATCGACCCCCGGCGCTTGGCGTGTTGCCTATGATGAATGGGAATATTTCCGCCTGACCGATGGGCTTTCGATCCTGACGCCCGATGGCGGCGATCCGATCACCTTGCGGCCGGGCGATGCCCATGTGATCCGCCCCGGCTTTACCGGCATTTGGGAAGTGGTCGAGACCACGACCAAGGATTTCGTCATTCGCCTCTAGGGGCAGGCAAAGGAAAACCCCGCGGGGGAGGACCGCGGGGTGATGTCATGCTGAAAAATCTTTGAATATGTGAGGATCGGCCCGCCCTTGCAGGGGCGGGCCGTTTTCTTGGTCACATCGGCGGGATCGCAAAGAACATCGTCTCGCCCGAGTGGTCATCGACACCGTCATTGTCGGTCGACACCCACATCGTGCCATCAGCGGCAATGGCCAGACCTTCGACCTTGTCGAGGACATATCCGCCGGTCGAGGTCAGGTAGGGGATCAGGTCGACAACTGTTTCCTTGGCCAGCACGGCAGGGGTTTCGCCCAAGGACACCATGCCATCCATCGCGGACAAGGGCACGCGGGTGATCAGCTTGGTCACAGCGGCACCGGCCAACTGGTTGTCACGCTCGACAAAGTAGAGGTGATCGCCATGGGCCACGATTTCTGACAGCCCGACCCAGCCGGTCGTGGGCGCGGTCAGCGGGTAGTGGATCACCGACCATTCCTTGGCTTCGAGGTTGTAGCCCAGAACCTTGGCATGGTTGTCAGGATCGTCGCGCCATGGGCGCTGAACGGCCATGTACAGCATGTCACCGACGCGCGTGATGCCTTCGAAGCCAAAGCGGGTTTCGACCGCCAGAAGCTCATTTGGCAACGCGATGGATTGGCGGATCTCGCCATTGGCGCGGACATGATAGATCGCATGCGGCACCAAGCGGTCGCTGCGCCCTTCCGAGGCGATCCAGAACCCGCCATTCCCATCAAGCGCGATGCCTTCCATATCCATCAGCTGTGCGGGCTGACCCTCACGCTTTACGCGGATCGTGTCGACGATGCGCGCGGGCGTCTGGCTGACATCAATGTGGAAGATCGTGGGCTGCATGGCATAGAAGCTGTCGGAAATGGCGTAGATCGTGCCATCCTCGGCCATCACCTGACCCGAGATCGCGCCCCAGCCGGTCAGTTCATCCATACCTGCGCTGGTCAGATGCGGATAGGCGGCGGGTGCGTTTTGATATTCGTAGATCATCACATGCGCAGGTGCTGCACCATCCTCGCGACCATCGAATTCATTGGCCGTGACCAGCAGGTTCCGCGCCGGGATCGCCATCGCGCCTTCCGGCGAGATGCCTGAGGGCAAAAGCTGCGCCAAAGCGGGCGCTGCGGGGTTCGACATGTCATAGACCCCGATGACCGAGGCACGCTCGGCCAAAAGGAACATCATCGGCACGCCACCGAAATTGGCGACTTCCATCCCCTCGGGCTCGACACCTTTGTTGGCCGAACGCTCTTCGGGATAATGTCCGATCTGCACGATGGCATGCTCAAAGGATGCGCCGGCCTCGAACACTTCGGTGCCGTCGCGATGGAACACGGTAAAGCCGCGGCTGCCGCCATCCATATCGCCCTCATTGGCGATAACGACATGGTTGGCGTCGATCCACTGCACCGCATCGGGTTCGCGCGGGATATCGGCCAAGCTGTCGGTGAATAGCAACGCGCCCTCTTCCTCGGTGTCGACATTGTTGAGCGTGACCGACCCGGCGGAGAAATGGCTCAGCACGTCACCAGCCGAGGAGACCACGACGATGTGGTTATTCTCCTGCAATGTCACGACGATATCGCCCTGCGCGTTCACATCCACGAATTCCGGCTCGGGATCCTCAGGCGCGATATCGGTCAGCCCGGTTAGATCAACGCGGATCTGCGCGGCGCAATCCATCGCACCATTGGCGCCCAAGGGCTGGATCACCAGGTAACCTGCGGGCATCTGCGGCACGCGGCCTTCGCCCAGATCCTCGTCGCGCTCATTCTCGATGGCGACGGTGATGAAGCTGCCATCGGGGGCAACGGCGGTGCTGTCGGGCTGACCGCCAAGATCGCACGAGGCGATCACATTGCGGCTACCCACATCGATTGCATGCAACACGCCCGAAGGAGCGGTGTAGTTCTCGGAGGTATTCTCGGCCACGAACACCGTTTGCCCCAGCGCGGAGACGGCCGTCGGCTCACCATTGGGCAGCGCGAAACTGCCCGCTGCAACCGGGTTTGCGGGGTCGGTGATGTCGATAAAGCCGATCACACCGGCCGGGCTGTCGGAATAGATCAGCGTCATGCCATCGCCGGTGGCCGCGATGATCTCGGCCGAGGTCTCATCGGCCTCCGGCGTGTTCAGCGCGACTGGAAAGGATGCGATGCGGTTGAAATTCATCTCCTGCGCAAGCGCAGGGGCGGCAGCAAGCATGGCAAGCGCCGAGGTCAGAATAAGTGAACGGGTGGGCATGGGAATTCTCCGGTGCAGGTGGCAGCGCCGCCCGCTTGCCCCAGCGCGGTGACATGGACATGACAATTCCGTTTCAGTTCAGTGACAGATGCCTCCCGCTAGGCGTAGAGCGTGGCCCAGCGCTCGATCAATTGCTGCTGCAGCCGCTTGGCGCGCTGGTTGTAAGGGCGCGCCCCCTCGGGGCGTTCGCGTTCCGCCTCGCTCAAGCCATCGCGCCGCACGGTATCGGCGCAAAAGATCGCAAAGGCGAGGTCGCGCCCGCTTGGCCCGCGCGCATAGCCCGCCAAGGAAGACACGAAATTCAGCGTCCCCGTCTTTGCCGCGACCTGAACCGGGTGATCGGCAATCGGCCTGCCGCGCCCGTCCAGCATCGGCTGGGCGCGCATCATCTGTCGCAACGCACCCGCAGGGCCGGCCGCGACCAGCGCGCTGACCATGTCATGGGGTCTGAGCCGGCTTTGATCGCCCAAGCCCGAATGATCGACAAAGCCCGCCTGCCGCGCCCCAAGCCGCGCGCGCATCCATGCCGACATCGCACCGGCCGATTGCGCCAGATCATCGGGCCTTTGCCCACCGGCCATCGTCGCCTTCAGCCCCACCACCTCGGCCGTGAGATTGGTCGACCAACGCATCATATCGCGCAAGACAACCGCCATCGGTTCGCTCTGATGAACCACCAGAACCGTCGCGCCCGCCGGGGCGGCAGGGGCAAGCGCGATATCCGGAAAACTGATCCCTGCGGCGCGGGCCAATGTCTGAAAAACCTCTGCGGCATAGGCAGAGGGGCGGCGCACCGGCAACCAGCGCGAACCGCGATCGCCCAAGGCCTCGCGCGCCACGGTCCAATGATCGCGCCCGTCAATCGCCTCATAGGTATAGACGGGATCACGACGATCAGCGATCCGCATCCGGGCGATCTGCACCGCAGGGCGCAGCGTCTCAGAACGTGCATCCAATGCGATGGCATAATCGCCCGCCTGCCGCACCCATTCGAAATGCACCCGGTTGAAATTCAGGTTCAGACCCGAGATCGCAGGGTTATAGCCCACATGCGGCGGCTGCGAGGGATCAACCTCGAAAATCGAGGGCAACGCGCCATCGGCGACCATCAAGCGCCCCGTCACTTCGCGCAGACCCTGCGCGCGCAAAGCCGTGGCCATGCCCGCCAGACTGTCAGTGTCAAAGGTCGGATCACCCGATCCGACCAGCCATAGATCACCGTTCAATTGCCCATTGCTGATCGTGCCGTCGGCGATGATGCGGGTCTCGAACCGATAGTCAGGGCCAAGCCGCTCAAGCGCATAGCTGCAGGTCACAGCCTTGGTGACCGAGGCGGGCGGTAATGGGAAAAACGGGTTCATTCCCTCAAGCACGGTGCCTGTCGCGGCATCGGCCACAACAAAGCCCACGCGCCCGCCAATGGCCGCCTCGGCGATCAGCTGGCGCGCCGAGGGGACAGGCTCTGCCGAAAGCGTCGCCGGGCGCATCATCGGGCGCAGCGATGCAGCAGGCGCCGCCGCCATGCCGGGAGTGGCCGCAAAAGCGGCAAGGCCAGACAGGAATGCACGACGCGACGACATCAAGGCACCATTTGCGCGAACTTTGATCGGACTAAACTGCAGCCGGGCCTCACGCTCAAGTGTTTGTCGGTTCAACCCTCTGCGAGGACAGTGCTTTTCGCGCCCAAAGCGATAAGATAACAGGGCGCATGCAACGTGATGTCCTTCGGGCCCTTCCCCTTATGCTGCTGGCGATGACGCTGATCCCGGCAGGGGATACGGCGGGCAAGCTCTTGGGCGAGGCAGGCGTTGCACCGGTTTTCACCGCATGGAGCCGCTTTACCCTCGGGGCGGTGATGATCTTGCCCTTCGTGGCCCGGATCATGCCGTTGGCGCTGTTTGCCGATTGGCGGATCTGGCTGCGCGGGTTGCTTTTGGCAGGGGGGATCTTGTCGATCCTGACCGCGCTGAGGACCGAACCCATCGCCGATGTCTTCGGGGCCTTCTTCATCGGGCCGATCTTGGCCTATGTGCTGTCGGCGTGGCTGCTCAGGGAGGGGTTTTCGCCCCTGAGAGTCGTACTTTTGCTCTTGGGTTTTTGTGGCGTTTTGCTGGTGGTTCGCCCGGGCTTTGGCATGACGCCGGGTCTCGGCTTTGCCGTTTTGGCAGGGCTTTTTTACGGTGGGTTCTTGACCACCTCGCGCTGGCTGTCGGGCATCGCCCATCCCGGCGCGCTATTGCTCAGCCAATTGGTCGTAGGCGCGCTGGCATTGGCGCCCTTCGGGCTGTTGGCACTGCCCAGCTTCGAGGCACGCATCACCGCGCTGACCTTTGGCTCGGCCTTTGGCTCGATGCTGGGCAATCTTTTCTTGATCATCGCGCTGCGCATGGCCCCTGCATCGCGGCTGGCCCCATTCGTCTATTTCCAACTGGTCGCGGCCACGGCGCTTGGCTGGGCGGTATTCGGCACGCTGCCCGATGGGCTGACCTTGGCAGGGCTTGCGATCTTGCTTTTGTCGGGCCTTGCGACTTTGGCACTGCGCGACAAGCGCTGAGCGCTACCAATCTCCCCGCGCGCGGATTGCGCTGGATGAGGCGTCGATCATCGGCAGATTGACGAAACACCACGCAGGCGGCGCGCGATGCGCCAAAAGATGCGCCGCCTCGGCGGGTAATTTCGCATGGCGAAAAATACTGGCCGCCTTGGCCGTGCGTGCCGCGATCCTGCTGCCGGGGCGGGCCAGAACACCCACCGCCACGCGCGCCATGATCTCTTGCCAATCTTGCCAGCGATGGAACTGGGCCAGATTATCGGCCCCCATCAGCCATACGAACCGGACGCCGGGGTAAAGCGCTTGCAACGCTGCGATGGTCTGGGCGGTATAGCGCGTGCCGATCCGCGCCTCGATATCGGTGACGATGATGCGGGGATGATCGACCAGCGCATGGGCCGCCGCCAAACGCTGTGCCAAAGGGGCCGGTCCCTTGGGCTTGAGCGGATTGCCGGGGCTGACCAACCACCAGACGCGATCGAGCCCAAAGCGCTTGAGCGCCTCGCGACTGACATGCAGATGGCCGGGATGGGCCGGATCGAATGATCCGCCGAAAAGGCCAATGGTCTGGCCTGCACGTGCAATGGGTAAATCAGAACGCAAGGGCGGGTGCGGCTTTGTTCAAGGGGCGTTGGCGCACCTTGATGCGGCCTTGATGGCCCATAGTCAACGCGCCGACGCCCAGCCCGGATTGCCCATCGGCCCCGAAGCGACTAGATGGCTTACAAACCTCGGATCAGACAACGGAGCGGCACATGGCCTCCTACCAGTATGTTTATCACATGGATGGCGTTTCCAAGACCTATCCGGGCGGCAAGAAATGCTTTGAAAATATCCGCCTGAACTTTCTGCCCGGTGTGAAAATCGGCGTCGTCGGCGTCAACGGCTCGGGTAAATCGACCTTGATGCGGATCATGGCGGGCATCGACACAGATTTCAGCGGTGAGGCTTGGGCGGCCGAGGGCGCGCGCGTGGGTTACCTGCCGCAAGAGCCGCAGCTCGATGAAAGCCTGAATGTGCGTGACAATGTCATGCTCGGCGTCGGCACCAAAAAGGCCAAGCTCGACCGCTACAACGAACTGGCGATGAATTACTCGGACGAGACCGCCGACGAAATGGCCAGCCTGCAAGACGAAATCGACGCCGAGAACCTGTGGGATCTCGACAGCCAAGTCGACATCGCGATGGAGGCGCTGCGCTGCCCGCCGGACGATGCCGAAGTGGCAACGCTCTCGGGCGGCGAACGCCGTCGCGTGGCGCTTTGCAAACTGCTGCTCGAAGCGCCTGAGATGCTGCTGCTGGACGAACCGACCAACCACCTCGACGCCGAAACCATCGCTTGGCTGCAAAAGCACCTGATCGAATACAAGGGCACGATCCTGATCGTGACCCATGACCGTTATTTCCTTGACGATATCACGGGCTGGATTCTCGAACTCGATCGCGGACGCGGCATTCCCTACGAGGGGAATTATTCGGCTTGGCTGGAACAAAAGGCCAAGCGGCTCGAGCAAGAAGCCCGCGAGGACAAATCGCGCCAAAAGACGCTGGAGCGCGAATTGGAATGGATCCGTGCCGGTGCCAAGGCGCGTCAGGCCAAGCAAAAGGCGCGTATCAACGCCTATGAAGAGATGGCCAACCAATCCGAACGGGAAAAGATTTCCCGCGCCCAGATCGTCATTCCCAATGGCCCGCGCCTCGGCGCGAAGGTGATCGAGATCAACGATCTGAAAAAGGGCTATGGCGACCGGCTGTTGGTCGAAGACCTGAGTTTCTCGCTGCCACCCGGCGGGATCGTCGGCGTGATCGGCCCCAACGGTGCGGGGAAATCGACGCTTTTCCGCATGTTGACCGGGCAGGAAACACCCGATTCCGGCTCGGTCGAGTTCGGCGATACGGTCAAGCTGTCCTATGTCGACCAGTCGCGCGATTCGCTCGACCCGGCCAAAACCGTGTGGGAGGAAATCTCGGGCGGTGCCGAAATCATCGAATTGGGCGATGCCTCGATGAATAGCCGCGCCTATTGCTCGGCCTTCAACTTCAAAGGCGGCGACCAGCAGAAAAAGGTGGGCTTGCTCTCGGGCGGTGAGCGCAACCGCGTGCACATGGCCAAGCTTCTGAAATCGGGCGGCAATGTGCTGCTGCTGGACGAGCCGACCAACGATCTCGACGTCGAGACGCTGCGCGCGCTCGAAGACGCGCTCGAGGATTTCGCGGGCTGTGCGGTGATCATCAGCCACGACCGTTTCTTCCTCGACCGGCTTTGCACCCATATCCTCGCCTTCGAGGGCGAGGCGCATGTCGAATGGTTCGAGGGCGATTTCTCGGCCTATGAAGACGACAAGAAACGTCGCCTTGGCCCCGACGCGCTAGAGCCTAAGCGCCTGAAATACAAGAAATTCACACGCTAAGAACACGGAAGCTATCGGGTGCGCCTTCAGGCGCACCCGATAGTCGCAGTGCAACTGAAGGCGCACGCTACAGCGCGGCGTTCGGCAGTTCAGGCTTGCTATTTGCGCCGATAACCCCCATGTGTCCCTCGCGAACGTTATTCTTTTTCGACCACTGTCTCCCCTAACAGGCTGTCAGTCTTTCGATCCAGACCGACCAAGCCAAGCTGCCGCATCTCGTGGGCAGCCTTCAGTTAGGAGATAACACGATGGCCAATGGCACCGTGAAGTGGTTCAACAGCACCAAGGGTTTCGGCTTTATCGCACCCGATAGCGGCGGCAAGGACGTTTTCGTCCACATCTCCGCGCTCGAGCGTTCGGGCCACACAAGCCTCAAGGACGACCAGAAGGTCACCTTCGACGTCGAGTCCGGCCGTGACGGCCGCGAGTCCGCGATCAATATCGTTCTGGTCTGAACCAGACGCCTGCGCGGGGCGCATGCCCTGCGATCTGGACAAAAGACAAAGGTGCGCAGAAATGCGCGCCTTTTTTCTTGCGCGATCACCCGCGCGATGGGGCTTGCCATCACAATGATGCAGGCCCAAATAATTGACGACGGCAATCACAAAAGGGGCCAGCCATGTCCCATATCATCACCTGTCTGACCTGCGGCACGACCAACCGGGTCCCTACCGAGCGGCTCAGCGCGCATCCCAAATGCGGCACATGCGGCGCCAAGCTGGCCGAGGCCAAGGTGCAAGAGGTCGACAGCGCCACCCTGCGCAAAGCCGAACGCAAGGATAGCCTGCCGCTATTGGTGGATTTCTGGGCACCTTGGTGCGGCCCTTGCCGCGCGATGGCCCCCGAGTTCGAGAAAGCCGCCCGCGCGCTTACACCCCATGCGCGGCTGGCCAAGATCAACACGCAGGTCAATGGCGATGCGGCCCAACGCTATGGCATCAGGGGCATTCCCGCGCTGATCTTGTTCCAAAACGGGCAAGAGGTCGCGCGACTGACCGGTGCGCGCCCGGCGGCCGAGATCACGGCCTTTGTCCAGCAACACAGCCGGAACCGGGCATGAGCCGCCGTTAGAAGCGGAACGAATAGATCAGCGCAACGGGGATGACCATCGCGCTCCAGATGCAGAAGAAAAACGCCATCCGGCCCAGCTTGAGCCAAAGCTGAATTTCCGCATCCTCGGTGAATGCCGCGCTCACCCCGGTGGCGGTTGCCGTTTTGGGATCGATGAATTCCATACGTGACACGCGCGGTCCTCCTCTTGGCTGCAAACACGAACGTCAAGCCCTCCAACATAAGCGCCCGGCGACGTGGGTCCAGTGGCAGCGGGTCGCTTTCACTGGATTGTGCGGGAAAACCCCTTATCATCCATGCGGTCGGGCTTGGAAAATGGGTTGTCGCGCGTGTTTTTTCGAATTCTTTCCTCCGCCGCGGTGGCCCTGTCGCTTTTGATCGCGCCTGCTGCCCGCGCACAAAGCGGCCAAGAAGCGGCTTTTGTCCTCGCCTTGATGGAATCGATGAACGCACTTTCCGTGCGTTTCAACCGCGAGGTCTGCGGCTATATCCTGCGCCATCCAAATGGGGCCTATTCCTCGACCAAGGTCCGTTGGGGCGGACATGCCACCTGTGCCTCGCTGCCGATCGAAGACGGGATGGAAGTGGTCTCATCATGGCACACCCATGCGGCCTATGCGGTCGATTATGATGGTGAGGTGCCTTCGATCCAGGATGTGGAGGGCGATATGGCCTTGGGCGTGAATGGTTGGGTGGGCACACCGGGTGGGCGGTTGTGGTTCGTCGATGGCGTGAACGGCACGATGCGGCAATTCTGTGGGCGCGGCTGCCTACCCGAAGATCCCGATTTCATGCCCGAAGACCACGGATCAGTCGAAGATGCTTTTACGCTCGACGGGCTATATCGGCGGTTCGGCCGCGCGCCATAACCCAAGCTCAACGAAGCACGGCGTGCCGATGACAGCTGGTCAGGTGATCATTCACAATTCCCGTGGCCTGCATCCAAGCATAGGTGATCGTGGGGCCGCAAAACCGGAAACCGGCGCGGCCTAGATCCTTTGACAAGGCTTGGCTCAACGCGGTTTGCGCAGGCACCGATGCTTGATCAGCCCAAGTATTCTGAAGCGGTACATCATCGACATAGCGCCAGATGAACGGCGCAAATCCGGTCTTTTCTTCGATCGCCAGATAGGCGCGCGCATTGCCGATCGTGGCTTCGATCTTGCCGCGGTGACGCACGATGCCGGGATCGGCCAAAAGCCGGGCAATGTCATCTTCACCCCAACGCGCGATCACCTCGGGATGAAAGCCCGCGAAAGCGGCACGAAACGCGTCGCGCTTGCGCAAGATCGTGATCCACGACAGCCCGGCCTGAAACCCATCCAGCACCAGCTTTTCCCACAGCGCGCGGCCATCGCGCTCGGGCACGCCCCATTCGGTGTCGTGATAGGCGACATAAAGCGGATCGGTACCGCACCATGTGCAGCGGCCAGCGTCAGACATTGGGAAATCCCCCGCCAATTGGAAGCAAATGCAAGGTTTCATCATTCCTTAAGTGCGCAGGCTGCATGACAGCAAGCGAATTGCTTCGCATGAGGATATGATGGGCCATTTCCGCAGGAAACCGGTGGAGCCGGGTTTAGGCAGCCCTCTGGATGCTGCGATCAGCCAGCGTGATCGCGGCACGTTGGAAATGGTACGGCATGCCCTTGAACGCGGCGATGCGCTTTTGGCCTATCAGCCGGTCATGCGCGCCGATGGGCGCGGCGTCGCCTTTTACGAGGGGTTAATCCGCCTGCTCGACGACACCGGGCGCGTCATCCCCGCGCGCGATTTCATCACCGTGGTGGAAGAACAAGATCTGGGCCGCCTGATCGATTGCGCCGCCCTGCGACTTGGCCTGTCGGCATTGCGCGCGAACCCGGCGCTGCGCCTCTCGATCAATATGTCGGCGCGCTCGATCGGCTATCCCGACTGGATGCGCACGCTGCAGCGCGCCATCCGCCTGCAACCCGATATCGTGCATCGGCTGATCCTCGAGATTACCGAAACATCGGCCATGCAAATGCCAGAAATCGTGCAAGCCTTCATGGAAACATTGCAAGATAAAGGCGTCAGCTTCGCTTTGGATGATTTCGGCGCAGGCCAGACCGCGTTTCGCCATTTGCGGCGGTTCTGCTTCGACATCATCAAGATCGACGGTCAGTTCTCACGCAATGTCGATACCGACCCGGATAACCAAGTGCTCTGTGCCGCGCTAATCTCGCTTGGGCGGCATTTCGACATGATCGTCGTCGCCGAAGCCGTCGAAACCGACGCGGAGGCGGCTTGGCTGGCCAGCGCAGGTGTCGATTGCCTGCAAGGCTACTATTTCGCTGTTCCCAGCATCACCCCACCGTGGAAGCATGCGGCCAAAACCTAGACCCACACACCACCGATAGGGGCCAATTTCCGGCTGAGACACCGTGTCCGTTGAAATCCGGGGGCTTGCGCGGCTAACACCTCCCTGACACAGCGAATCCATGCGCTGCCCCCCGTGTCGGGGTGCGTGTCGTTCACGAAAGGGATTTTCATGACCAATGTCGTCATCGCCTCTGCCGCGCGCACTGCGGTCGGTAGCTTTCTGGGGTCTTTCGCCAATACACCCGCCCATGACCTGGGGCGCGCCGTGATCGAAGCGGTCGTCGCCCGCGCGGGTATCGACAAGGCGGATGTGAGCGAAACCATCCTCGGCCAAGTGCTGACCGCCGCGCAGGGCCAGAACCCGGCGCGTCAGGCGCATATCAATGCAGGCCTGCCCAAGGAAGCCGCCGCTTGGAGCATCAATCAGGTTTGTGGCTCGGGCCTGCGCGCCGTGGCGCTGGGTGCGCAGCATATCATGCTGGGCGATGCCGCGATCGTGGTGGCAGGCGGCCAAGAGAATATGTCGATGTCGCCCCACGCCGCCATGCTGCGCCAAGGCCAGAAGATGGGTGATATGTCCTATATCGACACCATGATCCGCGACGGTCTTTGGGATGCCTTCAACGGCTACCACATGGGCCAAACCGCCGAGAATGTCGCCCAGCAATGGCAGATCAGCCGCGACATGCAGGATGAATTCGCCGTCGCCAGCCAAAACAAGGCCGAAGCCGCGCAAAAGGCGGGTAAATTCGCCGATGAGATCACGCCCTTCACGATTTCCACCCGCAAGGGCGATATCGTGGTCGATGCCGATGAATATATCCGCCACGGCGCCACGGTCGATGCCATGGGCAAGCTGCGCCCGGCCTTCACCAAGGACGGCTCGGTCACGGCCGGAAATGCCTCGGGGTTGAATGATGGTGCGGCCGCGACGCTGCTGATGTCGGCGGATGAAGCCGAGCGCCGCGGGATCGAGCCCTTGGCGCGCATCGCCTCTTACGCCACCGCCGGGCTTGACCCGACGATCATGGGCGTGGGGCCGATCTATGCCAGCCGCAAGGCGCTGGAGAAAGCGGGCTGGACGGTCGATGACCTTGATCTGGTCGAGGCCAACGAAGCCTTCGCCGCGCAGGCTTGCGCCGTGAACAAGGACATGGGCTGGGATCCGGCCATCGTGAACGTCAATGGCGGCGCAATCGCCATCGGTCACCCGATCGGCGCATCGGGCGCGCGCGTTCTCAACACGCTTTTGTTCGAGATGCAGCGCCGTGGCGCCAAGCGCGGCCTTGCCACGCTGTGCATCGGCGGCGGCATGGGCGTGGCCATGTGCATCGAGCGCCCCTGAAATGGCGGATAGATTTGGGCGCCTTTGGGCGCCCTTTTCATATCCACATCGGTCAGATTGCCGCGCGTAATATTGTTGCGTAAAGATTGAGATAATCGTAACACCATTACCAAGATTGAGGCCAAACTGGAGGAGACCCATGGCAAGAGTAGCACTCGTCACCGGCGGCAGCCGCGGCATCGGCGAGGCCATTTCCAAGGCCCTGCAAGCCCAAGGATATGCGGTCGCCGCCACCTATGCCGGCAATGATGAAAAGGCCGCGGCCTTTACCCAAGCGACCGGTATCAAGACCTATAAATGGGATGTCGCCGATTACGACGCCTCCAAGGCGGGTATCGCGCAGGTCGAGGCCGATCTTGGCCCCATCGACACAGTCGTCGCCAATGCGGGCATCACCCGCGACGCGATGTTCCACCGCATGACCCCTGCGCAGTGGAAAGAGGTCATCGACACCAATCTGACCGGCGTGTTCAACACCGTTCATCCCGTCTGGTCGGGCATGCGCGATCGTAAATTCGGCCGCGTGATCGTGATCTCTTCGATCAACGGCCAGAAAGGTCAGGCAGGGCAAGTCAACTATGCCGCGACCAAGGCGGGCGATCTGGGCATCGTGAAATCGCTGGCGCAGGAAGGTGCGAAATTCGGCATCACCGCCAATGCGATCTGCCCGGGCTATATCGCCACCGAAATGGTCATGGCGATCGACGAGTCGGTGCGCGAGAAGATCATCGCGGGCATCCCTGCGGGCCGCTTGGGGGAACCCTCGGAAATCGCGCGCTGCGTGACCTTCCTTGCGGCTGAGGATGCGGGCTTTATCAATGGCGCGACGATCTCGGCCAATGGGGCGCAGTTCTTCGTCTGAACTTGGTCCGGTAGGCGACAATACGAAAGGCCGGGGCGCATGACCCCGGCCTTTTCATTGATTGCCATGCGCGTGGTTTAGGCGCGACGCGCGAACAGGCTCATGAGTTGGCTCCAGAAATACTGGGCGCATTCGGTACGCGCTGCCGCGATCTTCAAGCGCATCTCGTGTGTCAGTGCAAAGCTATCCATCCGTCTGATCCTCTCGGTGGGATGTGTTCTTCCCTTGCCCCCGAGATAGGTCAGACTTCATGACCTGAGTAGCCGCGAAAATGGCAAGGCCGCCCTTCGCCAAATGCAAGGCTGATGCAAAAGACCGCGTTTAGTTGGCCAGACGCGAAATCTCTTCCTTCAGGCGCAGCTTTTCCTTCTTCAACTCACGCACCTTCAGATCATCGATCCCCGGGCTGCGCTGTGCCTGCTCGACCTTTTCAGCGAGATTGGCGTGCTTTTTCTTGAGTTCCTGCAGATGAGAGCCAAGCGACATAGGCAATTTCTCCTCATTGATGACAGTCACATGACAAGTCCACCACGGAACCCGAGTCGTGTCACGCAAAACCGTGCGGAAAAATGCATTGCGCTTTATCAATCATCGCCCGGAAAGCGCAGCGCCGCCCCTTCGCGCAGCACGGCTTGGGCCTGTGCGGTGTAATCGGGCGCATCGGCGCCATGGGCGGCCCCTTCATGTATAAGAAATGGCGCAAGCAGGGTGAATGGCGTACGCGCCGCGCGGCGTGCGCGGATCACCACGCGGCTGGCCGCGCGCCCGGCACGCGGTTGCAAGGGCAAGACCGCGACCGCGCCAAAGCCCGTCGCAAGCGCGCCCAAACAATCGGGCAAACGCTCGGCCAGATGGATCAGCGTCAGCCAGCCACCTGGCTTGAGCCGCGCGCGCGCAACCCCGATCCAATCGGCCAGCGGTGTGACTTCGCGATTAGCGGCCTCGCGCCCGGCATCCTTGGCGCGCGATCCCGCGCCTGCACCGAAATAGGGCGGGTTGGCGATCACATGATCAAACTGCATCTGCCGTAAATCCGCGGGCAAATCGGCCAGATCGGCCTGCACGATGCGCAGATCGGCACCGGCCACAGCGGCATTTTCGCAGGCAAGTGTGGCATAATCCGCCTGACGCTCGACCCCCAAGACCTGCACCCCCGCCACACGCGCGGCCAGACAAAGCGCCGCCGCACCCACACCACAGCCAAGCTCAAGCACATGATCGCCAGACTTGGCCGGGCAGGCTGCGGCCAGAAAAACCGGATCGGTCGCCGCGCGATAGCCGTCGCGGGGCTGGCGCAAGACCACGCGCCCCCCCAAGAAGGCATCGCGCGTTGTCGCGTCCAGCATCATTCGCTCACCGGAAGGGCGTTGTCGCGCAGCACGATCCGCGCACGTTCCGCATCCACACGCCGCACCAGCATGCGCCGCGGCAAAATGCCGATAGACCCTTCGAGTACGCTCATATGGACGTCCAGCACGAAGACCTCTATATCCTCGCCGGACAAAAGCGCCGAGGCGAAGGCAATCTCGGTCGGGTCGGTGCTGCGCATGATTTCCAGCATTTCTCAGATGTAGGTAGAGCTGCGGCACTTGTCGAGACAGGGATAGGGGAAGGATCCGGCGCATGAGCCTCGATAATGCAGCCACAAAGCCGAATGAGCGCATGCAGGCGGCACTTGGCCCCGATCTGATCGCGGTCGATGCGTTGATCCGCGCGCGGATGGCCTCCAAACACGCGCCCCGCATCCCCGAGGTGACAGCCCATCTGGTCGAGGCGGGCGGCAAGCGCGTACGCCCCATGCTGACCTTGGCCGCAGCCAAGCTCTGCGGCTATGAGGGCGATGCGCATCACAAGCTGGCCGCAACGGTCGAATTCATCCACACCGCGACGCTTCTGCATGACGATGTCGTGGATGAAAGCCAAAAGCGGCGCGGGCGACCTACCGCCAATCTCCTTTGGGACAATAAATCATCGGTCTTGGTGGGCGATTACCTTTTTGCCCGCGCCTTTCAATTGATGGTGGAGCCCGGCAATCTGCGGGTTCTATCGATCTTGTCCAACGCCGCTGCCGTGATCGCCGAGGGTGAGGTGCTACAACTGAGCGCCGCAATGAATATCGCCACCTCTGAGGACACTTATCTTCAGGTCATCCGTGGCAAGACCGCCGCTTTGTTCGAGGCCGCCTGCGAGGTTGGCGGCGTCATCGCCGAGCGCCCCGAGGCCGAGGTACGCGCGCTGGCCGTCTATGGCGATGGGCTGGGTATCGCTTTTCAGATGGCTGACGACCTGCTCGATTGGGGCGGCAGCGACGGGGTGATCGGCAAGAATACCGGCGATGATTTCCGCGAGCGCAAGCTGACACTGCCGGTGATCCGTGCCATCGCGCGCGCCGATGAAACAGAGCGCGCCTTTTGGCAGCGCACCATCGAGAAAGGCGATCAGCAAGAGGGTGATCTGGACCACGCGCTGGCGCTGTTGCGCAGCCATGGCACGCTGGACGAAACCCGCTCCGAGGCTTTCGGCTGGTCGGCCCGCGCGCAAGAGGCACTCACGGTTTTGCCCGATCACCCGCTGCGCGACATGATGCATGATCTGGCCGATTACGTTGTGGCGCGCCTAGCCTAGAACGGCTGCGTCCTGCACCCACCATGCGGGGTCTTGCGCGCTCAGCGCTGCCGCCGCTGCGCGGGCCGATTGCGCCGTGGCGAAAAGGCCAAAACAGGTGCCGCCCGACCCGGACATGCGCGCCAAGAGACAGCCTTTTTGCGCGGCGATCGCCCCGATCACCTCCGCGATCTGTGGCACGAGCGTACAGGCCGGACCTTCAAGATCATTCCTGGTCTGCGCCAACCATTGGGCCAGCCCTGTGGCATTGGGCCAGCCCTGCGGCGGGATGATGGGCAAAGGCGGGTTATCGGCGCCTGCGAGGGCCTTGAAAACCGGCCCTGTCGGCACGGCGACGCCCGCATTGACCAAGACCAGCCAAAGCGGCGGCAAGGGTGGCAGGGGCGTGATGTCTTCGCCGATGCCCGCCATGCGCGCAGGCTGCCCGAACACGCACAAAGGCACATCCGCCCCCAAGGACAACACGGCCCCGGCATCGGGCAGGGCACAGCCCCAAAGTGCTGCCAAGCCACGCAAGGCCGCCGCCGCATCAGCCGAACCGCCACCGATCCCACCAGCGGCGGGTAAATGTTTTTCGAGCGTGACCGCCGCTCCCAACCCCGGCCCCAGCAATTCCGCCGCCTGCCAGATCAGGTTACGCCCATCATCTGGCACACCCGCGGCGCGCGGGCCACTGACGCGCAGCGATAGCCGCTCGGCGGGCGCAATCGTGAGCCAGTCACCCGCAGCCGCAAAAACGACAACGGAATCGAGCAGATGATAGCCATCCGCCCGCCGCCCCGTGACATGCAGCGCAAGATTGACCTTGGCGGGGGCGAATTGCTTCACTGCGTCTCGCCCACCCCGCCCTCTTCTTCCAGCACACGATACAGGCCGATCTCCAGCTTGCGCCGAATCCGGATTGCATCGGCCTCCTCTGGATCGAAGCTCAGCGCGCGCTGCCATTGGAACTGCGCTTCGCGCTTGCGGTCGACCATCCAGTAGACATCGCCCAGATGATCATTGATGATCGGGTCGGTCGGCAAAAGTGCCACGGCGCGTTCCATCGGCGCGACGGCCTCATCGAAACGGCCGAGCCGATAGAGAACCCAGCCAAGACTGTCGACGATATAGCCCGAATCCGGTCTTGCCACGACTGCGCGCTCGATCATGCCCAAAGCCTCATCGAGATTACGGCGCTGTTCGACCAACGAGTAGCCGAGATTATTCAACACCTGCGGCTGCTCGGGGTTCAGGACCAGCGCCTGGCGAAAATCAGCCTCAGAGCCCGTGAAATCGTCAAGTGTCTCGAAGCAGATCCCGCGCGTGTAATAGAGAAACCAATAACGCGATTGCGTGATATCCACGAGGTCGAGCGCAGCGGTATAAGCCGTAACCGCTTCGGCGCACCGATCCGTGCGGCGCAGCGCATCACCCAAGGCGGCTTGTACAGTTGCAAGGGCGGGATGCTGGGCGGCCAAATCGCGTAGCACGCCCACGGCGGCCTCTTCGCGGCCATCCTCGAAATAGGCATCGGCGCGGCCAAGCTGGGCATCGACGAATTGCGGGTCATCCGCGCCGACTTCGACATAGGTGTCGGCGGCAAGGCTGTATTGCCCTGCATCGCGCAGCAACTCTCCGGCCAAGATCAGCGCTTCTGAATGGGCAGGGTCGATCCCATGCGCGGCGCGGGCATAAAGCAACGGCAGCGTGCCTGAGCCACCTTCACCACCCAAGGCGCGCGCGATGCCGTAGAAAACCTCGGCCACGCCTTGTTGGGCGGTCGTGATAAAGCCGTAACCCGCAGGTGCCGCAGACGCCGCGATCCTTGCGCGCAAGGCCAACATGGCTGGGTCAGGCACCACATTGGTGTAGAAATCCAACAGCTCCAGCGCGTCATCCCGCCGGTCGAGTTGTACCAAAACCTCGGCGCGGGCGCGGATCGCGCGCGTGCTGGCCGCCAAGGGGCCAAAGGCCTCGCCCGACAAGATCGCATCGGCACCTTCGAAATCACCGACCGCCGCACGCGCATAGGCCAGATGGGTATAGGCGATATCGGCCACGCTTTCATCGGATGCGACCGCCATAAAGGCATCCGTCGCACGACGCATGTCGCCCTCACCCAAATAGATCCAACCCATCGCCAAATCGTCGATCAGTGGCCCAGCGCCTCGTCCCGCTTCGATCGCGGCGCGAACACCAACCAGATCGCCCGTGGCCATGCCACGCACCATTCTGACAAGATTGACCAATTCCTGCCCACCGTCATTTTCGAACGGCAACATTTCGGCGATGGTCTCGGCGCGCATCCATTGGCCCAATGCGGCATTGGCGAAGATCGCATTGCCGATCAGGACCGGATTTCCGGGATCGGCGGCAAGCGCGTTTTCAAAATAGACCGCCGCGACGCGGTGATTGCCCTCCAAAACGGCAGCCCGTGCTGCGAGGTAGGACCCGGCAAGGCCCGGCCCTTTTTCTTGTGCAAGGGCGGCTTGCCCGAACCCAAGACCGATGATGAGCGGCAAAGCGGCAAGCAAAGGGCGGCGCATGAAGAAAACTCCCCGTTAGGGGACAAAGACTAGGCCCGGCGCAGGCCAAGGGCAATGCGCCCAAGCCGCGCCGCGCATCTTTCTCACCCAGATCCGATCACATGTTCGGGTAATTGGGCCCGTCGCCACCTTGCGGCACCGTCCAATGGATGTTTTGCGACGGATCCTTGATGTCGCATGTCTTGCAATGGACGCAGTTCTGGAAATTGATCACGAAGCGCGCCTCGGGCCCGGTGCCCACCACCTCGTAGACCCCCGCCGGGCAATAGCGCTGCGCGGGCTCCGCATATTCGGGCAGGTTCACCTTGATCGGCACGCTGGCATCCTTGAGCGTCAGATGCGCGGGCTGGCTTTCCTCGTGATTGGTCATCGAGAAGCTGACATTGGTCAGCCGGTCAAAGCTCAGCACACCATCGGGCTTGGGATAGTCGATGGGCGTATGATCGGCCGCCTTGCCGGTGGCGGCGGCATCGGATTTGCCGTGGCGCAACGTGCCGAAGAAGGAAAAGCCCAACAGGCTGTTGGTCCACATGTCCAGACCGCCAAAGGCCAAGCCACCCATGAGCCCGTATTTCGACCAGAGCGGTTTGACGTTGCGCACGGGCTTGAGGTCTTTGGCGATCGGCCCCGATTTATGCAGGTAATCGTCGTAATCGCCCAGCTCATCGCCTGCACGACCCGCGGCGATGGCGCGGGCCGCAGCTTCGGCCACAGCCATGCCCGACAGCATCGCGTTATGGTTGCCCTTGATGCGCGGCACGTTCACCAGACCCACGCCGCAGCCCAAGATCGCCACGCCGGGTGCCACGGCCTTTGGCATCGACTGCCAGCCGCCCTCGGAAATCGCGCGCGCGCCGTAGGCGATGCGCTTTCCGCCTTTGAGCAGTTCAGCCACCATCGGGTGATGCTTGAAGCGCTGGAATTCCATGTAGGGGTAAAGATGCGGGTTCTCGTAGTTCAGGTGAACCACAAAGCCCACATAAACCTGATTATTATCAAGATGATAGATGAAAGATCCGCCGCCAGCATTGCTGCCCAAGGGCCAGCCCATCGTATGCACCACCTTACCTTCGCGGTGCTTCTCGGGGTCGATCTCCCAGATCTCTTTCATGCCAAGGCCGAATTTCTGCGGGCATTTCCCCTGTTGCAGATCGTATTTGGCCAGCACTTCCTTGGTCAGCGATCCGCGCACGCCCTCGCCCAGCATGACGTATTTGCCGCGTAGCTCCATCCCCGGCTCATAGGCATCGCCAGGTGTGCCGTCGGGGTTTTTGCCGAACTCGCCCGCGACGACACCGGCAACCTCGCCGTTTTCGCCGTAAACCAGCGCAGAACATGACATGCCGGGGAAAATCTCGACGCCCAGCGCCTCGGCCTGTTCGGCCATCCAGCGGCAGAGATTGGCCATCGAGACGATGTAATTGCCGTGGTTATTCATCAGCCCCGGCATGACCGCGTTGGGAATGCGGATGCCACCCCCCTCGCCCAGCATGTAGAAGCTGTCGCTCTTGACCGGCACTGTCACGGGCGCGCCGCGCTTTTTCCAATCGGGGATCAACTGGTTCAAACCGACCGGATCAAGCACAGCCCCCGACAAGATATGCGCGCCGACCTCCGAGCCCTTTTCCAGCACCACGACCGACAGATCGGGGTCGATCTGTTTCAGCCGGATCGCCGCCGACAGGCCCGCAGGCCCCGCACCCACGATCACCACATCATAATCCATGCTTTCGCGTATCGTCTCGGACATGTTCTTCCCTGGCTCCCGTCAGGACCGCTTGGGCCGCAGCTTGCGCAATATTGTTTCGTGAATGCGTATTGGAGCGCGCGCCCCGGGTCAATCAAGACGCCGCAGCACGGTGTCGCAGGGCAGGATTCGCCCAAGCGACGTGATGTGCTAGGTCTGCCCATAACCAAAGCCGGAGCTGCAACATGACCCCCCTACGCCTTGTCTATCTCGCCCTTGTCATCATCGGCACCATCCTACCGTGGAGCTATTTCTACGCGTGGTTTACCGAGCATGGCTGGGCGCTTGGGCCGATGATCGATGCATGGTGGGTCAATGACGCCACCAGCGCGCTGGTCTATGATCTGACCATCGCCGCCATCGCGCTGACGATCTGGGCCGTGGTCGAGGGGCTGCGCGGCGATCGCTGGTTTTTTCTGGTCATCCCCGTGACCTATGGCATCGGGGTGAGCGCTGGCCTTCCCTTGGCGCTGTTTTTGTTGGCGCGCCGCGCAAGCTGAGGGTGCGCCCAAAGGCGCACCCCTTGGCTGTCACGGCAAGATGATCGTCTGGCCCGTCGTGGCCCGCGCCTCGAGCGCGCGGTGCGCCTCGGCCACCTGATCGAGTGCAAAACGCTGGTCGATGCGGATTTTCACATCGCCCGAAAGCACCTTGGCGAACAGCTCCCGCGCCATCTGCTGGCAGGTGGCGTGATCGGCGATATGGGTGAACAGCGTCGGCCGCGTGATCTTGAGCGAGCCCTTCTTGCCCAAAAGGCCGATATCGAAGGGCGGCACCGGGCCCGAGGCATTGCCGAAGGAAATCATGAAGCCCAAGGGCCGCAGGCAATCAAGCGATCCCTCGAAGGTATCGCGACCCACCGCATCCATCACCACATCGACACCGCGCCCACCGGTCAATTCGCGCACCTTGGCCACCCAATCGCCATCGCGGTAATTGACGCACGCCTCCGCCCCGTGATCGCGCGCAAGCTGGCATTTCTCTTCCGTGCCTGCCGTGCCGATCAGGCGGATACCCTCGCTTTTCGCCCATTGGCAGGCAAAAAGCCCAACACCACCGGCAGCGGCGTGAAACAGCACCGTGTCGCCCTTGGCAATCGGCGTGGTGCGGCGGAACAGATATTGGGTCGTCAGACCCTTGAGCATCATCGCCGCCCCTTCCTCGAAGGAGATACCATCGGGCAGGGGGCAGACCTGATCGGCCTTGATCACGCGCGCCTCGCAATAGGCACCGGGCGGCATGGAGGCATAGGCAGCGCGATCACCAACCTTGAGATGGGTCACACCCGCGCCCACGGCCTCGATCACGCCTGCACCTTCCATGCCCATGGCATGGGGCATTTGCAGCGGATAAAGACCGCTGCGCTGATAAACGTCGATGAAGTTCAAGCCGCAGGCATGGTGACGGATGCGAATCTCGCCGGGGCCCGGTTCGCCCACGGGGCGGTCAACGATCTTGTAAGCCTCCGGCCCGCCGGGGGCCTCGATGATAACGGTCTTTGCCATGGGTGTTTCCCTCCCTTTTCGCCAGTGGCGGAGCCTAGCGGGGAATGCAGCGGCGTCCAGCCTCTTTGATGCGGGGCGCAGCCGTGCTACCTGCCCCCACGGCGATCTGTCAGGGCATATGCAATGGACCATTTTCTTTACCGCAACGGCATCCTCCACGCCGAGGATGTTCCGATCCCGCAGATCGCGGCGATGGTTGGCACGCCCTTTTATGTTTATTCCTGCGCCACGCTGACGCGCCACTATCGCCTGTTCGAAGAGGCGCTGGCAGGTCTCGATCACCTTGTGTGCTTTGCGATGAAGTCGAATTCCAACCAAGCGGTGATCGCGCATCTGGCGGGTCTGGGCGCGGGGATGGATGTGGTCTCGGGCGGCGAATATCTGCGCGCGCGCGCCGCTGGCGTGCCGGGTGAGCGGATCGTCTTTTCCGGGGTCGGCAAGACGCGCGAAGAAATGCATATGGCGCTGACGGGCGGCATTCGGCAATTCAACGTCGAAAGCGAACCCGAAATGATCGCGCTGTCCGAGGTGGCACATGGCCTTGGCCTGCGCGCGCCGATCACCGTGCGGGTCAATCCCGATGTCGATGCCAAGACGCATGAGAAAATCGCCACCGGCAAATCCGAGAACAAGTTCGGCATCCCGATCGCCAAGGCGCCCGCCGTCTATGCCTTGGCCGCGTCACTGCCGGGGATCGAGGTCATCGGCATCGATGTGCATATCGGCAGCCAGTTGACCGATCTTGAGCCGTTCCGCCTAGCCTATGAGAAAGTGCGCGATCTGACGCTTTTGTTGCGCGCGCAGGGGCATGATATCCGCCGCCTCGATCTGGGTGGCGGGCTGGGCATCCCCTATGAGCGTAACAATACCGCACCGCCGCTGCCTACCGAGTATGGCGCGCTTATCCGCGACGTCGTGGGCGATCTGGGTGTCGAGGTCGAGATCGAGCCGGGTCGCCTCATCTCGGGCAATGCCGGGTTGCTCGTCTCCTCGGTCGTCTATGTGAAAGAGGGCGAGGGGCGGGATTTCTTGATCCTTGACGCGGCGATGAACGATCTGGTGCGCCCCGCCATGTATGGCGCATGGCACGATATCGTGCCGGTCACAGAACCCGCACCGGGTCTGGAACAACGGCCCTTCGACGTTGTTGGCCCGGTCTGTGAAACCGGCGATACCTTTGCCAAACAGCGCCAGATGACCCCCGTCGCCGCGGGCGATTTGGTCGCCTTTCGCAGCGCGGGTGCCTATGGGGCGGTGATGGCCAGCGAATACAATACGCGGCCCTTGATCCCCGAAGTCATGGTCAAAGCCGATCAATTCGCCGTCATTCGGGCACGCCCGACATTTGACGAGATCATAAACCGAGATACAGTTCCCTCGTGGGTATAGGCCCACGGGGCAAATCGCCCCCGAAAGGGACCATGACCAAGACCAGCCCCAGCACGCCCGCGCTGACGCGCCTGATCTGGCCATTGCGCATGACGCGCGCGGCCATGATGGCAGAGGGTGTGACCCGTGCCTTTTGGCCGGTCTGGACCATCGCCATGCTGGCGCTCGCGCTGTTTGCCTTTGGCTTTGGCGCTGCTGCACCACCGCTTGCGGTGCTGATCACACTGGGCGTGATCGCCGTGGCGCTTGCCGTGGCCATGGTACGCGCTTTCAAGATCTTCCGCATGCCAAGCCGCGCCGAGGCTTTGGCCCGGCTGGACGCCACGCTGCCGGGGCGGCCGATCTCGGCGCTGTTGGATCAGCCGGCCATCGGTGCCGATGACCCCGGCGCACAGGGCGTTTGGGCCGCGCATCTGCGCCAAATGGCAGCGCGCACCCAAAATGCGCAAGCACCCGCCCCCGATCTGCGCCTGTCGCGCCAAGACCCATTTGCGCTGCGCTATATCGCGGCCACTGCCTTTGTCATGGCACTGGCCTTTGGCACGCTGGGTCGCGTCAGCGATATCGGCGAAACGGTGGGCATCGGCCCCGGCACGGCCGCCGCCTCTGGCCCATCATGGGAGGCATGGATCGAGCCGCCGCTTTATACCGGCCTGCCCTCGCTTTATCTCAACGAGATCTTGGCCGAGCGATTCGAGGTGCCGCAAGGCGCGCGCATGACCTTTCGCACCTATGGTGAACCAGGCAGCATCGGCATTGTGACCGATATCGGGGATCTCCCCGCAGATCCCGCCGATCCGGCCGTGCAGACAATCGTGATCGAACGGGCGGGCGATTTCACCGTCACAGGTCCGATGGGCCGAAGCTGGGCGATCTCGGTGCTGGCCGATCAGCCCCCCATGATCGCGCTTGAGGGGGAGTTGCTGGGCGAGCCGCCCGGGCAGATGCAACTGAGCTTTACCGCCCAAGATGACTACGGGGTGCAATCGGGCACCGCCCATATTCGGCTTGATGCCGCGCGCGCCACGCGCCGCTTCGGTCTGGCCATCGCGCCCGAACCGCGCGAGGCGCTTGTGCTTGACCTGCCCATGCCGTTTCGCGGCGAACGCACCGATTTCACCGAAGTCTTGGTCGAAGACCTGTCACAGCATCCCTTGGCCAATCTTCCCGTCTCGTTGGTGCTGACGGTCACCGATGCGGCGGGCCAGATCGGCACTGTCAGCTATGAAATTCCGCGCCTGCCGGGGCGGCGGTTTTTCGATCCCTTGGCCAATGCGCTGATCGAGATGCGCCGCGATATCTTGTGGTCGCGCGAAAACGCGACCCGCGCCGCGCAACTCCTGCGCGCAATGACATGGAACCCCGAGGCAGGCCTTGATGAGGGTGTCTATCTGCAGATCCGCAGCGCGATCCGGCGGCTGGAAAGCGCGGTCGACACGCTCTCGCCCGAAACCCGCGACCAAGTGGCCGAGATCTTGTGGAATGCCGCGATGGAGCTGGAGATCGGCGACCTCGACGACGCGCTCGACCGGCTGCGCCAAGCCCAAGAACGCCTGTCCGAGGCGATGCGCCAAGGGGCCAGCGACGAAGAGATCGCCCAACTCATGCAAGAGCTGCGCGAGGCGATGGATGACTACATGCAGCAACTCGCCGAGAATGCCGAACCGGGCGAAGATCGTCCCGAGCAGGATGGCGAGCGCATGGAAATGTCGATGGCCGACCTCGACGAGATGATGCGCCAGATCGAAGAGCTGATGCAGCAAGGTCGCATGGCCGAAGCGCAGGAAATGCTCGATGCGCTGCAACAGATGCTCGAGAGTATGCAGGTGACCCAAGGCGGCGAAGGCGGCGATGGCCCCCGCAGCCCCGGCCAGCAAGCGATGGAAGGGCTACAAGACACGCTGCGCGACCAGCAGGACTTGGCCGATGACGCCTTCCGCGAATTGCAGGACCGCCTAAACCCAGGCCGCCCGCAACAGGGTCAACAACAAGGCCAACAGCAAGGTCAGCAACCCGGCCAACAGCAAGGTCAACAAGACGGGCAAGGCCAAGGCGAAAACGGCCAACCCCAAGGCGAAGGTGAAGGCGGCGAAAATGGCGAAGGGATGAGCTTGGCCGAACGCCAAGAGGCACTGCGCCGCCTGCTCGAAGACCAGCAAGGCAGCCTGCCCGGTGCAGGTACCGATGCCGGTGATGAAGCGCTGCGCCAACTCGACCGCGCAGGCCGCGCCATGGAAGAGGCCGAGGGGCGGCTGGAAAACGACGATATCGCAGGCGCGCTCGACAGCCAATCCGAGGCGCTGGAGGCGCTGCGCGAAGGCATGACCGAACTGGGCCGCGCATTGGCCGAGGCGCAAGCAGGCGAAGATCCGGGACAAGGCCAAGCCGAGGGCAACATGGCCCCAAGCCGCCAACTGCAAGACCCGTTGGGCCGTCAAGCGGGCAATTCCGGCAGCTTCGGCAGCGACGAGGCGATGGCAGATCGCCAAGAGGCCTTCCGCCGCTCACGTGAATTGCTCGATGAATTGCGCCGCCGTTCGACCGAACAGGACCGACCCGAGGTCGAACGCGACTATCTGCGCCGCTTGCTGGACCAATTCTGATCCAGCCCGGCGCAGGGATCACCGCTATTGCGCGGTATTGCCCAAGCCTTGGGCCAAATCATCCAACCAAAAACGCAGGCCATTCACGGCGGCGACATATCCATCGGTCACGGCGGCCAACGCGGGCACTTGCGCTGCGACAACATCGGCATTGGCATAAAGCGCCACGGCACCCGCGCCCAAAGCCACGGCCAGAAAGAACCCAATCCGGACACCGCGGCGCTTGCGCGGGATCGTCTCCAGCGTGTCGATGTCACTTGCATCAGCATCGCCTGCTGACCGGTCGCCGCTATCGCGCAATGTCGAATTGATTTGATCGATATCGGGAAACAGATCACGCGCCGCAACGCCACGGCCAAGCGTCGCCTTGCCCACATCAAACGCATCGACCGCCGCGTCCAGATCGGGGCGCATGCGCGGGGTCGGCTGCGGTGACAGCTCAGGCGTCAACGGCATTTCGGCTTGGCTTTCCACAGGGTCGGCCTCGGCTTGGCGCAAACGTGCCTCGCGCGCGGCTTCTTCCCGCAAGATATCGCGGATTGCAGGGTCGATCTCGGGGCGCGTGGGCGCGCCTTCGGCCGGTGGTGTTGGGGGTGGGGGCGGCGGCGGTGCCTCGGCGGTACCCGTATCGGCATCCTGATCGGCGAATGCGTCCTCTTCGCGCGGCGCGGGCGGCGGTGTTTGCACAGGCGGCGGCGGCATATCCGCAGCAGATTGTTGCTCATCGCTGCGCCGACCGGGTTGGAACCATGTCGTCGCACAATTCGAACATTGCACATCGCGCCCCTCGGGGGGGATCATGCTATCGGCGACCTCATACCGGGCGCCACAATTCGGACAGGTCAGCCGCATTACCGTTTCCGCTTACCCTCATTTCGCGGCGCATAACGGAGCAAGGCGCCGCGCCGCCTGTCATTCCCATATCTTGTAGCAGCGCACCCCTTGTATTCCAAGGGTGCGGGTGCTGGGTTGATTGCAACCTGCGCGCATCCGTTGCATGACAGGCGCGGTAATGGTGCTGGTCCAAGGAGTGCGCTTTCGTGATCGACATGCAGGATGCCGCCTATGGCTACGGAGCCGAACCGATCCTGTCGGATATGACGCTACGCCTTGCTCCGGGTTCTTTCCATTTTCTGACCGGCCCTTCGGGATCGGGGAAAACGACTTTCCTCAAGCTGTGCTATGGCGAATTACTCGCCACACAAGGCAGCATCACAGTGTTCGGCCAAGATACGGCGACCCTCGATCGCGACGCCATCGCGCGCAGCCGGCAAAGGATCGGTGTGGTCCATCAAGATTGCGCATTCCTCGATCACCTGCCCATCGCCGAGAACATCGCCCTGCCATTGACCGTCTCGGGTCGGGACGGGGGCGCAAGCGATGCCAATATGCGCGAATTGATCGCCTGGGTCGGTCTGAGCGCACGCGCCGCCGCCCACCCGCCCGAGCTTTCCGGCGGCGAACGCCAACGCGCGGCACTGGCCCGCGCGATCATCATGGACCCCGACCTGATCCTCGCCGACGAACCAACCGGCAATGTCGATTGGGAAATGTCGCTGAGGCTTTTGCAATTGATTTGCGAGTTGAACCGCTTGGGCAAAACCATCGTGATCGCGACCCATGACCTGGCACTCATTCGCGCCGCCAAAGCACAGGTGCAGGCGCGCGTCTTGCGCATCGCAGGTGGCAAGCTCAGCGCTGCGGGGGCGAACCTATGAGCGTGGCGACCAACTTGATGGCCTTGCTGCGCGGCGAGGTGCAAGCCGACCGGATCGTCCCGCGCACAGGCCAGACCGCGCGCCTCACCCTCGCGGTGTCGGCCGCAATGGCCTTTCTGGCTGTCTTTGCCTTGGCCTTGTCGCTTGCCTCCGGGCGGCTGGCTGATCGCTGGTCGGCGGCCTTGGCCCAAAGCGCGACCATTCGCCTATCCGCCGCTGATGATCAGATCGAGATCCAGACCCGCGCCATTCTGACCGTATTGAGCCAGACCCCCGGCGTGACCGAGGCGCGCGCCATGTCGGATGACGAACAGCGCGCCTTGCTCGAACCATGGTTCGGCCCCGATCTTCCCGTTGGCGATTTGCCGGTGCCGCGCCTGATCGAGATCATCGAAGACGAAACGGGCTTCGACGCGGCCGGGTTGCGCCAGCGCCTTGCCGCCGAGGCACCCGGCGCGGTGCTGGATGATCACACAAGATGGCGCCGCCCCTTGGTTGCCGCAGCCGATCGTCTGCGGATGCTGGGCTGGTTATCGTTGAGCTTGATCCTTGGCGCGACCGCGGCGATGATCACCTTGGCAGCGCAAGCCGCGCTCGCCTCCAATGTGCAGGTTTTGCGCGTGATGCGCCTTGTTGGCGCCCAAGACAGCTATATCGCACGCGCCTTTGTGCGGCGCTTCACCCACCGCGCCTTGACCGGGGCGGCGATCGGTGCGGCGCTTGGCATGCTGGCCATCGCGCTCATGCCGCGCGCGGCACAAGAGGGGGCCTTTCTGACTGGCCTTGGATTTCAGGGATTGGACTGGCTCTGGCCACTCACCATCCCACCACTGGCCGCGGTCACGGCCTTTTGGGCGACACGCATCGCGGCATTCCGCACCCTGAAGGGATTGAGATGATTCAACTGCTGCGCTCCATGGCATTCATCGTTCAGATGTATGTCGCCATGCTGGTCATTTCGGTGCTCTATTTCCCTTGGGCTGTGATCTCGCCTGCGGGGGCGCATGCCGCCTGCCATGCCTATTGCCGCTGGGTGATCTGGACCCTTGGCTGGATGACCGGCCTGCGCTGCGAAGTGCGCGGCACACCACCCACCGGTGATGTGATGATCGCGGCCAAGCATCAAAGCTTTCTCGATATCTTGATGATCTACAACGCCGTGCCGCGCGGTAAATTCATCATGAAGCGCGAATTGCTCTTCGCGCCGCTCTTGGGCCAATACGGGCTGCGTATCGGATGCGTCCCGGTCAATCGCGGCAAGCGCGGCGCGGCGATTGCCAAGATGCTGGCGGATGTGAAAGCGGGCAAGCGTCAGGGCGGTCAATTGATCATCTACCCCCAAGGCACCCGCGTCGCCCCCGGCGTGCCACGCCCCTACAAGGTTGGCACCGGCGCATTGTATGAGCAATTGGGCCAGCCCTGCGTGCCGGTCGCGGCCAATGTCGGCGTCTTCTGGCCACGCCACAGCCTGTTGCGCAAACCGGGCTTGGCCGTGGTCGAGTTCCTGCCCCCCATCGCCGCCGGCCTGGCGCGCGACGCATTCATGCGCAAACTCGAAGATGATGTTGAAACCGCATCCAACCGCTTGATGGCCGAGGCGGGGTTTCATGCGGATCATTGACGATCTCGCCGCGCTCGCGGCGCTCTATGATGACCCCAGCCCCTTGTCGCTGACCAAGGTCGCAAAATCGCTGACGCCGCACTATCGCGATTGGATCGCGGCATCGCGGTTCTGCATCCTGTCCACCGTCGGCCCCGACGGTACGGATGCCAGCCCAAGGGGGGATGACGGCCCGGTCGTGCGGATCATCGATGATCAGACACTCTGGCTTCCCGATTGGCGCGGCAACAACCGCCTCGATTGCTGCCGCAATATCCTGGCCGATGGGCGGGTGTCGCTTTTGTTCATGGTCGCGGGCTCAAGCAATGTGGTGCGCATCAATGCGCGCGCCGTGCTCAGCGATGATCCCGCCCTGACCCAGACATTCACACAAGGCGGCCACCACCCCAAACTCGTCATCGTCATCACCTTGTCCGAGGTCTATTTCCAATGCGCCAAGGCGATCATGCGCGCCGGTCTTTGGTCGGATATGCCACCCCCAGCGGGCTTGCCGACAGCGGGCCAGTTTCTCGCGGAAATGGACCGTGATCTCGATGCGCAGACCTATGATCTGCGCTATCCGACCGATGCCGCACAGCGGATGTGGTAGGTCATGCTTTCTTATCAACACGCCTATCACGCGGGAAACCTCGCCGATGTACATAAGCATGCGCTTCTCTCCTCGGCGCTCGACTACCTCACGCGCAAGGACAAGGCGCTGAGCTATTTCGAAACCCATGCAGGGCGCGGCCTCTACCATCTCGATGGGATCGAAGCGCGCAAAACCGGGGAGGCCGCCCAAGGCATCGCCCGTGTCGCCGATTGGTTCGCCCCGGATCACCCCTATGCCCGCGCCCGCGCGGTGGTCGCCGCCGAACATGGGGCTGCCGCCTATCCCGGCTCACCGCTCATCGCGGCTGCACTTCTGCGCGGCTTCGACAATATGACGCTGGCCGAACTCCACCCCGCCGAAGTCGCGGCACTGAGCCAAGCCATGCCGCAACGCTATGTGCAAGTGCTGCAAGAGGACGGCCTCGCCATGGCGCTCTCGCGCACCCCGCCAGAGCCGCGGCGCGGCCTCATGCTGATTGATCCCAGCTACGAGGTCAAAACCGACTACGACCGTATCCCCGACCTGATCGCCAAACTGCATCGCAAATGGAATGTCGGTGTGATCATGCTGTGGTACCCGGTACTGACCAACCTTGCCCATTTGATGATGGCCCAAGCCCTGCGCATGCGCTTTCCCGACGCGCTTAGTCACGAAGTCCGCTTCCCCCCCGCGCGCCCGGGCCACGGCATGATCGGATCGGGCATCTTCGTGCTCAATCCGCCCTTCGGCCTGCAAGACGAGGCAACGCGCCTGACCGCACGCTACGCAGGGCTCTAGCTTCTTCGTTTTAGAAATATCCTCGGGGGAGCGCGAGGGGGCAGACAGCCCCCTCGCACCTTTCTTTCCGCGCCGCACGCACGCGCGGCAAACTCATCCCTCAGACAGCGCCCAGTGCCGCGACAGACACATCGGCCAGATGGTCGCGCCCATAGGCCACGATCCCGATCGAGCGGATATCCGAAGGCCTGATCTGCCCTGCCATCATCCGCCCCGAGGCCGAAAAGCCCGCCAAGGGCAGCGTAACCTCGGCCCAATCCGGCCCCGTCTCGAAACCCTGCTGGTAATATTGCCAAGGCAAAAGCGTGCGGGTGGTGCGCAGATGCACGAAATAGCGCTCGCCATTTCCCCGGACCCGCAAGCGCAACGCGGTGGCATCAGGGGACAGCCCCGCGGGCATCTCGGTCCGCGCTTGGATGAAGCCGCCCCGGTTCGCGGTCGACACTGTGCCGCTCAGGCGCAAGACGCCCGCCTCCATGCGCGCGCCGCCTTGGCTGACACCGCCCATGACCGTATCGGCCAAATAGCTCCATTCCAGATCGCTGGCCGGTGTCATGACGAAACCCTCCTGCTCTGCGCTGCTCTTGGTGGCGAGAAACACCGCCGCCGCAAGCACCGCGCGGCGGGTAATCACGCGGCCAGCCCCTTGGAACCCATGTCCAGATACTTCCGCCGCCGCCCGGCGATCAACGCCTTGCGGTCGATCATGCCCAGCTGATCCAGCATCTGCCCGATCGCACGGCCCACCTCGTCGATCGTGGCCGGCTTGTCGCGTTGCGCGCCGCCCAAGGGTTCCTTGATCACCTGATCGCACACGCCCAATTTCTGCAGATCCTGCGCGGTCAGGCGCAGCGCCTCGGCGGCCTCGCGCATTTTCTCGGCGTCTTTCCACAGGATGGAGGCACAGCCCTCGGGGCTGATCACCGAATAGATCGCATGTTCCAACATCGCCAGACGATCGGCGGTCGCAAAGGCCACGGCACCGCCTGATCCACCCTCACCGATGATGATGGAGATCAAGGGCACACCGATTTGCAGACATTTCTCGGTCGAACGCGCGATGGCCTCGGATTGGCCGCGCTCCTCCGCACCCTTGCCGGGATAGGCACCGGGTGTATCGACCAGCGTAATCACCGGCAGGTTGAAGCGGTCGGCCATATCCATCAGGCGCACCGCCTTGCGATACCCCTCGGGACGCGCCATGCCGAAATTACGTTCGATGCGCGTCTTGGTGTCATGGCCCTTTTCATGGCCGATCACCACGACAGGGCGATCTTGGAACCGCGCAAGCCCACCCATCACCGCGTGATCATCGGCAAAGTTCCGGTCACCGGCCAAGGGTGTGTATTCGGTAAACAGCGCGCTGATATAATCACGGCAATGCGGGCGGTCGGGGTGGCGGGCCACTTGGCATTTGCGCCATGGTGTCAATGATTTGTAAAGTTCGCGCAGCATCTCGGCCGCTTTGCGGTCAAGTGCGGCGGCCTCGGCCTCGACATCCATACCTTCGCTCTGGCGCGCCATCGCGCGTAATTCCTCGGCCTTGCCTTCGATTTCGGCAAGCGGTTTTTCGAAGTCGAGATAGGTCGTCATGCGCCTCACACCCCATCACAATGGCCTTGCTCGTATATGGCGGGCCAAGGCGTGAGATGCAACTATGGCTGCGCCAGATCACACCGTCGCGATCATCTCGGCCTGTTTCACGATTACCGCGGCCTGCTTGATCGACGCGATGTCGACCAGCCGACCCTTATAGACCGTGGCCCCCTGCCCAGATGCCTTGGCAGCTTCCATCGCGGCGAGGATCTCGCGCGCCTCCGTCACGGCGGCCTCGGACGGGGTGAAGACCTCGTTGGCCAGCGCCACCTGCTTGGGGTGGATCGCCCATTTGCCCACCATGCCCAGGGTGGCCGACCGGCGCGCTTGGGCGCGGTAGCCCTCATCATCCGAAAAATCGCCAAAGGGTCCATCGACAGGCAGCACACCATGGGTGCGGCAGGCCGCGACGATGGCGGTTTGCGCCCAGTGCCACGGGTCGGAATAATGCCGCGCGCCGTCGTGGAGCATGTAATAATTCTCCTGCGTGCCGCCGATGCCGGTGGTTTGCATCCCCATCGAGGCCGCGAAATCGGCAGCGCCCAGGCTCATCGCCTGCAGGCGCGGCGAGGCGGCGGCAATCTCGTGCACATGAGCAATGCCTGCAGCGCTTTCGATGATCACTTCGAAGGCGATCTTCTTGCTCCGCCCCTTTGCCGCTTCGACCGCCGTGACCAGCGCATCGACAGCATAGAGATCGGCCGCACATCCCACTTTCGGGATCATGATCTGATCCAACCGCTCAGGTGCTTGTTCCAGCAGGTCCACGACATCGCGATACCACCAAGGCGTATCAAGCCCGTTGATCCGCACGCTCAGCGTCTTGGCACCCCAATCCACATCGCTGATCGCCTGAATGATGTTGGCGCGCGCCGTCGCCTTGTCATCAGGCGCGACCGAATCCTCAAGGTCGAGGTTGATCACATCCGCCGCACTCGCCGCCATCTTCTCGAACAGCGCCGTGCGCGAGCCGGGGCCGAAGAGTTGGCAACGATTCGGGCGGGCGACGGGCTGTGGCTGAAGGCGGAAGCTCATGACAATGGTCCTTGCGCAAGGATGTTTCGTTTATCTCGCCTCGTTCGATAGGATATTGCGCTGCGGCATGCAAGTGCTGCAGTGCGGCGCGACGATCACTCAGCCGGCGGATGGTGCGCCTGAAGGCGCACCCTACGAGGCGGGCGTTATTGCAAATCGGCAAACGCCGCCTGCATCCGCGCGACTGCATCGAGGATCACATTGCGCGGCGCGGCGATGTTGAAGCGCAGGCAGCTGTCGCCGCCCAACCGAAAGCTCGGTCCGTGATTGACCGCGATCTTGGCACCTTTCTCCACCCGCGCGGTAAATTCCTCGCGGCTCATGCCAGTACCGGCGAAATCGACCCAAGCCAGGTAGGTTGATTGTAGCGCCATCGACCGCACACCCGGGATCGTGTTGATCCCCTCATCGAAAATGCGCGCGTTCTCGGCCAGATATGCGCAGACATTGTCGACCCATGCCGCGCCTTGGGGCGAATAGGCCGCTGTCACCATGAACAAGCCGAAGGAATTGGGCGACAGCCCCAAGGCCGCCATCCGCGTCGCGAATTTCGCCCGCAGCGCAGGATCATGGATGATCACATTGCCCACATGCGCGCCTGCGATATTAAAGGTCTTGGTGGCCGCCGTCATCATCACCAAGCGGTCCGCGATGCCGTCGATCAGCGCCATCGGCGTATGCGCCTGCCCCGCCATGACAAGATCATGGTGAATCTCGTCCGAGACGAGAATCAGGTCGTGGCGCTTGGCAAAGGCTGCCACGGCTTCCAACTCTGCCCGGGTCCAGACGCGCCCGCCGGGGTTGTGGGGCGAGCAAAGCACGAGCATTGTCTCATGCCCCTTCATCTGCGCATCCCATGCATCGAAATCGAGGGTGTATTGCCCGTCCACCACGGGCATTTCACATTCCACCACCTCGCGCCCTGCCGCGCGGATCACGCGGGCAAAGGCGTGATAGACCGGCGTGAAAAGCACCACCCCATCGCCCGGCGCGGTAAAGGCATCGACGCACATCGCCGTGCCGTTGACCAAGCCATGCGTGGTGAAGATCGCCGCCGGATCGACGCGCCAGCCGTGGCGGTTTTCCATCCACCAGCAGATCGCACCCAGATAGGCACTCTCATCGCCGAAATATCCATAAACGCCGTGATCGAGCATCGACTGCAGCGCGTCTTGCACGCAAGCCGGGGGGCGAAACTCCATATCCGCCACCCACATGGCGATCCCTTCATCGGGGCTGACGCCGTAGAGCGCCTCCATCTTGTCCCATTTCACGCAATGCGTGCCGCGGCGGTCGATGATCTCGTCAAAGGACATGTGGTGGCTCCGTCAGATTTGCACCAAACCACGCTACCCCAGCAGGCAGCAGGCGCAAGCCCATGCTTATTGCGGCGCGCGCCCGCTTGACCTAAATGAACGCCCATGAAACGCCCAATCCTGATCCATCCCGACCCGCGGCTGAAAAAGCTGGCCTCGCCGATCACCGATCTGTCGGATGATCTGCGCGCGCTTGCCGATGATATGTTGGAAACCATGTATGCCGCGCCGGGTATCGGGCTCGCTGCCCCACAAATCGGCGTCGATACAAGGCTGATCGTGATGGATTGCGTCAAAGGCGAGGGCGAGACGCCGCGCCCCTTGGCCATGTTCAACCCCGAGATCCTCGCCGAAAGCGACGAACGCAGTGTCTACGAGGAAGGCTGTCTGTCGATCCCCGATATCTACGCCGATGTTGAACGCCCCGCCGAGGTGACGGTTCGCTGGATCGATCCAAATGGCGCCGAGAAGCAAGAGACCTTTGACGGGCTTTGGGCGACCTGCCTGCAGCATGAAATCGACCATCTGGATGGCGTTTTGTTCATCGATTACCTCACCCCCCTTCGCCGCCAGCTGATCACCCGCAAGATGGTCAAGCTCAAGAAGGACCGCGCGCGGGAAAAGGCGTGAGCGGTACAAAACGCCCCTTCGTGATGTGGCCCGACAAGCGGTTGGCGACCCAAGCCGCGGATGTGGGCGAAATCACCGAAGACATCCGCGCGATCTGGAACGACATGATCGAAACGATGGAGGCGATGCCCGGCGTCGGCCTTGCCGCGCCGCAGATCGGCGTGATGCTGCGTCTGGCCGTGGTCGATGCGAGCGACAGGCGCGGCCAAGCCATCCGCATGGCCAACCCCGAGATCATCACCGCCTCCGAGGCGATGAATGACCACGAAGAAGCCAGCCCCAACCTGCCCGGTGTCTGGGCCAAGGTAACGCGGCCCGCGACAGTGACCGTCGCCTTCACCGACCACCACGGGCTTCGCGTGCGCCAAGATTTCACCGGGCTTTGGGCCACCTCGGTGCAGCATCAGATCGACCATCTTGCAGGCCGCATGTATTTCGACCGCCTGTCACGCACCAAGCGCGAGATGCTGCTCAAGCGGGCAAAGAAAGGGGCGCGGTGATGCGGATCGTTTTCATGGGCACGCCGGAGTTCTCGGTCACCGTGCTTGATGCCCTTGTTCAGGCGGGCCACGACATTGCCTGTGTCTATTGCCAGCCACCCCGCCCCGCCGGGCGCGGACAAGTCGAGCGCCCCACACCGGTGCATCAGCGCGCCACGGCGTTGGGCCTTCCGGTGCGCCACCCAAAGACGCTGCGCGATACGCAAGAACAGGCCGCTTTCGCAGCACTTGAGGCCGATGTCGCGGTGGTCGTGGCCTATGGGCTGATCTTGCCGCAAGCGGTGTTGGATGCGCCGCGGCATGGCTGCCTCAATATCCACGCAAGCCTTTTGCCACGCTGGCGGGGGGCCGCGCCGATCCAGCGCGCGATCATGGCGGGCGACGCGGAAACCGGCGTGTGCATCATGCAGATGGAGGCGGGGCTTGATACTGGCCCCGTGCTGCTGCGCCGCGCCATTGCCATTGGTACCATGCAAACCGCAAGCGACTTGCACGATCAGCTGGCGCGCTTGGGGGCCGAAGCGATTGTCACCGCACTGGCCAATCTCGACACTCTCACCCCTGAACCCCAGCCCGATGAGGGCGTCACCTATGCCGCCAAGATCGACAAAGCAGAGGCACGGGTCGATTGGACACGCCCCGCGATCGAAATTGACCGCCAGATCCGTGGCCTCTCGCCCTTTCCCGGCGCTTGGACCATGATCGCGGGCAAGCGGGTCAAGCTTTTGGCCTGTCAGCTGGCCGCGGGCGCAGGCCCGCCGGGCAGTATGCTATCGGATCTGACCATCGCCTGTGGTCAGGGGGCGATCACGATCACCGCGTTGCAGCCCGAGGGCAAACCGCGGATGGAGGCGGAGGCCTATCTGAGGGGCGCGCGCATCGCGCCCGGTGTTGTTTTAGGGGAATGAGCCATGGTTTTGTTTTCGTTTTTCGGCTCGCTCATGATCGCGGGTATCGTCGCGGTCCTGTTCGAAAAATGGGGTTGGACGCATAACGGCATCGTGCCGTCGGTGCTGATCGCCTTTGGGGCGGTGCTTGCGCTGTTTTTCATCCGGGCTTTGTTCGGGCTGAGCCTTGGCTCACCGGGGATCGATGCGATCATCGGCTCGGCTGCGGCCTTGATCTTGATCCCGACCGAATACGCCAACCGGCGGCGGCAAAAGAACCGCCGGCGCTAGCGTTCAGCTGATTTTTCGGCGCGAGACCGGGCCGACATTGGGCCGTTGCGTCGCCTCGGTATCGGGCATGGCCTCGATCACCACATAGGCCTGCGCCCAAGGGTGATCGTCTGTCAGGCTGACATGGATGATGGCAGTATAGCCATCGGGCGTCATCTGATCGAGCCGCTCCTTGGCCCAGCCCGTGACCTTCATGATCGGTTGGCCCGATGGCAGGTTCGAGACCGCCATATCTTTCCACGCGATCCCCATCCGCAGCCCAGTGCCGAGCGCCTTGGAGCACGCCTCCTTGGCCGCCCAGCGCTTGGCATAGACCGCGGCGGGTTCTTTCATCCGCTCGGCGCGGTTTTGCTCGGTCACGGTAAAGACACGCTCGCGGAAGCGATCGCCAAAACGGTCAAGCGCGCGCTGGATACGCTCGATATTCGCCAGATCGGTGCCGATACCGAGGATCATTGCATCCCCTCCGGACCGGACCGACAAGGCACGACAACGACCCGCCCGTCCATGGCGCAAACCAAAGAGGCGGCCGCCCGCGACAGGACAGCGAAAATATGATGCACGAAACCCTCCGGGTCTGACGGCGGTTTGAACAGAAATACTCTTCGCTTATTCGCAGTGATTGCGCAATGGCCGCGCGCTCAACGCCGCGCGGCATCCATATGGCTGCGCATCTGGGCGATCGCGGCGGAAAGGCCGACAAACACAGCCTCACCGATCAGGAAATGGCCGATGTTCAACTCGACCACCTCGGGGATAGCGGCGATGGGGGCGACATTATCATAGCTCAACCCATGGCCCATATGCACCTCAAGGCCCAGATCAGCGGCCTGTTTGGCACCTGCGACCAGACGGGCAAGCTCGGCGTCACTGGCCGCGAAATCGCCCTCGGCATGGAAATCGCAATATGCGCCCGTGTGCAGTTCGATCACCGGCGCGCCAATGCGCGCGGCGGCGGCGATCTGTGCAGGATCGGCTGCGATGAACAGCGATACACGGCACCCCGCATCGCGCAGCGGCGCGATATAGTCGCCCATCCAATTGGCATTTCCCGCAACCTCGAGCCCGCCCTCGGTCGTGCGCTCTTCGCGCCGCTCAGGCACGATACAGGCCGCATGCGGGCGGTGCGTCAGCGCGATTGCCTGCATCTCGGCTGTCGCTGCCATCTCGAAATTCAGCGGGATGGTGATCGCATCCATGATCGCGCCGATATCGGCATCGCGGATATGGCGGCGATCCTCACGCAGATGCGCGGTGATACCATCGGCACCGGCGGCCTGCGCCATGATGGCCGCGCGCACCGGATCGGGCATGGCGCCCCCGCGCGCATTGCGCAATGTCGCGACGTGATCGATATTCACACCGAGCCTGAGGCGCTGTGCCATTCGCGTGTTCTCCTTGCTACCCGTGGGGCAACCTAGCGTTTCACGACCGCAGCGCCAGCTTGATCGCGGAGCTTTTGCATCTTCTTGCGCAGCCGGGCCAGCCGCCGCTTTTGATAGGCTCGGATCACCGGCACGCTGAGGTAGTAGCAGATCACACCGCAAACCAATCCGGGAATGATCGCGCCCACCATCCACGGGAAAAACACATCGTCATAGAACCGATGAAGCTCGCTCCAATGGGCGCGCTCATCGGTAAAGATCGCCTTGAAATTATGCCATAAGTCACCGGCAGCGGCAGCGAATTTGGAAAAGATGGAATCATCCACCTCGCTGCGAATATCAGTGCCAAGCATCCAGTGGCCCATTTGCAGCGAAATGATCGCGATCGGCACATAGGTCAGCGGGTTGCCGATGAACGTCGCCAGCAAAGCGGCAAGGATCGACCCCTGCATCATGCGCGCCAGCGCGGCGGCGACAAAGAAATGCAGGCCGAAAAACGGGGTGAACACTGTAAAGGCACCGGCAAAAACGCCGCGCGCGATTTGCTCTGGCGTGCCGGGCAGGCGATGCATGCGGTGGCGCACATACTGAAAGCCGCGCATCCAGCCGCCACGCGGCCAGAACGCTTCACCTACGATCCGCAGGATCGATCTTGGATCGCGGCGCTTGAATACCACGACGAACCTGCCCTTCCGTTACAGTCCACCTCGCACCAATGGTGCAAATGCGAACCCGTCTTCTTGTGGCCGATCAGGGGCGCCGGTCGAGGTTCCGGGACCGCTGAAGGCTGGCCACATCGCTATCCAGTTCAACTGCCATCATCACAGCATGCAGATGTTCCGCATTGCGCACATCCACATCGATCAAGAGGCGGAAATAATCCAGTTTTCGATCGATGAAGTTCAAATCCGAGATATTGGCGTTCTGCTCACCAATCAATGTGCAGATACGCCCCAGCACCCCTTTTTGGTTCGAAATCGTGACATCGATCGTCACGTTGTGAATTGGGGCGTGACGCCCTTCTGTCCAGTGCAGATCGATCCAACGCTCGGGGCTGTCGTCGAATGCGGCCAGCGCAGGGCAGTCGATGGCGTGCACGATGGGGCCACGGCCCAAATAGGTGATCCCCACGATCCGTTCGCCCGGCACGGGCTGGCAGCATTGCGCGCGGCGCGTTTCGGCCCCGGCAGGAAGGCCGATGACCGCGCGACGAACCTCGACATCGCTGGTTTCGGTCTGTCCGGCCAATTCGGGATAGATGCGCGCCACGACCGAACGCGCCGAAAGCTCGGCCGAGCCTATCCGCGCCAGCATTTCTGGCCCGTTCTTGATGCCGATAGCGCGCGCCGCCGTATCAAGCGCCTTGTCGGTTGCCTTTTTCCCCACCTGCTCAAAGGCCACACGCGCCAATTCACGCCCCAGCTTGATGAAGCGCTCGCGGTCTTCTTCGCGCAGCATCCGGCGGATCGCGGCCTTGGCGCGGCCGGTGACGACGATGTCGATCCAGCTTGCCTGCGGGGTCTGGCCTTCGGCTGTGATGATCTCGATCGACTGGCCGTTCTTGAGCCGTGTCCACAAGGGCACGCGCAAGCCATCGACCTTGGCCCCGACGCAGGAATGGCCGATGCGGGTGTGGATCGTATAGGCGAAATCGATAGGCGTGGCCCCTTTGGGCAGCTGCACCACATCGCCCTTGGGTGTGAAGCAAAAGACCTGATCGGAATACATCTCAAGCTTCACATGCTCGAGAAACTCATCGCTATCCTCGGCCGCCTCGAAGCGTTCTGTCAGACCCTCAAGCCATTTGGCCGGATCGACGGCAAACGGGTTCTCCGAGCGCACACCATCGCGATAGGACCAATGCGCCGCCACGCCCGACTCGGCCACATCATGCATCTGGCGCGTGCGGATCTGCACCTCGACCCGCTTGCCATCGCGCCCGGACACGGTGGTATGGATCGAGCGATAGCCGTTGGATTTGGGCTGGCTGATGTAATCCTTGAACCGCCCCGGCACGGCGCGCCAACGCTGATGGATCGCGCCCAAGACACGGTAGCAATCATCCTCGGTCGCGGTCAGCACGCGAAAGCCGTAGATGTCCGACAGGCGCGAAAAGGCCAGATCCTTTTCCTGCATCTTGCGCCAGATCGAAAAGGGCTTTTTGGCGCGGCCGAAAACATCGGCCTTCACGCCGTGGCGCTCCAGCACGGCCTCGATATCGTCGGTGATGCGCGGGATCGCGTCGCCGGTTTCCTTTTGCAGTGTCAGGAAGCGCCGCATGATCGAATTGCGCGCCTCGCTGTTGAGAACCCGAAACGACAGATCCTCAAGCTCTTCGCGCATCCATTGCATACCCATGCGACCGGCAAGCGGCGCAAAGATATCCATGGTTTCATGCGCTTTCTTGGCCTGCTTTTCGGGCAACATATGCCGGATCGTGCGCATATTATGCAGCCGATCAGCAAGCTTGACCAAAATCACCCGCAGATCTTTGGACATCGCCATCAACAGCTTGCGGAAATTCTCGGCCTGTTTCGCCTCGCGGCTGGACAGCTCCAGATTGGTCAGCTTGGTGACCCCATCCACCAATTCGGCCACATCGGCGCCGAACAGCTTGGCGATCTCGGTATAGGTGCCCTTGGTGTCTTCGATCGTGTCATGCAAAAGCGCCGTGGCGATCGTGGCATCATCAAGCCGCTGTTCGGTCAAGATGGCCGCAACCGCGACGGGATGGGTAAAGTATGGCTCACCCGAATGGCGCGTCTGGCCTTCGTGCATGCGCTGCGCATAGGCATAGGCGCCCCGCAGGAGCGCCTCATTCGTCTTGGGATTGTAATTTCGAACCAGTGCGATCAGGTCGTCGGCGTCTAGCATGCCCTATCCAACCTGTCCGCACATGGCCCTTAGCGCTGGCCTTGTGCTTCCATGAGCGCGCGCAGCATCTGCTCTTCGCTCATATCGTCATGTGCCGGGCGGTCCGAGTCGACACCCTGCAACAGCGCCATGGCGTCATCTTCGGGCTCATCAACCTCGATCTGGGTCTGCAGGCTTTCGATCAAACGCTCACGCAGATCATCCGCACCCTGTGTCTCGTCGGCGATTTCGCGCAACGCCACGACGGGGTTCTTGTCATTGTCGCGATCGACTGTCAGCATGGAACCAGCGGTGATCTCGCGCGCACGGTGGGCTGCAAGCATGACAAGCTCGAAACGGTTCGGAACCTTATCGACGCAATCTTCAACGGTGACGCGGGCCATAAGCGAGGCTCCTCCAGATTCTGCACAAGGGCATCAGAAAAGCACGATCTAAGCCCGAGCGGCGCAAATGACAAGCCCGAACCGCGCAGCCGGGCATGCACAAAGCGCGCTCAGCCTTGCGTGTCCAGCGCGATCACACTGGCACGCTCCGCGGCAGGGCGTGCGGCCAGCATCTGCACCACACTCAACCCTGTCAGCGGATGGCACCAATCGGGCGCCACATCAGCCAAAGGCACAAGAACAAAACTGCGCTCGGCCATGCGCGGATGCGGCAAGATCAGTTGATCAGGCGTTTGAACAGCAGCGTGATTGATCGGCATCTCGACCCAGTTTTGCTGGGTCTGGGCATCGGGATGCACCTGCGTGCCTAGCGCGATCAGATCGATATCCATGATCCGCGCCTCCCATCGTGTGCGACGCATGCGGCCCAGCGCGGCCTCGATCTCATGGAGTAGCGCCAACAGATCAACGGCGCTGCCATGCCAATCAAAGGCCGCAGCGGCATTCACGAAGTCCGGCCCCGCCCCGGCAGGAAAGGCCGGCGTTGCGTATAATCGGCTCATCACAAGCGGCTGATCCAGACGCGCGGACAGCATGTCGGCACCACGGCGCAAGATCTCTTGCGGAAGCTGGCCAGAATGCGCAAGATTCCCCCCGAAAGCCAACAATGCCCGCGATGCGGTGCGATTTTCAGCGGATCCGTCCAAAAGCCGATTACTCCTCTTGCTGCATCACGGGGTTTCGCGCGCTTTCTGCGCAAACGGACCCAAAAACCGATTTTTCAACACTGCATTCACTAGGGAAATTTGACCATGTTCTACCGCGACGAGCGTCTTGCATTATTCATCGATGGTGCCAACCTCTATGCTGCCGCCAAGGCGCTCGGCTTCGATATGGATTACAAGCGCCTGCGCAGCGAGTTCATGCAACGCGGCAAGCTTTTGCGCGCCTTCTACTACACGGCCTTGTTGGAAAACGATGATTTCTCGCCGATCCGCCCGCTTGTCGATTGGCTGAACTACAATGGTTTCACCATCGTGACGAAACCCGCCAAGGAATTCACCGACAGCCAAGGCCGGCGCAAGATCAAGGGCAATATGGATATCGAATTGGCCGTCGACGCGATGGAGACCGCTGAGCATGTCGATCATATCGTGTTGTTCTCGGGCGATGGTGATTTCCGTTCCTTGGTCGAAGCATTGCAACGCAAAGGGTGCCGCGTCTCCGTCGTCTCGACGATTCGTTCACAACCACCGATGATCTCGGACGAACTGCGCCGTCAGGCCGACAATTTCATCGAGTTGGACGAGCTACGCGACGTGATCGGCCGACCGCCGCGCGAACCGCGCGATGACCGCAATCGCACGGGCGATGACAGCGAGGTTTGATTAACCCGCGCGACGCAGAACCGAAATCTGAAAGGCCTGTGTTTTTGCGCCCGGTGTACGATGATCATGCATCTGCGAGGCGACAAGGGCAAAGGCCCCCGGCGCGCATTCTTCGAACGTGGCCGCAAGTGTCGCTGGATCATAGCGCTGAACAGGTAGGCCGGAACAACGCTTTGGCCCATCAAGGGCAAAGCTCATGATGACCGCGTGGCCACCGGGGCGCAAAGCGGCCGCCATCACCGCGACATAAGCCGCGCGTTGGTCGGGATCGGTCAAAAAGTGAAAAGCCGCGCGATCATGCCAGAGCGCATAGCGCCCCGGATCAGCGCGCCAGCGCGTCACATCGGCCACGATCCAATCAACCATCTGCGCTTTGTCACCGAGCCGCGCACGGCTGACATCCAATCCCGCTTGCGACAGGTCCAGACAATGCAGATGCCGATAACCCCGTGCGATCAGTAGATCGACCAAGCGCGACGCACCCGCGCCGATATCGATCACATGCGCGTCTGTCTGGGCATATGCGGCAATCAAATCCGCCGATATTTCCGGCAGGGCCTCGAACCAGGTCAGCTCGGTCTCGGGGCGGTTGCCATAGACCTGATCCCAATGCGCCTTGGCGGTCATCTCCATCGCTCACTCGATCGCAGCGCGGGCGTTGATGTCATTATGAATGGCGATCACCTCGGCAGGCCAGGTTGATTTGATGAAGCTCAGCACCGCGATGATCTCTGCCTCGGTCAAGATATCAGCAAAGCCCATCATGTCGCTTTCATAGCCCCGCCCGACGATCGCCGCGGTGCCGCGGGTGACGATATCGATCAACAGCGCGTCGGGATGGTGCCATGTATGCCCGCTTGCGTCATGGGGCGGTGCGGGAAGACGGCCGTTCTGCAACCGGATTTGCCAATCCTGCTGCCCCTCCAGCGCGGCACCATGGCATGCGGCACAGTCATCGGCATAAATCGCGGCCCCGGCTGTGACCGCGTCGCGATCTTGCCAAAGCAGGATTTGCCCGGTCGGCACCGCCGCGCGCGCCATCGGCAGCAGCATGATCGCCGCACCAAGCAGCCCGATGACACCGCAAACCCCCGTCACCATTCCCAGCACGCGCATTGCAAACCTCCCATCTTATTCGAGCCGAAGGATATTGCCGCCTTCCCCCTGCGGGAAGGCAAGCCCAAAGGCTGGACGCAAGCACAGGAAACACTTACCTCTGGTTGCAATATGACCCAAGCCCAAGCCGCCCGAGGCCAAATATGACCAAGCCGCCACTCACCATCCATCTTGCCGCCCCGCGCGGCTTTTGTGCAGGCGTCGACCGCGCAATCAAGATCGTCGAGATGGCGCTCGAGAAATGGGGCGCGCCGGTCTTTGTCCGCCACGAGATCGTCCATAACAAATATGTCGTCGACGATCTGCGCGCCAAAGGTGCCGTCTTTGTCGAAGAGCTGGAAGACTGCCCGCTTGACCGCCCGGTGATCTTTTCGGCCCATGGCGTGCCGAAATCCGTGCCTGCGGCAGCGCAAGCGCGCCAGATGCTTTTCGTCGATGCCACCTGTCCCTTGGTCAGCAAAGTCCATATCGAGGCCGCCCGCCACCACGAGAACGGGCTGCAAATGATCATGATCGGCCATGAGGGGCATCCCGAAACCATCGGCACGATGGGCCAGTTGCCCGAAGGCGAGGTGTTGCTGGTCGAAACAGTCGAGGATGTGGCGCTTGTCGATGTGCGCGATCCCGCTCGGCTGGCTTTCGTGACGCAAACCACGCTCTCGGTCGATGACACAGCCGATATCGTTGCGGCGTTGAAGGCGCGTTTTCCCGCCATCGTCGGCCCGCATAAGGAAGATATCTGCTACGCGACCACCAACCGCCAAGAGGCGGTCAAAGCGATGGCGCCGCTCTGCGATGCGATGCTTGTGGTGGGCGCGCCCAATTCCTCGAACTCCAAGCGACTGGTCGAGGTGGGCGCACGCGCAGGCTGCGGTTACGCCCAGCTTGTGCAGCGCGCCACGGATATCGACTGGCGCGCGCTGGAGGGTATCGCAAGCTTGGGCATCACGGCGGGGGCCAGCGCACCGGAGGTTTTGGTCAACGAAGTCATCGACGCCTTCCGCGACCGATTTGATGTCACGATCAAACCCGTCATCACCGCCGAAGAAAACGTAGAATTCAAAGTCCCGCGCGTCTTGCGCGAAACGGTGTAGGTGCCGACAGGATTTTTCGGTCGAAAATCCGGCACATCCCTTGCCCAGCGATCCATGGCCATGCACAACCCGATCATGAACCGCATCCCCACCCCTGCGCTGATCCTTGGCCTCGCCGGCCTTTTGCCATTCGCCTACGGGGCGTTGTCGGTGCTGTGGCCCGCGCTTGGCGGATTGGGCCAGATGTGGAGCATCAACCATTCCGGCCGCGCCTTGTTGCAGATCTATGGCATCGTCATTTTATGCTTCATGGCAGGCGTGATCTGGGGCTTTGCCGCCAAGGCCGAGGGACAGCAGGCAACGCTTTTCTATGCGCTCTCCGTGATCCCCGCGATTTTCGTGTTCCTCACCGCCTTTGCCGAACCACGCGCAAGCTTGGTCATGCTGATCGCGGGCTTCGTTGCGCTTTTGGCCATCGATCGCAGCGCGGCGCGCATTGGGCTTGCGCCGGGCTGGTGGATGCGGCTGCGGCTCATGCTGACCACGGTCGTGGTGATCTGCCTTGGCATCGGCGTGCTGGTATGAGGTCCGCTGATGCCTGAGCTTTTCGCCTATACCGATGGGGCTTGTTCGGGCAATCCCGGCCCGGGTGGCTGGGGGGCGTTGCTTCAGGCCAAGGAAGGCGACACCGTCGTCAAGGAACGCGCACTCAGCGGCGGTGAGGCCGACACCACCAACAACCGGATGGAGCTTTTGGCCGCCATCGCGGCCCTCGAAGCGCTGGAGCGGCCCTCGACCATCACCATCGTCACCGACAGCGCCTATGTGAAGAACGGGGTCACCGGCTGGATTCACGGCTGGAAGCGCAATGGCTGGAAAACCTCGACCAACAAGCCGGTCAAGAATATCGAGCTTTGGCAGCGGCTGGATACGGCGCAGGCGCGCCACCGCGTGACTTGGGAATGGGTCAAGGGCCATGCCGGTCACCCCGAAAATGAACGCGCCGATGAATTGGCGCGCGCGGGCATGAAACCCTTCAAATGAGCGTGCTGACAGCCCTCGATTACGCGGCTGTGCTGGTCTTTGCCTTGACCGGCGCCTTGGCCGCATCGCGCGCGCAGCTTGACCTGATCGGTTTTGCCTTTCTCGCCAGCCTGACGGCCTTGGGTGGCGGCACGGTGCGGGACCTGTTGCTGGATCGCAATCCGGTGTTCTGGATCGCCGACCCCATGCCACTGGCCATCGCCTGCGCCGCCGCCGTGCTTGTGTTTTTCACCGCGCATCTTTTGGAAAGCCGCCAACGCGTGCTGACGTGGCTTGATGCGCTGGCCTTGCCCATCGCGGTTGCGGCCGGCGTGCGCGCTGCGACCGAGACTGGGCAAAGCGTGCCGATCATCTTGATCATGGGGATCACAACAGGGTGCTTCGGGGGGCTTTTGCGCGACATCGTCGCCAATGAGGTGCCGCTGCTTATTCGCACGGGCAAGCTTTACGTCACCGCCGCCTTGGCCGGCGGAGGTGCGGCGGTCATCGCCGATGCGCTTTGGCCCTCCGAGGTGCTGTCGCTGGTGGCCTGTCTGGTGATCTGCTTTGCACTGCGCGCGGGATCGCTGCTCTTTGGGTGGCAGCTTCCCATCTACAAGCCGCGCCCGCCACGCGGCTAGGGCCGCCAGCTTTCTTGACACAGGCGCAGGGCTGGCCCAAGACCCGCAGGGACAGCATCGCAAAAAGGTAGGGTATCATGGCGGCAGCGGCCAAACAGGACGGCATCTTGGAAACGGTCAAGACGATCGTCTATGCGCTGTTGATCGCGGGTGTGTTTCGCACGCTGTTCTTTCAACCCTTCTGGATTCCCTCGGGCTCGATGAAGGACACGCTGCTGATTGGTGATTTCCTCTTCGTCAACAAGATGGCCTATGGCTATTCGCGCCATTCCTGCCCGTTTTCGATGTGCCCCTTCGAGGGGCGGCTTTTCGCGCGTGAACCTGCGCGCGGCGATGTGGTGGTGTTTCGCCACCCAACCGAAGGCACGGATTTCATCAAGCGGGTGATCGGCCTGCCCGGTGATCGGGTGCAGATGATCCGTGGTGTGCTGCATCTCAATGGCACTGCCGCCGATATGGTCGCTGTCGCACCGTTCCTTGAGACTTTTGCGCCGCAGGGGCCACAGGGGCTTCCGCCGCGCTGCGCCAATGCGCCGGTCGGTGCGGGCGGGGTCTGTGAAAAGCCGCGCTTCACCGAAACGCTGCCCGGCGGGGTCAGCCATGCGATCTTGAACATCACCGATGGCAGCCGGGGCGATGACACGCCGGAATTCATCGTGCCTGAAGGTCACTATTTCATGATGGGCGACAACCGTGACAATTCGGTCGACTCGCGCTTTCCGCAATCGATTGGCGGCGTGGGCTTCGTGCCGTTTGAGAATATCTTGGGCCGGGCAGACCGGGTGATGTTCTCCTCTGCGGGCCAGCGCATGGTCTATTTCTGGACATGGCGGTCTGACCGTTTCTTCGAGGCGATCGAGTGAAGATAGCGCGCGAACTCGAGGCGTTTTGCGACCGGCTGGGCCATCACTTTGCCCAGCCCGAGCTGATCACCCGTGCGCTCACGCATTCCTCGCTGTCTTCCGCGACACGGCCAGATAATCAGCGGCTCGAATTCTTGGGCGACCGCATCCTTGGCCTTGTCATGGCCGAGGCGGTTCTGGCGCAAGACAATGATGCCAGCGAAGGCCAGCTTGCCCCGCGTTTCAACGCGCTGGTGCGCAAGGAAACCTGCGCCGAGGTCGCGCGCGAGCTTGATCTGGGCGCGGTGCTGCGCCTTGGCAAATCCGAGACCGCGACAGGTGGGCGGCGCAAGACCGCGCTTTTGGGCGATGCGCTGGAGGCGGTGATCGCCGCCGTCTATCTCGATGGTGGGTTCGAGGCCGCGCGCGCGATGGTGTTGCGGCTTTGGGGCGCGCGCGTGGCAGGCGTGGCCGAGGATGCGCGCGATGCCAAGACCGCGCTGCAAGAATGGGCGCAAGCCCGTGGCATGCCCCCGCCGGCCTATCGGGAATTGTCACGCGAAGGCCCGGATCATGCGCCGGTTTTCCGCGTCGAGGCGCGGCTTGCCGATAATCAGGCCGCCGAGGCCGAGGGGCGGGTCAAACGACAGGCCGAACAAGCCGCGGCGAAAGCCTTGCTTGAACGGCTCGGCGCGCACTGAGCCCCCGCGCATGTGACAAGCAAAGATGCCGGCGGATGGCGCTAAAGGCCCAATGCCTCATCGCGGCCCAACAACAGGTTGAGGTTCTGCACCGCAGCCCCCGATGCACCCTTGCCCAGATTGTCCAGCACCGCGATCAGCACCGTCGCCCCGCTGTCGGCGTCACCATCGACAGTCAATTCCATCCGATTGGTGTCGTTCAGGCGCTGCGGATTGATCCGGTCGCCCATCTCTGCGCGCGCGCACACCTGCACGAAATGCTGGCCCGCGTAATGAGCGCGCAGCGCATCCAGCGCCGCCGCTGGCCCGCCGGGCGCAAGGTGAAGCGGCACTTGCACGATCATGCCTTGGGCGAACTGGCCCACCTGCGGCACGAAGATCGGTTTGCGGGCAAGCCCCGCACGCGCCACGATCTCGGGCAGGTGCTTATGCTGTTGCGCGGTGCCATAGACGAACCCACCCGTGACTTCGCCAGTCTCGAACTCGGCGATCATCGCCTTGCCACCACCGGAATAGCCCGAGATCGCGTTGATCGTGATCGGATGATCAGCCGCGATCAGCCCGGCATCGATCATCGGCCTGAGAAGCGCGATGGCACCCGTGGAATAGCAGCCCGGGTTCGAGACATATTTCGCGGCCGCAATCCGGGCGCGCGCGCCTGCGTCAAGCTCGGCAAAGCCAAACTCCCAATCCGGATCGGTGCGATGCGCGGTCGAGGCATCGATCACCCGGCAGGGCAAGGCGCGTAGATCGGGCGCGATGTCATGCACCGCCGCATCGGGCAGGCACAAGATCGCGACATCGGCTTTGGCGAAGGCCGCAAGACGGGCATCACGCGATTTGCGGTCAGCCTCGGACAGCGAGATCAGGCTGATATCATCACGGCGTGCAAGACGCGCGCGGATCTGCAACCCGGTCGTGCCAACTTCGCCATCGATGAAAACCTTCGCCGTCATGGGCCCGATCCTTTCAAGAGTTCAGCCGTGATACTTGAAGCCTCCCACATCACAACTGGAGGCTTAAGTAAACATGGCCGTTTCGACAAGGAGAGCCCTTTTTCTTCAGCCTAATTTTCAACCTCAGTGCAAACTGAAGTGAACGAAACTGCTTGGGAGAGCCACGCACCGTTGTTTGTTGCAAGTAAGTTTGAGCGGGTTGTGATCAGTCGAGCAGTCTCAAAGTCGAAAACTCCATGGATCATGTGTTTCATCGCACCCTCACCGGCGAGCCGCGAATAGGCATAGACAGTTCCATCGTCGCTCAGGGCAAAAAATGCGATCTGAGACTGATCCTCGTGAGGAAATGACGACAAGGTCGGGCGGCGATGATCTTGATAGGGCGCATCATCAAAATTTTGTTGTCCGCCAACAACGTCAACAACGCGCTCCAAACTGCACCAATACTGACGCGGCATCGGTAGCTCTGTTGCCTGGGCCGCACCGACCGAAAAAACAATAAATACAAGAGTGTAGCGCATACTAAGTACTCCACTGTTAACGAAACTAATTTAAGCTAAGCGCTGAAAAATACATAGCTCATTGATAATCATAACGTCACCAAAATCGGGACTGTGGCAAATGCGGCCGCGATGGGCTAGGACCACAGGCCAGAGATCCCAAGGACATATCCCATGACCACCCGTGCCGGTTTCGTTGCCCTGATCGGAGAGCCCAATGCGGGCAAATCCACCCTGCTCAACCGGATGGTGGGGGCCAAGGTCTCGATCGTGACCCATAAAGTACAAACGACGCGCGCGCGGATCCGCGGTGTCGCCATCGAGGGCGACGCGCAGATCGTCTTTGTCGACACGCCCGGCCTGTTTCAACCCCGCCGCAGGCTGGACCGCGCCATGGTCGCCGCCGCTTGGGGTGGCGCGGCCGATGCCGATATCATCGTTTTGCTGATCGAGGCGCATCGCGGCATGACCGCAGGGGTCAAGGCCATTCTGGCGGCGATGCAAGACAAGGCCCGTGGGCGGCGCGTCGCCTTGGCGGTCAACAAGATCGACCAGGTCGAGGCACCCACGCTACTCAAGCTAACCGAAGAGATGAACGAAGCCTTCCCCTTCGAGCGCACCTACATGATCTCGGCGGAAAAGGGCTATGGGGTCGATGATCTGCGCGCTTGGCTGGGGCAATCCCTGCCCGAAGAGCCGTGGCTTTACCCCGAGGATCAGATCGCCGATCTACCGATGCGCATGATCGCCGCCGAGATGACGCGGGAAAAGCTGACGCTGCGCCTACACGAAGAATTGCCCTATCAACTGACCGTTGAAACCGAAAGCTGGCAGGAACGCGAAGACGGATCGGCGCGGATCGACCAGATCGTCTATGTCAGCCGCGATGGCCACAAGGGTATCTTGCTGGGCAAGGGTGGCGAGACGATCAAGGCCGTCTCCAAGGCCGCGCGCGAAGAGTTGGAGGCATTCATGGGCCGCCGTGTGCATCTGTTCTTGCAGGTCAAGGTGCGCCCCAACTGGCTGGACGAGGCCGAGCGCTATTCCGAGATGGGGCTCGATTTCCGCGACGGGAATTAAGCGCGATGGTTCGGCTGACGGCGGAATTCTGGGTGCAGGCCTATCTCGCCCGCCTCAGGCAGGCCGATATCCCCGCCTATGTCATGGCGCGCGGCGATGCGACGGCGGGTGCGGTCTTGGTCAAATGCAGCACGCTTGACGATTTGGCCGTGGCCTTTCAACGCCGCAGCGACCCGATGAGCGGCGAGAGCCGCTGGATGGAACTGGCCCAAGGCCCCGAAGCCGAGGTGGATGGCGCGATTGCCCGCCAACGCGGCTTTGACCCCGACCTTTGGGTGATCGAGATCGAGGATCGCGCAGGGCGGCACCTGCTGGGCGAAGATGGCTTGGCATAAGCCGGTCAGCGATCAGCAAAACGCCCGATCAAGATCATCAAGACGCCACCCAGCAAGAACAGCACCAGCAACCCGGCCAGATTTGTCGCCACAGCGATCGGGGCCATGACCGATAGGTCGATAAAGGGGTAGGGATAAATCCCATCCGCCGCACCGCGCGCCAGCGCATAGGCCCCATAGACCGACGGCCATAGCACGAAGATGGGCAGATCGGCGTAATCGAGCCGTTGCTTGGGCGCATATGCCAACCACCACAGCGCGATTGCGATAGGCATCAGGCTGTGCAGCCCATGATCGGCCCACCACCCCAACCCAGTAAAGCTGATGAGCTGGGCCAGCACCAGATGATAGATCAGCCCGGACAAGATCGCCGCCAAACTCAAGGCGGCAAGCCAAGGCGCGGCAAGCTCGGCCCGCACAGGGCGCGACATCACCGCAAAGGTGACCACCACAAGCAAATTGGTCAAAATGGTGAAATAGCGCGCCATATCCCATGCGGTCACAAAGATCGGGACATGCGCGCGTGCATGCAGATGGATGAACTGCGCACAAAGCGAGGCCAACGCCAAAACGGCGATCGCCAATGCCATACGACGGGCCGGACGCGGCAAAACCATAAACATGGGCCAAAACCTGCCATGTGCCTGCGCGATGGACAAGGTGGGGCGGCAAGGCTTAACTCCGCCCTATGGAATGGCGCGCCGAAGGGATCGTTTTGGGCATACGTCGGCATGGCGAACATGCCGCGATCGTTGATCTTTTCACGGCCGAACATGGCCGCCACTTGGGTGTTGTCCGTGGTGGCGCCTCGCGCAAGATGGCGCCCCTGTTGCAACCCGGCGCACAGCTTGACGCGACATGGCGGGCGCGGCTGGATGCGCATATGGGCAGCTACACGATCGACCCGATCAAGGGGCGCGCGGCGGCGGCGATGGAGGATCGGCTGATGCTGGCCGGGCTTAGCGCGGTTTGCGCGCTGTTGTCCTTTGCGCTGCCTGAACGCCAAGCCTACCCCGCACTTTATGCGCGCAGCGCGGCCCTGCTTGACGGGCTGGGCGCGGATCGCTGGGTCGAGGCCTATCTTGGCTGGGAGCAAGCCCTCTTGGAGGAAACGGGCTTTGGCCTCGATCTGTCATCCTGTGCCGTCACGGGGGTGACGCAGGGGCTGGCCTATGTCTCGCCGCGCACGGGCCGGGCGGTCTCGGTCGCGGGGGCGGGGGAATGGGCGGATCGCCTCTTGCCATTGCCCGGTGTGATGCGCGGCGTACCTGGCGATGACCCGCGCGAGGTGGTGTTGGGCCTACAGACCACGGGGCATTTTCTGTCCACGCATCTGGCACATGCGCTGGGCAACAAGCCCCTGCCAGCCGCACGCCAACGCCTGATCGATCTGATCGCAGCGCGCGCAGCTTAGCCCGACAGCGGATAGGCCGCCAACGGCTCATGGATCGCGCCACGCGGCCCAAGGGTGGAGCGGTAAAGCGTCACCGCCCGCGCGGTGAACCCCGGCAAATCGGCGCGCGCGCCCAAGCTTGCGGCCAGCCGATCGCGCCCCGCGCCATCGGGGCGGCGGTTTGCGCGCATCAAGGTGACATGGGGTCGAAAGCGGCGGCGCGGTAGATCAAGCCCCGCCTTTCGACAAAGGCTGGCGATGCGGTCATGCAGCGCCTGCAAGGCATTGCTGCGAACGACATCGGCAAAGATCAAACCGCGTTCGGCTTCGGTAAAACTGTCGAGCCCGGTGAATCGGATCTCGACAGGCGGCATGCGCAGGGCGCTGAGCATTTCGTGCAGCGCCTCAAGCCCGTGATCGGGCGCGTCCTCGAAAAAGGCGAGTGTCAGGTGCAGATTCTCCTCCGGCACGGGGCGGCCAAAGGGGATGCCTGATTGCAGCCGGATCAACGCGGCGGCGACGTCGTCGGGGATATCAAGGGCAAGAAAGGCGCGCATGACTTCGTCTAGCGCGCCTTGATCGTTTGGCCTAGCCCAACAACCGCCGCGCAATGACTTGTGCCTGAATCTCGGCGGCACCTTCGAAGATATTGAGGATGCGCGCATCGCACAGGATGCGGCTGATCTTGTATTCCAGCGCGAAGCCGTTGCCGCCGTGGATCTGCAGCGCGTTATCGGCACAAGCCCAAGCCACGCGCGCACCCAAAAGCTTCGCCATCCCCGCCTCAAGATCGCAGCGGCGGTCGTGATCTTTCTGCCATGCACTGAAATAGGTCAGCTGACGCGCGATCATGATCTCGACCGCCATCATGGCCAGCTTGCTGGCCACGCGCGGAAAGTCGATCAGGGATTTGCCGAATTGCTTGCGATCCTCGGCATATTGCATCCCTTCATCCAGCGCCGCTTGCGCCACGCCGATGGCGCGCGCCGCCGTCTGGATGCGAGCCGATTCGAAGGTCTGCATCAGCTGCTTGAAGCCTTGGCCCTCTTCGCTGCCCAAAAGGTTTTCACCCTTCACGGCAAAATCGTCGAAATTGACCGTGTATTCTTTCATGCCGCGATAGCCCAACACTTCGATCTCGCCGCCCGAAATGCCCTCATCGGGAAAGGGGTTGGCGTCATCGCCCGGCGTTTTCTCGGCCAAAAACATCGACAGGCCCCGGTAATCGGTGGTGTCAGGGATCGTGCGGGCCAGAACCGTCATCACATGGGTGCGCGAGGCATGCGTGATCCATGTCTTGTTGCCTTTGATGATCCAATCGCCATTGGCGTCCTTGACCGCGCGGGTGCGAAGCGACCCAAGGTCCGAGCCGGTATTGGGTTCGGTAAACACAGCCGTGGGCAGGATTTCACCGCTGGCAAGACCGGGCAGCCATTTTTCCTTTTGCGCATCGGTGCCGCCCGCAAGGATCAACTCGGCCGCAATCTCGGACCGGGTGCCAAGCGACCCAACCCCGATATAGCCGCGGCTGAGTTCTTCCGAGACAACGCACATCGACGCCTTGGACAGGCCGAAACCGCCGAATTCCTCGGGGATGGTCAGGCCGAACACACCCATCTCGGCCAATTCGTCGATCACCTCCATCGGGATCAACTCATCCTTCAGATGCCATTCATGGGCATGGGGCACGACGCGGTCCAGCGCGTAGCGGCGGAACTGTTCGCGGATCATCTCCAGCTCGTCATCAAGGCCGGCATTGCCCACCGTGATCTCGGCCCGGCGTTCGCGCATCAGCGCGACCAAGCGCAACCGCGCGGCCTGCGTATTGCCCGATTGGGTGAGGATCACCACCTCGGGCGCGGACAGAGCGCGCAAATCTTCGGGCGACAGACCCAAATCCTGCGGACGCAGGATCTCGGCCTGATTCATCTGGATGCCGCCTGTGATTTGGGCAAGGTATTCGCCGAATGCGATTTGGTGGATCAACTGCTCCACCTCGCCGAACTTGCCCTGTTCGCTCAGGCGCTCGGCCCAAGCCTGCATCTGGCGCAGCGATTCGACGTAAGTGGCCAGCCACGCCAAACCATGGGCGGCGGTCTGGTTCTCTTCGATCGCAGGGCCAGAAATGCGGCCATCGACCGTGACCAAGGCCGCCACGCGCATGCGCGCCGTGTCCAACAACCCCTCGACCGGCGAAAGGGCGGCCGCGCCCAGCGCCAAAAGATCGTCAAGAATGACTTGGGTCTCGGCGATCGGCTGTGCATCACGGGGCATTGTCGGTCTCCTTGGTCGCGGCTTGGGCCTTTTTGTGGACTTAGAGTGTTTGCAGGTGCAGCGCAACAAAAATACCAAAATTTCCGCACGAACGCAGGAAAATGTCGCATCGCTTTTTGCGGTGCAGCGCGCCCGGCTGCGCGCTAGAACTGCGCCGTAAGGGGATCGCCATGCTACAAGAGAGTTTCGATCTTATGCCCCTTTGGGCCTTTGTCGCGGCCTGCGGGGTCACGATGATGGCGGGCTTTGTCAAAGGCGCGGTTGGCTTTGCCATGCCGCTGGTGATGATCTCTGGCCTGTCGCTGTTTCTTGACCCCTTGGTCGCGGTGGCGGGAATCGTTCTACCCATCGTGATGTCGAACCTGTTGCAGGTCTTGCGCTTTCCCTTGGCCGAGGCGCGCGCCGTCCTGCGCGAGTTCTGGCGCCATATCCTGATCGTCTGCGTGATGATCGTGGTGGTCGCGCAATTCGTGACCGCGATCCCAA
>Ga0209652_1000124_pt1 | contig 62641 bp, 60 predicted proteins | sample SaaInl74LU_5_DNA_FD_184641 | JGI IMG/M metagenome (GOLD analysis project Ga0209652, IMG submission 184641) | Marine microbial communities from expanding oxygen minimum zones in the Saanich Inlet - ESP_74LU_5_DNA (SPAdes) (version 2) | ecosystem: Environmental > Aquatic > Marine > Intertidal zone...
ATATGTGGTCAACGAAAATGGTCAGACGCACGCCTCAGGCGGTAATAACTACTGGAAAGAGCAAGGCGCCACCATTATTGCCCATACCGATGCAGCCGAAGAGATTGAGAACCACGGGCCTCAGGGGCTCGAGCGACTCAACGAGCTGCTGAAAGAGCGAGTCGCTGGCAGCGAGATAATCCCCGTCGACCAAACCTTCGATGACCGTTTAACTCTGGATTTAGGTGGCCTAAGCGTTGATCTGTTACACCTTGGCCCCGCGCACTCAGCCGGCGATATTACCGTGCATGTGCCAAGCGAAAATGTGGTAATCGCTGGCGACATCGCCTTTCACCAGCGCATGTTACCTGTTTTCCCTGAGACCGACACCGCTGAGTGGATAGAGACTTGGGTAAATGAGTTCACTCCACTTGCGCAGGCTGCGATCATTATTCCAGGCCACGGCGACCCGACAGATTTTGAGCAGGTAGATACCTTCACTCGCGGCTACCTAGAATTCCTGCGCGGTAAAGTCGCTGAACTGCTGGACGAGGGCGGTACGCTGGCGGATGCCTACAACATAGAGCAAGCAGCCTACATGCATCTGGAGACCGCCGACGAACTGGCGGGCAAGAATGCGGGCCGAATCTTCGAAGCGATGGAGTGGGAATAGGAGATAGAGTGACCGAAGGTTTCAGCCTCCGCCCCTATCAACAGCAAGCGGTTGATGCGACGCTAGCGCACTTCCGCCAATCTGATGCCAGTGCCCTTCTCGTCTTACCTACCGGCGCTGGTAAAAGCTTGGTTATTGCCGAGCTTGCGCGTCTGGCTAAACGCAAGATTCTGGTGGTGACCCATGTACAAGAACTAGTGGAGCAGAACGCCGCCAAATTTGCCGCGCTGGGTCGCTCACCGGGCGTCTACTCTGCCGGTTTGAAGCTGCGTGATACCAAACCTCAGGTGGTGTTTGGCTCCATCCAGTCGATCGCCGCCAACTTAGATCAGTTCGCTAATGAGTACTCTCTACTAATTGTCGATGAGGCTCACCGCATCAGTAACAACACCGACTCCCAGTATCAACAGTTGATTGGCCATCTGCGCGACCAAAACCCCGGGCTCAAGGTGCTGGGGCTTACTGCAACACCCTATCGCCTCGGTTATGGCTGGATCTACCAGCGCGACTATCGCGGATTTGTGCGCAGTGAAGAGCCCCGTATCTTTGAGCACTGCATCTATGATCTGCCATTGCGTGCGCTGGTGAAACAGGGCTACCTGACACCTCCACGAATGGAGAACCCGGCAATCGCGCACTACGACTTCTCATCGCTGCGCCCGAATCGCGACGGGCTATTTGCCGAAGCCGATCTAAACGAGTTGCTATCCCAGTGCCCGCGCGTCACCGAGGCGATCTGCCGCCAACTGGTTGAACTAAGCGAGCAGCGCCAGGGTGTAATGGTCTTTGCAGCCACGGTAAAACACGCCAAGGAGATTCTGGGTTACCTACCTCAAGCTCACAGTGCTCTGGTAATCGCAGACACAGATGCCGCTGAGCGCAAACAGGTGATACAAAGATTCAAGTCACGCGAGCTCAAGTTTCTGGTCAACGTCTCAGTACTTACCACCGGTTTCGACGCACCACATGTCGACCTGATAGCTCTACTGCGCCCCACTCAGTCAGTCAGCTTGTTTCAGCAGATGGTCGGGCGCGGACTGCGTCTAAACGAAGGAAAAACCGAGTGTCTGGTAATCGATTACGCTAACAACGGCATCGACCTTTACGACCCTGAAGTGGGCGAACCCAAACCGGCGCCCGATACAGAGCCCGTGCAAGTCTTCTGCCCTGAGTGCGGCCACGCCAACCTCTTTTGGGGACGCACCGATACTGAGGGTGATGTGATCGAGCACTTCGGCCGGCGCTGCCAAGGGTTATTGGAGAGCGGTGAGCAGTGCAGGTTTCGCTACAAGTTCAAACGCTGTGGTGGCTGCGGCAGCGAGAACGATATTGCAGCACGCAGTTGCCATAGCTGCAAAGCTGATCTGATTGACCCAGATGAACTCATCAAGCGTGCACTATCTCTCAAAGATCACAAAGTGATTCGCTGCGCTGGTGTGTCGGTAAAAGCTGAAGATGGAGCGGTGCGCCTTACCTACCACGATGAAGATGGGCAGACACTCTCAGAGAAGTTTGATCTTGGCCAGGTAAACCAGCGCGCTCTGTTCAACGCCCTCTTTGGCTGCCGAGCCGAAGGTGGCGCAAAGCCACTTAACTTCAGCTCTAATGAGGAGCTGCTTAGCTACAGCACCTCAATCCCGCACCCCGATTTCGTCATCTCCCGCAAACAGGGCAAGTTCTGGCGCATCGCCGAGCGCCTGTTTGACTACCAAGGCCCCTATCGTAGGGCTAATGAGCTGTAGGTGAGTTTGTAAGAGGGATTTAGGGCAAAGCCCTATTTCCCGACACCTGAGGGTCGCGAACATACGCTTGGCGTAGATCGCTCCGACAGGCTTAAGAAGGCTGAATAACCTTATCGTACACCGCGCTCTCTTTAAGCATCTGATCGATCAGCGCCTGATGCTCAGGTGCGTAGCCATGATCATCCTCCCACAACTCATCAAAACGGATGCAACGCACGTAGTCGTGGATATCGTACTCAAATTGGTGACATTGGGGGTTTTTAACCGCTTCGATTTTGAGGCGTTTAGCGAGCTCGTGCAGATCGATCAGAGATTCAGGTTTGAGTACAACGAAAACAACAAACTTCTCAGCCATGGTTTTTATCCTTATCGCGGCGGTTGAGCTATCATCTTAGGGCATGTCTGGTAATTTATGCCAGCAATCAATGACCTATAAATTCTTGAAAGGAAGCGCTCATGGATCCGGTCTGGATAGTCATCGCCGTCGTTGCCCTACTGTTGATCGGATATCTGATCTCTATCTACAACCACTTGGTACGCCTGAAGCATCAGGTCACTCAGTCCTGGGCGAACATCGATGTGCTGCTCAAACAGCGCCATGACGAGCTGCCAAAACTGGTGGATACCTGTAAAGAGCACATGGGCTATGAGTCCGAGACTCTGCAGAAGATCATCGAAGCGCGCAGTGCTGTCTCGGGCGCGCGTGAGTCCGGCAACGTTAAAGCCCTAGGGGCTGCTGAAACACTCTTGCGACAAAGCCTTGGCTCACTCTTTGCCGTGGTAGAGGACTACCCAGAGCTGCGTGCATCAGACTCTTTTGCCCATCTGCAGCAGCGCATTACCGGTCTCGAGAATGACATTGCAGATCGGCGCGAGTTCTACAATGACTCAGTCAATGCGTTGAATACTCGTATTGAGCAATTTCCAGATGTTTTGGTCGCCCGACAGTTCGGCTTCAGCGCAGCAGAGCTTCTCAAGTTCGATGCGGCTGAATTAAAAGATCACTCTATTAAATCACTGTTTAGCTGATAAACGCGCGGTATGTTTCTACGGCTCGATCCGCTAACTCAGTCAGAACTCTGGTGGTTTTCGGCTGGAGTCGTCATTGCACTACTCATCGCGCTGTTTGTGCTCTTCTATCAGCTGCGAGTCTATCGTCTTATCACCGGCACCCCCACCAGCCAACTGCGCTCAGCCGCGCAAGGTTTCGTGGAACTTGAAGGCTACTGCGTCGGCAACGCCTACCCATTGACCTCGCCCTACTCCGGTCGGCCCTGCGTCTGGTATGAGTGCAAAACCTACAAGAAAGTTAAACGTAAGAAGGGCCATAGCTGGAAACAGATCGACCGCCAGACTAGTCCCCACTGGTTCAAAGTCGCCGATCCCACCGGCGAGGCCTGGGTGGATCCCAAGGGCGCCAGCGTCCACACCCAAATCAGTAAGACCTGGCATGGCAGTACAAGCTCACCTCGCTCAGACAGAGGTCTGCTCTTCGGTAGCAACTACCGCTTCAAAGAGGAGCTACTGATCGCCGACAGCCCTTTCTACGGTCTCGGCCGCCTGCGCACCGTCAACCCAGAACAGCTCAGAGCTATGCAGGTACGAGACTGGGTAAAGCGGAAACGCAAATCTGGCCCGGATGTTGAACTGATCGATGACAAGGGCGAAGGTAACAGCCTCTTTTTTTACGACCAACCCACCCTCAATCTGCTGCATAAACCGCTGCGCTGGGGCTATCCATTTATCCTCTCCGGCACCTCGCAAGAGCGCACCGCCAGAAGCATTAAATGGAACGTTATCCTCGCCCTCCTCGCCTGCGCCGCCCTAACTTGGTTCTTAGTAGAACTCCAATACGCCCCGATCAAGTGATATATGAGAGACCTTGGCACAGTCAAGGTCGCGAACCTGCAGATAGATGGCTTATAATCGGACGCTGGTAAATTTTCAGTTCTGATCTCTAAGGAAAACAGATGCAGCAGCGGACAATCCGTGTTGGTGATATCGACGTCTCCAACGATAAACCTATGGTGCTTTTCGGCGGTATGAACGTGCTCGAGTCACGTGACCTAGCGATGCAGATTGCAGAAACCTATGTTGAAGTCACCACAAAGCTGAACATCCCTTACGTCTTTAAGGCGAGCTTCGATAAAGCCAATCGCTCATCAATCAACTCCTTCCGTGGCCCCGGTTTGGACGAGGGTCTGAAGATCCTTCAGGAGATCAAAACTACATTCGGCGTACCCGTCATCTCTGATGTGCATGAGCCCTACCAGTGCCAACCCGCCGCTGAAGTGTGTGACATTATCCAGTTGCCTGCTTTCCTATCCCGCCAGACTGACCTTGTTGTTGCGATGGCTGAGACCGGTGCTGTGATCAACATCAAAAAAGCGCAGTTCCTCGCACCCCATGAGATGGGCCACATTCTGCGCAAGTGTGAAGAGGCCGGTAACGATCAGCTAATCCTCTGTGAGCGCGGTAGCTGCTTTGGTTACAACAATCTGGTGGTAGATATGCTCGGCTTCAATACCATGAAGGAGTTTGCCTACCCAGTGATCTTTGATGCGACGCACGCACTGCAGATGCCAGGTGGACGCTCGGATTCAGCCGATGGCCGACGCGCTTTGGTAGCACAGTTATCACGTGCGGGCCTCTCACAGGGTATTGCGGGGCTCTTCCTCGAAGCGCACCCTGACCCTAATATTGCCAAGTGTGATGGCCCTTGTGCGCTGCCACTGTCAAAACTGGAGCCTTACCTGGCACAGATGAAAGCGGTGGATGAGCTGGTGAAATCCTTCCCTGAACTGGACACTTCAGCCACCTAAGACCTAAGGTGACAGTATGGAGACACCTGATTCTGCTGTTACCGCATACACCTCACTGCAGCCCGATCAAACGATCGGGCCGTCTCACCACCGTTTTAAACTGATATCAGCAGGGCCATCCCACCCACCGGGCCAACTCTGGAGTGCTCAGGACGTCACCACTACAACGCCAGTCGATGTCTCGCTGCTCATATTCGATCCACGTCAGTTCAGTGAGCAGAGCCAGCTTGATCGCCTGCGCACAACGCTGAACCGTACGAAAACTCTGAAGTCGCCATTTTTGGCGCCTGTATACGGGCAGTTTTTCTACCGCGGTATGCTCTTCATCTCCATGCCTCCGATGCGCGCAGTTACGCTGGCACAGCTATTAGAGAGTGGCAAGCTCGCCAAGCTCGATGAGCGCCAACGGATCGGTGTGCTCAAACAATTAGGACGCGCTCTGCACGCCGTACAGATGGGACGGATGAGTCACGGAACCCTCTGCCCGGAACTGATCTACTTAGTACCAGGTAAAGGCGTTCAACTGCTCGGCACGGGTTGGTACAACGCTTTGGATGCTGATAGTGCTGAGCTCAGCTATGGGCTCTATCAACCGGAGGATCATCTAATCCGCGGGAGCGCCAGCGCCAGCGGCGACGCCTATGCGCTTGGGCGTCTCTGCATACAGCTGCTCAATCGCGGCAAGCTAGAAAGCACGACCCGTCCGCCTCAGCTGGATGAGCAGCGGTGGGCGAAACTCAATGAGCTGATAAGCAATCGACCCGAAGCGGAGATCCAAGCGCCTCTGCAGCTCATTAGGGAACTGTTCAGTAATCCTGAGGAGGTTGATGTTCCCATTGATACGGGCGAGCCAGCGCAACCTACGACAGCTTCGCAGGCAATGACCAGCGAGGCCGTTGCAGATACCAGCGGCTCTTTGTCTGCGGACTCATCACCAAATCTCAACCTAGACGCCAGTGCACCCTCTGCTAAAAAGCCCTCTGCCTTACCTCGCAAGACTGGCGGCATCCGCCTGGATTTGACCGCCCTCTTCAACCGCCCAATTTTCCTTGTGGTTGGTTTCCTAGCGGGCTTGATGGTGTCACAGATATTTAACCTAGTGCTTAATACCGGACCTGCTGATGGCGTAACGAACGATCGGAAGACACCACCAACCACGCGCTCAACACCGGTCGATTCAGTGATAACCATGGCGGACACAGATTCGCCAGCGATAAACCCATTTAAACCTGAGAATATTGAGGTGATGGCACGCAACCATCTGTCGATATTTCAGCACCCCACGCCTGAAGGTATCAGCGCACCACAGATGATCAGCCTGCCGACCGGTCGCTTTCTGATGGGCGACGTGCAGGGGGTCGGCGATGATAACGAGCGGCCTGTGCGCGAAGTTGTCGTCGAGAAACGCATCGCACTGAGCCGCTTCGAAGTGACCTTTGAGGAGTATGATCAATTTGCCAAAGCGACTGAGCGCGATCTACCCAATGATATGGGCTGGGGCCGCGGGAAACGGCCCGTCATTAACGTGAGCTGGAACGACGCCCAAGCCTACGCCGAGTGGCTAACGCTGCAAACGGGTCAGCCTTATCGATTGCCCTCCGAAGCTGAGTGGGAGTACGCCGCGCGCGCTGGCACTGAATCAGCCTACTGGTGGGGCGACGCGCTGCAGCCCGGCATGGCCCTCTGTGACGACTGCCAAGCCCTAACTGAGACCCGTAAAACTGCTGACGTGGGCAGCCACCCTGCCAACCCCTGGGGCCTGTTCGATATGAACGGCAATATCGATGAGTGGGTTGCTGACTGCTACACCGATAACTACATGGGCGCCACCAACTCTCAGAATGCCCGAACTAGCGGCGGTTGCGGGCAGCGAGTTATGCGCGGCGGAAGCTGGTTTGAGATCGCCCGCTTAGTGCGCTCTTCAGCGCGCTATCGCCATCCGCCAGAAGCGAGTCGGGACAGCTGGGGCTTCCGGGTCGCAGTTGATCTAAACTAAATCGTACGAGGGATCTAACGCGCAGCGTTACGTTCCAGACCCTATGACACGGAGAGGACCCTATGTTGCGACACAACCTTGCAATTCCGCTGATCGCTCTTGTTTCGGTGTTTAATGCGGCCGCCAAGACAGAACAACAGCCACAGGCGCTGCAGCAGTCTGCTGGCCAGCATCAATTAACCCTCTATCAATCTGATCTTGCACTGGTGACAACTCGCTTCAACCCTGCACATCCTAGCCAAAGCCTCAGGATTGAGGGACTACCAAGCGCGCTTCTTCCCGCAAGCGTGCAAGTCGCTAACAGCACCATCAGCCATCAACATTGGCTGACCGGTCTCAGCTTTGAACAACGGCTCGCCCATTATGTGGGCCAAGAACTCACGCTGGTACATCTCGACCGTGCAGAATCACGCAGCGGCAGACTGCTCGGTTTCAATGGCGCCTATCTAGAGTTTGAATATCAAGGCAGCGTTCTGCGCTATCCGATCAATGGTGAGTGGCAACCCCAGTTACCCACCTACTCTCCCAGCCAAACACAACTTAGCCTGCAACTCCCCTTGGCTATGAACGCACCCAGTTTTGACCTCAGCTATCTCAGCCGTGGTTTAAGTTGGCAGGCGGAGTACCAGATCGAGTTGCAGGGTGAGAACAGCGTCGATCTCAGAGCACACGCAGCCCTGCACAACCGCTCCGATGCCGATTTCAACAACGCAGCACTGAACCTTCTCGCTGGCAATCCGAGAGTTCCTCAGCAGGTACAACCGGTGATGGAGATGCGCGCGATGGCCCTCGCTGCGCCCGCTGCAGCGGATGGAGTAAGCGTCTCGGAAGTACAGGGCTACCAACTCTTTACGCTGCCCAACCGATACACGCTCAACGCCAACTCTACCCAACGTGTTCCGTTGCTCAGCGCTAAGGCGCTGCCGGCTAAGGTAAACTATCAGATACGCCATCCCGCCTACCACGGCATGCGACGCGGTGTTGAGCAGCAGTATGCCCAACAGCAGCTGCGCTTTGATCTGGATGAGAACCTTATTGATAAGCCCCTACCTGCCGGTGAGGTGGAGCTGTTTAAGCGCGATAGTCAGAATAACCTACAGTTCGTCGGATCACAGCGCCTCGGGCAATATTCGCTGGGACAGCAGATCGAGCTTAATTATGGAGAGGTATTTGATCTGCGCTCCGAGCGCCGTCAAAGCGAATACCAACGCAACGGCAACACCTACCTGCAGGGGTATGAGGTTCGTATGATTAACGGAGCCAATGAGGCACGCGCTCTCGAATATTTGGTAGACGTGAACGAGCAGTGGTCACTCGTCGATTCATCCCAGCTGGCCACCGTCGATGGCATGCAGGCGCGCTGGCTACTCGAGGTACCCGCTAAAGGCGAATTAACGCTCAGCTACACCCTGCGGCTGATGCGTTAGGGTCTGGAACTTAACGCTGCGCGTTAGATCCCTCGTACGAGCGATCTGCCGAAGGCGTGTTCGCGACCTCGTTATGCCAACCGGTCGCTTAGCCCACAGACCGAGTCTTCGTGCGCATCGTAACGAACTCCTCCGCGGCGGTCGGGTGTATCCCGATCGTGCGGTCGAAATCTGTTTTAGTCGCACCGGCTGTTACCGCTACTGACAGACCTTGCATGATCTCACCGGCATCGGCGCCTACCATATGAATGCCGACAATGCGCTCGCTACCCTGCTCTACAATCAGTTTCATCAGTGTGCGCTCCTGACTGCCGCTGAGTGTATGACGCATGGCGCGGAAGTCAGAGACGTAAACATCAATCTTGAGTCCCTGTTCAACAGCCTCCGCTTCAGTCAGTCCGAGCGTGCCGATATTGGGCTGGCAGAACACCGCAGTGGCGATCATCTTATAGTTTGGCATCGGAGTGCCGGCATCGCCGTAAAGCTGATCGACCAGCGCCATCGCTTCTGCGAGTGCGACCGGCGTCAGTTGTACCCGATCAATGACATCACCGAGGGCATAGACCGAGGGCGCAGTGGATTGGAACTGCTCGTTCACAATAATCGCGCCGCGAGCGTTAAGCTTCACGCCAGCGCTTTCAAGCCCCAGGTTTGCCGTCTTAGGAACACGGCCAATGGCATAAAGAATTTGATCGACTTCACGCACTTCACCGGACTTAAGCGTTACGCTCAGTGAGCCATCTTCGTTCTTGACGATGGCGACCGGATCTTCATTGAAACTGAGCTTCACACCCTTGCGGGCCACTTCAGTCGCGGTGAACTCACGCACCTCTCTATCGAATCCACGCAGGAACAGATCGCCACGGTAAACCAGCTCAGTCTGAGCGCCGAGCCCGGCGAAGATGCCGGCAAACTCAACGGCAATGTAACCGCCGCCGACTACCATCACCCGCTTAGGGAAGGTCTCTAAATCGAACACCTCATTCGATGTGATCGCATGCTCGGCACCTGGAATCTCAGGCAACTGCGGCCAACCACCGACAGCCACCAGAATACGCTCGGCGCTAATCCCACGCTCGCCCACACGCACGGAGTGTGCCCCAGTGACAACCGCTCGGCCATTAATCAGGTCACAGCCTGAGTTGGTCAGCAGATTGCCATAGATACCATTGAGCCGACTGATCTCGCTCTTTTTGTTGTCGCGCAGTGTCGGCCAGTCGAAATTGATCTGTTCTGCGCCGACACCGAAGCCTCGTGCATCCTCCATCCCTTGGCGGTACTCGGAGGCGTAGACATAGAGCTTCTTCGGTACACAGCCCACATTGACGCAGGTACCGCCTAAGTGCAGATCTTCCGCAATAGCTACCCGCACACCGCGAGCCGCGGCCATACGCGCTGCACGCACGCCACCGGAACCGGCACCTATTACAAAGAGATCGTAATCATATTGGCTCATGGGAGCTTATCCTCGCGCTTAAATCGAAAAGTTGTGGCAAGCTTAACCTGCAGAGTTTGATAGTTCTATTTGAACATCTCTACAATGATGATAACTTTAAACTATCGATCTGCATACTACGCTAGCCTCAATCTATTAAGGGAGTTTTCATGCTGCTTATCTCTTTTAACGTCAATGGTATCCGCGCCCGCCTGCATCAACTCGAAGCGGTGATTAAGAAGTACCAGCCAGATGTCATCGGCCTACAAGAGACTAAGGTAACTGACGAGCAGTTCCCATTTGAGGCGATCGAAGCTTTGGGTTATCAGGCGTATGTACACGGCCAAAAGACCCACTACGGCGTCGCGCTGCTCTCGAGGCAACCGGCCCTGCAGATACAAAAGGGCTTCGCTAGCGACACTGAAGAGTCACAAAAACGCCTAATCGTTGGGGACTTTGTCGCGGCGAATGGTGAAACCGTGCGGGTGATTAATGGTTACTTCCCTCAGGGCGAGAACATCAAGCATGAGGTGAAGTTTCCCGCTAAGCGTAAGTACTACGCTGATTTGAATGCCTTTTTGCGCAGCGATAATGATCCTAGCGCCAGGGTTGCCGTGATGGGTGACCTCAACATTTCACCAACTGACCTCGATATCGGCATTGGTGAAGAGAATCGTAAGCGCTGGCTCAAGAGCGGAAAGACCAGCTTCCAGCCAGAAGAGCGTGAATGGTTGGGGCAGCTTCACGCCTGGGGCCTACTAGACAGCTTCCGTGAACAGCATCCAGATGAAACGGGCCACTACAGCTGGTTTGATTACCGCAGTCGCGGGTTTGAGGATGACCCGCGTCGCGGACTTCGTATCGACGCGATCCTGACCACTGCATCGCTGCAAGCAGCCTGTACTGAGACTGGCATCGATCTAGAGATTCGAGGTATGGACAAACCCTCCGACCACGCCCCCGTATTCGCGAAATTTGACCTGTAGGAGGGTTGTATCGCGCCGCAATATTACCCGACCAAACGTCGTGCGGTCGGGCAGTACGCTCCGCGTACTCCCCTCCTACAGGGGCGCGATACTCCTAGCCGGCGTGCAACACCAATACATCACAGCCGATGCGCGCCAGCAGCCGCTCGGTGGTGCTGCCCAGCAGCAGCCGTTCGAGCAGGCTGTGCTCATGCGTTCCGAGTAGCAAAATATCTATACGTTGCTCCTCAACGAAACGCGGCAACTCCACCTGCACCTCCCCCTCCAGCAGCTGCATTAGCGGCCCACCGACGGGGCGATCGATCCGACTGAGCAGCGCTTCAATTCTATTGCGGTGCTCTTCACCAACGCGAGACTGCAAGCTGGCGTAGTCCGTGATGATCTGCTCATCAAATATCGTCGCCTGCGGCAGACTCAGGAAACAGTGCACCACATGCATCTCGGCGCTAAGGCGCTGCGCCATCAAATCTGCAGTTTTAAGCAGCTCCACCTCCAATTGATCATCGCGGGTGTCTGTATGAAAGGGATTCAGCGCTACTGCGATACGGGGGTGAGCGGGCCAGTCAGTACCATTGGCGAACAGCATGGGGGTATGCAGCTCACGTAGAAGATCCTGCTCTTCTCCCCCAATGAGCCAATCAAGGAAGTCGTTATTTTCACGCCGAGGCACCAACAGCAGATCAGGTTGATAGCGTTCGGTCTGACGCATCACTGCGCTGAGGAAGTTAGAGTGCCAACAGACATCGGCAACAACATCCACATCATCACCAAGGTCTGCTAGTAACTTGTCGGCCTGATTCTGACGATGGCGCGCGTAGAGTTGGCGTGCCTCCGCTTCGGTTTCTGGTTCATCACCGCTCGCCGCCTCAAAGGCTGGATGGTAGACGGTCATAAACCATTCTGTATGACCGGTCTCGCTGGTCAGGCTAAGCCCCTTATTTAATTGGGCCAGCGAACGTTGTGCCTCTTCGGTTGTTACTAATACACGCTTGTACATCGCACTCTCCAAACAGCATATATTTAACTATAGGCAATGGATGGTTGGTCGCGCACGGAGATTTACATTCTATTGATCTGCCACTAATATTAGGAACCTTGCATACATCCTAAATTTATTGAGTTCACCGAATGAGCGATACGACCGCTACCCGCCTTCCCCCTGAAGCACTTGCACTGATGCGCGAAAATGCCGGAAGTGCCGCGCGCTTGATGAAGGCCCTAGCGAACGACAGCCGCTTGATGATTCTCTGCTACCTTGACGGCAAAGAGCTCTCTGTCAGTGAGTTAAATGAAAATCTAGATCTGAGTCAGTCGGCTCTATCCCAACACCTGGCGGTGCTACGCCGCGACGGGTTGGTAAAGACGCGCCGCGATTCGCAAACGATCTACTACTCACTCGAAGGTGACCAGGCTAGCCGTATCATCTCTACCCTACACCAGATGTTCTGCCCATCTTAACGCCTTAGGGGGCACAGCTATTGCGGCTAGATCAACAACGCGTATACCAGGCTACCCGCAAAAATACTGATCAGCGGATTTTTCAGCGTCCACTGCAAGAGTGCGACACACAGAGAAGAGACCAGCACAACACCGAGCGTTACGCTGCTACTGATCAAATCCGCTGTCGCGTAGACCACCAACAACACCATCAAGACCGGCGGCAGATATCGCCCTAGAAATCGCAGAAGCGGGTGTTGAGCGAACCGACCTAGCAGCACAAAAGGCAGCGCGCGCGTCGCAAAGGTGGCCAGAGTACCGACTAAGATTACACCCCAGATGTAGCTATCCATCGTCCACTCCTGTAGGTGACCAACAACAATCCAAGCGCCAGCGTGATAGAGACCAACAACATCTGACCGGACCAGAGCCATACAGCCAGGGCCCCAATACCTGCAGCCGCCAGCATCAGACCGGCACTTCGAACAGCGCGATACTGCTCGACACAGAGCACGATAAATAGCGCAGGCAGTACAAAGGCTAGCGACTCGGTTGGGATATCGACGCCCTCACCAAACAGCGCGCCTATCGTGCACCCGAGTACCCAGTAACTCTGATTAATCATCGTAATCTGCCAGTGGAGCGTCTGGTCTGCTCGCTTCTCTTGTGGCAAGGCGGTGATCAGGGAGTAACTCTCATCCGTCAGTGCAAAGATCATATACCAGCGTCGCCAACCCCTGAGCTTAAGCTCGCTCAACAGGCTCAAACCGTAAAAGATATGGCGTGCATTAAGCAGAAATATCGCTATTGCCACAGACACCAGACTCGCCTGATTGGCCATCAGTCCGATACTGAGAAACTGAGCTGACCCAGCAAAGATGAAGACCGCCATAGCAGTTGCCATAAACCAACTGTAGTCCAGCTGGCTGGTAAACAGCACGCCAAAGGCCATGCCCAAAGGGACATACCCGAAAGCGACCGGCAGAGTTGTAGATAAGAGTCTGCGCACCTAGAAAACACCGTCAATTTTGTTGATTGAAAAATACTGCAAATTTCATAAAGACTGATAGAAAAATTTAATTTTTCGCCTACTTCAAAGCTGAATTATATTCCGCGATATGGGCTGCAGATCACTATTTAGACAGCGAGCTCGTTCTACAACCTTGGTGCAGGAGTAACAGATGGGCACTAAAGTTAAGGTCGATCAGAACATCGACGATATTGAAAACTGGGATGACTCCTTCGAGGATGACGTCGAAGCCAACACGCGCTCTAAGCTACGCTACAACAGCAAACGCCGTCGTGATATCGAAGACATAATGGAAGAGCGCCGTCTGGCTCGCGAACTACAAGACGGCTGGGACGAGGCTTACTAGAAGCTTTAGTAGAGAGCTTACTAAAACGCATAACTAATGGTTTTATAGCATTAAATGTCATAACCGCGACAAAGTTATTGCGCCGCTCTCCAGTCTCTGGTTTTATCGGGTTGTCTGGGCGTGAGAGCCGTTACGGTTCTGGCGTTCAGCGACTCGGTCGATTCCAGCGACGCAGCTGGGATCGGCCACCCACTTCTCCCCGTATCATCTCATATCTATTTTGCGCACTGCTGCATTCTGCTAGCATTGGCGCTCTATTTTTACAGCCGTATCGAGTTTGTTAATGAATAAATTCTGGAGTCCGCAGATCGCAGATCTGGTGCCATATACCCCGGGTGAGCAACCCAAGATCGCTGACCTAACCAAACTCAACACTAACGAGAGCCCCTATCCGCCGGCTCCGGGTGTTGAGAAGGTGCTGCAGCAGTTCGATAGTGCTCGTCTGCGCCTCTACCCTGATCCAGATGCCAGCGAACTCAAACAGGCCCTCGCGCAAACTTACGACGTTGAAGTTAACCAAGTATTCGTGGGTAACGGCTCTGATGAGGTATTGGCTCACGCTTTTATGGCCTTCTTCCGCCAGAGCAAACCGCTGGTAAAGCCCGCGATAACCTACAGCTTCTATGAGGTCTACGCCGACCTGTACGGCATCGAACTGCTGAATATGCCGCTCGATAGCGAGTTCGGCATTGATCTAGACGCTTTCCCAACAGATAACGGCGGTATTATTTTCGCAAACCCGAATGCGCCGACCGGTAAAGCTGTGCCGCTGGCTCAAATCGAAGCGCTTCTGCAGCGAAATACCGAGTCTCTTGTGCTTGTGGATGAGGCCTACGTCGACTTCGGCGGAGAATCCGCTATCGCTCTGGTCGATAAGTACCCCAACCTTCTGGTAACACAGACCTTCTCTAAGTCTCGCTCACTGGCAGGATTACGTATCGGGTTCGGTATCGGACATCCGGACCTTATCGACGCACTCGAACGGGTCAAAAACTCGTTTAACTCCTACCCTATGGATATGGTGGCGATTCAAGCCGGTGTCGCCTCGCTGGCTGACAAAGAGTACTTCGACGAGTGCACGGCCAAGATCATCGCCACGCGTGAACAGACTGTTGCCCAACTTGAGGAGCTCGGTTTCACCGTTCTGCCTTCAGCGACAAACTTTGTCTTCGCCCAACACCGCTACCTCGAGGGTGGTGAGCTGATGGGATTCCTGAGAACTAAGGGTGTATTAGTGCGCCACTTCAGCCGCCCAGAGATCGCTAACTTCCTGCGAATCACTATTGGCACCAACGCTGAGATGCAGCGGCTCATCGATACCCTTAAGCAGCACCCTGATATTATCTCACTACCGGTAACCGCTGAGTGACAACTTACAGCCAGGGCCTCCTCTACGGCCTGGGTGCGTACACCATCTGGGGTGGCTTCGGCCTGTTTTTCACACTGCTGGCCGACGTCCCCTCAGATGAGGTTCTAGCGCACCGCGTTATCTGGTGCCTACTGATTGTCATCGGGTTGATACTTATATCGGGCAAACTTCGAATCACGCTTGATATCTTGCGCCAGCCCAAGACGCTCGGCTGGCTAACGCTGACCTCCATTCTGATCAGCCTCAACTGGTGGATTTTTATCTGGGCGGTAGCACAGAAAGAGGTCATTCAGGCCAGTTTGGGTTACTTTCTCTCCCCTCTTGTCGCCGTGATTTTAGGCCGAATTTTTCTGGGAGAGCGACTCAACAAGTTACAACAAGCATCGGTCGTACTAGCAACGATCGGCGTCCTGTGGCAACTCTGGGCGCTCGGTAAGGTGCCTTGGATCGCGCTATCCTTATCTAGCCTGTTTGGGTTTTATGGCCTAATCAGAAAGCAGGTCCAAGTGAACTCAATCTCGGGCTTAACCATCGAGTCGCTCCTCGTCGCTCCGATCGCACTCGGATATGTCTACTATCTGTCACAACAGGGGCAGAACCACTTCTCCTCACATCCATGGGAGCTTGTGGGTTCAGGCCTCATGACAGCCGTTCCACTGCTGCTTTTCGCCTCCGCTGCCAAGCGGCTTCCTTTGAGCACAGTCGGCTTTCTTAACTATCTTGCACCCACACTGCAGATCATTAGTGCAATCTTCATTCTGCAAGAGCCCTTCCCGCTGCAGAAGATGATCAGCTTCATGTTTATCTGGGCCGGCCTCGTCGTTTTCTCGATCAGCATCTACAAAGAGCTAAAAACAGCCCGCTAAAAGTTGCTCCCTCGCCATCCCCTGCTAGGCTCAAAGTAGTGCTCGAAAGAGCAGAGCCAAATGAGGAGCCGAAGGATGAGCCAAGTCGTCCATGCCAGCGTTGAGATGTGTAGTGCCTATATCAGTGCATCGCCTGACATTCTTTTTATCATCAACAGAGGCAAGATTGAGCCGCTCTCGGCCGGCGAAAATAGTTGGCTGGACCTTAAAAAACTTGGTGCGCTAACACTCGAAGAGCTTTTCACTGAATCGCTCAACGCGACAGTCTCCCAAGGGCTTGTTGAGGCTCAGGAAGCAAGTGATAAGCGCGCCAAGGTTGAACTGATCTTGGGTCCCGACCAACCGCAAATCTGGGGCTATTTGGGGCTAGATAAAGGTCAGGTGTTTGAACTCACTCTGGTCTCCATCGATGGCGATCGTACACTGGCCTCAATGCGCAACACCACCGAACTGAGCCGTCTTCAACAGGCACACCTGCGAGATGTAATGCGCGACCCCCTCACGGGCCTGCGCAGCCATCGCGCGCTGATTACCGTTCTAGAGAAGGCCTTTGGTGAGGCGCAACGCTTCGACAATATGCGCTTCGCCTTGGTAATTGCCGATATAGATAACTTCAGTGATATCAACGATCAGTATGGCTGGGATGCGGGCGATCAGGTACTAAAACGCTTTGCTGAAAAGGTGACCGCAACGCAGCGCAGCTCCGACTTCATCTGTCGCTTTGGTGATGACCTCTTCGCTATGCTGCTCTCTGAGTCAGATATTGGTGATGCTGTAGGGGCTGGCGAGCGTCTACAAAAAATCGCTAGCGAGTTGGCGTTTGAGTTTGCCGAGCAACCGCTGAACCTTACCCTCAGTGTTGGCACCAGCGCCTACACTCACGAACAGACCGAGTCTGTGCATGAGATGATTCAACAAGCCCAAGAGAACTTGCTGGTCGCTCAGACCCGCGGCGGAAACAGCGTCGTCGCCCCCGTGTGACATGTAGGTAACCATCTAGGAGGGATATCCGCGCAGCGGATGTCGCGACCCAATACACATGATCGCCTCCTCGGCTACGCCGAGAAGCCTCCTACGGGTTGAAGGGATCTGCGCAACGCGCATGTTCGCGACCTTTTTAGATAGAACCCGCCTCAACCATGTAATTATTGGCACTGCACATCGCCGAGTCGTCGGACGCCAAGAACAGCACCATGCGCGCCAAATAGACGGGCTCAATGAGCTTGGGAAGGCACTGGCGCTGACGCTGCTTCTCCAAGGCCTCTGGCGTTGCCCAGAGCTCCTTCTGACGCTCGGTCATTACCCAGCCGGGCACCACCGTATTCACGCGGATCATATGCTGGCCAAAGTCCCGTGCTAGCGTGCGGGTCATACCGTGGACTGCGGCCTTGGCGGTTGCGTAGACAGGGAATCCACCACCAGCTTCCCACCAGGAGTTAGAGCCCATATTGATGATGCTACCGCCCCCGTTCTTGATCATTCCCGGCGCGACCGCCTGACAGGCGAAGAACATATGCCGTAGGTTAGTATTGATGCGATCGTCGTAATATTCCGGCGTCACTTCCGACCAGTCGTGACGATCATCGCGTGCCGCGTTGTTCACCAGCACATCAAACTCACCGCCCTGAGCAATTAGATCGATAACAGCCACTTTAAGAGCATCAATATCGCGCAGATCAAGTTGACGGAACTGAAAGCTGTCTGCGCCCAGCTCTGCTTGGAGCGCTGCAGCTGCGTCTCCGTCCATGTCCAGCGTCGCCACCCGAGACCCCTGGGCCACAAAGGCCCTAACAATCTCTGCCCCGATCCCACTGGCTCCCCCGGTGATCAAGATATGCTTATCTTTGAGGCTTGGGTAGATAGCAAAGTTATCGCTCACATTGAACTCCCATTCGATATCACTAATTTACAGATTCACTCAGCTCTCTCATCTGTTCGGAGAGCTGCTCTACATCGTCAACAATACGACGGTAGAGCAGTTGATAGACCCGCCCATCCCGTCTGTACGGTTCGGAATAGCCCAAGGTTGACCAGTAGAGAAACTCTTTTCCCGACACGTCATAGGTACGCACCAGCGCCACCTGACCGGGATTATCCCGCACAATTTTTTGACGTTCGTAATCCTCTGGTTGATAAATTTGGCGCTGAACCTTATCCACATCGAAGCTCGTCAACATGCGCAAATGCGATGTGGAACCCCGAACAACCTCACCCATACCGGTATCCAGATCGATCTCTATGAGTGTCATTTGAGCCGTGTCGATAACGGTATCTACCACGCGTTCCTGCTCTTCCAAGCGGCGCAGTTGCTGATTAATCTGGTACTGGTTACGAACTGAATCACTGACATCGATGATGACACCGCAAGCCTGCCAGCCATCAGAGGAGTCAAGGAATTCAAATCTAAACTTAACCCATCGATGGATACCATCCCAACTGCGCAGGTTCAACTCGAACGTCTGCGTACCCTGATTCTGCTGCTGATAGGTTATCGACTCTCGCATCTGCTGGGCCGAGAAGCCAATGGCATAACTCAATAGTTTGTCGGAATCGACCAATGGAAATTGCTGTTTGGGTAACGCCATCAGCGTACGGGACGTTTCATCTAAGTCGAACAGATCCGTCGACACATCGTAGGTAAATGTACCGACATCTCCCATCCGGGTGGATCGCCTTAACCGCTCATAAGCAGCTTCAAGCGCCAGAGCCGCTTGCTTCTCTTGCGTGATGTTTTTCACCAGAAGTAAACGGCAATGATCACCCTGCTCGTTTCTAAAATTACGAATATTAGTCTGTCTGACCCAATCTAAATCTTCGCGTCCCGGGAGCATTGACCGAAACTCAACCGGTACACCGGGCTGTTCGAGGGTTTCAGAGATAACCTGAGCCTGCTCACCTAAAGTATTCTCTCTTCGGCTACCCGCCAACTGAGGTTCCAAATCAGGATTTTTCGAGTACTTGTAGAGATAGCGAGCCTCACCTGTGGTGAGATTCTCCTCAACGACGTTTTTCCGATCAGCGTCCAGCGCCTCTTTTAACATCAACTCGAGTTGCTTAGATGCTTGAATTCGGCGGGAGTAGTAGATACGAATACATTCGCCGTCAGTGTCTTTGCGCTCTTCCATCAGTCGCATCTCGAACCACTGGTAGTCGAACCAGCCGTCCTGCTTGAATGGATACTCCACAACGGCACCAACTTGACTCAATGCGGCCGTTACCGGCTCATGAAATGCTGTTGGAATGTGGCTTAGGCGCTCATCGCCGGTGACTGGTCGATCTCCGCCGCTTGAGTAGGGTTGGCGTGAGATAAAACCGGACTCGCCTGTCGCTGGTTTTTCCCACAAAATTTCTATATCGGCCGCTTTAATCACCTCTTTAAGGAGCGACTCTGTACTTATATCCACGCTATCATCCTGATATCTATGCTATTCGCATGATGCGCGGTTTATGGGGTGTCGTAAAGCACTTCCTGAGTCTGTTTCTCCAGCCAGGCGGCCAGTTTTCGAATATCAATCGGTTTGGGAATGATCAGATCGGCACCTGCCTGCAGCATATTCTCTGTCTCATCACCAATCGTAGCTGCAGTAAGGCCCACCACCGGACCACCAAAACCTTGCGTGCGCAGTGCGCTAACAAACTCATAGCCGTTCATTTGGGGCATGAAAATATCGCTTAAAATCAGGTCAAACTTGGACTTCGCAAAGCGCTCTAACGCATCCCTCCCGTGCTCGGCGACGGTTACTAGTGCACCTTTAGACTCCAGTACCTTCTGTGTGAGCATCCGGATGGTGAGATTATCCTCGGCAATCAATACACGCTTGCCCGCAAAGGGGTTGACCGCGACCTGAGTAGATTCGGTTTGAGTCCCCCCGACTACTTGTAGGATGGGCATCTCAATGTTGAACGAGCTGCCTCCGCCGGTTGTCGTCTCGTGAGAGAGCTCGCCGCCCAGTCCTCGAATCAGATCTCGGCAGATGGGCAAACCCAAACCTGTCCCGTCCGCTTCAGTGTTGCCGCGCACAAACGGCATGAACAACTGCTCAACCTGATCAGCAGGAATGCCTTTGCCATTATCAAGTACCCTCACACGCAGTTCGTCTTGCTGATCATCTGCGGCACAAATCTCTACGGCTATTCGAACCCGATCGCCCTGCGAATGAATTAACGCGTTCTTCGTCAAGTTAGTCAGCACTTGACGAATAGACGAGGCCTCAACTTCGGCGTATTGAAAATCGGCACGTTCAAGGTCGAAGGTGAGCGAAAACCCCTGCGACTCAGCCATTGGCCGTAAGCTGGTCACAATACCTTCGAGAAACTCGGTTAGCTGAACCACTTTTCGTTCTCGAGTCCGCTGTTTATCTGGCTGAGCAACCTGACGAAGATCATCGAGCACAGTCACCAGATGCTCTGCTGTACTTTTTAGCATCTGCTGGGTCTGCTGCAGATCGCTGACAGTGCCGCCTTGCTCAGTGCACTGTTCGAGCTGTTCAGCTAACATTTTTAGCGTCGCTGCGGGTGTTCTCAACTCGTGTCCAATGACTGCAAACATCTGTTCGCGGCGCTGTTGCTCCTCCTGCATCTGCAGTTCGCGCTCGACTCGTTCAGTGACATCGAGCATCACGCCCTCAAGACTAAGGTTGCCGCTCGGGTCAGTGTAACGCTCAATGTGGACCTCTAGGTAACGCAGTGAACCATCCTCTAAGCGCACCTTACGATCACCCTTGTGATACCGTACGCCCTGGTTAATCCGCTCCAAAATTTTCGCGCGCGCTTCATCTCTGTTATCCAACTCAAACGCGCTTAGGTACAGATCCAAAGACAGCACAGGAAACTGCTCTACCGGCAGATTGACCAACTCACGCGCGATCGAATTAAGTTCTATTCGATCATCTTCAAATTTATAACTGAAGGTCCCAATGCGGGCGGTTGCCGTTGCACGCTCAATCTCGGCATTGCGCTGCTTAACCTGGTCATTCGCGCGCTGTACGTCAGATATATCCACCAACACCGCATCGCAACCTAGATAACGCTCTCCATCAAACTTGGGGAGGAGATTCATTTTGAGGTGTCGAACCTCACCATCTCGATGCACGATACGCCGAACTCGGGTTTTACTGGTAAAGCCACTCACTATCCTTGATCTAATTTGCAGAACATCCTCCCGATCGGATAGGTGCACACGTGACAAGTAATCTTCAAACGTAGGTTGGGGATATAGATCAGGAGGAAAGTCCAACAATTTGCGAGCCATTGCATCGAGCCCAAGTAGACCGGACTCATAATTCGTTGACATAAGGCCAACTTGTGCTGTTGTCGCTAAGCTGTTGAGCTGATGATTCAGACGATTAAGTTGATCTAGTTTTCGCTCGAGTTCCAGCTCGCGCCGCTTTTCGTCTTCGATACAGTAATTCATCAACAAGCGTTCAGTCTGACCATCTGCGTTGATAGACTCCCCAAGGTTTATCATGCGGAACCATTCACGATTACCGTCGGGCATTAACCACTGGTACTCAGCACTGCCGCCTACTTGTGAGACGCCCTCTAGAAAAGCATCTCGCTCTTCAGGAAGCATTTTTTCAGTACGACGCTCTGCACATAGCGGGCGCTGTTCATGCGTGGTTCGTGCATAACGCACCACATATCGACCTGTTTTAGTCGTTAGATTTTCGACTAAAAGATTTGCCTGAAAGTGATTAAGTCCACGATCGATCGCTTTTTCATTCAATGTTCGCGCGTCTTGCTCAGCCGTCAAGTTCCTCACAACGATGAGTCTGAAATGCTCGCCTTCTGGGTTCTGGTACATTTTTACTGTCTGAGCCTCTACCCACACCTCGCGTTGCTCGTCTGGGGATACGCATCGCGCTATCTGAGCTTGCCCAATTTCATCAAGAGCCTGATCTAAAAGTTCGCGATACTTGGGATCAACAGCCGGTCGAAATCCTGCTGCACCGATCAGGGGCTGCCGGATCTTCCCCATCTTTGAGGGACCCAGAACAAACCAGAAGTCACCGGTATCAAGATTCTCTTCAACGAGGGTGACCCCAACTGATGCTGCCTTCTGAATTTCTGGCGCTTGGATTTTCTTCCCTGCAAGTGATCTGCTCTCAACTCCACCGGCAGACTTGCGTCTATTCCTTGCCATATCGTTCATGCGAATAACTCTGTTTGTTAGCTATTAGCAATGACACAGCAAAATTAATGCCAATTCTTAGACTAAAAAACGCCCTCTTATGAAATTTCACAAGAGGGCGTTTTATCTGGTTTTTAGGAGCGAGCGCAGCACGTGACCAATGATTTATGGCCGCGGTGCTCCCGCTAGATCTCTTAGGCGCTTAGCTCAAGCAGCAGCTTGTTCATGCGACCAATATAAGCAGCTGGATCTTCCAGCTGACCACCGGCTGCCAGTTGTGCCTGATCGTGTAGAATCAGCGCAAGATCCGCAAAGCGATCCTCGTCCGCTTCCTGGTCCAGCTTAGTGATCAGTGGGTGCTCAGCATTGAACTCGAATACTGGCTTGGTATCCGGCACAGCCTGACCAGCTGCTTCCATAATACGGCGCATCTGCAGGCCCATATCGTAGTCACCCAGTACCAGACAGGCTGGTGAGTCAGTCAAACGCTGGCTGACACGCACAGACTCAACCTGAGACTCCAACACCTTACCGAGGCGCTCAATTAGGCTTTCGTAAGCTTTACTCTTCTCTTCGAGCTCGGCTTTCTGCTCTTCGCTCTCCTCTTTATCGAGTTTGAGCTCGCCCTTGGTCACATCCTGGAACGACTTACCGTCGAAGTCGAAGATGTGGCTCATCATCCACTCATCGATACGATCGGTCAGCAGCAACACTTCGATGCCTTTCTTACGGAAGATCTCTAGGTGCGGGCTGTTCTTCGCGGCATTGTAGGAGTCGGCAACCAGGTAGTAGATCTTGTCCTGCCCCTCCTGCATACGGCCGATGTAATCCTCAAGCGATACCGTCTCGTCGCTATTACCTGTCTGGGTAGAGGCAAAACGCATCAGCTTGAGGATACGTTCACGGTTGGCGTGATCTTCTGCAGGCCCCTCTTTGAGCACCTGACCAAACTCTTTCCAGAACTCTTGGTACGCTTCTGGATCTTTCTTACCAAACTTCTCGATCATATCGAGCGAGCGCTTGGTGAGTGCAGACTTAAGCTTATCGACGGTTGGATCCTTCTGCAGAATCTCACGTGATACGTTGAGTGACAGGTTGCGTGAATCCACAACACCCTTAATGAAACGCAGATAGAGTGGCAGGAACTGATCTGCCTGATCCATGATAAAGACGCGCTGCACGTAGAGTTTCAGACCCTTAGGTGCTTCACGGTTCCACAGGTCGTACGGCGCTTTAGATGGCAGGTACAACAGCGAGGTGTACTCAAGGTTGCCCTCTACGCGGTTGTGCGCCCAGGTGATTGGCTCCTGGAAGTCGTGCGATACGTGCTGGTAGAAGCCTTTGTAATCCTCGTCGCTGAGCTCAGACTTGTTGCGGGTCCACAGGGCGGTTGCTGAGTTGACGTTCTCCAGTTCAGTTTCCGCCTTCTCTTCAGACTCATCCTCTGAGGGCATCGCATCTTTGAGCATCTGCACTGGCAGAGCGATATGGTCAGAGTACTTCTTGACCAGCGAGCGTAGACGCCAGCCGTTGGCGAACTCTAGCGCATCATCTTTCAGGCTCAGTACAATACGGGTACCGCGCTCTGGCTTGTCGATCTGCGCCAAAGTGAACTCGCCCTCGCCTTCAGATGACCAGTGCACACCCTCTTCGCCAGGCAGACCGGCACGACGGGTGTAGACATCCACTTTGGAGGCCACGATAAAGGCTGAGTAGAAGCCAACACCAAACTGACCGATCAGCTGACTATCTTTCGCCGCATCGCCAGAGAGGTTAGAGAGGAAATTAGCGGTACCAGACTTAGCGATGGTACCAAGGTGGGCAATCACATCATCACGCGACATGCCGATACCGTTGTCGTCGATGGTGATGGTTTTGGCTTCCTCATCAAAGCTTACTTGAATGCGCAGATCGCCATCGTTTTCGTAGAGATCGGCATTAGAGAGCGCTTCAAAGCGTAGCTTCTCTGCCGCGTCAGACGCGTTAGAGATCAGCTCGCGCAAAAAGATCTCTTTGTTTGAGTAGAGCGAGTGAATCATCAGCTGCAGCAGCTGTTTCACTTCTGTCTGGAAGCCTAGAGTTTCGGTGTTCTGGGTCTCTGTTGCACTGCTCATAATCTAAAACCTGAATATCCTTTCAATCAGTGAGTTTTAACCTCTCACAGATATGGGGGGCTCAGATTCAATTTCAAGCCTCATGTGCAGATTCTCTGCTAGCGTTGAAAATCTTCGGTGTGTCCCAGTGTCTTCAGCGTAGATGAAGTGAACTCACGGCGGTAAAGAATCCAGACAACGGCCAGTGCCAGAGCGATAAATAACGCTGAATGGATTAACCAACCTAACATCGCGATCGCGAAGTAGTAGGACCTCAGGCCGGTATTGAAGTTGTTAGCTGCCATCGATGCCATCTTAGCGATCCGACTGGCATGAGCATCAATCTCGCGCGTGCGATCTTCAGTCAGCAGCGGCGCACCGCCAATCATCACCGAGACAAAGCCGTACTGACGCAGACTCCAAGTGAACTTAAAAAAGGCGTACACAAACAGCACCATCATCGCCAGAATTCGAATATCCCACTGCAAAGATGAGAGCATCTCCGCGCCTGGCACTGAAGCCAGCAGCCCCATTGCGGTCTCACCACGCGTAATAAGCGTCATCAAACCGGCCAGAATCAGCATGGTTGTGCTGGCAAAAAAGGTCACACCTCGCTCGAGGTTGGCAACAGTGGTGGTATCAGCGACGCGCACATCGCGCAGCAGCATCTCCTTCATCCACTCGGTGCGGTAGAGGTGCATCACGCTGGCGAGACACGGCTCTTTGTAGCTAGCCTTACGCGCGTAGCTGGCATAGCCGTTAAAGCAGATCAGAAACCAGACAAGCGCCAGCAGATCGAGACTCAAAAGTTCGAGATAACCGCTAATCGTCATGCTTAGTTCCTGAATTTTCAGAAGATTTGTATCAGTATGGTCGCACAATCGCTCAAGTGCAACGCCCTTATGTGGGAGGGATATCCGCACAGCGGATGTCGCGACCCTATGCCTCACATCGCCTCCTTCGCTGCGCCAAGAAGCCTCCTACAGAGGCATCTACTGTGTTAGCATCGGCGCAGTTAAGGAGTCCAAGATGTATCTAGAACTGATCGACCTATTCTGGCTAATGCTCATCGCAGGCGCAGTACTCTTCTGGTATCGCGGTTTAGCCGTGCGCGAGCGCGCATTGGTGGCCGTACGTAAACACTGTGACGAGATGAATCTGCAGTTGCTCGATCAGACAGTCGCGCTGCGTTCACTCTGGATAGGACGCAACAGCCAAGGCCGACTAAGCCTTCGTCGCCGCTACGGTTTTGAGTTCACCAGCACCGGCGACGAGCGCTACCAAGGCCAGATTTCTTACTTAGGAAACATAGTCGAAACCATCCAAACCGACGCCCACCGCCTGAATTCCTAGGGCACCTGCTGTAGGAGTGCAGTTCATTGCGCGATTATGCTGCCTCTCAGCTGAACGCTTAACCGAGCCCATTGGAGCTTCTAAAGCCTCTTCAAATAGGCGGCAATCTTCCCAGCCTCTTCCGTTGGCATCTCTTTCCAAACCGGCATTTGCGAATTCTCTCGATGCTTCCCGCGAATAAAATCCACGATTTGACCGCTACTCAATTTGGTATCTTTATTCGCAGGAATACCGGCCAAAAAATTGCCGTTGCCCGCATTGTGATGACAGCTAGCGCAGTGAAATTCAAATAGCTCTTTACCGGTATTCAGCTCAGGGTGGTCATGTTGATCCAAATCTTCGCTACACCCCTGGAGCATGATCAAAGGAGCTAAGAACAAGAATGTTTTGATAACGTTTTTACGCAAGATTCTGACCTCTACAAAGAGTATAGGTCAGTCTCCTGGAACTAGGCGCAGTTTAGACGGAAGCTTGAGCCGCCAGACAGATCGCGCTGAAATCAGCTGCCTTCAATGAAGCACCACCAACCAGACCACCATCAACATCAGCCATCGCAAAAAGCTCAGCCGCATTGCCCGCGTTGACTGAACCTCCGTAAAGAATCGTGGTCCGCGATGCAATCTCTGCATCCTGCTCTGCCAGCAGGTTACGGATAAAGGCGTGTACCTCTTGCGCCTGTTCAGGCGTAGCAGTCTCGCCTGTACCAATCGCCCAAACGGGCTCATAAGCGATAACAATTTGCGCAAAGGCTTGAATGTTCGCGCTATCTAACACAGCACGCACCTGCGTCTCAATCACGGCCTGCATCTCGCCCGACTGGCGCTCCTCTAGGGTCTCACCCACACACAGGACAGGCACTAAACCCTTCTCCAGGGCTTTGTTAACCTTAGCGGCTACCAGCGCATCGGTTTCGCCATAAATTGCCCGGCGCTCAGAGTGGCCTACAAGTACAAAACCTATCTCTAAGTCGCGCAGCATATCGGCACTAACTTCACCGGTGAAAGCGCCCTTGTCCTGATCACTCATGTTCTGAGCGCCAACATGGATGCTGTTAGCAGAGCAGAGATCGGTGACCTGAGGCAGGTAGACAAATGATGGACAAACTGCGACGTCAATATCTTTGCAGTCGTCAGCTGTCGACTCCAGCGCTTCAATCAGCGCCTTATTCGCCAGTAGAGACCCATTCATTTTCCAGTTACCCATGACTAGGGGACGACGCATGCTTTACTCCAGTAGAGATAGTTTGAGTTTGTATAAGAGGCGCTAGCTTAGCCTGCTGCGCCCCCTTTTTTCAACGAACGAGTAAGAATCTAAAGACTATTCGTGAGCGTCATCGGCATCCAACAGTTCAGCCTGCTCTGCAACCTCTGCACGCACATCAAAATCGCGTGGCCAGTCATTTGCATCAAAGTGTTCAACGGTTTGGTTTTCCATCTCGCTCTCCATACTCTCTGTTTAAGACCTAACTTCGGTTGGAAACAGACTTTTTCGTTATTTTTTTACCGTTTATATCGCCTAACTGCGCATAACGGGCCTCATTTATAACGAAATATGTATTTCATTTACAGATAAATTGGAAAGTTTTAAACCTTTCACCCACATAATATCGATCCAATCGATTGAAACAATCCAAACCTATCGATTTAAATGAACGATGACTGACGTAAACTATCAGAACCGAAAATGGAGGATTCTATGGGACTGTTAGTCGACGGTAAGTGGCACGATAAGTGGTATGACACAGCAAAAACCAAGGGTAAGTTTGAGCGCTCGATAGCTCAGTTTCGCAACTGGATAACGGCTGACGGCAGCGCAGGCCCATCGGGTGAAGCTGGCTTCAAAGCAGAGCCCGGGCGCTACCACCTCTACGTCTCCTACGCTTGTCCCTGGGCGCATCGCACGCTGATGATGCGCAAACTCAAAGGTCTCGAGAATATGATCTCCGTCAGCGTGGTCCATCCGCTGATGCTGAGCAACGGCTGGACATTCGCTACTGACTTCGACGGTGCTACCGGAGATCATCTATTCGACTACGACTACTGCTACCAAATCTATACGCGTGCCGATTCTAACTACTCCGGGCGTGTTACCGTGCCTGTCGTTTGGGACAAGCAGCAGGACAAGCTGGTCTCTAACGAGTCCTCCGAGATTATCCGTATGTTCAACTCTGCCTTCGATGATTTGGGCGCAACGCCGGGTGACTACTACCCGCAAGAGCTCCGCGCTGAGATAGATCGAATCAATGACTGGCTTTACGAGTCAGTCAACAATGGCGTCTACAAATCCGGTTTTGCCACTTCGCAAGAGGCATACGACGAGGCGGTGGAGGCGCTGTTCGAGCGCCTAGAAGAGGTGGAAGCCCTGTTAAGCAAACAGCGCTATCTCTGTGGTGATCGTTTTACCGAGGCGGACATCCGGCTCTTCCCTACCCTGTTACGCTTCGATCCTGTCTATGTGCAGCACTTTAAGTGTGATCGCAAACGCATCGCTGACTATCCTGCGCTCTCAGGTTACCTGCGTGAGATCTATCAGATGCCGGGTATTCGCGAGACCAGCAATCTGCAACATAACCGCCACCACTACTACCGCAGCCACGCAACCATCAACCCGCACGGCATCATCTCTACCGGCCCACAATTCGACTTGGATGCCCCACACGGCAGAGACCACCTGTAGGAGGGATATCCGCAACGCGGATGTCGCGACCGATAAAAGCAGGTCGCGTCGTTCGCTTCGCTCACAACCCTCCTACAGGACGATTACTACGGTGAGTTGGGTGGTAGCGCCGAGGACGCTGGGGACTAGGTTGCCGACTCCGAAGGCTTCAACACTGGCCGCATCCGCACCTGCATCCACTAAGTGTTGGCGCAGCGTTTGCGCGTGGCGCTCGGACTCTCTCTGCGCTAGCGTTACGTCAGTGCCTGACTGATGTACCACCAAACGGACTCTTGACCCGCTCTGCTCCATCCAGTCAACCAGCTGTTTAACGGCTAACTCGGGTGACTGCGGCCAGTGTGGCAACACCATGTAGCCTTGAGCATCGAGCGGTGCATACCAAGCGGTTTCAACCGCCTCGTCACTGCTGATGAGATCTAGGTGTAGATAGACTCTCTGATTACCTCGACGCACCGCGTAGAGCGCAAAGTGCTGGCCATTGAGTTGCGCCGCCAAGTAGTGCTGCGAATCATCGCGCCCGTAGAGCGTGGCGTAACGGAATAGGTCATTAGCCCAGATATTACTGGCGCCGCATTCACGCCCAGCACACTGGTAGAGTATTTTCGCGCCTAACTGCTGCAGTTGAGCGCGCATCGCTTCGAAGGGCTCAGCGGGCTGATGTGAGCGCGGGATCTCCCAGGTAAACTGCTGCAGCTCGCCGGCAAGGCGCAGGTCTTGATCGGCTCTAATTTGGCGATCTATTTTAACGACTGCACCCAAAATTAGGCGGTAGTCGGAGACGGAACGGCTGCGGTAACGATCCTCTTGTGCCAAGTCATAAGCCGTTAGGCTAGCGGGCAAGTTGGGCATCTCAGCAGCCGTGACTGAAACCGAAAGAAGAGTGGCAACAAGCGTAGCAAATACCCTAAGCATCAAAACTCCAAAACGGTAGATGGGTTGAGCGTTTATCCGCTCACTAACCCTTAGCATAGAATCTGTTGAGCGCCTCAGCTACCGCATCAACCTCGGGCTCTTCCATATGAAGATGATGGCCACCCGGCAACTCAACTTGCTCAATATCTGGTACGACCCGCACTCGCTCTTGGGTCAGGGGGCGTTTAAGACCAGAAGCCCCGCTAATGAGCTGTACCGGCATACTCAACTGGCACAATGCGGCCCGAACCTGCGACTCGGAAAGACGGATTATCGAGGGGAGTCGCAGGCGTGGATCACAGGCGTAACGGTAGAGCCCCTCCGGAGTTTCTCGCGTATTACGTTGCATCAGCAGGCGAGCCGCATTTTCGGGCACAGAAAAGACGGTATTTGAACGTGAGCGTACCCAAGCCTCAAACGCACGCGGGCGTATCTCTTTGGCTGGCTTTTGATGATCTTCAATCGCAGATCTGAGATTCTGGGAGAACCCCTCCTCAGAATCGGCCAGCGGACCCAAATTCTCGATTAGGCCCAGACGCGTGACCGTCTCAGGCCAGCTTGCGGCGAAGAGGCTAGCGATCCCTGCCCCGAGTGAGTGCCCCAAGAGCGCGAATTGCTCTACTTCAAGCTGTAACCGAACTTGATAGAGATCCTCTACATAACTCCAGATCGGATACCCCGAATCCTGGCTACGCCAGTCCGAAAGACCATGACCCGCCATATCGAGAGCGATCACTCGATAGCCTTTGATTCGCGGCGCAAGCAGCGCAAAGCTTGCTGCGTTGTCCAGCCAACCGTGGAGCGCTAGCATCAGCGGTTGATTCTGATCGCCCCACTCAAGCGCGGCGAGAGTGCGGCCATTGACGGTAAAATTCAGTGCGCGCGGCTGCGTAATCACAGTTCGTATCCGGCTACCCGTTTTGCTAGACCCGCGGCAGGGACATCCATCTCTAATATCTCGACCTGCGCGGGGTAGAAGCTTGAGCCCAACGTCAGAGGGCCCTCTTGTAGATAGCCACTGAGCCACCCAACAAGTGGCATATGAGTCACCAAGAAGACGGTGCTATCTAGAGGTAGCGTCTGCAACAACTCGCAAACCTGTTCAGGATCAGAGTCAGGCGTGAGGCTCTCAGATATTTGACAGCGGAGGCCCGTCTCCAATCGCTCAAAGGTTTGGCGGGTCCTCAGATAGGGGCTGACGAAGACATGATCGACCTGCCGCAGCTCAGCGCGCAACTGCAGCGGCGCTTTAGCCAGCGTACTTAGACCGTAGGCCGTCAATTGACGCTGTTCATCGGGAAAGCCGGGCGCGGCCTCTGCGTGACGCATGATGATCAAGTGCATTAGCAGCCCGCTGTCTCATGCGGCAAGGTGAACTCCACGTCGGCGCTCTGAACGCTCGCCATAAACTTACCCACAACCTCTTCGACCGGAGCCCCCTCGAACACGACCTTGTAAAGGCCACGGACTATGGGCATATAAACATCGGACTCTTTGGAGTGTTCGCGCACTAGCTTGAGCGTGTTCACACCCTCAGCGACCTCGCCAAGATCGCTAACGATCTGGTCGAGCGATTTGCCCTCACCGAGCGCGTAGCCAACACGGTAGTTGCGACTCAACGGCGAGGTACAGGTAACAATAAGATCGCCAACGCCGGCCAATCCTAGGAAGGTCATAGGATTTGCACCCATGCTATCGGCCAGACGGCTCATCTCTGCTAACGAGCGCGTAATCAGAAAAGCACGAGTGTTCTCGCCCACCCCTAACGAGGCGGCCATACCGGCGGCAATCGCGTAGATATTTTTGAGAGTTCCTGCAAGCTCAACCCCGTATGTATCTTCGGCGGCATAGACACGAAAATATGGCGCCTGCAGCAGGTCCTGTACAGCACGGCGCAGGCACTCATTGCGGCTCGCTACAACGGTTGCCGTCAGCTCGCGCTTGGCAATCTCTTTAGCGAGGTTAGGACCGCTCAGTACACCGATGGGGTTCTCGGGAAACTCCTGCTCGAGTATCTGACTCATGAGCGAGAAGGTTGCCGCCTCAATACCCTTGGTGGTGCTGATCAGCATCTGCTCGGGTTTGATAAATGGCTTGGCCTGCAGTACTACAGAGCGAAACGACGAACTTGGGATGGCAACAAACACCATCGAAACACCGTCGAGAACCGCTTCTAGGTCTGTCGATGCTTTAACACCACGCAGCAGGCGATAGCCCGGAACATAGCGGTTGTTCTCGCGAGTTTCGTTAATTGCTGCAGCAGCATCGGGGTTACGCACCCACAGGCGCGCCTCCATCCCCTTCTCTGCCACCATATTGGCGACAACAGTTCCGAAACTGCCGCCACCAAGTACCGCAACTGAGGTGCGACTGCTCATTAGCTCTCCTTGGGAGGCTGCTCAGACTTTTCACTTGTCTCTGCCGGCGCTTCGGCTTCTGCTTCTGCTTCTGCTTCTGCTTCTGCTTCTGCTTCTGCTTCAACAGGAGACTCATCATTAGCCTGTGGTTCAGCAACGTCCAGCGCTTCAAGATCCGGCTGATCCATCTCGGCTTCAGTCTGTTCAGGCTCTGCTACAGTCTCTTCTGCCTTGGCTTCAGTGCTCTCTTCTGAGTCTGGCTCAACGGTCTCGTCAACTGCCTCTGCTGCTTCAGCCACAACCTCTGCTTCACCCTCTTCAGCCACTACCGCTTGGTTCTGTTCAGACTCATCAGACGTCGTTGCAGCGGCAGGCATTACATCAGCCAGCAACTCAGCTTCTGGGTGGATACACTCCAGCTTAACGCCAGTCTGCGCTTCGATATCTGGGATCAGGAAAGAGTCATCTTCACAGGCGAAACAGATAGATGTACCGGTTGCACCTGCACGGCCGGTACGGCCAATACGGTGTACGTAGTCATCCGAGTCCTCAGGCAACTGGTAGTTCACTACGTGGCTAACGCCATCAATGTGGATTCCACGACCAGCAACATCCGTTGCTACTAGCACCTGAATCTTGCCACTACGGAAGTTCTCAAGGGTTTTCAGACGTTTGTTCTGTGGGATCTCACCCGACATCATCTCAGCCTTCACGCCATCCTTCTGTAGGCGAGCAGCTAGGTCACGGGTCTGGTGGCGACGGTTACAAAAGACAATCGCGCGCTCGATACCATTCACGCTTAGGTAGTTGCGCAGCAAGTTGTATTTCTGATCACTCGAGACCAAAAACACTTTCTGGCTCACATTGTCTGTCGTTTTGTTCTCAGACTCTATTTCAACCGTCACCGGGTCGCGCGTCCACTGCGCAGCGAGACGCATGATCTCATCGGTGAAAGTCGCGCTGTAGAGCAGCGTTTGACGGTCTGCGCCTTTGCGAGGAGTCGAGCGAATTATGGTGCGCACATCTGGGATAAAACCCATGCTCAGCATGCGATCAGCCTCATCGAGCACCAGCACCTCAACGTTGTACAGGTCGACCTCGCGGTTGCGTACGAAGTCGATCAGTCGACCCGGTGTCGCCACCAAAATATCGACAGGCCCTTCAGCCAGGGCTTTACGCTGTATGTCATAATCCATACCACCCACCAGCGATACAACGCGCAGGCCAGCATACTTAACCAGACCCTCAGCATCCGATGCGATCTGCAGTGCCAGTTCGCGAGTCGGCGCGATAATTAGCGCGCGCGGTTCAGCGAGTTCGGGTTCGTCTTCGAGTTTGAAGTCGAGCAGATCGGTGATCACACCAATCAGGAAGGCAGCCGTCTTACCGGTACCGGTCTGCGCTTTGCCGATAATATCCAAGCCTTTTAGCGCCGGCTTTATCGTCGCCGCCTGGATCGGAGTGGCGTACTCGAAGCCGAGATCTGCAATGGCATGCATCAACACGTCTGGCAGATTGAAGTCATGAAAACGTGCTTTACCCTCAACTTCCTCTACTTGGAATTGCTCCAAGCTCCACTCCTGCTCGCTCTTATCGCTATTGCGATCATTACGACCTCCACGACGGCGGTTATTCTGGCCGCCACGCGGCTTACGGCCACGTGGACGACGGTTGTTTTTCTTCTCAGAACCCTCGCCCTGCTCGCTCGCAACCGCGTTATCTGCGCCTGCTGCTGAAACCTTACCTGTCTGCTGTTCTGGGGTATCTTGTGTACTCTGCTCAGTGCTCAACGTCTGTGCTCTCTTAATCAGTCTGTGTAGCTATTCGTTTGCTACCTGTGAATTACGCGCTGGAACGGCGGCAATGCATCGAGCAGAGCCTGACCATAGCGGCGAGTCACAACTCGCCTATCCAACAATACAACGCGCCCGCTATCCGATTCTGTACGCAACAGACGACCCACCGCTTGGGTGAGCTTAACGGATGCAGCCGGCACGGAAATATCCTGAAACGCATTACCGCCGCGCTCCTCAACCCACTCTGCAAGTGTCGCATCTACCGGGTCATCGGGCACACTAAACGGCAACTTGCAGATGATAACATCTTTTAGGTAGTCACCGGGTAAATCTACCCCCTCTGCAAATGAGGCTAAACCAAAGAGAATACTGCTCTTGCCAGCATCAATTCGTTCCCTATGCGTCTGCAGCATTACCTGCTTGCTGAGATCGCCCTGTGGTATTACGCGTTCGAGCAACTCATCGTCTAACAGCTCAATGACTCGATTCATCTGCCGCCAGGAGGTAAAAAGCACTAGTACCGCCTTTAACTGCGGCAACTCACGCCCCAACCAATCAGCCACCTCATCAGTATGCTCATCCGCTTTACCCGGATCTGAACTCATCACTGGCACCTCGAGGCGGGCCTTATTAGCGTAATCGAAGGGACTCGCCAGGCGCAGAGCCGGCGTATCAATTGGCAGCCCAAGCTGAGTAAACAGCGTCTCAAACGACCCTAGCGCCGTCAGCGTCGCCGACGTTAGCACAGCGCCGTAACACTGATCCCAGAGTAACTGATGAAGGTGTTCACGGGCTGAAACCGGGGCGCTGTGCATTTCGGTATCCACACCCATTTCGTTGTCATGTTTTACCAGCCAGCGCGCTGTGGGTGGCGCGCCCTCCTCGTCCTGAGTCGCAAAACTGCGCGCGAGCCAACTCATACGCTGCAGCCGCGCCCAATTGGAACCCAGAACAGGCGCCCAGCGCTCGGCAAATCCGCGATCCAATTCAGAGCCTTCGGCCTCCAGCGCCTCTTTCACCTTGGCCAACAAGGTCTCCATCAGACCATCTAAGCGAGTCAGAGCGACGCTTAAATTGCGGGACAGCCCACGCAATGCCTCCGGCACCTCACCACGGTTATACCGCCTGCGCCTGTCACCGTCATTCAGCAGTAACAGCTCCTCATCAAGACGCAGATCAAGCGCGCCAAGGGCATGCAGCACCTCCTGTACTGGACGCTGCATTCGCTCTATCGAGTCTTTTATAATCAATACATTATCAGACTCATCTAAAAGTTGTTTAAAGAGCTTTTCATAGCCCTTTAGCTGCTTTTCGCTCGCTTTTGTACGCATTGACAGCGCAAAGTGTCCGGTCGCCTTCTCCCCCAAATGATGCGCCTCATCAAACAGATAGATAGCATCAGAGGGCTCGGGAAGAATCGCACCACCGCCGAGTGAAAGATCAGCCAACACCAGGTCATGATTGACCACGATCAGGTCAGCTTGTTCAAGCTCAGCCCGCGAGCGGAAAAACGGGCAAGCGCTAAAGTTGGCACAACGTCTATTGGTGCATTGATGATGATCTGCAGTCAGTGGATACCAAACCGCCTCGTCGAACTCGACGCTGAGCTCATCTCGATCACCGCTCCACCGACCCGATGCGTACTCGTCCATCAGACTCTTATAGAGTTTGAGATCTTCAGGTCCCAAACGCAGCGCCATCTCATCTTCGTACAGCGCCATCTGATTAAGGCTATCCTGCTGCTCTAGTGAGGATTCGAGTTTGTTCAAACAGAGGTAACGTCGACGCCCTTTTGCAATCTGGAACCGGAAACTGAGATCTGTTTTCTCTAGAAGTTCCGGTAGATCTTTGTGTATCAGTTGCTCCTGCAGCGCTACGGTGGCGGTGGAGACAATCAAGGTTTTATCTCGCGCCTGAGCAATTGGCAGCGCTGCGAGCAGATAAGCGATAGTTTTGCCGGTACCGGTGCCCGCTTCCACGGCGACCACGTGCTTCTCACCCAAACGTGTACCACTGCCATCCTGCATTACGCCGCCAATCTGGCGAGCAATCGCTGCAATCATCTCTTTCTGCGCGAAACGTGCGCGTAGCCCTTTAGCATCGAGAAACTGGCTGTAGGCGCCTTGAATAGTGGCTTTAAGTTCTTTATCGAGCACCGATGTCCCCTTCTAGGTGTGGGCGCATCATACAAAATACTGGATAAATTTACATCAAACACTTGACGCTGGATAAACTACTGTATAAAACTACAGATAGTGTATAAACACCCAGGGGATTCCCATGAAACTGACAAACCGCCAACAGGAAGTACTCGACATCGTTCGTCGCCATATCCACGACACTGGCTACCCGCCTACGCGTGTCGATATTGCGAACGAGCTTGGCTTCAAATCAGCCAATGCTGCCGAAGAGCACCTCAAGGCTCTCGCTCGTAAAGGTGCGATCGAGATGATTCCGGGTACCTCACGCGGTATCCGTCTCGTCGGTGAAGATAACGAAGAGGAAGGTTTGCCAATTATCGGCCAGGTCGCTGCCGGTGAACCGATACTGGCGCAGCAGCACGTCGATGACTACTGCACGATCGGCTCCGATTTCTTCCGCCCCCGGGCTGACTATCTGTTGCGTGTGCGCGGCATGAGCATGAAAAACATCGGCATTATGGATGGCGATCTATTGGCCGTGCATCAGACGCGCGATGCACGAGAGGGTCAGGTTGTCGTTGCCCGCGTGGGTGAAGATGTCACAGTCAAGCGCTTCTCACGCCAAGGACACATGGTCTACCTAATCGCCGAGAACGAGGAGTTCGATCCGATCGAAGTCGATCTGCGCGAACAAGAACTAACTATTGAAGGTCTTGGTGTTGGCATTATCCGCCAACAGGAACTCTGAGGATAAAAACAATGAACGCAATGGTCTCTCTGCCGCTTCAGGATTTCGTAAAGCCACTTCAGCTGACTGAAATTGTTCAGCACTCGGCACAGGCTGATAGCGACGCGCTGCTGCTACCAATGCTGGCAGGCCTAAGTCAGCACGAGAGCTGGTTGGTGTTGCTGGAACCGCCCAAATCGCTTGATAAACAGCGCCTGCAAGCTGCAGGGGTGGACCTAAAGCGCGTATGGATTTTGCGTCGTGATGAGCGCCACGGAATTAACCTACTGGCTCAGCGCGCACTGCAGGCTGGCACCTGCCATACGTTGATCTGCTGGCATCAGAGTGAGTCCGATGATGCGTTGGTTGAGCAGCTAAAGAGTACCGAAGTCGATTCAGAAACCCAGTGTTTGCTTATTCGCAAGCTACACTAAGCCTCCCCCGTTTGTAGTAACCCCCTACAAACAACCCCAGGGCCACGCAAGTGGCCCACTTTTTTCGCAGGAAACATCTAATACTTACTCGATAGCGAGTTCATGAAGCGTTTTCTGTAATACTGACGCGGTAATCGGCTTTGCAACCACGGCATTTACGCCGGCTACTTTCAACTTATCAGACTCAGTGCCCAAAACTGCAGCCGTTACGGCGATGATCGGGAACTCCGGAGCGATTTCGCGCACGGTCTGAGTCAGCGCCACACCATCCATACGCGGCATCATCATATCAGTCAGCAACAGGTCAAAATGGCCTTTCTTGAACACCTCCAAGGCCTCGGCCCCATCCTGACAACAGGTCACCTCCGCACCCCGTTTGGTTAGCATACGGCCAGTCATCAGACGCAGTGTCGCCTCATCTTCAGCCAAGAGTATCCGCATGCCGTCGAGCGAGAGCTCGGGCTGTGCAACAAGATCGGATTCAACAATCGATGCTCGACTCACTGGGAAGGTCACTGAGAAACAGGCACCACCATAACGGCTTGCTGTACAGCTGACGGCACCGTCCATTTTTGTCGTTAACGTTCGTACGATGTACAGCCCTAGACCCGAGCCATCCTGCTGGCTGTTGCCTCGCTCGAACGCCTCAAACAGCCGCGCTCTCTTCTCAGGTTTGATGCCTTTACCATCATCCTCAACACGCAAAGTGGCAAGCAGCCCAGAACCATGTGTCTCAGAATAACTTAGGCTGACATATATGTTCTTGCCGTCTGAGTGAAGCGCAGCATTTTTCGCCAAATTGGTAACGGTTTGTCTCAGAGACTGAACCGGAATTCTGAGGTTAAGAGACGACTTTTCTATGGAGGTGTGTACCTGAACCGATCGATCCTGAAATACCTTTTTGAGTGACCCCAATGCACCGATGATGACCCGCTCCGGATTCTCCACCTCAAGCTGGACCTTACGCGTTTCCCCAGGATTGCTAACGAGTCTTAGGTCATCAATGACGTTCAGCAGTCCAGCGCTGATTTCGCTAAGTTGTTCAAGCTTTTGAGCGGTATCAATCTGATCATCTTGGATAAGCATACTAACAGCGGAAACAGGAGTCCTGAGTTCGTGGCCGATAATTGCGAACATTTTCTGCTGCCGCCGCATCATATCCTCACGCTCGCAGAGCATCTCCTCAAGCTGCTGTTGGCGCTCTATCTCGTTGGTCACGTCCACAACCGTTCCCAAGAAGCTGGTCATTCTTCCGTCTATGTGTTTTGGAGAAAGTTTTACCCGCACCTGCTTTGAGGTGCCGTCGGGCAGAGACAATGACCGCTCAAGTGTCGCACCCGCCTCGCTGGCGAAAGCCTTCTGGGCCGACCTCCGATATTCACTCTTTTTATCCTCGGGGTAGCGGCTCTCAATATCAGCTAAGGTAACTTCAGGATACTCACCCACAGAGAACTGAAAAATATCTCGCAGAGCTTGGTTCGCTGAAGTGATGTTGTTAACAATATCAAACTCAAACTGACCGATACCTCCAAGCTCGGCGGCGTTCTCAGCCTTGCGACTCTGCTCCTGTGCGAGCTGCTTCTGTTTAACCAGATCGGTGATATCAAAGGATAATCCAACTATAGTTAATCGACCATTCTGCTCCACACACCTTGCCACAACTCGAACGACCCTATCCCAAATAGAGTGCTCCCATGAGTACTCATCTGCGCTCCTCTGGATTAAGAGCTCTGAGATACCTCTTTCGACATCAGCTACGAATGTAGCCTTTTGAGTATCGGTCATGGTCGACATCACCTGATCTAGACCGCAAGGCTCATCCGCGGCTATTCCAGTACCGATCCACGAACACAAGCACTCATCATAGGTTACCATTTGGGTCTCAACGTCGTAGCACCATTTGCCTACATGGCCGCTAGAGCTCAGCAACTGCTCACGCGCTAGCTTCTCTTGTAAAACCTGTTTTGCTAGATGTTGTTCGGTAACATCGATTGAGATACCCACAGAGTAGGGGCGATCTTCGATTACAACGTGTCGACCTCGCACGTTGTACCAGTGTACTTTACCGGTCTGCGCGTGGATGTGAGGGTGTACCACATTCAGCTCAACCACAAGTCCGGCTTCAACGTCTCGACGATACTGGTCCGTATCGGCTTTAACCATTGCGCGAAACTGCTCCGGCGTCCTATCGTAGATACCGACGAAGGGGTACCACTGCCCCGCTACCCAACCTTCGCCATGCATCAGTGCCATAGAGGCGTCGGGCATAATCTGGAGATTTTCTAGGTCGACAACCCACTTATAACCATAGCCATGCTCGGTGATCAGTTCATCAAAATATCGATCAAAGAGTGTCTCATACCGTCCCAGTGAGGATTTTTTAATATCCTCAACCACACCATAGAGGGCCAGCGCAGTTCCCTGTTCGTCCTGTTCTAGAACTCGAATCGCATTGGTGAAGTGGGTGTAACTCGTTTTCGCCTTATCGAAGAAATTAAAGGTGCTGCTGTGGAGTTTTTCACCCCGTTTATGTGGATGATCCAGACCCAAAAAGGCGGATACTTCAGCAGCGTCTGCGGTACTTTTATCGGTAGAGCTGGCAGAAGAACCACGAGATGGATCAGATGGGAAAAGGGTCGCCAACGAATGGCTGGTGGCGGCAGGGTTTAGACCAAAGAGCAGTGCAAACTGCTCGCTGCAGTGAAGCGTATCGGGATCATCTTGCAGATCAACGATCCACCAGGGAGCTCCGGTTAGGTTCCACTGTTTGGCTTGCTCAAAGTAAGCCTTTACCGACTCACGCATTTTAACTCTGTCCTGCTTTTCGACGGTCAACCTCATGGTCGACTTAACCAAAATTAGCAGGAATCATGCCAGCATGTTATTGGAATATTTCCTAGTTGAGGAAAAGATAGGTAGTCTTTTAGTAGAACTCTGGCAAAAGAAAAGTTACGCCTTTACCACTCCTGCATAGCGGCACGTTGGCGTGAAATCAGGGAGTAGAGCTCAGAGTAGAGGGTTGAGAGCGGCAGCTCTGGTGCATTTGAGCGTCCCGGTTCAATCTGCACCAGGCTAATTTCGGAGGTGGATTGTGTGTGCGACAACTTGGCTGGCGTCGCGCCCCAACACTTGGCATAACGCTGCTCCAGCTGATTAAGCCAGGAGTCGGGTGTCTCAGCAAGCACCTCAAACTCAGTCGCTTCAGAGGTGCTCTGCCCTTGGGTCTGCTGGGCGGCAATCAGGTCTTCCAGCGTCTCGATAGACTCGGTTGGCAGCGAGTAGCGCTCGGCAATCTCGCGCCGATAGGCATGCAGCGCCACGGCCAGATGGAAGGCAATTCCCGCTTCAAAAGCGCCTACTTCAAGCTCCTGACTCCAACCACCCGACTCGGCCGCCTGCTCCAGCTGTTTAAGCTGGATACGGGCGAAGCTGAGCGCGCGGTTGGTGCGGTTGGTGTACTGCTCGGCCAAGCTTACTTACTCTTCTTCTTGCTGTGCTCTATCTGCCAGCCTTTGTCGGTGTAGTAAGCCTTCCAGCCTGTCGCTTTGCCATCTTTCTCAGTCAGTAGGTACTGCTCTTTAGTTTTGCGGCTGAAACGAATCTGCGCTGGATTTTTATCCTCGTCATACTGCGGACCATCCAACAAGAAGTGGTACTTGGAGTCGATCTCTGCGCGGTGCGGAATCAGCTCAATCACCAGCGGTGCGCGTGTTTCTCGGTTACGCGGGAACTGACTTGCAGCGAGGAATAGCCCCGAAGCGCCATCACGCAGCACGTAGGTGTCATCTACCTTCTGACATTTGAGCTCAGGCATTGGGACTGGATCAATCTTTGGTGGTGCCACTTCGCCATTGCGCAGCAGCTTACGGGTGTTTTTACACTCACTATTCATACAGCCAAAGAACTTGCCGAAGCGGCCGGTCTTGAGCTGCATCTCGCTACCACACTTATCACACTCAATCGTTGGGCCGTCGTAGCCTTTGATCTTGAAGCTACCCTGCTCTACCTCGAACCCCGAACAATCAGGGTTGTTACCGCAGACATGTAATTTGCGATTGGCGTCGATCAGGTAGGAGTCCATGGCGTTGTCACAGATGCTACAACGGTGTTTGTTACGCAGGATGCGCGACTCCTCTTCGTCGTCACCATCCACAGAGACGACCTCATCACCTGGAATCAGGTTGATGGTTGTTTTACAACGCTCCTTAGGTGGCAGCGCGTAACCCGAACATCCAAGGAACACGCCGGTGCTAGCGGTACGGATCATCATCTTGCGGCCGCAATCGGGGCAGTCGATATCGGTCTCGGTTGGGTCATTGGCACGCATGCCACCCTCAGCCGACTGCGCCTGTTCAAGCTCATCTTCGAACTGCTCGTAGAACTTATTCAGCAGCGCTTTCCACTCGATATCGCCCTCCGCGACATCATCAAGCTGCTCCTCCATACGCGCAGTGAAGCTAAAATCCATCAAATCAGGGAAGGATTCAGCGAGACGGTCAGTGACAATGTCGCCCATTTTCTTGGCGTAGAAGCGGCGGTTTTGTACCTCAACGTAACCGCGATCCTGAATGGTCGAGATGATGGCTGCGTAGGTAGACGGACGGCCGATACCGCGTTTCTCTAGCTCTTTAACCAAGCTCGCTTCGGTGTAACGTGGCGCTGGTTTAGTGAAGTGCTGACTAGGGTCTAGCTGCTCGAGCTTGAGTGTTTCGCCCACAGCGACATCCGGCAGAATGACATCTTCGTCGCTCTTAGAGCGTGCCGACATCACACGGGTGTAACCATCAAACTGCAGTACGCGCCCCTTGGTCACTAGCTCGAACTCGCCAGCATTCACTGTAAGACGTGTGCTGAGGTAACGCGCAGGGACCATCTGGCACGCCAAGAACTGACGACGAATCAGGTCGTACAGGCGTACAGCATCATGCTCCATGCCACTGAGGTGGTCAGGCTCTACGTTCACATCTGATGGACGGATCGCCTCATGCGCCTCTTGCGCACCCTCTTTAGAGCTGTAGCGAATGGGTGCATCTGGCAGGTAGCTATCGCCGTAGTTACCCTGAATAAAGCCACGTGCAGACTCCACCGCCTCAGTACTGAGGTTGGTTGAGTCGGTACGCATGTAGGTGATGTAACCGGCCTCGTAGAGACGCTGCGCCAGCATCATGGTCTTCTTCACGCCAAAGCCCAGACGCGTGCTCGCGGCCTGCTGCAGTGTGGATGTAATGAAGGGTGCCGAAGGCTTGCTTGAGGTTGGGCGATCTTCGCGATTGGCGACTTTAAACGCCTGTGACTGCAGTGCAGCAACGATCTCATTGATCTGCGCTTCGCTAGTTGGACGAAAATTGGCACCGGCCTGTTTGATCACTTCCAGGCGCAGCTTATCCTGGCCAGCGGTGAGTGTGTCGGCGTGTAGCTCCCAGTACTCTTCAGGAATAAATGCACGGATCTCACGCTCACGCTCTACAACAAGGCGTACAGCAACCGACTGCACGCGACCCGCAGATAGGCCGCGGGCAACCTTCTCCCACAAGAGGGGTGAAACCATGTAGCCAACAACGCGGTCGAGGAAACGTCGCGCCTGCTGGGCGTTAACGCGGTTAAGGTCGAGCGTACCCGGCTCTTCAAATGCCGCGTTGATCGCTTTTTTGGTAATTTCGTTGAAGACCACCCGCTTGTAGCGGCCCTCGTCGCCACCGATAGCCTCACGCAGGTGCCAGGCGATCGCCTCCCCTTCGCGGTCCAAATCGGTTGCGAGATAGATTTCGTCAGCTTTCGCTGCGAGTTTGCGAAGTTCGTCGACGACCTTCTCTTTGCCCGGCAGCACCTCGTAGTGCGCCGACCAATCTTTGTCGGGGTCGATACCCATACGGCCAATCAACTGTTCACGCGACTTCTTGCGCTTGTAGATCGCCTTCTCTTCGGGGCTCATCTTGCGTGTCTTGGCCGCTTGGGCTGCTCGCGCCTTGGGATCACTCTTACTGACGCTACCACTAGTAGGAAGGTCACGAATATGGCCGACACTCGACTTAACCACATACTGGTTACCGAGATACTTGTTTATTGTCTTGGCTTTAGCCGGTGATTCGACAATAACGAGGGTCTTTCCCATTTCAATCTTCCCTTTGGGGTTCGTTAGGCATAGTTTGAGCGTTAGCAGCTGATCTTTGCGGCGCCCTTTTTAGCAATAGATGTTCAGCACTCACTCTGTCAATAGACGGGTGCTCTTAATTACAATGGGCGCTACAATACTGCCGAAAGTTTAGATTGCAACCCTAACCCGAGTTCGAGTCGCTACATATATATGAACAATGACAGCTTTTTATACGTCGTTATCCTTGCAGCGGTGCTGCTTGCAGCGCTCGGTCTCAATGCTTTTTTAGACTTCCGCAACGACCTTAATGCTAAGCGTCGAGCGCGTCTTAAATGGCTCTCAGAACAATCTGCACATACGCTCAACGCACTTGCGGTGCTCAAACAGGCGGGCTGCCGCGCAGATATTGTTGAAAAGCTAGACCAGCACGCGATGTCTCTTATCGAGGAGATGATTGCGCTGAGCCCTAAACTCAATATGGGCGCACCTGATCCGAATGAGGCCGCGTCAGCCGTTGAGCCCCAGCAACTGACGAGTGACCGCGCCATTAAGCGCGCACAGATCTACATAAAGTTTGCCGAAAAACTGATGATAGAGCTGGCTAATGGTGGGCGCATCACGATGCAACTGGCGCAGTCATATAAGCAGGAACTTTACTGGCTCAGCGTGACTGTAGTGGCGGATGGACACATCAACCAGGCCAAAACGCTCGAAGCAGCCGGTGCCGCCCTGCCTGCGCTTTCACATCTGAAGCACGCGAAGGCCTGTCTGGTTAGAGCGATGGTGCCGGCGGATCTAAAACAGGCGCGACTTCAGGGGCTTGAGGCAGATATCAATCGTCTAGAGGCGACAGCCCAACCTGCCAAACCGCGCTTTACGGGTTAATCAGACCGGCGCAAAACGCGCCACGCGCTCACCGTTTTCCAGCGTCACCTCCTCGGTAAACATCTCCAGCGGACGCACCCAGAGACTGAAGTCGCCGTAAAGCGTGCGGTAAACCACCATCCACTCCTCTGTTTCTGAATGACGCGCAGTGCCGATCACTTCGTAGTCATTGCCCTTGTAGTGACGGTAGATGCCTGGTTTTAACTCTTTCATTGCATATTCCTTGGTGTTTTAGGCTGTATCGCCTCCTCGGCTGTGCCGAGAAGCCTCCCACAGAAGCCTTCTACAGGTCCATGCTGTAGGAGGGATATCCGCGCAGCGGATGTCGCGAACGCGTCAATTAAAGTTTAAGCTCTATCGCCTGCTTGGCCCGCTCAGCCAACTCATCCAGCGCGCCTGCCCGCTCCGGTTCACGCCAATAGAGCGCGAGGTGAATCTGATCTGACTCTATCGCTTCGACCTCTTTCGGCAACGACTCCAACCACTCACTGAGTTGATTAAGTCGCGCTGGCGCCAGCGTGCGCTCGCCTTTGACCCAGCTCCAACCGGCTGGCAGCCCCTCATTGGCGATCGCCTGGACGCGCGCGACGGTCCAGCCCATAAAACTGTCGCGTTCACTGCGCGCAAGATTTGTGCGAGGCAGACGATAGACAGGGCATTTAAGTTCTTCTGCCTCCATCTCACCTTGTGCGCGTGGCAGCGCAAGATGCCCCAGACTCACCTGCAATCCATGTTTACGCGCCTCCAAGCGAAGCTTGGCCTGAAAACGCTGGCGTGGCGTTGGCATGACCCACATCATGGATCCGACCAAAGAGAGCATTATTAGGACGATAATTGCCCATTTCATTAAAATTATTCTCCAACAATGTGCTAAACCTGTATCAGAAGCCCAAAAACAACCGAGGCAGGAGAGCCGCTATGGCAAATTACAAACGTGTACTCGTCGCCGTGGATCTGACCAGTGACAGCGATCAGGTATTACAACGCGCAGTCGATATCGCAGAACGTAACGGTGCGGCACTGCACCTTATTCATGTGATCGAGATCGTCAGCTTCGCCTATGGCGGCGACGTACCGATGGACCTGACCAGTCTGCAAGAGCAGATCGACAAACACGCCAACGAGCGCATCACCTCAAAAGCCGCGGCCCTGAGCTATCCGGTTGCAGAGACAGTTGTCGCTACCGGCAACACCGAAGAGGAGATCCATCAGCATGCAGCCAAAATCAGTGCAGACCTCATCGTGATCGGCTCGCACGGCCGCCATGGTCTGGCTCTTCTGCTCGGTTCAACCTCAAATGGCGTTCTACACGGTGCCAAATGCGATATCCTCGCCGTGCACCTGCGAGAGGAGGACTAACCCTCCTGCATCGCCTCGAGCTCGACCCATCTCTCCATCAATGACTCGAGGCGCTGCTCTAGCTCCGCAAGCTTCGCCAGCTCTGCCGCGACAGTCTCGTGATCACCCTGATAAAAATCGGGTGCGGCACAAACCGCCTGCTGGGCTTCAACCGCGCCCTCTGCTGCTTCAAGCTCATCCGGCAAAGCATCGAGTTCACGCTGGAGCTTGTATGAGAGCTTGGTCGACGCCTTTTTCGGCTTATCCACCGGTTTCTTTGCGGCTTCGTCTTTAGCCTCAGCCTTCGCGGGCGCAACAACCTCTTTCACTGGACGCTGACGCACCCAGTCGTTATAGCCACCCACGTACTCACTGATCTTGCCCTCGCCCTCAAACACCAACGTGCTGGTCACGATATTATCGAGGAACTGACGATCATGGCTGACCAGCAACAGCGTGCCCTGATACTCGGTCAGAATCTCCTCAAGCAGTTCGAGGGTTTCAACATCCAAATCATTGGTGGGTTCGTCGAGAATCAACAGGTTAGAGGGTTGGCTAAATAGCTTGGCCAACATCACGCGGTTAGTTTCTCCCCCCGACAGCGCTTTTACCGGTGTACGCGCGCGCTCTGGGGTGAACAAGAAGTCCTGCAGGTAGCTAATGATGTGGCGCGAGCGACCGTTAATATCAATACTCTCGCGACCGCCAGAGACGTTATCGATGATGCTCTTCTCGGGATTGAGCTGCCCGCGCAGCTGGTCAAAGTAACCAACAACCAGCTGCGAGCCGCTGCGCACTGAACCCGAGTCAGGAGCCTGCTCACCCAGAATAACTCGCAGTAGAGAGCTCTTGCCCGCCCCGTTGGGGCCAATCAGACCGATGCGATCGCCACGCTGAATGCGAACAGAGAGTTCTTTAATGATCGGCTGTCCGGCAAACTCCAAGTTGACGTTCTTGAGCTCGGCAACCAGCTTACCTGAACGGACCGCCTCTTCTACATCGAAGCGCGCTTTACCCTGACGGTCACGCCGCTCTGTACGCTCGACACGCAGCTGTTTAAGGGCACGCACACGCCCTTCGTTGCGGGTTCGGCGCGCTTTGATGCCTTGGCGAATCCAGCGCTCCTCTTGTGCGAGTTTCTTATCAAACTCAGCATTATGGCGCGCCTCGTCCTCAAGCATCTTCTCTTTACGCTCGAGGTACTGGGTGTAGTTACCCGGGAAGGAGGCGATCTGCCCGCGATCGAGTTCAACAATGCGGGTAGCTATCCGATCAACCAAAGCGCGGTCATGCGAGATAAACAGAAGGCCACCGCGGAAACTGAGTAGCACCTGCTCGAGCCACTCGATCGTCTCAATATCCAGGTGGTTGGTTGGCTCATCGAGCAGCAGCAGATCGGGCTGCTGTACCAGTGCCGCACCGAGCGCTGCTCGACGCCGCCAGCCACCTGAGAGCTCAGACATCAGCTTGTCACCTGGCAGATCAAGCTCTGTCATTACGCGCTCGATACGCTGCTCTAACTGCCAGGCATCGCGCGCCTCGAGCTCATGCTGGAGTTTTTCCAGCTGCGCCATGGCGGCCTCGTCGCCAGCGGCTAACAGCTCGTCATATCGAGATCGCAGCGTCTGAAGGTCAGCGAGACCCTCGGCAACAACGGAGCGCACCGAACGCTCGTCAGCGGCAGGCAAGGACTGAGGCAGTTCGGCAATGCGTGCAACCGGATCACGACGATAGACGCCGCTGTCGATGTCTTGGCGCTGAGCTACCACACTAAGCAGTGTCGACTTACCAGCGCCATTTGATCCAACCAGACCGATACGCTCGCCCGGCTCAATCTGCAGATCGACCTTATCCAAAATGGCACGCGCACCAAAGCTAAGAGAGACCTGATCAAACTGTATTAACGCCATGTAAATCCCGCAGCCGAACTAAGAAAAAAATATCGAGCGCTAGTGTACATCAACGGGTGCATCGGCAGATAGAGATGCTACACTGAAGCAAAGATCGCACGGGCAAAATTGATGAATTGGCACTGGCTTGATACTCACTTCAAAAAGCGATTTAAACCAGCAAGACTGAACGTTTCGCTAACCCGCAAACTGCTAGTAATCACACTGCTCTGCGTTACCCCTATCGCCAGCCCACTGCAGGCCGCAAATCCAAGTGAACTAGATGCCCAGCGCGAGCTCTTTCTGAAACTTGAAAAGCTGGCTAAACAGGGCAAACTCCAACCAACTGATGCCAGCTACACGCAGCTAACGAGCTATCCACTTTTTCCCTATCTCGAGTACAACCGCCTAGCCGCCAAGTCCGATGGTGTGACAGAGGCTGACTTCCGGCGCTACGAGGCACGCTTTCCTGATCTGCATTTAGTCCGCCTTCTAAGATCACGCCTGCTTGCGGGTCTTATTGATCGTGGCCAGTGGCAGACCTACGCCAAGTACTACGCAGACCTAGACTCGCCCAGTACCGAGCAGCAGTGCCTATTTGCACGCTCGGTTTATCGAGGTGGTGACAAGCAGCGCGCCTATGCACTCGGCCAAGATCTCTGGGTTGTTGGAGAATCCCAGCCCAAAGTGTGCGATCCCCTGTTCAAAGAGATGCGTGCAGACGGTGCAATTGACTCAGAGTTGGCGCTAGAGCGCACACTCAATGCACTGGAGCAGAACCGTTCGGGGCTTGCAGGGTACGCCAAACGCTTCATCACTGAACAGAGCCTGCGTAACATTGCCGAGGATGCTTTGGCGGTTTACCGCTCACCGGAAAAGATCGTTAATCTTAGCCGCGGCATGCGTGGCGAGCTGCAAGCGCGACTCCAGAAAATTGCTGTACAACGTGCTTATCGCCAAGGCTATGAACGCGCGCTAAGCCTGCTACTGAAGCTCGGCGACCAGTACAATCTAACTGCAGAAAACGTTGAACTTCTCGGCCGAGTGGGCGTACGCACCGCCAAAGAGCTGAGATCTGAGGATCGCGAGAGACTAGCAAAACTTGATCCCAGCCATGCTAGTGCCGATCTAACGGAGTGGCGAATTCGCCTCGCACTTCAGGATAAAGATTGGATAGAAGTCAAGGAGTTAATATTCAAACTTCCAGCAGAACTACAGAAAGATAATCGCTGGCGCTACTGGAGCGGTATCGCTAGCGAACGCACCGGTGGTCGTGCAGATTTCACGGAAATTCTGAAGCAGCGCAGCTTCTACGGCTTTATTGCAGCGGAGCTCCAACAGCAGCCCTTTGAACTCAACCAGCAATCACCTCAGTTCACCGAGGCAGCCCTCCAGCCCTTGCGTAAAGCACCAGAGATGGCACGAATTCAAGAGCTGGTGAAACTCGACCGTTATACTGTCGCGCGCTCTGAGTGGAACAGCTGGATTTCTAAATTAAACGCTGAACAGCGCCAAGCGGCGGCACGTCTGATGGCAGATATTGGCTGGTACCAGATGGGAATCCTTGCGGCTGCCTACGAAGGGCTTTGGAATGACATGGTGCTGCGTTTTCCTGAGGCCTATCCAGATCTTTTTATCAAGGAATCGAATCAACGCAACATTGATCCCCTGTGGTCATTGGCTGTTTCGCGACAAGAGAGCGCCCTATTTCCTTGGGCGCGCTCTCCAGTGGGGGCGCGTGGCTTAATGCAACTGATGCCGGCTACTGCCAAACGTACGGCACAAAGAGCGCGTATTCCCTATCGTGGCCCGCACGAACTTTACGAGGCCCACACCAACGTGCGTCTCGGCACCGCTTACCTGGCACAGATGGCAAAGCAGTTTGACGGTAACCGCGCTTACGCCACGGCCGCCTATAATGCAGGCCCTCACCGAGTAACTCGCTGGCTGGAAGGGCGTGAAGATTTGCCGTTGGATATCTGGATCGAGCTGATCCCCTTTGATGAGACACGCACCTATGTACAGAACGTACTCAGTTTCCGGGTGATCTATGCGCAGCTCCGTGGTGAGCCGCGTACACTATTCAGTGACCAGGAGCGCAAGGCGCTGGTATTGGCGAGCCGATAGACTGAATTTTAAACGGAATCTTCAACTGAGCCCCTGAAGAAACTGGGTCAAATCCTGCGCGCTAAAAGGCCAATCAAGCTCAGCGGCACTCTGAGAATCACGCAACACGGGTATGCGCGTGCCATAACGCTCAACTAACTCATCTTCAAAAGCGATATCAACCATATCGACCTCAAAGCGTTGAGGATCCACCCCGTCAACTAATAGAGGCACAGCAAGATCACACAGATGACACCCTTCGGTGGTCATTAACTCAAGTAGCCGCATCCCAATCTCCTCTCTCTTCTCTCTGCTCTCTTGCCCGAAATTTACTAACTTAGCCCCGAAATAGACCCAGCTTTGCTGCACTGCAAAAATTAAACCTTTTGCTCACTTGTTCATCAGCTTATCAGGGGGTATTCTGATCAAATATTGTGCAGAGCAGCATTTTTGTTTTTTAACACCTGCGCCCTGCTCTTTGAACCGATAAAGGATCTGATTGTGATGCAGAACAACGCGCCAAACTCTATCGACCCGCAAGAGTTTATCAACTATGTGACCAGCGAAACCAACAAGATGCTTGAGAATTTCTCCGCCGCCGGCGGTGATGACATCTTCGCTCAGTTCACTCGCTCGTGGACCGAACTGGCCACTCGTTCACTGGAAGATCCCACTCTCTGGATTCGCGCAATTGCCGACTACCAGACTGCCCAGTTCAACCTCTGGAAAAACCTACTGACTGGCAATGTCTCCGAAAACCCAGTTGCCGTACCCGAAAAAGGCGACCGCCGATTCCAGAGTGAAGAGTGGTCAAAGAGCCCTATCTACGACTACATCAAACAGTCTTACCTACTGACCTCGAAAATGCTGACTGAAATGGCGAGCAATGCCAAGCTGGGTGATGGTGAACAGGCTAAGCTGGACTTCTACACCAAGCAGTACATCGATGCGATGTCACCAACCAACTTCGCGATGACTAACCCTGAAGTCCTAGCTCAGGCGCTCGAGACCAAGGGGCAGAGCCTTGTTGACGGTATGAAGAACCTGCTGGCCGACTTCGAGAAGGGCCGAATCTCAATGACTGATGAGAGCGCCTTTACCCTTGGCGAGAACCTTGCGACCACTGAAGGCTCGGTAATTTTTCAGAACGACTTGATTCAGCTGATCCACTACAAGCCAGAGGCGGCACAGGTCTACACTCGCCCGACGCTGATCGTGCCACCGAGCATCAACAAGTTCTATATTCTCGATCTACAGCCGCACAACTCCTACGTGAAGTACTGCGTGGAACAGGGTCAGAACACCTTCCTTGTCTCTTGGCGTAACCCAAGCGCAGACCAGTCAGAGATTAGCTGGGACGACTTGGTTGGCGAAGGTATCTTGGAAGCTATACGCGTAACCAAAGAGGTGAGCGAAGCGGACAAGATCAACCTGGTGAGCTGGTGTGTTGGCGGTACGCTGACTGCGACGGCTTTGGCAGTGATGGCTAACCGCAAGGACACCAGCGTCTCCAGCGCCACCTTCCTGACAACGCTGACAGACTTCTCTGATCCGGGTGACCTGTGCGTATTTATTGATGATTACCAGGTTAAACAGCTCGAGGAGAAAGTCAGCAAACAGGGCTACCTGAACGGCCGCGAGCTAGCGACCTCTTTTAACATGCTACGCTCCAACGATTTGATCTGGTCATATGTAGTCAACAACTACCTCAAAGGTCAGACGCCTCCGCCGTTCGATATCCTCTACTGGAACAGCGATTCAACCAACCTACCAGCTAAGATGTACACCTATTACATCAACAAGATGTACCTAGAAAATAAGCTTGTAGAACCGAACGCACTGACTATCTGTGGCGAACCGATCGACCTCGGAAAGATCAAGGTACCGACTTACTTCTTATCGACCATCGAGGATCACATCGCCCCATGGAAGGCGACCTTTAAAGCGACTGAGACCTTCGGCTCCGACATCGAGTTCGTACTCGGCGCCAGCGGCCACGTTGCCGGTGTAATCAACCCCGCCTCGAAGAACCGCCGTAACTACTGGGTTAAAGGCGAGAAGGGTCAGGGTGCGGACCACTGGTTGGAGACTGCGGAGCGTGTTGAAGGTAGCTGGTGGCCAAACTGGGCTGAGTGGGTGCGCAAGCGTGCTGGTAAGAAAGTGGATGCGCCTAAGACGCTAGGTAACAAAGAGCACAAGCCTATCGAAGCAGCTCCTGGCAGCTACGTTAAGGTGCGTATCGACTGATACCTTCGCGACCGACACAAAGCGGGTCGGGAAATAGTCTGCGGCTATATCCCTCCTACAAAAAACGGCGCATAGAGCGCCGTTTTTATGTCCATTTAAAACTTAGAAGCAGGAGTAGACCGCCTGCCTATCTGAATCTAGCCCAGACACAATCACCACCGCACGCACCGCGACACCCAATGGAGCCTGCCCAAGGTCATGCATCAAGCGGAGGCATCGACTCTGCGACTCTTGCGCGCTGAGGTTAGTGGCTAAAATCTCAGCAACGATGCCATCCTGCACGGCATACTGCAGGTTCGTCGCTAAGCCAGACCCTTGATTATTCAAGTACGCCTCTAGCTCATTTGCTTGCACCGTCGGACCACAGGCAAACAATGCCAATGCTGCCAGTGCTTTAATCCATCTCGGTTTTTTTAGGAACCAGCTCATGCTGCACCTCGGCTTTCAATTTTGCCTTATCTAGTTACTCGTCTGCATTAAATTAAAGTTAGACCAACGCAAGGATTCTGTGATTGCAATTTGCTCATTCAGAACGAGTAGAGATCGAGTTTGTGCCTACTCAGACTTTTCAGCGCTTTAGCACCGATTAGAGTCATCCATACGACGGGATGAGGCGTATCACGCGGCATGAGACCAAAACTGTTTTACGATGGCGGCTGTCCGTTGTGCCGCAAAGAGATCAACCACTACATCAAAATCGACCGCAAACAGCGCGTTGAGTGGGTCGATATTACGCGTGAACAAGCGCTACTAGAGGCGCAGGGCCTGAGTTTCAGCGAGACTATGAGGTTGATTCATGCGGTGGATGCAAATGGCAAGCGCCAGATTGGCGTGCCGGCTTTTCTCGTGGTCTGGGATCAACTGCCCGGGTATCGATGGCTGGCACGGGCGGTGCGCGCAACGCGTACCACAAGGCCGCTTAATTGGCTCTACTACAAGTTCGCCAACTGGCGTTATGAACGGCGATGCAAAGAGGGCTGCGCCCTACCCCGGGACTGATCTGTCGCGAAATACAGCTCTGCCGTACATCGCTCCTACAGGGTACCCGGCTTGAGTGTACGTGGGATGTAGCGCAAAGCGCTATTTCGCGACCTACCCGCTTAGTCAGTACCCGCTAGATAACTCACCAGCAACAGAACAAGATAGACGACCACTATCCCGCGAATATAAGCCCGCACCAAACGTTCGCGCCCGACCCACTTCTCGGGATCTTCAGCTCTAGCTTTCTGGCGGCCCACCCACCAAAGTCCAAGCATTGCCGACAGGGCTGTTACCAATCCAAACCCCTGCGCATAGGCTTCAAACACTCTTTACTCCTCCTACTCGCGTCGACCTTTGCAAACACTGTGCTGCTCCTCAGTTCCCTCAAGACCGGAGAGAACCCATACATTAGCGACTCTATCAGAGGCGGGCGCGCCTTGCAGGTCGTCGAGCAGGGTTTGGCAACGCTCTTGCGCCTCGGAGTTGCTAAGAGGCTGCTTATAAAGGTCGGCGACAGTCAGCGTACCATCATAACCCTCTCGCACCAGATAGATCATATTCTCGCGCGTGTGAGTACCAAAACTATTGATGTGGGCTTGAAGGTTGGTTGCGCTGGCATAAACTGGCGATTCGACCGAGGTTGCTGCATTACTCAGGGTCGCTGCTAACGCCAGAATTAGCCCTAATACAGCACTTATCGCCAGGCCTACGGCCCAGCCAATCAGTTCAGGCGAAACGGCTGTAGATCTCTGCCACATTTACTTTGGCTCCATATTTCGCTGCCAATAGATACATGCCACCCATCTTACGGTGCAGGAAGAGCACATCAGCTGGTGGTGTGTGCCAGGCGTTCGGATCACGACTGACCGACATACCGCGTTGTTGAATCCGCCGCGCAAGATCAGAGGCGCCGAAGTCATACTCACCCTCAGCCCTGAGCGGTTCGGCTGCCAGCATAAAGATATCCAGCACTACCTCTCGGTTAGCGACGTCAGCTCCTTTGGCGAAAAATCCAAGATCCTCCAGAGCGCCCTGCAAGCCTTCGCGCGACTCAGCGATGGCCATATCAATCGCGCGTTTGTAGCGAGCCACAAAGCGCTTATCAAAGGCTCGAACCGCGCCAAAATCGAGCAGCACTAACTGGCGGGTTTCAGGGTGTACTTGGTAATTGGCAGGGTTAGGGTCTGTCTGCATCAGATTGAAATGGAGCATCTCGGTAAAAAAGAGCTCCAGCATAATCGCCAGCAAGCGCGCCGCATCGTCTGGGTGCTGTTCAAGCCAAGCGTCCAGCGCCTGAGCCTCAACAAAACTCATCGTCAGAATCTCTTTGCTGGTTAAGCGCTCGTAGCACTTGGGCATCTGCACTTGATCCTGCAACCTGAAGGCTTTCAGCGCCTCAGAGTACTGATTCAAATGACGCGCCTCAGCCAGGTAGTCCGCTTCCAGATGCAACTGGCGGCGAGCCTCCGCGATCAGATCATCCAAATCTAGGGAGCGAGGAATCAAGCCACTTATGCGCAGCAAGGAGACCACATTATCAATATCACTATCGATACTCTGGGCCACGCCCGGGAACTGAACTTTAATTGCGAGCTCTTCACCATTTTCCAGACGGGCTTTGTGCACCTGACCGATCGATGCCGCCGCAACAGGTTCGAAAGAGAAGTAGCTGAACTGATCCATCCACGCCTCACCCCAGTGTGACTCGAGGCTGTCGAGCAGTTGGGTTTTGGGCATCACCATCCCTTGCGCCTGAAGTCGTGCCAACACGGCTGCTAGTTCAGCAGGCAACAGCGTGCCCGCATCCATGGACAGTAGCTGCCCCATTTTCATCGCGGCACCGCGCATACGTGCCAATTTATCGGCAACATGCGCCAGGTTTTTCTGCGTCAGCACCAGTTCGCTGAGAGGAGCGCTCTCACCCTTCACCCAACGTTTGGAGCCTTCAGCCACTACATTACCCGCGACTCGCGTGGCCAAGCCACCGAGTTTCAGAAGTCTTGATGTGCGGCTTTTTGGGACGCGTGCCGCGCGCATGGTGTTGTCTGTTGTCATGCAAGCATATACGCCATGGATAGACACTCGGACTAGTCCTCTAGATCTGTTCTAAGGTGTTGTATTCACAGGGTGCTAGCCTCAAACTAACTGCTCAAGTTTCAAGGAGCTGGCCATGGATAACTTCTTCGACAAAGGTTTAGAGATGCGTCGCAGTACGCTGGGTGCAGAGTATGTAGACGAGAACCTAGCTGCAGCGGACGACCTTACTCGCCCCTTCCAAGAGGCGATGACGGCTTGGTGCTGGGGCTTTGGCTGGAGTGACGAAGCGATTGACCCGAAAACTCGCTCACTGATGAATCTGGCAATGCTCGGCGCGATGGGTAAAAGTCAGGAGTGGGCGACCCACTGCCGCGGGGCGCTCAATAACGGCTGTTCCGTCGATGAGATTCGCGCCGCTATCCACATGGTGGGTATTTACGCGGGGGTACCGGCCGCGATGGAGTGTTTCCGCCATGCACGCGCAGTACTCGAAGAGGCTGGAAAACTTTGAGTTTCAACTCCAGCCGTTCAAACAGAGGGACCCCCTTCGCTTTTTCTGGCGCTCTCTCTGAGGTCAAGGCTCTGTTCAAGCTGGCCTGGCCGATTCTTCTGGCTCAGTCATCAATGACTGCCATGAGCTTGGGCGATTCTTTGATGGCCTCGCACGCCAGCGCCGACGACCTGGCAGCTGTCGCACTAGGAGCATCCATCTGGCTGCCAATGCTAATCTCCATGAGCGGTGTGATGATGGCACTAACCCCGATCGTGGCATATTTAGTCGGCAGTAAAAACACCCGCGAAGTCCGCGCAGAGCTACACCAGAGTCTGATGCTGGCGTTGCTGCTGGGGTTGATCGCAGCGGTGATGATGCGCAACGCGACGCCCCTGCTCGCCTGGCTTGGAGTAGAAATTGAGCTACAGGTCAAAGCGCAGAACTACCTTGACGCCATCAGTTGGGGCTTCCCGCTGATGCTACTGTTTCAGTCGATGCGCTCCTTTGCCGAGGCCTTCGGCCTGACACAACCGATGATGCGGATTGGTCTACTGGCGGTCGCACTGAACATCCCGCTCAATTATCTGTTCATTTTCGGTGAGTTGGGGCTGCCCGAGCTGGGCGGTGTCGGTTGCGGCTATGCCAGCAGTATCGCCTTTGCGGTGATGTTTATTGCCGGAGCACGGCTGCTGCGCATAAGCCCACATTTTCGGGCGATGGATCTGTGGAGCCGCAGTTGGAGACTGAACTGGATCCGAATGCGACATCAGCTTGCGGTTGGTTTACCCATCGCCTTTGCCCTGCTGATAGAGACCAGTATGTTCTGTTTTATCGCACTGTTGTTGGCAGACTATGGTGCGGTCGTGATCTCGGCGCACCAGATCACTCTGAGCATCTCGAGCTTCATTTTTATGCTACCACTGAGCCTGTGCCTGGCTCTCACAATACGCGTAGGGCATCACCGAGGTGCCGGCGACCTAAGCTTGGCGCAGCGTACCAGTTACCTCGGTTTAGCCATCAGCCTAATCGTTGCGCTGACGAGCTTCTGTCTACTGCGCTTCCTCGCCGCACCGATGGCCGGATATTACTCGGATAACGCTGAAGTGATTGAACTAGCTGCCTATCTGCTCGGCCTTGCCTCTCTCTACCAGTTCTCCGACGCGCTGCAACTCGCTGCAACAGGCGCCTTGCGGGGCTTCAAAGAGACCCGTTCACCGCTCATTGTCTGCTTTATCGCTTACTGGGTTGTGGGCATACCCAGTGGTTACTACATGGCCGAATATCAAGGTTTTGGGGCATCTGGATACTGGCTTGGGATCCTGATCGGACTCAGTTTCGCCGCCGTACTTCTGGTACGACGTTTGATCAGAGTCACCCAGAATGCGCTTGCGCCCACTACTGCTTAGCTGCCTATCACTACTACTTGCCGCCTGCGGCGCCGACGAAGCCACCTCACTGGCTGATCGCTACGCCAGTCGAACCAGTAACGCGATAGATGTCGATATCGATTTGCAGTTGAAGCCGCCAGCAGAACTTTACAGTCCATTGGCCCCTAGACGGGAGCGTTTGGCCGAAGTGCCAGAGATTCGCGAAGGCCTGCTCGATCTCATCGACCTACGTCACTGCAGCCTGATGCAACTGGTTAGCGAACGCAATACGAGTCTGGGGCGAGTTGCTAAGCCGTCACAACGTCTAATCTATGAGCTCAAGATCCTACCGGAGATCAACCGCTGTCTCTCTGCCCTGAGTGGTGACGAGGAGAAGAGTGAACTTAGGACGAAACTTGAGCAGTATGCGCAGACTAAACGCGAGGGTTTCGCACCCCTGCTGCTCAACGCCATCTACAACACCGATGAGATGGAGCGCCACTTCTCCCTAGGCCAGCCCCCTATATCACCAGGAGATGAGGGCTACTTAGCACCCTTGGTAGAGTCGCTCGAACGATTTGGCCTACTCGCCCAATTAACTCAGCAAAAGAACTGGCAGACCCCCGAGTTTACCGAATCACTTGAAACCGCCTACGAGACACTTTATCGCACTGATTTTGGTGCCCGCTGGATCAGCTCCATGGCGCTGCTTACACAAACACTTAATCAGGCTAGCACCGGCATTGAACAGCGATTAGCGGGCCGTCCGATCTGCTTTAACCGCAAGCAGAACAGTAAATCAGAGATCCTCTGGAATGTATTTGTGAAGTTTTACGTCGGTGAACTCCAGCCTTACATTGCGCAGGTAGAGCGCGAAGGCAAAGAGTGGAGTCGACTCAACAAAGCAATATTGCAACCACTATCCGAAATACCAGAATCTAGACTTGTTGCCCTTTATTTTGAAACAGATGAGAGCTCACCACTCTGGGGCCCCTATTTACAAGCGAGGCAGCGACACACAACCGCTTGGCAGACCCTACTTGAGCAGTGTGACTTGCGTCCCGGAGCGTAATTTCACGATTCGGAAAAAATTTAAAGAACCGGCAAGACCAAAAGGGCGTAAGCTCTAACGTGTCTACTGATCTATCCTTGAGGATGTAGACACTAGATCGCGGGGCCAACTCTGGCCGGCCGGCCTGGCCTCCACCTGATCTAGCTTTACAGCGTTATACGGAAATACAACAAAAAACGTAAACGAGGTTTAGACATGTCAAAGAAAACCGAAGATAAGGCGATTAACCGTCGCTCATTCCTCAAAGGCGGCGCAGCGCCGGTGCCCTAGCAGCCGGTGCAGTCGCTGCACCAGCAGTACTTGCTGGCGGTCACGCAAAATCAATCACCATCAAAATGCAGTCTTCATGGTCAGCATCTGACATCTTCCAGGAGATGGCTCAGCAGTACGCTGATCGCGTAGAAGCGATGTCAGGTGGTCGCCTGAAAATCGAACTACTACCTGCCGGTGCCGTCGTAAAAGCCTTCCAGGTACTCGACGCGGTCCACGACGGTGTAATCGATGCAGCCCACTCTGTACCGGTTTACTGGTACGGCAAGAACAAAGCAGCGTCTCTGTTCGGTACGGGTCCTGTATTCGGCGGTAACGCTAACACCATGATGGGCTGGTTCTACAAAGGGGGCGGCCAGGAGCTGTACCGCGAACTGACTCAAGACATGATGGATCTGAACGTTGTCGGTATGATGGGTTTCCCAATGTTCCCGCAGCCATTCGGCTGGTTCAAAGGCGAAGTCACCAAGGCGTCCGACCTGAACGGCTTCAAGTACCGTACCGTTGGTCTAGCAGCTGACCTGCTGCAGAACATGGGTATGGCGGTTGCACAGCTGCCAGGCGGCGAGATTGTTCCAGCAATGGAGCGTGGCGTAATCGACGCATTCGAATTCAACAACCCAACTTCTGACCGCCGTTTCGGTGCTGCAGACGTAGCGAAAAACTACTACCTCAGCTCGTACCACCAGGCGTCTGAGTCGTTCGAATTCCTGTTCAACCGTGATCTGTTCGAATCGCTCGATCCAGATCTGCAGGCCATCCTGCAACACGGTGTCGAAGCGGCCTCAACATCTAACACCATGCTGGCACTTGATCAGTACTCTCAGGACCTGATGGAACTGCAGCGTGACGAAGGTGTTACAGTTCACCGCACTTCGAAAGATATTCTTGAAGCTCAGATCGCGTCTTGGGACAAGATCATCGTCGAGCTTGAGAAAGACCCATTCATGAAGAAAGTCCTCGACAGCCAGCGCGCTTGGGTAGAGCGTGTAGGTTACTTCGAGATTATGGCTGGTGCAGACGTTGTGACTGCATACAACCACTTCTTCCCGGGCAAACTGACAATGTAATTACCTCGGTAATTAACACTTGTTTGAATAGCGGGGGGAGCACTCTCCCCGCTTAGTTTTTCGAGGAGACATCAATGCTTGGTTATATCCGTTTTGCCGATAACCTCTCCGCATGGGTAGGCAAAGCTTTCGCGTGGCTCATTATTGTAATGGCCTTTGGCGTTGGCTATGAGGTCTTTGTCCGTTACGTTCTCAACTCACCAACAGCCTGGGCTCTCGACGTCTCATTTATCATGTATGGCACACTGTTCATGATGGGTGGCGCATACACGCTCTCTAAAAACGGCCATGTTCGCGGTGACTTCATCTACCGCACCTGGTCTCCTCGCACTCAAGCGAAGGTCGATCTAACGCTTTACTTCATATTCTTCTTCCCAGGTGTTCTCGCTCTGGTTCTAACTGGCTGGAAGTACGGTGTACGCTCTTGGGGTTACAACGAGGTATCCGTCAACAGCCCAGCGGGTATCCCTATCTATCAATTCAAGATGGTCATCGTTGCCGCGGGCATTCTACTCCTGTTCCAGGGTATTGCTCAGGTTATGCGTTGCATCTACTGCATCCGCACCGGCGACTGGTTAGAAGCTCTAGATGGCGATGATGTAGAAGAGACAGAAGTACTGCTGATGCGTCAGGCAGATTCACAAAACACTCACGAAGATCAGCTTGCTGATGCTGAAGTGACTGCGAAGGATCGATAAGATGAGTGACCCGATAATCGCAATTATTATGCTCGGGCTGTTCCTGTTTATGGTACTGCTCGGTTTCCCTATCGCATTCACCCTAATGGCGATGGGTATTATTTTTGGCTACTACGCCTATTTCGATGCCGACCGCATGTGGCGCGGCTACGAACGCATGATGGCAAAGGGAGACGTCGATACCCTGAGTCAATTTGGCGGCTGGATCGAAGGCCTGTTCAACAACCGGATATTCGACCTCTTTATCAACCAAACCTATTCGGTGATGGCGAATGAGGTCCTAACAGCGATTCCCCTGTTCCTGTTCATGGGTTACATCGTCGAGCGCGCCAACATCGTCGGCCGTCTCTTCTCTACCCTGAACATCGCAGCGAAGAACCTTCCCGGTTCCATGGGTGTAGCAGCGCTAATCACCTGTGCACTCTTTGCTACTGCAACAGGTATCGTTGGCGCGGTGGTAACGCTGATGGGTCTGTTAGCACTGCCCTCAATGCTCAAAGCACGTTATGACCGTAGCTTTGCTTCGGGCATCATCTGTGCGGGCGGTACGCTCGGTATTTTAATACCGCCGTCGATCATGTTGATCGTCTACGCAGCGGCCTCAGGCGTATCCATCGTGCGCCTCTACGCGGGTGCCCTACTCCCAGGCCTTACACTGGCTGGACTATACCTGATCTATGTAATGGTACGCGCAGCACTGCAGCCGGAATTAGCACCAAAACCGACTAAAGATGAAGTTCCCGACCTCCCATTGGGCAAAGTGCTCTGGATGTTGCTCACCTCGTTTTTACCACTGGCAGCGCTGATCCTGTCGGTACTTGGCTCAATTCTGGGCGGTCTGGCCACACCTTCTGAAGCAGCCTCCATCGGTGCGTTGGGTGGTATAGTTCTGGCCGCAGCATACCGATCGCTGACCTGGGAGCGCCTGCGTGAGTCCGTTTACCTCACCATGCGTACCACCGCGATGGTTTGCTGGTTGTTCGTCGGTTCATACACCTTCTCAAGTGTCTTCTCGTACTTGGGTGGTGAGCACATCGTCGCGGATTTTGTCACCGGACTCGACCTGTCACCACTCGCCTTCCTGCTTCTGGCGCAGTTGATCATCTTCCTGCTGGGTTGGCCGTTGGAGTGGTCGGAGATCATTATTATCTTCGTGCCAATCTTCCTGCCATTGCTGCCGATATTTGATATTGATCCGCTCTTCTTCGGTATCTTAGTGGCGCTTAATCTACAGACCTCGTTCTTGACCCCGCCGATGGCGATGTCGGCCTACTATCTCAAAGGTATAGCGCCGCCCGAAGTTAAGCTGACCGAGATCTTTAAAGGTTGTATGCCGTTCCTTGCGATGGTATTCGTAGCGATGATTCTGATGTACACAGTACCCGATATTGTCTACTACCTACCTGACCTACTTTACGGACCGAAATAGGAGCACGCATGACTGAACTACCAACAACCTCGGTGATCGCCCTGCGAGAGCGCCAACAGAGTGGCGACTTGAGTGCATTGGAGATCGTCAATGCCTACATCACTCAGGTGGAGGCACAAGAGGATAAGGTTCAGGCGTTTGCGTGGTTTGATGCTGAATACGCGCGCGCGCAAGCACAAGCTCTGGACGCGCACCGCATGCGAGGGCTGCCACTGGGCCCTCTGCACGGCATCCCAGTTGCACTGAAAGATATCATTGATACCAAGGCGATACCGACTGAGAACGGTACGCCAATCGATGCAGGCCGCGTACCTAAACGTGATGCAGAATTGGTCTCACGACTACGTTCTGCCGGCGCTATTATCTTTGGTAAAACTCGCACAACGCCATTTGCATACCTGACACCCTGTGAAACGCGTAATCCGCACAACCTGGAGCACACGCCAGGTGGATCCTCCTCGGGGTCTGCAGCGGCGGTCGCGGCAGGTATGGTGCCTCTGGCAATCGGCACACAGACAGGAGGTTCAGTTATCCGACCTGCATCCTTCTGCGGTGTGCACGCAATCAAGCCAAGTTTCGGCATGATACCGCGCACCGGTGTTTTGATGCAGTCGCCGACACTAGACACCATCGGTGTATTCGCGACCTGTATCGAAGACTTGGCTCAGGCTCTTGATGTTCTCGCCGGCTACGACGAGAAAGACAGTGCGACTGAACTAACGCCCTCACCTCAGGCGACAACAATTGCGCGTCAAAAGGTGCCAGTCACGCCGACCTTTGCACTTGTTGAGCCACCAGGTTTTGATCGCGCTAGCGACGAGCTGAAGGCAGCACTCAATGAACTTGGCGAGTTTCTCGGCGAACAGGTGTTCTCTACGACTCTGCCAAAGGCATTTGATGAGGCCGTTGAAGCACGGATGACCATTAACTTTGCTGAGATGGCTAAATGCTACTACCGCTACTCCAGCCAACACGCTGATCAGTTGCCCGCGGAAGTAACCGATGCAATTGCCCAAGGCGAGAAAGTGATGGCGCGTGACTACATCTCAGCCCTGGACTGGCGTGAGCTACTTAACGCGGGTCTGGAAGAGATGTTCGAGCGCTGTGACGCCATGATTCTGCCCTCAGCGCCGGGGGCTGCACCCGGACTTGATAGCACCGGCGATCCTATATTCAACGGTATCTGGACGCTCTGCGGTACACCGGCGATTAACATCCCAGTATTTACCAGCGAGTCCGGACTGCCTATGGGTATTCAGTTAGTGGGGCCACGTGGTGATGACGCACGACTACTGCGAACAGCACGTTGGTTGGCGCAGAGCCTGCAACAAGAACAAATTAATGAGGAGGTCGCTTAACGATGCGATTTATACTTGCACTGATTGGTTTTGGGCTGCTGGCGGTATTCCTCGGAATTCTCGCCTTCACCGTAAACCATACTGATTTAACAATTGTCTGCGCACTGGCAGTTGCCATGTGTGGTTTTGATTTCCTGCGGTCGGTTAAGGCTAACGAGCAGCATTAATAAGCCCCGGGTTAAAATTCAACAACGCGGGCTTAGTGCCCGCGTTTTTTATTGTATTGCGAACGTGCGCTTCGCGCAGATCGCTCCTTCTTAGCTCTTTATTTCCCTACCCACTGCATTATCTGGGTGATGTTCATTGCGCCTGATGCCCGATCCTTCTCTTTACCATTTTCAAACCGCACCATTGTTGGCAAACTGCGAATGTTGTATTTCGCTGCCAGCTGCTGTGCAGCTTCGGTGTCTACCTTGGCAAATCGCACCTGCGGCTCCATCCGCTTAGCCGCCTCTGCAAAGGCTGGCGCCATCATACGACATGGACCACACCACCCAGCCCAGAAATCGACAATAACCGGCACATCGGTGTTGCGGATAAATTTACCAAAGCTCTCCTCATCCAACGCTATAGGCGCTCC
>Ga0209652_1000128_pt1 | contig 61555 bp, 56 predicted proteins | sample SaaInl74LU_5_DNA_FD_184641 | JGI IMG/M metagenome (GOLD analysis project Ga0209652, IMG submission 184641) | Marine microbial communities from expanding oxygen minimum zones in the Saanich Inlet - ESP_74LU_5_DNA (SPAdes) (version 2) | ecosystem: Environmental > Aquatic > Marine > Intertidal zone...
ACGTGTCTGTGGTAAAGTCCGCGCGCCCAGCCACCCTACCCAACAGAGAACTTAGAAGTGATTGAGAATCTTCGAAACATTGCGATCATCGCGCACGTTGACCACGGCAAGACCACATTGGTGGACTGTCTTCTTCAGCAATCGGGAACGCTTGACCGGAAGAGTCAGGGGGCGGAGCGAGTGATGGACTCTAACGATCAGGAGCGTGAGCGTGGGATTACCATCTTGGCGAAGAATACGGCCATTCGATGGAACGATTACCGCATTAATATTGTCGATACCCCGGGACACGCTGACTTCGGTGGCGAAGTTGAGCGGGTGCTCTCTATGGTGGACAGTGTTTTACTTATTGTTGATGCGGTCGATGGACCCATGCCGCAAACGCGCTTTGTCACGTCAAAGGCGTTTGAGCGCGGTCTAAACCCTATTGTCGTGGTGAATAAGGTTGATCGCCCTGGGGCGCGGCCTGATTGGGTTATTGATCAAGTGTTCGACCTATTTGATTCGCTGGGTGCGACGGAGGAGCAGCTGGACTTCCCAATTATGTACGCCTCGGCCCTTAACGGGGTTGCGGGAGACGACCCCGCAGAAATGTCAGATGACATGGAGCCGTTGTTCCAAATGATCATCGATCACGTTTCGTCGCCGCGGGTAAACTCTGACGGCCCTTTCCAGATGCAAATTTCTGCACTGGACTACAGCAGTTACGTAGGCGTGATTGGCGTCGGTAGAATCACCCGCGGCAAGCTGACACCGAATACGCAGGTCTCGGTCGTTGATCGCGATGCGACAACGCGGAACGGGAAAATTCTTCAGGTCATGGGTTACCACGGGCTTGAACGTGTCGAAGTGGATGTCGCCGAAGCGGGTGATATTGTCTGTGTCACCGGGATTGATGCGCTGAATATTTCGGACACACTGTGCAACCCTGATGCGCCCGAGAATCTTCCGCCGCTGTCGGTTGATGAGCCGACAGTCAGCATGACGTTCCAAGTTAATGACTCACCCTTTGCTGGGACTGAAGGCAAGTACGTCACCTCGCGAAACATCAGAGAACGCCTCGATCGTGAGCTGATTCATAACGTCGCCTTGCGCGTCGAGCAAGGCGACAGCCCCGACAAGTTTGTTGTCTCGGGACGCGGTGAATTGCACTTGTCAGTTTTGATTGAAAGCATGCGTCGTGAAGGATTCGAGCTGGGGGTTTCACGCCCTGAGGTCATCCAAAAGGAAATTGACGGAAACCTCTGTGAACCATACGAACAACTCGTCATCGACTGTGAGACGCAGCACCAGGGCGGTGTCATGGAGGAGCTGGGACAGCGTCGCGCAGAAATGAAGAATATGGTGCAAGACACAAGCGGCCGTGTGCGGCTTGAGTTTATTGTGCCCGCACGAGGCCTTATCGGCTTTCGGTCGTTGTTTATGACGCTGACATCGGGCAGCGGCATTATGACCCACATATTTGATCATTATGGCCCCGTGAGCAAAGCCGAACTGGCGCAGCGCAACAACGGCGTTCTCGTTTCGATGGTGAAAGGCAAAACGTTGGCGTATGCCCTGTACACCTTGCAAGATCGTGGACGTCTCTTTATTCAAGCCAATGTTGACGTTTACGAAGGCCAGATTGTCGGTTTGCACAGCCGAAGTAACGACCTTGTTGTTAATCCAACCAAGGCAAAACAGCTAACAAACGTCCGTGCATCGGGGACCGATGAAGCGTTAATTTTGACGACGCCGGTACTGCACACCTTAGAGCAGGCGCTGGAGTTCATTGACTCCGACGAGTTGGTCGAGGTGACGCCTGACAGCATCAGATTGCGTAAAAAGTTGCTTTTGGAGCATGAGCGAAAACGCGCTTCTCGAGCCGCTTAAGACCCGGGTTTTAACATTTCAAAATGGGGTATGTCGTCTTCCATATAAGGACCCTGAACGGTCTCGAAGCCGAGTGCCTCATAAAATCCTTTTAGGTAAGCCTGACCGCTGATGCGGATGCCGTTATTCCATCGAGATTCGCAAAAGTTTATGCCCACCGCCATGAGTTGGACGCCTCGTTTTTGCCCTCGAAGCGAGGTGGGGACGACAACGCGACCGATCGAACACTCGTCGTAACTCACGCCAGGCGGTACGACACGCATTCCGGCGACCAATTCATCACCCAGGTGACCGGTTAAGTGCCAGCTGAGGGGGTCTTTGGGATCGGGGTCTTGGTAGGCGCACTCTTGCTCCACGACGAACACCTGAGACCGCAGCGCGAGAACCTCGTGCCAAGCCGCTGCCGACATCGTATCGAAGTGGCGCCATCGCCATTTAATGTGTTCCATGCTTGCGTCGCTGCTGTAAGATAATCACTGCGTGCGAAGGCTATCACGAGCGAGCCTTGCGCACTCCACATTGGAACGAATTGTTCGAAAAGGTGATCAAGGTTTTATGTCTGACCTCTTTAATGCCCCGCCCTCAACTGAAACGTTATCACTGAGAGACTACGCCGAGAAGGCGTATCTTGATTACTCGATGTACGTCATTCTCGACCGGGCTTTGCCTCACGTGGGTGATGGCTTAAAGCCAGTGCAGCGCCGAATTGTCTACGCAATGAGCGAGCTTGGGCTCAAGTCATCTGCGAAGTATAAGAAGTCGGCGCGAACGGTCGGTGACGTGATTGGTAAGTTCCACCCGCACGGAGACAGCGCCGCTTACGAGGCCATGGTGTTGATGGCTCAGGATTTTTCCTACCGCCACCCGCTCATCGACGGCCAGGGCAATTGGGGTTCAGCAGACGACCCCAAATCGTTTGCCGCGATGCGTTACACCGAGTCTAAGTTAACGAAATACGCCGACGTATTGCTGAGCGAACTCGGTCAAGGCACGGTTGATTGGCAGCCTAATTTTGACGGCAGTATGGACGAGCCTGTTGTACTGCCTGCACAGGTCCCCAATTTATTGCTTAACGGTACGACCGGCATTGCTGTCGGTATGGCAACCGACATTCCCCCACACAATCTGCGGGAGGTGGTCAACGCGACCGTTCATTTGCTGGATCATCCAGAGGCGACAGTGGACGCCTTGTGTGGACACATTCAAGCGCCCGATTTCCCCACGGACGCTGAAATTATTACGCCGGCCGAAGAGATTCGAAATATTTACCGTTCGGGTCGCGGCAGCGTGCGGATGCGAGCGGCGTGGCGTACAGAGGACGGCGCGGTTGTGCTTCACGCGCTCCCCTTCCAGGTTTCTGGATCAAAAGTACTCGAACAGATCGCCGCTCAAATGCAGGCTAAAAAATTGCCAATGGTGTCAGATCTGCGCGATGAGTCAGATCACGAACACCCAACGCGATTGGTCATCGTACCGCGCTCTAACCGGGTTGATCTCGACGCCATGATGAGTCACATCTTTGCCACGACAGACTTGGAGCGATCCTATCGTGTGAATCTCAATGTGATTGGGATGAACGGTCGCCCCGGTGTGCGGTCGCTTGATCAGCTGCTCAGAGACTGGATTAAATTCCGCCGCCTAACCGTGCGCAGGCGACTCGAGTACCGACTGGAGAAAGTGTTAAAGCGACTGCACATTCTCGAAGGATACCTGGTTGCTTATCTTAATCTCGATGAGGTCATTCGCATTATTCGCGAAGAAGACGCGCCCAAGCAGGAACTGATGGCACGTTTTACGTTATCGGAGATCCAAGCGGACGCTATTTTAGACTTGAAGCTACGTAATCTTGCCAAGCTTGAGGAGATGAAAATTCGTGGCGAGCAGTCTGAGCTCAACAGTGAGCGCGATTCGCTGCAGACGACGCTTGGCAGCGAGGACTTGATGACCCAGCTGATCCGTGGCGAGCTGGTTGCGATTGTCAGCGAATACGGTGATGAGCGGCGGTCTCGGTTAGTGAGGGTCGAAGAGGCAAAAGCCTTCTCTGAGCTCGAGTTGACCAGTGCAGATCCAATGACCGTGGTGGTTTCTGAAAAAGGTTGGATTAGGGCGGCGAAAGGGCATGACATTGATCCTGAAAGCCTTAACTACAAGTCAGGTGACGCCTACAAATTTGCAGCCCTGGGTCGAAGTAATCAGACCACAGTGGTCTTTGATTCAACCGGACGAGCCTATTCGCTGCCAACGCATCAGTTGCCGTCAGCCCGAGGTCAAGGTGAGCCGTTGACGGGAAGGATTTCGCCGCCGTCGGGTGCCACGTTTGAGGGACTCATGACGGGTGCCGAGAATCAGAAGTTTTTGTTGGCCAGTGATGCCGGCTACGGATTTGTGGCAAAGTTTGGCGCCCTGGTAGCGAAAAACAAAGCAGGCAAGGCAGTCTTGAGTCTTCCAAAGGGTGCACAAGTTATACCACCCGTCACTGTCCTTGACCGTGACAATTTGTTGGTGGCTGCGGCGACTTCTGAAGGCCGTTTGTTGGTCTTCCCCCTTGCGGACCTCCCTGAGCTGGCAAAGGGGAAGGGCAACAAAATCATTGGTATTCCTTCTGCCCGAGCGCAAGCGCGAGAAGAGATACTGGTGGGTCTTTTAGTGTTTGGCGACGGTGATGTCGTGCAAGTGAATTCGGGTCGTCAACACTTGAAGTTGAAGCTATCAGATCTTGAAAACTACCGCGGCGAGCGCGGGAGACGGGGAAATAGACTGCCTAAGGGATTCCAAAAGGTCAGCAGTCTGACGATCGCTGCGCCTTAAAAGGGAAGGTCCGTCTGCTCGCCCACGTCTGGGAATAGACGGCGTTGTAAGAGCTTGCTTTGTTTGTCGAGTTCGGCAACCACGTCGACTGAGGGAGTTCCCAGTTGTGTGTCGCCATCGGCTGTTTCAATCAGCTCGAAGCGCGTGCAAACGTCCTCGTGATCTTGAAGCGACTGGGAGACCTTCACCGATGATCCTGCTCGCTGTGCCGCGTACAGCGTTTCATCGATAACCGACTGCGTATAAAGTGCGGCGTAGGCGGACTTTTGCTCCCCCCGGCTCAGGTCGCTCCGGCCAATGCCGATCCCTCCTACAAATTTTAGCCGCTGACTGCGCTCTGCGACGACGAGAAGGTGTTGTAGTAACACCGCTGAAACCGCAGCTCGAGCTTCGGGTGACATGCCGTTGTGGCGACCTTCAAAGAAAAGGGACAGGCTTTGCGGACGTGAGGACTGAAGATCGCCTTTGAGTAACTGGCCCACGGTTTTTAAAAGGGTCTCGTAAATGCCGACGTAGTGGACCAGTGCGTTCTCATCGAGGGTATCGAGATAGCGGCCTATATGGTCGAGACTGAGTGTGGTCACCGCCATCGATTGAACGGCTGATTCATCGAGCGTCTCGTCTTCCGACGGCATCATTGTGTCCAGCGGGAGCGCATCCAGTGCTTTTTCTAATTGACCCATGGGGTCTGTGGACCCGGTGGATAGATCGGCATTAGAGACGCGATTGAGCATTGCGCGCAGTCGGTGCTGCTGCTGGCGTGACAGTGATCCAAAGAGTGCGTAGATGGAGACGGCTAAAACTGCGTTAAGCCCGCTGATTGTCCAGCTCAATGACGTGGTTGATCCGATGTCTCCAAGACTGATGCTGAGCGTGCCCGCGAGGTCCGGTCCGATTTTGAGTGGTGTGTTGTAAAAATAGTGATCCTCGTTAAAGAGACCAACGCTGGCCACTAATTGACCTTCTACATCCGTCACGGCTGCGCCGACGACAACGTCTGAGGCGATGAGACGATTCAGTTCGCTGGTGACTGTCAGCATGTCGCCTGAGGCAATCAGTCCAGACGTCCGCGATGCAGTGGCGCCTAAAATGGCTTGTGCGTAGGTCCCCCTCGCTTGCGTATCAACGTAAGCCTTCGACGCTAAAGTAAGGTTCAGTGCGATTTGACCCGCGATAAAAACACCGACAGCAGCCACTAAACCGGTTTTTTGGCCAAAACCTAAACGCTCCCAAAAGACCACGACTTTTTGCTCCTTTTGACCTGCTTTGTCGGTTCTGGCGTGCCGACGTCTGTCCAAAGTCAGGGTATCATGATCGTTCCTAAAGCGACCCCCCGAAGTGCTGATGTACATAACGATTCTAGCAAATCAGTCCACAATGCCTCCTTTGAAATCCTTAGAGGCGTTTCTTGCATCTCACCGCATTCAGGTACTCAGCAAAGAGGTATTGCCGGTTCCTCGTACGCTTGCAGATCGTCGGTACGCAGAGGGCTGGATGCTTGATGCTGTTGATCAAGACTCGCTTGCTTTGGTGTTTTCGGCGGTTGGACTGGACGATGGTGTCGACGTCAACGCGCAGCTTCCTACTGACAGGCTGGCTGACATTAAGTTGGCGGTGTTTGATATGGACTCTACGCTGATTGAATGTGAGGTCATCGACGAGCTGGCTCGGCGTGCGGGTATTGGTGCCGCGGTTTCGCGTATTACCGAACGGGCAATGTGTGGAGAGCTCGATTTTAATCAGAGTTTTACCGAGCGCCTGTCACTGCTTAAAGGTTTAGATTCTGCGGTGATTAACGACATCGCCGCAGACCTTCCATTCTCAGAGGGTGGAAAAGAGCTAATGCTCACGCTCAAGGCGAGGGGCATCAAAACGGTGATTCTTTCAGGTGGGTTTCGGGTGTTCGCCGAGCGTGTCGCCGCTGAGCTTGGGATGGATGGCGTGTACGCCAATACATTGGATATAGAGGCGGGCGTACTGACCGGGCGCGTGGTCGCACCTATTGTGAACGCAGAATTCAAAGCGACGACACTTACGGCCTTGGCCCGCACGATGGGGATTGGATTAAACCAAACACTTGCCGTCGGGGACGGTGCTAATGATCTTAAGATGCTCAGCGCTGCAGGCATTGGTATTGCGTTCAGAGCCAAACCCCTGGTCAGGGCGCAGGCGCGCTATCAACTCTCCCACGTGGGTCTCGACGGCGCGCTTTATTTAATCGGCAGTAAAGGCCCTAAGCCTTGAGCGCGACTCGCCGATTGACCGATCTCTAAGGTATGATCGCTTCATTATTTACACCGCGAGGTTGATATTTCATGCCCAACTTTTCTACCAACGAATTCAAACCGGGTCTGAAGGTGATGTTGGATAACGAGCCGTGCTCTATTTTAGAGAATGAGTACGTCAAACCCGGCAAAGGTCAGGCGTTCAATCGAGTGAAACTGCGCAACTTGCGCTCAGGTCGTGTCTTGGAGAAGACCTTCAAGTCGGGTGACTCGCTGGAAGGGGCCGATGTATTAGACATTGACCTTGAGTACTCGTACACCGATGGAGAGTTCTGGTATTTCATGGACCCGAATACGTTTGAACAGCATTCTGCCGACCAAGCCGCTATTAGTGATGCGCAAAAGTGGTTGAAAGAGCAAGAGCGGTACGAAGTCACCTTGTTCAATGGCGCGCCACTGGTCGTCACTCCCCCTAATTTTATTGAGCTTGAGATTACCGAGACGGATCCGGGTCTGAAGGGCGATACAGCACAAGGTGGCAGTAAACCGGCCACCCTGACGACGGGCGCCGTCGTTCGCGTACCGCTGTTCCTGTCTGAGGGTGAAATTATTCGTATCGACACGCGAAGCGGTGAGTACGTCAGTCGAGCGAGTAAGTCTTAAGGCCCCCGTGCCGACTTGGGAGCCCAGTGCTCAGATTGCTGACCTGCGCAGTCGCGGGTCGTTGCTCTCAGAGATCAGAGGATTTTTCGAGGCGCGTGGCGTGCTCGAGGTCGACACGCCCATTTTGGCCAGTCACGCTATTACAGATCCTAATATAGAGCTATTTGCTGTCCCGACAGGCGATAGCGAACGCTTTCTTCAAAGTTCGCCAGAGTACGCGATGAAACGTCTGCTGGCGTCGGGCAGTGGTGACATTTATCAGCTTGGGAAAGTATTTCGCTACGGTGAGCATGGTAAAAAACACAACCCCGAGTTCGTCATGCTTGAGTGGTATCGCGTCGGATGGACGCATTATCAGCTGATTCGCGAGGTCGCTGAGCTCCTCACCAACCACCTGCCGGTGAGCAGTTGGCAGGTGTGGCCTCTTGCGGCGCTCTTTGAGCACTTTCTTGGGTTGGATCCGCGTGAAGCCTCGGCCGAGCAACTTCATGATGCGTCCATCACCGCGGGCATTAACTTCAATGGAGCGCTCGAAAAGCTCGACTATATTGATCTGTTGATGACACACATTATTGAGCCACAAATCACCGATTGGGGCTTGGTCTTTGTTACCGATTTCCTTGCGGAACAGTCGGCGCTGTCGCGCGTAATCGACCGAATGGGAATGCCCGTTGCTGCTCGATTTGAAGCTTATTTTCAGGGCGTTGAGCTGGCGAACGGCTACTGGGAAGAGTGTTGCCCCGTTACATTGTCTGAGCGGTTTAACGAAGACAATAAAAAGCGCCTTGCGCGGGGGCAGGTGTTGCGTGTGCCTGACCCGCAACTTCTGCACGCCCTTGAATCGGGACTGCCGGACTGTGCGGGAGTCGCGCTGGGTTTCGACAGACTGCTTATGCTTACGCTCGGACGCGACCGTATGTCGCAGGTCTTGCCCTTTGACTGGATGAACGCTTAACCGATTAGAGCGGGTGTGTAACCGTCTATGAACGCCGCTGGCGGCCGTCTCGGCTTTCCCGATGAAATTTCAATACAAACAAAATAAAGTGTTGCTCGAAGTACGGTTTCCCCAGAGGCGACCGATTTTATTTGCATTTGACGTTCCATCATTAACTGCCGCTGCCAGGTCGTAATCCAGGTGCCCACTTCGAGCGTTTCACCGAGCCGCGTGGCCTTCAAATAGTGGTACTCGGCTTTGGTCAGTGCCATGGCTCGGTCAAGCTGGCGATACACATCGGCCCCGAGACCCAGCTCGGTGGTGTGTGCCCATGCAGTTTCATTGCACCAATTGACGTACTGCGTATTGTTAGTGTGCTCGAGCGCATCGATGTGGTCAGCGCAGACGTCAAATCGCCGGATGAACGGTGCTTCGTGGTCCCAGGTCATGCAGCGGGAGTCACTGCAGCCTTTTGTTGAAAGGCTAAGTAGCCAAACGCAATGGCAATGAGGGGGCACATAATATTGAAGATCGCATAGGGTGCGTACTCGAAGGTCGCCACGCCAAGCGTTGCCGCCATGTAGGCACCGCAGGTATTCCACGGAATCAGTGCTGAGGTCATGGTTGCCGAGTCCTCGAGCGTACGAGAAAGGTTCTCGCGACTGAGATTAAAGTCATCGTAAGTCTTGCAAAAGAGCCTGCCGGGGAGCGCGATTGCGAGAAATTGATCGGCCGCTAATATGTTTGTGACAATGCCGCCCGTGACCGTGGCCACAACCAAGTCGCCCGTGGACTTTACTGCTTTTAAAACGGCGTCCAGTATTTGTTGGAGAATGCCGGTGCGCTCCAGAACGCCGCCAAACGCCAATGCACTGACGATCAACCAAACCGTATTAAGCATACTGGCGATACCACCCTTACTGATGAGGCGGTTCAGCTCTTCACTTGAAGTGGTGCCCTCGAAACCTGCAAACAGGGTTCGCCAAAGGCCTTCAACAATCGGCATGTTGGTTTCAGGGTTAACGGTTAAGGCGAATTTCGTGACCACGTCAGTTTGAAGCGTGAGGGCCGTCAAGACACCTGCGACCGTGGCCAGCATGATCGCAGGGTAAGCAGGTACTCTTCGCCAAATAAGGATCAACATCACTAAAAGTGGTGCGAGCACGCCAATTCCGACATTGAATTCTTCACTAATGGCCGCTCTCAAGGCTGCAATTTGCTCAGGCTCAGTAGCGGCACCTGAGTCCATTAATGAAAAGAATAAAAGTGCAATACAAAAAGCGGGCACAGTGGTCCAAAGCATATGGCGTATGTGCGCAAATAAGTCGACATTGGTGCATGCGGCAGCAAGGTTGGTGGTGTCTGATAGGGGCGACAATTTATCGCCAAAGTAGGCGCCGCTGATAATGGCGCCCGCGGCCATGGCCGGCGGCAGGCCATAGCTGTCGGCAATACCCATAAGCCCGATGCCCAGTGTTCCAGCAACCGTCCAGGAGCTGCCGATACTGATGGATGCGAGCGCACAGATCACAGCCGCCGCCGCAAAAAAGATCGATGGATTGAGAATCGATACGCCAAAATAAATCATGGCGGGGACTGTTCCTGAGATCATCCAGCTCCCGATCAAGCCCCCTACGGCAAGCAGGATCAAAATAGGACCAAGACCGACTTTAATACCTGCGACCATGCTTTCCTGAATATCCGACCAGGTCAGTCCTCGGTACATGCCCACAAGGCCCGCGCAGGCCGATGCGATGAGCAGTGCGACCTGATTTGGGCCGTAGGAGGCGTCCGCTCCAAAAAGTTGAACTGCCGAAAAAAGCAGGAAGATGAGAAGCGCAATGGGAGCAAATGATAAAATCATAGGTTATGCGGGCCTGTAGAAGGGCTTAGCCATTGTTATTTGATAGGTACCGATAATACGTTCACGGAAGCCGCCTTCACAGTAGCTGAGGTAAAAGCGCCACATTCTGATGAATTTGTCATCAAACCCGAGAGCCCTAACGGCATCCAGCTCTTTCAAGAATGAATCATGCCAGCATCGTAAGGTCTGCGCATAATCGAGCGTAATGTCTCTCAAGCCCGTCATTTGCATGTCCGTATTCCGGGTCAGCGCATTTCCAATAACGCCAACAGACGGAAGGCATCCGCCTGGAAAAATGTAGCGCTTAATGTAATCCACCGACTGCCGCGCTGCATCGTAACGTTGCTTGTTGATCGTGATGGACTGAATGACGGCTTTCCCCTCGGGTTTGAGTAACCGACTGACGCAGTCGAAGTAGGTATCGAAGTACTCATGCCCCACGGCTTCGATCATTTCAATGGACACAAGCTTATCGAATTGCCCTGACAGGTTGCGGTAATCCTCAAACAATAAGGTGATTTTGTCACTGAGGCCTCGTCGTTCGACCTCAGCGCGCGCGTATTCAAGTTGCTCGCGTGAAATCGTCGTCGTTGTCACTCGGCAACCGTAATGTTCCGCGGCATAAATGGCCATACCGCCCCAGCCCGTGCCAATCTCAACAAGATGATCGGTTGGTTTGAGTTCTAAGTCTTCACAAATCAGCCGAAGCTTATGTTGAGACGCGTCTGCGAGGTCGTCACTACCCTCAGGAAATACGGCGGACGAATACATGAGCGTAGGGTCTAAAAACAGTGAAAAGAAATCATTGCCCAAGTCGTAATGTGCGGCAATATTTTCCCTTGATCCTGTGAGGGAATTCTTTCGTGCGGCGTGCGCAAGTTTAAGAGCCACCTTAATAAGCCAATTTTGGTTGCTCTTCATAGACTCTAAAATAGGCATGTTGGCGCTAAATACCCGGGTGACTTCGGTTAACTGCTCGGTGCTCCAATCGCCCTCGATATAAGCCTCGCCGGCACCGACCGTGCCGCCTGTGAGTATTCGGCCGTAGGCTCTAGGGTTGTGAATCACCACGGTTGCGCTGGGTGCTATGGTTAAGTCGCCACTGCCAAAGTGATGCACTTCATCGCCGTCGTGAATAATCAGCTCGCCGTGGCGCAGGCCCTGGAAAAGTCGAAACACCAAGCGTTTTGAGAGGGTCGCGCTGCGGTAAGCGTTGACTGTGGGCAATCGTGCTATTTTTTTTACATCAATCTGACCTGTCGTCATTGAGCCCTCCTAGCGAGCCGAATCGTTTTTAGGGTGAGAATAAAGGGGCACTCGACGGAGAAACAAGACGAGTGCTTGCCAATAAATGGCCGCGGCCACTTTCGCGGTTTCCAATGGGAAACGCGCGAGCAGAGTCAGTGCCGAGGCTTTGTTGAGTGGCAGTCGTTTTAGCGTGAGTGACGCGTGAAAGACGCGCTCGCCGTCTTCTAAATTAGTCAGCTTTATGGCGAGTGAGTCATCCGGTGTTGTCGAAAACCAGCGGTATCGTTGATTCATGCCGTGAAAGGGCGAAACGTGTAACTTCTTATCGAACTCGGTTTGGTAAAGGCCTGTTGCTGCGTCAACTGGCAGCACGTAGCTGTGACGCTCACCCCATGGTGTGTTGGTCACCTCCGCGACGATGTATTCGAGCTCATCGGTCAGGTGATTTTTACAGAAGTAACAGGCTATGGGGTTGTTCTGAATTCCGAAGTAACGCCAGTTGGCCAGCAGAAAGACTTGCCCCTCAAAATGTTGCCCAGTGACCTCGTGAATGCGCTGTTTAACCGCCTCCGCAATGGGTACTTTTTCGTCTCCAATAAAGTCGTTTCGAACAAATCGCGCCAAACCCCATCTACCCACGCTCCAAAACGGAAGATCTTTAGTGATTTTCTGAACACTCTCGACGTCGACGAAAGGCATAAAAACCGAGTAACTGAAGCGATGGTGTCTCGGCTTCATGCGCGCGTGTGCCAGCCTGCCAATGTAAAAGGCCGTTCTCACTCGGCGGTCATCCTTGCGATGATCGCGTCGGCAACCCGATGACCGCTAAACAGACCGTCTTCATGAAATCCATTGCGCCAGTAGGCGCCACAAAACCAGGTATCACGCACGCCGTTTATCTCCTCCCAGCGCGCTTGAGCGGCGATTCCGTCGATCGTGAACTGCGGATGGGCGTATCGGTATTCTCCTAATATCGTTGCAGGATCAATAGCCGCTGTGTCGTTAAGGGTGACGCAAAACGTTTCTGGAGCGGAAATTCCCTGCAAAATATTCATGTTATAGGTGAGAGTCGCCTGGCTATTTGAGTTCTTCAGGCGGTAGTTCCAGCTCGACCAAGCGCGTCGGTTTTGAGGCAAAACTCGCGCGTCAGTGTGCAGTACAACCTCGTTCTCAGAGTAGGGCAGTTGGGAGAGGACGGCTCGCTCCTTAGCATCGACGTCGCTCAAAATGGTCAAGGCTTGGTCCGCGTGGCTGGCGATGACGATGTTGTCAAACGTCAGCTCCTCGCCTTGCTCGGTTCGTAGTTTCGGCTTTTGCCCTGGCTCTCGCACGACTGCTGTGACGGCACACGACGTGCGTATATTGTCTATAAAAGGAGCGCACAACGGTTTGAGGTAGCTCTGACTGCCGCCGGTGAGGACTCGCCATTGCGGTCTGTTCTTGACCTGCAGTAATCCGTGGTTTTTAAAAAAGCGAACAAAAAATTCAGCAGGGTAGTTAAGCGTTTCTTCGAAGTTTGCCGACCAGATGGCAGACGCCATGCTGAGCAGATAGTTACGCCTAAACAGCGCGGAAAACTGATGACGCTCGAGATACGCCTGCAGCGTTTCTCCGGTCTTCAAGCGTCCTGCCTCTAGGTCTTCGACCGCGATGCGGTTGAATCGTAAGATCTCAAGCACCATTGCGATGAACGTCGGTGACAATAGGTTACGCCGCTGCGCGAAAAGTGTGTTCAGGTTGTTGCCTGCGTATTCGAGCCCGGACAGGTCATCAGACACAGAAAACCCCATTGTGGTGGGTTGGTTGGTGACTTCAAGCTCGTCCATCAGCGCGATGAATTCGGGGTAGGTCCAGTCGTTATAAACAATAAATCCGGTATCGATGGCGTAGTCGCCGCTGGCCACCGAGACGTCCTTGGTTGCTGTATGTCCCCCAATCAGTGGCGAGGCTTCAAAGACCTCCACCGGCTCACCGGACCGTGCAAGCCGGTAAGCGCAACCGAGCCCTGAAATACCCGTCCCGATAATGGCTGTCGTCATTGTTAGACCTTTTAAGTACTTAGCCCGTGTTGTCGCACAACTTGCCGCTGGCAACAATGTGTAAATATTAATATACACATTTAAGTGTCAACTTAAGTAGATATGTGTATTCTGCATAAAGATACGCTCAAAGGAGAGTGCTCAATGGTCGACAAGCAGGGAGAAGGCGCACGCGGACAGCCCGCGACCTCTGCTTGGTCAGTGCCTCAAGGGCGTCGCACCGATGAGTGGAGTCTTTGTGTCGTTCGAGTGGCCGAGCATCGCGACCGCGCGGCATTTGCAAAGTTTTTCGCCCATTTTGCACCCTTAATTAAAGCGTTTGCGCTGTCGGGATCGTCGTTATCAGCGGCCCATGCCGACGAGCTAGTGCAAGAGGTCATGCTCAAGGTGTGGCAAAAGGCCGCGGGCTTCAACCCTGAGAAGGCGGCGGCAAGTACCTGGGTTTACACGATTGCACGAAACTGCCGGACGGATATGTTTCGTCGTCTGCAAAAATTCGATACGCAACTCGAAGCTGAAGACGTGGGGTTTGAGCTCGAAGGTCATGAGCCTACGAGTGCACTGCATGCGGAGCGCGGCGCGCAACGGGTTCGAGAGCTAATGAACCATCTGCCTCAGGATCAGGCGCAAATTTTGGCAAAGGTGTATATGGAAGGTAAGTCGCACTCTGAGACGGCTGCAGAGCTAGGACTGCCGCTGGGTACAGTTAAGTCGCGAGTGCGATTAGCGATACAAAAATTACAAGTTTTCATGGCTGCGGGTTCAGAGGAGTGATCCGCACGGGTAGACTTATCGGTATTAGTTTGCATATAAAGTAAAAAAATTTGCTCCGGTTAAACCGACGACTACAGTTGGGCGTACCGCAAGAAAGCAAATATGCAGTTGACCGATCGAACGGGCAGGGTTAGAAAGATATCATGGTAAAGCATCATCCAGATTCCAACACGTTAGCTGAGTACTCGGCCAACTCTCTGCCTGCGGCGCAGAGTGTTTGCGTCTCCACTCATTTAGACCACTGTACGCTCTGTCAGCAAAAACTGGCGCAACTCGAGAGCATCGGCGGTGTGATGCTAGAAGATACGGCCCCCGTGTCAGTCGATCCGCAGGTGTTTGAAGATGTTCTTTTACGGCTCGATGAAGTGCCCGACGATCGGGCTGCCAATGACGCTAACGCATCGACGTTGTCGTGGACAGTCAAGCAAGTTCGGCAGGGAAATTTAGACAAGCTACAGTGGAAGAAAGTCAGCCGCTCATTGCGTATTGCCGATCTAGGTCGCATTGATGGCGCTACTGAATTTTCGCTTTACCATATCTCTGAGGGCGGTCGAATTCCCCAGCATAACCACTCTGGGACGGAGATGACGCTCGTTCTTCAGGGCGGTTTTAGTGATGAAAGTGGCGCTTATCACGCAGGCGACTTTATTGTTCGCGAGGCCGGAGATGTTCATGCGCCAGCAGCACTTCCGGGCGGCGATTGCATTTGTCTTGCCGTTCTCGAGGCCCCTCTTCGGTTTACCCACTGGCATCATCGTTGGCTAAGTCCACTGCTGCAACTGCGTGCGGGCTAGTTTCAAACGCGTCACAACGGTTTTAGTCATCACCACCTCGCTTACAAGTCAGCTGAGCCGCTAAATCCTTGCTTAGATTTGCGGAATCGATTTGGGCTATCAGGTAATTTTCTCGCGATAAAGCCGGCCGGATGAGATCCTGTCGCTGACATCAGACGTACTACCTCACAAACTTAAAAAGAGCGAGCATCACTCATGCGTATTGTTATTCCTCGCGAGTCGGTTGCAGGCGAGCGACGAACTTCCGCCACTCCGGAAACCGTAAAGAAAATGATCAGACTTGGCGCCGACGTCGCCATTGAGTCCGGCGCCGGCGATGCGGTCGGATACAACGACAGTCTTTATTCTGAGCTTGGCGCTGAAATTGTCAGTGATCGTGCGGCTTTGATGGGTTCTGCAGACATGGTCTTAAGACTGCGTAAGCCCGAGCCTGCGGACATCGATATGATGAAGCCGGGCTGTATCCATGTGTCCTATCTGGACCCGTTTAATGAACGCGATCTCATAAAGACGCTTGCCGCCAAAGAAATTACTGCGGTCAGCATGGAGATGATTCCTCGCTCAACGCGCAGCCAGAAAATGGATGCGCTCAGCTCACAAGCAAACTTAGCGGGCTACGTGGCCGTCATGCTAGCGGCGGCGCAGCTGCCAAGTATCTTTCCGATGCTTATGACGCCTGCAGGAACACTGAAGCCGGCAAAGATTTTTATCATCGGTGCGGGCGTTGCGGGTCTACAGGCCATCGCCACTGCAAAACGGCTCGGCGGACGCGTGACTGCTTTTGACACGCGCCCTGTGGTTGCTGAGCAGGTGCAGTCGTTAGGTGGAAAATTCCTTGAGATTGATCTTGGTGACACCGGCCAGACGGCGGACGGTTACGCCAAAGAGCTGACGCCGGAGCAGGTGGAGCTTCAGCGACAGGCACAAAAATCGGTAATTGCCGACTCAGATGTGGTGATTACAACGGCACAAGTCTTTGGTCGTAAACCGCCTGTTCTTGTCACCAGAGACATGATCGAGGGCATGGCGCCTGGCGCGGTTATCGTTGATATGGCAGCAGAAACTGGCGGTAACGTTGAAGGCTCCGTGCCGAACGAGACGGTTGTTGTCGACGGTGTGACGATCGTGGGTACCGCGAACTTGGCCAATGAAGTGGCACGGGATGCGTCTCAAATGTACGCAAACAACCTGTTTAATTTGGTTGAGGACACTTGGGATACTGATGCAAAGACGTTTGTTCTCGATATGGAGAACGATATTTTGCCGGGCTGTGTCATTACGCACGGTGGAGAGGTGGTTCACCCCACCATTAAAAACCTAATGGAAGGGGAAGGATAAAATGGAAGTTTCGTATCTTTTATTCATTCTGATGCTCGCAGTCTTTTTAGGCTTTGAGCTGATCAATAAGGTGCCTTCAACATTGCACACACCGCTGATGTCAGGTGCAAATGCCATTTCGGGTATTACCGTAGTGGGTGCGATTGCTCTGGCCGGTAGCGGCGAACAAGACCTCGCCCAGTGGCTAGGCGCCGGCGCTGTTGCGCTTGCCAGTATTAATGTCGTGGGCGGTTACCTGGTGACGGACCGCATGCTGGGCTTCTTTAAGAAGAAGGAGGGTTAAGCATGGAAACTAATCTCCTCATTCAGTTGGGTTATGTGGTCGCGGCGGGTCTATTTGTTTTCGGTCTCAAAATGCTTGGGTCGCCTGATACCGCACGAAAAGGTAACGGCATCTCTGCCGTTGGTATGTTGCTTGCGATCGTTGCTGCTTTACTTGACCAAGGTATTGTCCAATACGAGTTTATTCTCGGGGGTATGATCGTTGGTGGTGCAATTGGTGCTGTTGCGGCGCGGTCAGTCGCCATGACGTCCATGCCCGAATTGGTGGCATTGTTTAATGGTGTTGGAGGCGCTGCTTCTGGATTGGTCGGTGTGTCGGCACTGTCGATCGCAACTGGCAATTTCCAGTACGTCACTATTATTTTGTCCATCCTTATTGGTGGCGTGACCTTCACCGGATCATTGATCGCCTACGGTAAGCTCTCAGAAATGATCGGCAGCGGCGCAATTACGTTCGCGGGGCAGAAATTCGTGAACGGGCTTATTGTGCTCGGTATTTTATACAGTGCTGCAATGTTCGTCACAACGCCCAGTGATCCGACATGGCTTTACGCGGTCGTTGGTTTGTCGCTGCTCTTTGGCGTGATGGTGGTGATTCCCATTGGCGGTGCGGACATGCCCGTGGTTATCTCGTTGTTGAACTCCTACTCTGGTCTTGCAGCGTGTGCGGCGGGCTTTGCCGTCGATAACAACGTACTCATTGTTGCTGGATCGCTGGTGGGTGCCTCAGGAATCATTCTCACGCAGATCATGTGCAAAGCGATGAATCGTTCGCTGAGTAATGTCTTGTTTTCGGGCTTTGCGAGTGTCTCGACCACCGTCACTGAAGTGGAAGGAGAGATCAAACCGATTTCGGTTGAGGACGCCTATTACGTTCTGGAAGCCGCCACTAACGTGGCTATTATTCCAGGCTATGGCATGGCTGTTGCTCAGGCTCAGCACGTTGTTAAAGAACTCATGGAATTGCTCGAAGCCAATGGGTGTGAAGTGAACTATGGTATTCACCCGGTTGCCGGGCGTATGCCAGGTCACATGAATGTGTTGTTGGCAGAGGCTGATGTTCCTTATGACCAGCTTTTGGAGATGGATGAGATTAATCCCCGCATGGAAAGCGTGGATGTGGCCATTGTTATTGGTGCGAACGATGTCGTTAACCCAGCGGCACGCGAAGTCGAGTCATCACCCATTTACGGAATGCCAGTGATTAATGTGTCGGACGCGAGAACTGTGTTCGTCTTGAAACGCTCGATGGCCTCCGGTTTTGCAGGTATTGAGAACCCACTGTTTTACAAAGACAACGCGCGGATGCTTTTTGGTGACGCAAAAGAGTCGATCGGTGGCTTGGTGAGAGAGTTCTCGTAATGTTTTAAAGTAATTGAAGGCGCCGTATTCGGCGCTTTTTTTTGGCTGGGATCTTTGCGCTAGCCCATTCTAAGGCGACTTGCGTTGAAAACATTGCGCACTTGCGCTGTGTATAACCGTCTGCTCGCTCTGTGTCTGAAGCGCGCGGTTCCTAAACTCAATCTCAACAGTAACGTTTTGGATGGACTTGCTCTGGACTTGCTCTGGACTTGCTCTGGGCTTGTTCTGAACTTGTTCTGGACTTGCACCTGAGCCTGAATCAGTAACCAACGACGCTTGGACTTCAGGTTACGCCGCCGGTTGAGTGATTTGGGGCTGTTCTTTGTGTGTCTCTTTGAACTGCATGCTCGCAAGACGCTGATAGAGCTCGCAACGCACCAGTAGCTCAGCGTGTGTTCCAACGTCGACAACCGAGCCGTCGTCAATGACTGCGATTGCGTCTGCGTTAACGATGGTTGAAAGTCGGTGCGCGATAATAATAGTCGTGCGCCCGCGCGTTAACTTTGCCAGAGCCAGTTGGACGTAGTGCTCACTTTCGGTATCGAGCGCACTGGTGGCCTCATCAAGCAAAAGGATCTCAGGGTTTTTCAAAATAGCGCGCGCCAGTGCGATGCGTTGACGCTGTCCACCTGAGAGTTGCACGCCTTGAGCGCCAATTTCGCTTTGGTAGCCATTTGGCAGCCGCGCGATAAACTCTTGCGCGTACGCGGCTTTAGCGGCCGCCTCGATGTCTTCTTGGCTCGCATGCGGATTGCCGTAGCCAATGTTATAGGCAATGTCTCCCGAGAATAAGATGGGCGCTTGAGGAACCAGCGCGGTTTTATTTCGCCAATCCTGCAGGGGAAAGTCTGCAAGTGGTGTTCCACCGTAGGTGAGTAACCCTGCACTGGGATCGTGAAAACGCTGCAACAACTCAAACAATGTCGACTTACCCGCACCTGAGGGGCCGACCAAGGCCAGTGTTCTTCCTGGGGCTATCGTGAGGTTGAAGTCAGTCAGTGCTGGATTTTCGGGTCTTGAGGGGTAGGTAAACCCCATATCTTGGGCCACGAGAGCCTGACCGTGAGAGATGATCGCTGAGCCAGTGTCGGTGATATCGCTCTCTTGGTGCAGAAGCTCAACCAACCGTTCAGCCGCGCCCGCGGCACGCTGTAAATCGCCCCACACTTCTGACAGTGTGGCGAAGGCGGTTCCAAGCATCACCGCGTAAAATACGAACGCGCCCAGGTCACCACCGCTCATGCGGCCGGCAATGACGTCTTGTCCGCCACTCCACATCATTCCGACCATGCCGCCAAGGAATAAAAAGATCGCACAGGCCATCAGCCATGCGCGCTGCTGAATTCGCTGTTTGGCGATATCGAAGGCTCGGGCCACTTCGGTTTCAAAAACGGATCGTTCCATGGCCTCGCGCTGGAAGCTTTGGACGATCTTGATCGACTGGAGTACCTCACCGGCTCGACTGCCAACGCTTGCGATACTGGCCTGGCTTTTGTTCGACAAGTTGCGCACTCGTCGCCCTAAATAGAGCACGGGTAGCAGTGCGAGCGGCACGCCAATGAGCATAATTAACGTGAGTTTAATGTTGGTCAGCGACATTAAGATCAGGGCACCCACAAGCGTAAGGGCGTTTCTTGCGGCCAGACTGACCGACGATCCAATGAGAGTTTGTAATAACGTCGTGTCGGTAGTGATGCGAGACATAATCTCGCCCGCGTGGTTTTTTTCATAAAACCCGGGGTGAACGGTAATGAGGTTATTGAACACATCGCGACGGAGGTCTGCACTCACTCGCTCACCAAGCCAAGACACCAAGTAGAAGCGAATAAATGAGCCGCAGGCCATGGCAAAGCCAACGGCGACCATAAACAATACCGCACGCCTGAGGCCTTCTTGGCTCTGATTGGAAAAGCCTTGATCGATCAGTATTTGAATACCATAGCCGAGTGAAAGCTGCGTCATCGCGGTAAAGATAAGCGCTGCACTCGCGTAAATGAGTCGCATTTTGTGAGGCCATAGAAAGCCAAGAAGCTCGCGCAGAGGCTTCAGCGATTTCGTCTTCCCGGCGCTCTTCGAATCGGTTGGGCTTTTCTCGTGCTCACTCATCAGTCGGTCCACTCTTTGACAAAAAACGACCCATGATTAATCCAACTTCAAACAGCAGCCACATAGGCAGTGCGAGCAGTGTCTGTGATATCACATCGGGTGGCGTGAGCAACATGCCCATGACGAAACAGCCCACAATGACATAGGCACGATTATTGGCGAGCTGATCGGCACTCACTACGCCCGTCAGAATAAGAATGACGGCGGCAACAGGGACCTCAAATGCCAAGCCAAATGCAAAAAATAATTTGAGCACAAAGTCTAGGTAACGATTAATGTCCGTCATTACCGAAATATCGCCCGGCCCCACTGTTGTGAAAAACCCAAACAACAAAGGGAAAACCACGTAATAGGCAAACGCCACGCCCGCATAAAACAACACCACACTCGAGGCGAGTAAAGGTACGGCAATTCGCTTCTCCGCTTTGTAAAGGCCTGGTGCGATAAAGCCCCAAATCTGACTCAGGATAACGGGCATGGCGACAAAGACTGCGAGCACTAAAGACAGTTTGAAAGGGGTTAGGAAGGGTGAAGTGACCTCGGTCGCGATCATTGAAGAGCCTTCAGGAAGCAGTGTTCTCAAGGGCTCCGACACGTAGGTGTACAACTGATTTGCAAATGGGAAAAGACCTAAAAAAGCGACAAAGACTGCGATAATTGCGTTACGGAACCGGTCTCTGAGCTCCCGCAGATGTGCGACGAGTGGCATCGGGTCGTCAGCAGTCACAGGGGCTAGGCTCCCTTGTCCGATACAGTCTCACTATCGGTGGCCGCGTCGGTGGTCGCGTCGGTGGTCGTGTCGGTGGCCGTGGGCGGCTCTATCGACAAGGCGCTACTGACGTCTGCGATGTCTTGTACTTCATCTCGACTCTCTTTGATCGCACGCATGACCTCTTCGTTGTGCATTTCTCGACTGACGTCGGCTTTAATTTCTTCAAATCCACGACGCACACGGCCCACCCACAGAGACAGGGACCTTAGGGCACTGGGAAGCCGCTCAGGGCCTACCACGAACAACGCAATGGCACTGACAACTAAAAGTTCAGCGAAACCGATATCTAACATCTATAGCGCGACGTTATTTGTCGCTTTCTTCCTTTGAGTCGTCGATTTTGGGCGCTTCGTCGTCGTTGCGTTTAATGCCTTCGCGAAAGTGAGTAATCGCGCTGCCGAGGTCTCGGGCGGCACCGGGGAGGCGCTTAGTGCCGAAAATCAAGACGACGATGGCGAGAACGATCAGTAATTGCCAGATTCCAATGCCGCTAAATCCCATAGTAGTTCACCGTGTGTAATCGTTGTGTGCGTTTTTGCCCGACGAGTGGTTGCGTGACGCCTTCTCTTCAAGACCCGACATGCCTTGACGTAACGCCAAAGCGTCTAATACTTCATTATGACTGATACCCAGCCTATTCAGCATTACCATCGAGTGAAATACGAGGTCCGCGACTTCGCTGATCACTGCCTGATTGCTGCCGCCTGACGAATCAAGCGTTTTGGCGGCTAAAATGACTTCAATGGCCTCCTCTCCAACCTTTTCCAAGATCTTATCGAGGCCTTTTTGGTTGAGGCTTGCGACATAGGAGGTATCAGGGTCCGATGTTCGCCGCTCCTCAATGACCGCCGCGATAGCGTTCAACAGGTCAGTCACAGTCGCTTGCTCCGAAGACCCATTGATTGTCTTGGGGCTCGTAAAAAAAACAATGTCGACGTCCTGTGTGACACGCACCTTCGCCCGCTTGATGGACCTTAAGCAAAAGTGTATCGCCATCGCAGTCCAGCCGCACGTCAATCAGTTCTTGAACGTTGCCCGACGTTTCCCCTTTTCGCCACAAAGACTTGCGCGACCGTGACCAGTAGACGGTTCGCTTTTCGCTCAACGTCAGGCGGAGTGCTTCCTCGTTCATCCAAGCCATCATCAGCACTTCACCCGTGTGGGCATCTTGTGCAATAGCAGGCAACAGTCCGTCCGCATTCCAATTGGGCTGCATCGTCTGGGGTATCGGTGTCTGGTCATTGGCCGTCATCACCACAGTATGCCACGCCATGGCTCTACGATCACTTGCTGCGAGTGAGGAGTCCTGCTGTCAGAAGCAGTACGCCCAGTGCCGTATACCCTCCGGATTGAAGATCGAGCGCGAGGGTCATGATCAGGATCGTGAGGCCGGAGCCGATGAATAAGTCGGCCCCTACTTTTGAAGAACGCTGACTGGGCGTGTCGTTAAGGGCTTGTCGCTGCAGGGCCAGAAACTGTGGAATGACCTCTGGCAACTGAGAGGCGTGATGAATGAAGGCGGGTGCATCACGCTGGAGTTGTTTCACTATGTTCACTGGACTGTATTGCCGTTTGAGCCAATCCTCTAAGAAGGGTTTAGCCGTCTCCCAAAGGTTGAGCTCGGGGTAGAGTTGTCGACCCAGTCCCTCAATATTGAGGAGCGTCTTTTGAAGTAATACGAGTTGAGGCTGAACTTTCATGTCAAAACTTGATGCGGCTTTGAACAGATTTACCAGCATGTGTCCGAGAGAAATTTGGTGCAATGGGCGATCGAAAATAGGTTCACACAGCATGCGAATGGTGGATTCAAAGTCTTGAACACGCGTCGATGCTGGAACCCAGCCGCTTTCAATGTGCAGCTCTGCCACCAGCCTGTAATTGCGCTGCAAAATAGCAAGTAGATTACGTGCCACGTAATACTGGTCGTCGCGGGACAGCTGTCCGACAATGGCACAGTCGATCGCGATATACGTTGGTAAATCGGGGTTTGTTGCATCAACAAAGATGTTGCCGGGGTGCATATCGGCGTGAAAGAAGCAGTCATCAAACACCTGAGAAAAGAATATTTCTACGCCGCGTTCAGCAAGGATCTTCATGTTGACCCCGGCATCATGCAGCGCACCAATGTCACCCACGGGGATACCGGAGATTCGTTCTGAGACCATGAGCTTGGGCGTGCTGTAGTCCCAGAAAGTGGTGGGTACAAACACGAGCTTTCGCTGAGCCGTGTTCTTCTTCAGCAGCGACGCATTGGCAGCCTCGCGTCGTAAGTCCAGTTCGGCCAATATCGTGACCTCATAGTCTTTTACGATTTCTGGTAGTCGAAGTCGTCGAAGGTCCTCAGAAAACCGATCTACCACCCAAGCTAGGCGCTTAAAGAGCCGAATGTCCGCTGCAATTTGTTTCTCGATTCCGGGTCGTAAGACTTTGATGACCGCGGCTTCGCCGTCGTTCAACGTGACCCCGTGAATCTGTGCCACCGACGCCGCCGCAAGGGGTGTTGAGTCAAAATCGCGAAAGGCTGTGGCAATCGATTGTTTGAGTTGCATCTCGATAATATTGACGGCCGTCTCGGATGAAAACGGAGCAACATTGTCTTGCAGTAACGCCAGTTCGTCTGCAATTTCATCGGACAGTAGATCTCGGCGGGTGGACAGCAGCTGGCCAAACTTAATGGGTACGGGCCCTAATGACTCAAGTGCTGATCTTAAGCGCTCACCGCGAGGTGCTGAGTCCGCGGTTTCTTTGCTCGACAGTAGCCAGCGAAGCACCTTGCTTGAGCCTTGCGGCAAAAACACCCCTAATCGATGCCTGCGCGCGGTGGTCAGAAATGCAATGGCGCGTCTCACGTACTCGCTCCGGTCAAAATATTCACACGGTTTTTCAAGCGCTTTAGTCGCGACTCAGCCCGGTCAACACGCAGTACCATGTCATCGATAGATCCTAAAAAGTCGTCCAATTCCGCTCTCGGCGGCGATAGGCGGCCCTCTTCAAGGATGAATTCACTCAGCTGACGACGCGCACTTTGGTGCGCGACTCTGGATGCGCTGGTTAACCCCCGTATGAGGTTCGCAAGTTGATGTCCAACGATCGGACCAAGAAGGTCGACCATGGGCGCCTCCCAGTCGATATTCAGGTCACTGAGTACATTTTGTAACGTCATGAGTACAGCGGTATCACCGGTGATTTTAATGTTGCCATTGATCAGTGCGGCTGCCGGATCGGATGCGCTGGCGACTTTAAGAAATGCGCTCGAAGATCCTGATATACAAACGGTGGGTTCCGTCTCTCGGTAGCTTGATACGTTAATCTCACCGTCGCTGTTAATGACCAGAAAGACGTCGATCGCTGGATTTGTACAGACAATGGCAAGCTCAACAGGATGGAGTTCCTCAAGTTGCCGCGCTGTGCCCGGCGACAACGCAATGGCACGTGCAATCGCAGCTTCTGCGACCAGGCAAACGCCGGCGATGACTGCGGGATCGTGCTGCATTGTCACTAGCCTTTAATACCTCGGTGAACTGCAACGATTCCACCGGTCATATTGTGGTAGCGGCAATCTACGAAACCGGCATCTTCGACCATATTAAGGAGGGTGTCTTGGTCAGGGTGTTTGCGGATGGACTCGGCAAGATAGCGGTAGCTGTCTGCGTCGTCGGTGATGATTTTGCCCATCGCGGGCAGTGCAGAGAACGAGTAGGTGTCGTAAATTTTGGATAAGAGTGGGGAGACCGGTTTTGAAAACTCCAGCACTAAGAGGCGACCACCTGGTTTCAAGACACGATGCATTGACGCAAGCGCTTTGTTCTTGTCAGTTACATTTCTAAGGCCAAATGCGATGGTAATACAGTCAATACTGTTGTCCTCAAAGGGTAGGTACTGTGCATCAGCTTGAACGACGCTAATATTGCCAAGAGCGCCTTTATCGATAAGACGGTCTCTCCCCACGGAGAGCATTGCGGCGTTGATATCGGCAAGTACGACATGGCCATCGGCCCCCACAAGCTTTGAAAACTTTGCGGCGAGGTCGCCTGTGCCACCCGCAATGTCGAGTACCGTTTGCCCAGGTCGAACCGCGCTTAGCTCGATGGTGAAACGTTTCCAAAGCCGGTGCATACCGCCTGACATAAGGTCATTCATGACGTCGTAGCGCGCGGCTACGGAGTCAAATACTTCACGCACACGACCCGCTTTCTCACCCGTTTTTACGCGCTCGAACCCAAAGTCGGTCGTGTCGTCTGTGACCTTATCGTGTGTACTCATCATAGTTCCCTAATGTGTAAAACAGCCGACGCTAACCAATGACTCTGACGATGTCCGTGTGAGGGTCTCGCGATGCGCCTGCGTTCGCCAATTTTCCCAAGTATTCGTTCCAAAGCCGATCTTGGTTTGAAGCCAAGTGCGCTAGATACGTCCAAGTGTACAGTCCGGAGCTGTGCCCGTCGTCAAAAGTCAGTTGCACGGCGTAATGTCCTACCGCTTGAATATCGACGATTTGGACTTGAGATTTCCCACTTTGGAGGGTTTCCTGACCGGGGCCGTGTCCCTGAACCTCTGCCGATGGTGACAGTACCCGCAAGAGTTCTGCCCCCAACTGCGCCGGATCAGAGTCGGCAAACGTCACCGATAGTTCGCGCCGACTGACACTGTATTGTAAAGACTCTGGGGCAGTTTGGGTCATTGTGATTGTCGCTACGACGCTAGTCTGATCGCTTGAGAAGAAGGGTTTCGATATTTGACTGAGCCGCGAGGCTCCTGGCCTTGGCCATCTCTGACCGGCTGCTGAACGGCCCAATGTAAATTCGGTGCCATGATCCGCTGTCGACACGCATTTCCTCAATGGAGGACTCTAGTCCCAACAGCGCCAGTTCGCCACGACGCCTGTCGGCATCCGCAACAGCCCTAAAAGAGCCCGCCTGCAGCACATACTTGGAGTATTCGGATGGGCTGACCGGACTCGGCGGCATTGACTGTGTACTCAGTGACTCGTCCTTTAACGTATCAAAGAAGGTAAAGCTCGGCTGCGGTGATACGTCAGATGGGGTTTCTTGAATTGATATGATCGCCTGCGGTAGGGCCGCTGGATTGATCCCTGCGATAATGCCCAGACTTGCAACGGCCCCAGTCATTGCACCGACGATAAACCCGCTGATATGCGATGAGTTAAAGAGTGGATCTTCCGACCGCTTTTTCTTACTGTGCGCCGGCGTGCGCCGCGTGGCGCTCGTTGTTGGACGCTTTCGCTTAACACTCTTTTGGGGAGCGGCCATCGTTACATGACCTCGGGTGCGGAGACACCCAAAATTCGCAGGCCGTTAGCGATAACGTGTTGGGTAGCGGTTGCCAACGACAGCCGTGCGAGACTGACGCCTCGATTGTCATCAATGATCTTGTGCGCATTGTAGAAGGAGTGGAACTCAGCAGCGACATCGCGCAGATAGTTGGCTACTGCATGAGGCTCCAGGCGCAAGGTTGCGCCAGCTACAACCTCGGGGTATTTGCTGAGCGACAACGCCAGTGACTGCTCTTCGCTGTGGTGTAACTGGTCTAAATAGGGGAGCCCGTCTGCGGATACCCATTGGCCGAAGTGCGTGACAGCTTTTTTCTGAACGCTGCAAATGCGCGCATGTGCATATTGAATGTAATAAACCGGATTTTCATTGCTTTTAGAGCGTGCGAGATCGATATCGAAAGTGAGCTGCGATGTCGCTGCTCGGGCGGTCAAGAAATAGCGGGTAGCATCACGGCCAACCCAATCAATAAGGTCGCGCAACGTGACATAGCTTCCCGCACGCTTGGAGAGCTTTACTTCCTCTTGATCGCGCATGACTGTGACCATTTGATGCAGTACATACTCTGGCCAGCCTTTAGGAATACCGGTTTCGAGCCCTTGCAGTCCAGCGCGTACGCGCGTGATGGTGCTGTGGTGGTCGGCGCCTTGTTCATTAATAACGCGCTCGAATCCACGCTCCCACTTATCGAGGTGATACGCCACATCGGGAACAAAGTAAGTGTAACCACCATCACGCTTTCGCATGACGCGGTCCTTGTCATCGCCAAATTCTGTCGTTTTTAACCACAGCGCATCATCGAGTTCGTAGGTGTGCTGATTGCTGATCAAGGCATCGACGGTTTTTTGAACGGCGTCCGATTTATACAGCGAAGATTCGAGAAAGTAGTGGTCGAAATTAACATCGAACGCTCGCAAGTCGTCGTCTTGCTCTCGGCGTAACCAAGCGACGGCGAATAACTGAATATCGTCTAGATCGTCGGCGTTACCCGACGCCACCACCTGACGGTCTGCTGCGTTGACGGTTTCCTTCGCCAGATACGCAGCTGCAACATCTTTAATGTAGTTGCCTTGGTAGCCGTCCTTGGGCCAACTGTCATCAGAGGGTTCGCGTCCATCGATACGTGCTTTGACGGAGAGGGCTAAATTACTGATCTGTTGTCCTGCATCGTTGTAGTAAAACTCTCGATGCACGGACCAGCCCGCATTTTCGAGAAGTCGACATATCGCGTCGCCAATGGCGGCACCACGACCATGACCGACATGCAACGGCCCCGTTGGATTGGCTGACACAAACTCAACTTGCACACGCTTTCCTTTGCCGTGTTCAGACTGACCGAACGTCGCTCCCTGAGAGAGCACTGCTTCAACAATGGCGAGGTTGCTAGCTTGAGAAATATGAAAGTTAATAAAGCCAGGACCTGCGATATCGCAGTGAGTAATAACGTTATTGGTCGGGAGCCGTTCGATAATGGCTTGGGCTAAATCACGAGGAGGTAAACCTGCCCGCTTTGCAAGCACCATTGCCATATTAGTAGCAAGATCGCCATGTTCGGGATTGCGAGTGTGGTCGACCTGAGGTGGTGGGGTTGTCTCTTTAGGCAACAGACCTTCGACCTTCAACGCCTCAATGGCTTGTTCAATTAATGTAACGACCTGATCTTTCATGTATATCGCTTGATTTGTTGGGGCTACTAAGGCCTTGGGCTCACGGGCATGTAGTGTATCGTGTTACAGCGTTTCCGTTGGATCGATTTCTACAAACCAACTCATTTTTCGACCGATTTTAAGTTGCGAGCCTATTTCAACGGCTTGTTGCAACACCGCATGCACCTCTTTTCTCGATTGACTGTGGGCAATGACTTGGTAGCGGTATAGTCCCGCGCGCCGCGTCATCAGTGTCGGCATGGGGCCCATCACTCTCACGGTTTGCGAGACGGTGATCTTCGCTGTGAGTTGCGTTAAAAACTCGATGGCGTCACCTTCGGTTTTACTGTCGCAGCGAATCAACCCCAGCGCGCCACTTGGGGGTAGACCTAAGGCGCGTCTGCGAGCCAGTAGTTCATGCGCTTGTTCAGAGTACGGTCGATCCAGTATCTGCTGAATTAACGGGTGATCGGGATTGCGCGTTTGAATGAGCACCTTGCCGGGTAAATGAGCTCTGCCTGACCGTCCAGAGACCTGGACAAGTAATTGCAGTAAGCGCTCTTCTGCACGGAAGTCGGGGCTAAACAATAGGGCGTCTGCATCGACCACCACCACACAGGTCACGCGAGGGAAGTCATGCCCTTTTGACAGCATTTGTGTTCCCAAGAGAATCGCGCTCGATGCCTCTTTGATTTGATTTAAAACACTCTGAAGGGCACTGAGGTTTGAGACGCTGTCGCTGTCAATTCGAAACAGCGGAGTGGCGTTAAAAAGACGTTGTACGATCAGTTCAAGCTGTTCTGTGCCAATCCCTTTGCTGGATAAGCGAACACTGTGACACTGCTCGCAGCGGGTGGGTGTCGGGCGAGTCGACTCGCATTGGTGGCAACTCAAATGTGGCGGATTGCGGTGCACGACCATTGATGAATCGCATTGATGGCATCCTGCCGTCCAGCCGCAGTCCTCGCACTGCAACGAATGGGCAAAGCCTCGGCGATTCATGAAAAGCAACGCCTGTTCCTGACGTGCAACCGTATCGGCGATCTGTTCAATGGCTCGGTCTGAGAGCCCACCGGTCAAGGCGAGGCCACGGGTATCGATTGTGCTGATAACGGGCAGACTTGCATTGTTGGGGCGATGTGTCAGTCGGTGATGCGCGTACTTTCCGGCCTGACTGTTTGCAAGCGTTTCGAGGCTGGGTGTCGCACTGCCAAGAATAACGGGGCAATTGCAAAGTTGTGCGCGCTTGACCGCAACATCGCGCGCTGAGTATCGGGGGTGGTCCCGTTGCTTAAATGCGGCGTCATGCTCCTCGTCAACGATAATGAGTCCGAGTGATTTAAAGCTGCAAAATACTGACGAGCGCGTCCCCAAAATTACCGGTGCCGTACCGGTGCGTGCCATTGCCCATGCGCGACTGCGTTCTGTTTCTGAAACCCCTGAATGAATGACGGGTACTTCGAGTCCCAGCGCCTGTTCGAAGCGAGATCGGGTCTGCGGCGTCAGCCCAATCTCCGGAACAATAACGAGCGTTTGACGCCCCTGAGCGATGACTCGCTTTATGCAGTCAATATAAACTTCGGTTTTACCACTACCGGTCACGCCCTCAAGCACATGACCTTGAAAGTGGTTCAGGTTCGCACCGAGTTGCTGGCACACGTGTCGTTGCTCATCTGTGAGTTCTAACCCGTGCGTCTTGTGCACGCTCGGGAAGTTCGGTGCGGCGACCCTGCTGGCAAGACCTGAGCTGACGAGCGATCGAATGACGGTCTTGGAAATACCCTGTTGCTCTAGGTCCTTCAGCGCAATGGTGTCACTGCCGATGATGGCTAAAGCTGCCTGTTGCTGTTTGGCCCGACTAGGGGCCTCTATGAGCCCCTGCGTGTTTGCGGTACGACAAAGGTGGTCAAGAGGTGGTTGCCACTCAGCATGGCCTTTGCGCTCGCGATTGGACAGCCCCAAAGGGATGGCTTCTCCCAAGGCGACAAGGTAGTAATCAGAAAACCACTGGAGCAACGTCAATTGGTCACTTCTTAGGAGCGTATCCGAGGGATCCAACAGCGTTCCTACGTGCTTTAACTTGGTGACGTCTGGGAGCTGGCTGTGACGTGTTTCTATAAAGATACCAGTGACCTCTCGGCCTGCGAAAGGCAGTCGCACCCGCGCGCCCGGTTCAGGGTTGTTTCGGCCTGATGCCGGTGGCAAGTACTCGAATACCTTGTGTAAAGGGGACGGTATTGCGATTACCCATACGACAGGGCTTGAATTGGCTTTGGGCTCTGGTATCATCCGCGCTCTTTTTTACTAGATACCCACAAGGTGCTCGAGGGCAACATGAAGGCAGATATTCATCCGCGTTACGAAGACATCACGGCTCGTTGCAGCTGTGGCAACGAAATTAAGACGCGTTCAACGCTTTCGAAGGATATCACTATTGACGTGTGTAGTCGGTGTCATCCGTTCTTTACGGGTAAGCAGAAAATTGTTGATTCAGGCGGTCGTGTTGATCGCTTTAACAAGCGATTCGCAGGGCGTGGTCTCAAGAAGTAATTCGTTTGTGAGTGTCTAAGAACGCCGGCGCAAGCCGGCGTTTTTTGTTGCGTCCTTACTGTAGGTGCAATGCTTCCTAAAAAAGCCCATCAAGGTCCTCAGTATCCGAGGCATTGGTTCGTCCCCGCTGATTCGATGGGGTGAACTCCTCCAAGAAAACCTCCCAAATGGAAGTCGACTGACTGTCTGAACGCTGGCCTGACTCTTTGTCGATGCGAAGCCGAACCACGCCGGCGGGCATCTCAGCCTCAGCGCTTTGGGGCGGAAGTGCTGTCCGCATAAAATCGATCCAAATAGGCAGCGCAGCGGTGCCACCAAATTCTCGTTTGCCCATTAAACTGTAATCGTCAAAGCCCACCCAAGTCGTGGTCACAAGATCTTTGTTATAACCGGAAAACCAAGCATCTCGGGGTCCGTTGGTGGTCCCTGTTTTACCGGCCAGGTCGTTGCGCTCAAGAACCTTTGCGCGCCTCCCTGTCCCGCGTTGGATCACGTCTTCGAGCATCGACGTCAAGACGTAAGTCACACGTTCATCAATGATCCGCGGTGCCTCGCGCATATTCGATTCAGCATCGTCGAGTAAATCTTCGATTCGTGAGGCTTCTTGGAAGTCGTCATTACGCGGTGCCGATTGACAGCTGGCACAGGCCACCGGTGCGTCCGCCTGATAAATAATATTGCCGTCAACATCTTCAATACGGTCGATAAGCCATGGTTCTACCTTAAAACCACCATTGGCTATCACGGTATAACCACTGGCAATCTCCAGTGGTGTATAGGCGTGTGTTCCGAGTGCCAGTGTTAAGTTCGGTTGCATGTCGCTCACATCAAAACCGACGCGACCTGCCATCTCGATCAGCTTACTGACGCCGAGTTGCTGTAAGACTCGGATAGACACCAAATTTCGAGAAAAAGTGAGGGCCTCACGGACGCGCGTGGGTCCATAAAACCGGCCGCTGTCGTTTTCAGGTCGCCACATATCCTCGTTGGTGAGGTTGCCGACCACGACGGGTGCGTCATTGATGAGTGTTGCTGGGTGGATGCCATTTTCTAAAGCGGCTGCATAGAGGAAGGCTTTAAAATTCGATCCGGGCTGTCGACTGGCCTGTGTGGCACGGTTAAATTTTGACAACACAAACCCCATTCCCCCGACCAGCGCCTTTATTGAACCATCGCTGGGGTCTAGAGAAACAAGCGCGCCCTGCACGCGAGGAACTTGCGCAAGTTTTAATACCTCATCGCGTTGACTCACGCGCACGAGGTCACCCACTTGTAGCAAATCGGAGACTGATCGGGCGGCGGGGCTCCGTCGATCTTCGGTAACGAATCGTCGGATTCGTTGTAGGTCGTTTGACCAGCTCAGAGCGCCGTCCGAACCGTCACGAAGCATCAGTGCAACGCCGTCTTCACGGAGTTGCGTTACGATGGCGGGAGACAGATCAGCAATCACGGGCATGGCTCTAAGCGCTTTGGCCCAGCGGCTTTTTAGTTCCTCGGGTGTTTCATCCTGATTCGGTGGGTGTTGCTGTTCCGGCCCGCGCCATCCGTGGCGCTTGTCGTACGTGATTAAACCATCGATTACCGCGTCTCGGGCTGCTTGTTGGAGGTTGCCATTGACCGTAGTGTGAACCACGTAGCCGTCCGTGTAGGCCGCGCTCCCCAATCGCTCGACCGCAACTTGCCTTGCCATTTCAGCAATATAATCTGCATCGACCTCCACTTTTAGCCCGTTAAATGACGCATTGTCGGTGCTCGATCGTGCCTCCTGGTGGGCGGTCTCATCGATCATATCGAGTGCCAGCATGCGGCCTAGAATCCAATTTCTGCGAACCTCGCTGCGCGTCGGGTTGCTGAGCGGGTTGTTTCGGGAAGGGGCCTGTGGGACACCCGCCAGCATGGCGTGTTCAGCCAGCGACAACTCAGCAAGTGTTTTGCCGTAGTAGGTCTGCGCAGCGGTTTCAAAGCCATAGCTGCGATGACCTAAAAAAACACGATTGACATATAACTCGAGAATTTCCTCTTTTGTCAGCCGTTGCTCTATTTCAAGGGCGAGTAAGATTTCAGTAAATTTACGAATAAAGGTTTGATCGAGACTTAGAAAAAAGTTGCGCGCGACTTGCATAGTGATTGTAGACCCACCACTTTGCTTGCTACCCGTAGTAACCAGTTCAGAAACCGCGCGCGCCAGTCCAAGGAAGTCGATTCCAGAGTGTTCAAAAAACCCATCATCCTCTGCGGCCAGCAGCGCATCGACAAAAGACTGAGGGAGATCTTCGTAGCGAGCCGGTATCCGCTTTTGTTCACCGAACTGGCCGATCAGTTGCCCGTCGGAACTCACGATCCGCAATGGGGTTTGCAACCTGATGTCTGTCAGTGCAGACGCCTCAGGCAGTTTTGGACTGAGGTACAGGTAGAGCCCCGCCAGCCACCAAATCGCTGCCGCCAACATTAGCCCGAATATTCTTATGCTGTACTTCATTAGCGACAAGCCATCTTCTCCGGCATATTGTGTAAGGTCACAATGCAGACATTATTTGAAACGACGACATACTAACCTCCAACTCGCACTTTTACCCAACCTGTGTTGCAATCCTTGCTGCCGCAATTTCTTCGGTTGTCTAGGTCGAACACTGATGCCGTTTTCTATCTAAAGGTATAAAAGGATCAAAGCAGAGAAACTTGCTATAGCTAAAGCACATGGTTCAACTTCAGCTAGATAAGGTTTAAGCGAACGCTAATTGGGAGTGATATGCGTATTTTTTTAGTCGGTCCTCCTGGGGTTGGGAAGTCGACCGTTGGTCGGCATTTAGCGGCAAAGCTCGGTATGCCATTTTTTGATCTTGATGAAGTTATTGAAGAACGCGCTGGTGCAAATATTCCCTGGATTTTTGATGTTGAAGGAGAGCTTGGATTTCGCGACCGCGAAACGCAGGTGGTACGTGATTTAGCGTCACAGGACAGCATTGTTGTTGCCACAGGAGGCGGTGTTGTCCTGCGACCAGAAAATCGAGCGATGCTTTCAAAAGACAGTACGGTGGTTTATCTGACAGCGTCTTTATGCGCTCTTGTTGATCGCACGAGTGGTAACAAGAAACGTCCCCTGCTCGCGGGAAAAGACACCCGGCAGGTATTGCAGAAGCTCATGGCACAAAGAGCCCCTTTTTATGCTGAGATTGCGGATATCACCGTTGCGTCGAGCGGCGGTTCGCCGAAAAAACTAGCTGGGGTGATCGCGGAAAAAGTAGTGGCATTGGCGTCGAATGAGGATCGTTCACCATGAGTCAAAGTGCACCGAAGGTTGAGGTTCGACTGCCGGCGACGTCAACTGATCGCCGATACCCAATTTATATCGGACGAGGCACGCTTCAACAGGGCGCGATACTCCCTAGGCTTCTCGGAGATCGAGGCGTCTGCTTGGTGACCAACGAAACAGTCGGTCCGCTCTATGAGGCCTTGGTGCTTGAGTCGCTGGGCGATCAGCGAAAAGTAACGCGTGTCGTACTCCCCGATGGCGAGTCTCATAAGACGCTTGAGTCGTTTGGTACAATTGTGACCGCAGCGCTTGAGGATCAGCAGGAGCGGAGCTGTGTTTTTATTGCCTTAGGCGGTGGTGTCGTTGGCGACATTACGGGTTTTGCCGCAGCCGCCTTTCTGCGGGGCGCTGATTTCATCCAAATACCCACGACATTGTTGGCACAAGTTGACTCGTCTGTGGGGGGGAAGACCGCGATCAATCACCCCATGGGTAAAAACCTCATCGGTGCCTTTCACCAGCCTATTGGGGTGATTATCGACACGATGACGTTGAGCACACTGTCGGAGCGCGAGTTCGCTGCGGGTCTTGCAGAGGTCGTTAAATACGGACTCATCGCTGATGCACATTTTTTCCATCGGTTACTTGAAAGTGTGGACGCACTCAAGCGCCGCGATCAGGCGACGATCAGTGAAGTGATTTCACGCTGCTGTGAAATTAAGGCCGACATTGTGAATCGAGATGAGCGAGAGGGTGGGGTCCGTGCAGTTCTCAATTTTGGGCATACATTTGGGCACGCGATCGAACGTGAACTGGGCTTTGGGCAGTGGCTCCATGGTGAAGCAGTTGCTGTTGGTATGGTCATCGCGACACGTATTTCTGTTGCTCGAGGTCAAATAGACATTCAGGTGCTTGACGGTCTCGTGAGCTTTTTGGAGTCATTTGACCTGCCTGTCGCGGCTCCTCCTGAGATGAGCCTTGATGATTTTATGCGTGCGATGCAAGGCGACAAGAAAGTGCAGTCGGGCAGAATTCGATTCGTCTTGCTCGAGGGGCTCGGTCGGGCTTGTGTCACTGCTGACGTAGAGAAGTCCGAAATCGCAATGAGTTTGTAAGCCACCCGTTGCGGTATCGGTGTATTGACACGCTCAAATTGTAGAAGTGCTGCCAGAAGTGTAAACTTCTGGGCCTTTTTGGTTGTGCGACTCTTGGGCACACAGCCACCGGTGTTATCAAACGAGCAAGTTCAGAGATGAAGTCATCAGGCATCGTGAAGACGGCCGTTGGCGCAGCAGAACCAGTGCGCGGCTTATACAATCCCGAAGAGTTTCGGGACAACTGTGGTTTTGGCATGATCGCTCATCAGCAGGGTGTGGCGAGTCATAAGCTATTAGAGACGGCAATTGAGTCGCTGACCTGTATGACGCACCGCGGCGGTATTGCGGCTGATGGTAAAACTGGGGACGGGTGCGGTTTGCTCCTCCAAATGCCTACGTCGTTTATGCGATCATGTGCGAGCACCCTTCTCGGGCGCGAACTGACAACGACATTTGCTGTGGGTATGGTCTTCATGTCCCGCGAACCTGCAGCTCAAGATCAGGTTCGCAAGGCGTTTGACAGCGCGGCGCAGGAATTTGACTTCACGGTTGCTACGTGGCGTGTTGTTCCAACACAGCCCGATATCTGTGGCGAGATCGCCCTAGAGCAGTTGCCCCAAATCGAGCAGGTGTTTCTCGAGACGGGCGACGCGAGCCTCGAAGAAGTAGCGGCAAGATTATTTATGATCAGGCGTCGGGTCGAGATCGCGATGGCGGACGATGCGGATTTCTATATTTGCAGCCTTTCAGATCGCGTCATTTCCTACAAGGGCCTGGTCATGCCCGCGGATCTTGAGTACTTCTATCCAGACCTTGGCGACAATGCTTTAGAAACCGCAATTTGTGTTTTCCACCAACGGTTTTCGACGAACACACTCCCAAAATGGCCGTTAGCGCAGCCGTTTAGGATGCTCGCCCACAACGGCGAAATCAACACCATCGAGGGAAATCGAAACTGGTCCAAGGCTCGAACACCCAAGCTTCGATCAAGACTACTGCCTGATTTGCACAGTGTGACGCCATTGGTTAATGAGTCGGGGTCTGACTCGTCGAGCCTGGACAATATGCTTGAAATACTGGTCACCGGCGGGGTTGATTTGCCCAAAGCACTTCGGATGCTGATACCACCTGCCTGGCAAAATATTGAAGACATCGACCCAGACCTCAAAGCATTCTACCAATACCACGCCATGCACATGGAGCCCTGGGATGGGCCCGCCGGCGTGGTACTGACCGATGGCCGGTATGCGTGTTGCGTGTTGGATCGGAATGGTCTTCGCCCGGCGCGGTGGGTCACGACGACTGATGGTTTTATAACCTTGGCCTCTGAAGTCGGTACTTACCACTACGAGCCTGAGGCTGTTGTGGCGAAAGGTCGAGTGGGGCCGGGTCAAATTCTTGTCATTGACACGACAACCGGAGAGGTACTCCACACTAAAGACATCGACGCTCAGTTAAAGACCAGCAAGCCCTACAAGCAGTGGCTTCGCGATAACGCGCGGCATATTGAGGCGTCGTATGACACGTCGGTTACGGCACCGATCGAGGGCCAAGAACTCGACGTTTATCAAAAAATGTTTCAGGTCAGCCTCGAAGAACGGGATCAGGTCCTCAAACCCCTTGCCCAGTCCGGTAACGAGGCTGTCGGTTCTATGGGAGACGATACGCCCATGGCCGTTCTCTCGTCGCGCGAACGTGCGCTTTATGATTATTTCAGACAAAAATTTGCGCAAGTCACAAACCCGCCGATCGACCCGTTACGTGAAGCGATTGTCATGTCGCTTGAAGTGGACTTGGGCGGAGAGGCGAACTTGTTTGAGGAGACAGAAGCACATGCCAGGCGAACCAGTCTGACCTCGCCGGTTTTATCGCAAGGAAAGTTTGAATCGATACTTGCGCTGCATGAGTCTGACCTGAGGGTTCAGATCATTGATGCGACTTACAATCCCGATAATATTGATCTTAAGACGGCGCTGACAAACTTGTGTTTAGAGGCGGCCGCGCACGTTGTCGGAGGCTCAAACGTCTTAGTGGTCTCTGACCGTGCGTTTGGTGAGACGCGCCTGCCTATTCACAGCTTGCTGGCAACGGGTGCTATTCATCACCACCTCATTGAGCATGGTCTTCGCGCCGACTCTAACTTAATTGTCGAGTCCGGCAGCGCGCGAGACTCGCATCAAGTGGCGTGTTTATTAGGATTTGGCGCCACTGCCGTGTACCCCTATTTAGCGTACAGCGTCTTGACAGCGCAGCTGGCGAGCGGAGAAGTCTTAGGTGCGCCTGCAACCTGCTACAAAAATTACCGCAAAGGCATCAACAAAGGTCTTCTTAAGATCATGTCAAAGATGGGTATTTCTGCCGTGAACAGTTATCGCGGTGCCCAGCTTTTTGAGGCGGTTGGCCTCGATTCGGACGTGGTGGCTATGGCTTTTCGCGGCGTTTCATCACGAATTTCGGGAGCCGGTTTTGCGCACCTAGAGTTTGATCAGAAACAGCTGGCGCGTTCCGCACGCCTTAAGCGTAAGTCTGTGGTCGCAGGTGGGTTGCTCAAGTATGTCCACGGTGGTGAGTACCATGCGTACAACCCGGATGTGGTGATGAGTCTGCAGCAAGCGGTGGTGACTAACGAGCCGCGCGATTACAAAACCTATGCGGATCACTGTAATGATCGGCCCGTTGCTGCACTGCGTGACTTACTCCAGTTAAAGCCGAGCCCCGACCCGATTGCACTCGATGACGTGGAGTCTGTCGCGTCTATCCTGAAGCGGTTTGACTCCGCGGGTATGTCCCTCGGTGCACTGTCGCCTGAGGCGCATGAGTCGCTTGCAATGGGCATGAATGCAATCGGTGCGCGATCCAACAGTGGTGAGGGTGGTGAAGATCCAGCGCGCTTCGGCACAAATCGTGTGTCGAAAATTAAGCAGATCGCCTCAGGTCGTTTTGGCGTCACACCACACTATTTAGTTAACGCTGAAGTGCTGCAAATAAAAGTTGCTCAAGGGGCTAAACCCGGTGAGGGTGGTCAGTTACCGGGGGGTAAGGTCAACGACCTCATTGCGCGCCTACGGTTCTCGGTTCCTGGCGTGACACTGATCTCCCCGCCGCCGCATCACGATATTTACTCAATCGAAGATCTGGCGCAGTTAATCTTCGATTTGAAAGAGGTCAACCCAACCGCATTAGTTTCGGTGAAGCTTGTGTCCGAACCGGGTGTCGGCACCATCGCAGCGGGCGTTGCGAAGGCTTATGCTGACTTGATTACTATTTCGGGCTATGACGGCGGTACCGCCGCGAGCCCGCTCACGTCGATTCGTCATGCAGGATCACCCTGGGAACTGGGGCTTGCTGAAGTGCATCAGACACTCCGTGGGAACCGTTTGCGTGGGAAAATTCGCGTGCAAGCTGACGGTGGTATGAAAACCGGATTGGATGTTGTGAAAGCCGCCATTTTGGGTGCTGAGAGCTTTGGTTTTGGAACAGCGCCGATGATTGCAATGGGTTGTAAGTACCTTCGCATCTGCCACTTAAATAACTGTGCTACGGGTGTTGCCACCCAGAACGACCAACTTCGCAAGGATCACTTTGTCGGAGACGTTGAGCGTGTGGTTAATTTCTTCCGCTTCGTAGCAGAGGAGACGCGCGAGTGGATGGCGATGTTGGGTGTCTCAAAGCTTGAGCAGTTAATCGGACGCGTTGATTTGCTAGAGCACTTGGATGGCGTGACAGAAAAGCAGCAGTCGCTCAACCTCCACCCGATTACCTGGACTGACGAAACGGCGATTGATCAACCACAATTCTGTGAGGTTGAGCGGAATCCGCCTTTCGATAGAGGCGAGAAAGCTGCTCTCATTCTTAATGAGGTGTTACCTGCGATTGAGGCTCATCAGGGTGGAGAGTTTGAGTTCTCACTGACTAACTGCGATCGATCTATCGGCGCGCGGATTTCGGGAGAGATTGCAAAACGCTATGGTAATAAGGGCATGGAAGCGATGCCGGTTGTGTTAAGGCTGAGTGGAACCGCTGGACAAAGCTTTGGTGTCTGGAATGCGGGTGGGCTGCACATGTACCTTGGTGGCGACTGTAATGATTACGTGGGTAAGGGCATGGCCGGTGGGAAACTCGTCATTTATCCACCCAAGGGGAGTCGATTCGAGAGTCGCGACGCCAGCATTATCGGCAATACCTGCCTTTACGGTGCTACGGGCGGCCGACTATTTGCATCGGGGTGTGCGGGCGAGCGTTTCGCGGTGCGAAACTCGGGTGCGCACGCCGTGATCGAAGGCGCTGGTGATCATTGTTGTGAGTACATGACGGGTGGTTGCGTGACGGTGCTTGGTGCTACGGGCCTCAACTTTGGTGCGGGGATGACCGGTGGCTTGGCGTTTGTGCTTGATGAGCACCGTGTATTTCCAGATCATTACAACGGTGAGTTAGTTGAGATTCATCGCATCAGCGGCGAGGCTGCTGAGGCCCATCGTCACTTTCTGCGAGATAACATTGAAGAATTTGTTGCCGAGACGGGCTCTGCTTGGGGCCAAACAATTCTCGACAATTTTGAAGACTATGTCGGTAAGTTCTGGCTGGTGAAGCCTAAGGCGGCAGATTTCGATCAGTTGCTGGCTCGTTTGCGCTACACAGACTAAGGGGAACGAAGTGACGGAGCGATTAGCAAATCCATTCCAATTTCTTGATGTTGAGCGGCGCAGCCCCGCTAAAAAGTCCATGGAAGCGCGCACGGAAGAGTTCGTCGAGATTTATGACCCTTTCACAGAACAAACGGTGGCCGAGCAGTCGCATCGATGCCTCGATTGCGGTAACCCCTATTGCGAGTGGAAGTGCCCGGTTCACAACCTGATTCCAAATTGGTTGAAACTTCTGTCTGAGGGGCGTTTATTTGAGGCGGCCGATTTGAGTCATCAGACCAATACGTTGCCGGAAGTCTGCGGGCGTGTGTGTCCTCAGGATCGCCTCTGCGAGGGAGCCTGCACGTTACACGATGGGTTTGGTGCAGTGACCATCGGCAACGCTGAGAAATACATTACTGACACAGCACTCGCCATGGGTTGGCGCCCAAATTTATCCGACGTGATTCCCACGGGGAAGCGGGTGGCCATTATTGGTGCAGGCCCTGCAGGCCTTGGCTGTGCTGATATTTTGGTGCGTAACGGTGTTCAGCCGGTGGTGTTCGATCGGTACCCTGAGATTGGTGGACTGTTAACCTTTGGTATCCCTCAGTTCAAACTTGAGAAGCAGGTGATGCAGCGTCGCCGCGAGGTGTTTGAAGAAATGGGTATCGAGTTCCGGCTCAATACTGAGATTGGTCTCGATATCGATGCAGACGATTTACTCGACGAGTTTGATGCCGTGTTTTTGGGCATGGGCACTTACACGGCGATGGAAGGCGGATTTGAAGGAGAGCAGTTACCCGGTGTTTACAAGGCGCTTGATTATTTGATCGGTAACGTCAATGAGAAGATGGGTTACTCGCAGCCTGAGGAAAATTTCATTGATTTGAAGGGTAAAACAGTGGTCGTTCTCGGCGGTGGTGACACGGCCATGGATTGTGTGCGTACCGCTGTTCGACAACAGGCCGAGCAAGTCTTTTGTGTTTATCGACGCGACGAAGAAAATATGCCGGGTTCGCGTCGAGAAGTTCAGAATGCGCGCGAAGAGGGCGTGACTTTTCTCTTTAATCGTCAGCCCGTTGGTGTTTTGGACTATTTTGGTGAGGCGATTGGGGTCAAAGTGGTTGAAACGCGTCTTGGCGAGCCGGGTACTGATGGTCGCCGTCGGCCCGAACACGTTGCCGGCTCAGAGGCGATTATTGAAGCTGATGCCATTATTATGGCCTTTGGTTTCCAGCCCAGTCCCACCGACTGGATGGCAAATATGGACATTGCCTTGAATGATTGGAAGGGTGTCATTGCGCCAGAGCAGCAAGTATTTAAGTTTCAAACATCAAATCCCAAAGTATTCGCCGGTGGTGATATGGTACGAGGTTCTGACCTTGTGGTTACGGCTATATGGGAAGGTAGGCAAGCCGCAGAAGGGATCTTAGATTACCTCGCGGTTTAATTAAAAAAAGATCAGATTGAGCTGCGCGTAGAGGCAGCCACTGGGGGATCCAGCCGCTATGGCGCAACTGCAGAACGATAGATTTTTGCGCGCACTCTTGCGCGAGCCTGTAGACCGAACACCGCTTTGGATGATGAGACAGGCAGGGCGATATTTGCCGGAGTACCGCGCCACGCGCGCGCAAGCGGGTAGTTTCATGGACCTCTGTACTCAGCCTGAACTCGCGTGTGAAGTCACTATGCAGCCGCTGCGCCGGTATGACATGGACGCCGCTATTCTATTCTCCGATATTTTAACGATTCCAGATGCTATGGGCCTTGGTCTGTACTTCACGGAAGGCGAGGGCCCGCGCTTTGAGCGGCCACTCTCTACAGAGGCCGATATTGCGGCGCTTGAGCCTAATCGGGCAAGAGACGAGTTGAGATACGTCATGGATGCCGTGTCTTTGATTCGGCGCGAACTCAACGGAAAAGTACCGTTGATCGGTTTTTCGGGCTCGCCATGGACACTCGCGACGTACATGGTAGAAGGCGGCTCCTCGAAAGATTTTGCTAAGACCAAGTCACTGGCCTTTAATAATCCTGCGGCAATGCACCAATTGCTCGAAAAGTTAGCCGATGCTGTTGCCGTATACTTAACCACTCAGGTTGAGCAAGGTGCGCAAGCGCTTCAAATTTTTGATACCTGGGGCGGAGCTTTAAGTCACAGCGCGTACCAAGAGTTTTCCCTTCGTTACATGCAATCGGTGATTGAACGACTGCCTCGAGAAGCGGATGGACGGCGAGTGCCCGTCATTGTCTTTACCAAAGGTGGTGGTCAATGGCTCGAGCGGATTGCAGAGTGTGGCGCGGATGCGGTTGGACTTGATTGGACTACCGATATTAGTGCCGCCCGCGCGCGTATTGGCGACCGTGTTGCGCTGCAGGGCAACATGGATCCGACGATGCTCAATGCGACACCTGAACGAATTCGTGAGGAGGTTGCTACGATCCTTCAGAGTTATGGATCGGGCACCGGACACGTGTTTAACCTAGGGCACGGCGTCACGCCTGGCATTGACCCTGAGTGCGTTGCGGCCATGGTCGATGCAGTGATCGAGTTATCGCCCGCTTACCACTCGTAGTCGGGTATTTCATGATTCATGTTGAGTGCAGGAAGGTCTGAGTCGGGCTTTCCGACGACCTTGGCGGGTACGCCTGCGACGGTTGTGTGTGGTGGAACGTCCCTTAGGACCACACTGCCAGCACCAATTTTTGCCCCCTCGCCCACAGCGATATTACCTAAGATCTTTGCGCCTGCGCTTATTAAAACCCCGTCACCAATTTTAGGGTGGCGGTCGCCGTGTTCTTTACCGGTCCCGCCAAGGGTCACACTTTGGAGAATCGAGACTTGATTGCCTACGACGGCAGTCTCTCCAACCACTAAACCGGTCGCGTGGTCGAGCATAATGCCGACGCCAAAGCGCGCGGCTGGATGAATATCGACGCCAAACTTCATCGACGCCCTACTCTGCATCAGCAGTGCCAGGGACCGTCGATTCTGACTCCAAAGCCAGTTGGCTACGCGGTGTAATTGAAGGGCGTGGAAGCCCTTAAAATAAAGTAATGGAAGGTGGAGCGACTCGCAGGCCGAATCACGATCAAAAACGGCGGTTAAGTCCGCGCGCATGGCTGAACGAATATCATCGCGCGTCGCGAACGCGTCCGATATGACGTGACACAAGACGCGTGCGGGGACGCTAGCGCAATCGATTTGCTGTCCGAGGTGTGAGCTGAGGGCGCTTTCCAAACTAGAGTGATTGAGTATTGTCACGGTCAAAAAGTCTGTGAGCATCGGCTCTACCGTTATCAGCTCCCGAACTTCGTCACAGATTTGCAGCCAGAGCGGATCATTGGCGTGTTCACTGTCAGTCCTTGGAAGCACCTGTAGGCTCATTCTCACCTCATTTTTTTGAACAGTCATTGATAGGACGATGACATATTAGTGATCTAGACCACGTGCTGTACAGCGCCACAGGCCTTGATGATCTAGCGCATATTTGCGCTCGAAGAGCGTTAAAGGGTCTGTGACGCTCAGTGCAGTCGTCTCCGCTTGCAGTCCTAGCAGTTTAGCCGCTTTTGCAAACTCGTCGACATAGATTTTCCAGTTGCTCCTGACCTCAATGACACCCCCTAATGTCTTGAGTAAGGGAAATGACGGGTGCCCATGAATTCGTCTCTTGAGATGTCCTTTTTTGGGCCACGGATTGGGGTAAAGCAAGTAATGCTGTTGACACCTCACTTGTGCCTCAACCAATTCGGCCCAGACGTGCTCGCAGGTTGCTTGAAAGAGGTGGTAGTTTTGGTGAGGCACCCGAAGATGTTTTGACAGTCGGTCGGACGATTTATCAATACCGATGACCAACGCATCGGGATGATCGGCCGCTATCTTTGACGTGCTCATTCCTGTCCCACAAAAGGAGTCCAGAATCAGTGGTCCCCGGTGGTGGTTGAGTAGCGAGAGGATCTTTTTAGAGGCAGTCTTAGAATGTTCGGGAGTAGGTTCACGCCAGGCAGTGACTAGGTGTTTTTGCACAAGCCCTTCGAGATCGTCGTGAATCTCTTTTTGGTTCGACCGAACACTTGTTTTTATGCCTTGTTCCATTCGCTTTCGGACCTAGGTGTTACGATTATGAGTAACTTAGTTATGGGTAATGGTTTCAATGCGACGTGACTTAAGACCGTTTTGGGTGAAGCAGGTATACCTAACGTTTCGATCCTTGTGGGTGTGGTGGTTTCTTGCACCCCGCTGCGAATTATTGGGAGAGCACGCCACAATCATGTCCCCGTGGTTCGTCATTATATCAGGCCCGAATATTCGTATAGGACACTCTTTTACTGCGATTGGCGAAATACATCACCCCGTTCAGATCGGTGTTTGGGGCAGGGACTTTGGCGAGGGGAGGATAGAGCTGGGGAGCGCCTGTTTAATGAGTCCCGGCGCGCGCATCTCAGCGAGTGACGAGGTGGTGCTCGGTAACGGTTGTATGATGGCGCACGGATCTTACATCACAGACTCTGACTGGCATGGCCTTTACGACCGGGTTAATCGAGATGCGGTCGCTAAGCCCGTGCGTCTTGGCGACAATGTGTGGCTTGGTGATCGATCCACGGTCCTAAAAGGTGTGACCATTGGCGAGAACAGTATTGTGGCTGCAAGTTCAGTCGTGACGAAAGATGTCCCGGCTAACGTCATTGTGGCTGGAAATCCGGCCGTGGTTGTCCGTCAGTTAGATGCTGACGAGCCGCGTTACACCCGTGAAGATATGTTTCGTGACCCCAGCGAGACTCAGGCTTACTTCAAGGCGCTTGATCAATCGCTGCTTGCGCAAAATTCGTTCTGGCGTTGGTGTTTGTACGCCGTATTTCCGCGCTCAAGACCCGAGCAGTAAGGTGTTAAGCCAGAAGCCGTTGCGATTGTAAGTGCATCCACTGTCGCGGCACCGGCCAGCGTCACGGCAGCCGCGGCAGCAGAGAGTGTTGTTCCCGTGGTCACAACGTCGTCAATCAATAAAATCCGTTGCTTATTTAGGTGACGAAGCACCTGAAAGTGCGCTGTGTCGATGTGTCGCGCCTGTCGACTTTTTAGGTGCTGATAGGGCAGTGCTGTTCGATGTTGAAGAAGGGGAGTGGGTGGTGCGGTCACGCCTTCTCGGGCCAGTGCATTGGTCATTAGCCAAGTGTGGTCGAACCCTGTTGTAAGACGCCGACGCCAGTGTGTTGGAATCGGTGCTACGAAATCGTAGCTTTGTGTCGGAACTGCTGACGACGCGCTGATCCAGCGGGCGATAATGGGGGTGAGTTCGAGCATTCCTTTGTACTTCCAATGAGTGATTAAGTCTGGGACTTTTCGCTGATAGTAAAAGGCGCTCTCAAGACGTCGAACGTCAGGAATAAAAGGGGTGCTCGGGGACTGATGTTGTGTCCGTGGTAAACCATCCGCCGAGGGGTGTGCCAGTGAATCTCGCGCAACAATTGCGTCGCTGCTTGATGGTGTTTGCCGATGATGGCGCTTCAGCGAGGCAATGCAGCCGTTACAAAGTCGGTTGGGTGACGAGTGGACGGTATCGCAAAGAGCGCAGCGAGGAACGAGCAGGCTTGTTATGACCTGGTACGCAGGGTGATTAGACCCAAGCCGAGCGCATCCACTGGCAATTAAGCTTTTGATTCTGTCCATCATGTCAGTAAGCTTAAACATTGGTCGTCGTTACGAAGACATCAATTTAGGTCCTCGATCGGACGTGATCGACTAAAATTAGCCAAGAATGACGAAGTGCCAGATCAGAGAGTGACTATGAGCAGTAACAACGAGCAACCCGAAGGTAATGACGATTCCCCGGTGCTGTCGGAAGAAGATCAGGCTCGAGTCGACTATGTCGTTAGGACTGGCGTCAACTCGACGGATAAAAGGCCCTTCAGGCCGATACTGCTGCTGGTGTTACTGATCTTGGTGGTCACAGGATTTTCGCTTCTGAGCCAAGTTCTGGCGCGGTGGGCGGGCGTTTATTAACCTGTGACGGCCAAGGTGTTAGAGACGGTATAAATTTCGTTGATAGATCCGCTCTTCAATGATTAGCCACAGCATCAGCAGTAGAATGGTAGATTGAATGACCGTATAGGTGGTGAGACTGAACGTTTCGCCCTCGGGCAGGGTTCTGACGAGACGCAGCGTGCCACTAAGGTGAAAATACAGCTGCACCCAAAAAATACCAATAAAAACCGGTTCAATATGGCGATCAAAGTTTATTGCGATGGTCCCTGCTGCGATCATCAGGAAGCCAATGAGGAACCGCAGTTGGTGCAATTGGTAGTCCGCCTCGAGATTCGTAAAGCTGGACGCCATCATTGGGAGAAGCGCTCCACTAAACCAACCCATGACGTAAGACAAAGTGAGCAGCATGAGCGCTACCCAGCAAAAGCGAAATCGAATCGACCGTTTATAGAGCGTGTTCCTGACGCTTTTTAGATCGAACAGAGGTATGTCTTTGAGCAGTGCGTCAATCTCTTCTTTTGATGGTCTTGGCTCTGCACTTGAATCGGTTTTTTTCATGCGTCTTCAAGCTCCCACTGTTTAAATGCCACGTAAGTTACAGCAAGCAAGAAGGCGGGCCGAGTCACTTGAACAGCAGTAGCGAGCGGATGCTGTGCGACAAAAAGAACTTTATCCAGCACCAAATAGTCCTCAAAGAACATAATCCAAGCGACTACAGTGCAGACGCCAAGGGTTAGTCTGAGGGACTGCCCGCTTGCTGCGCGCCACGAATAGACGCTTAGACCGGTCACTACAATCCATATCCTAATAGTGCTGAGGTCTTGCGTGAGAATAGCTGCACTGGCTGTTCTAGGCTCAAAGGTGTCGCTGCTCAGAACAAGTGTAAACAGCGCTATCACGAGGCTGGCGAATATGTAGCAAATGGCTTGTGCAAATTTTAGCATAGGGCGCCTTCGCTTTAGCTTGGCGGTTTAATATTGCGTCAACCCGCATTAATTTCCCTACGGTGGGACTCGTTCGGATATTAGAACACTAAAAGCGACGAAAGTGACAGTTATTTTTCAGTGGACGGCCCGCGCACATCGCGCCCACTGTTTGACTCTTTTCGCCATGGTGCGCCTCGGCAGGTATTACGATTTGGACACTGAGCGGTACAGCCCCTGCATGGGAGGAGGATCGGCGAAGGTTTTGTATGCTTCATGGTGTTTGACGCCTAGTGGTTTTTGTCACGTATTAAGAAGAAAGTAGCATGAGAAATTTGCCGGAGCAGGATACCGAACCCATGGGTGAGAAAAAACCTCGAGGTGGAGACTCAGTTAAGCCTGAGTGGCACTTTTAAAAAGTGAATCGGCGTTCGCTTTGTCAAGGCCCGCCTTAGGGCGACATGTCAGACTTCGAGACCGGCAAGTTGATCTTTTTGCCACCGATTAGATGCCTTTGGCGGCCAAGAGCTTGGCTTTGATGAAATCCGAATGAGGCACATAAAGTAGATCTGAGGCTTTTCGGATAGCGGCTTCCTCGTACTTATCAACCACGCCGTCGGCATAGGCAATTTGCCAGAACTGTTCTACGAGGGTAATGCGCGCCTCGATCGAGAGCTCATTGCAGGCGAGGCGTGTGTAGGCGTAAAGCCCGGCGGATTGTTCTCTCTCACTGCGTGCACTTTCCAGCAATTCGTCTGCGGCACAGCCCTCCTGAGAATGGTAAGTCTCTAGCAGTGTCTTAATGGTTTGGGTCTCTGGCCCACTTTCAGTAAAGTCGCTTTGCGCGATTTCAAGCATGAGGACCGCCAGCGCGCGGTTAAGCAGTTCTTGCTCGGTCCGATCGGTCCTTTCTTCTGTATTCATGCGCGTGAGTTGCTCAAGCCATTTAAACGCCACGTGGTATCCTTAAATCGTAATCAGTGTGCCCACTTTAACTGCGTGCTAACCATTACCCAATCAAGTAGCGCGCATTTTGGGATCGTCTAGCGTACTAAAGTAGTGGTCTTTGGCAAAAGCATGCAAATCAGAACAACTTACAATATTGTTTTTCTTATGCCACTGGCGGTCTTTTTTTTAGGCTTATTGGCCGTGAGTGCGTCGACGGAGCGTGCTCAGCAGGCTTTTGAAGAGCGGTATCGTGCGGGCTTTGAGGCGGACGCTGCGGTCAGAGTGTTGGTGCGTGATGCGTTGGCTGTGCGACTGCAAGGCTACCTCAGAACTTATGTTTCAGCCGTTTCGTCGGCGCCATCGCTAAGCATGGATGAAGCCCTTCAAAGGGCTTTCAATGCATTGGCGCAGAACTTCGGCGCAGATTCGAGCTCAACCGTTCTTCACTTTTATGTCGCCACTCTCAATCCTCAGGGGCGAGTTATTATCGTTCAGTCTTACCCGCGCGAGGAGCTGGTGGGCAGGGATATAACGGATCACCCAATAATGGATGAGTTCGATTTTCTCACCCCTTCAGGGGTTATACGTCAAACTATCTACCGTGCTTCACCCGATACTGATCTTTCTTTTACCACTGAAGGGCCGATTGCGATTAGGCACCATGTTTTTCGATCAGAACGATTTGAGGGCCCTCTGTTCGGCATTGTGAAGCAAAATCTCGTCGAAATAGAGCGCTATATTGATCGCGAGTTAAGGGTCTTAGGGCCGCTGCCTGCGTTGACTGTTACTCACAATGACCCTGAGACAGGGCGCTGCGTATTGGCCTACCGTCCCGACACTGGTGAGATGCCGTGCGCGGACCTAGAGCATTCCGATCCGCTTTCACTGCTGTACTCCTCCGAGCGGCAGGGGTTTCAGAGCTCTATACGTCCGACCGAGACTTACGCGAAAAACGTATTGCAACAACAGCCGTCGATTTTTGCATTGACCGAGTTGGTCTTGACGTTACTGGCAACCTTGGTTGCACTGTTAGCCGCCTGGGCAGTGCGATCACGTCTGGCCGGTGCAGATGAGCAGATTGACGCATTCCAAGGTTCTCTCAGCAGTAAAGACGCCCTGACTGGCTTAATCCACAGCACGGTGATCGATAATCTGGAGCAGGTGGTAGACCTGGCCCGTCGCGTCAAAGACGCCCCTGGCGTAGGCGTTGACGAACAGCGCTATTTAAACATTGCACTCTCCGAGATGGGTCAGCTCAGGTTGAATTTGGATTCGAGCATCATGGCGGGTCGAGACTCGCTAGCCCCGAATGCGATGTTCAGCGACCAGGAGGAGATCAGCGTCCATGATCTGGTGAAGACCTTACAGGACGAGTTGCAGCGGCTTGCCGCCGACGAGGGACTGGACTGCAGAGTACTTGTGGATGATGACTTACCGGAACTGATTCGCGGTTCAGGCTACTGGGTAGAGTCAGCGATACTCGCCTTTATTAATGCGGCACTCAATTTTACTGATGAGGGGTTTATTGAGCTCGCTCTATGGACCGAGTTGTCTTTGGAAGGAGCCCCTGAGTTATGCGCGAGAATTCGTGATACCGGTCTGGGTTGGTCGCTTGAAGATGAGGCGCTTGATCACCCCACCCTCGACGTGCTCCGAGTGATTTTAAACGGCTTAGGTGCTGAGATCGTGTCTTCTGACGTCTCAACCGGCACAGGTCAAGAGCACGTGATTCGCTTTGTTAATTCGCGAAAATAAATAAATATCGCGACAGTTGCTCGTTGGCTAATAGTCCATATTATCGGGGGCTCAGCTGCGGGCCGACGTTGCGGCACGACCCCTGTTGCTGTCCCTCTACCGATTTACGACCTTACTGATTGATCGTAATAATCGGGGCAGTAAAGCGATGCCCTTCCCCGTAGTGTGTGGTGATCGGGTCTACGGCGCTCACGCGCGCAACAATTTTTTGCCTGAGGCGCTTAATCACTGCATCAAGTGCTCTATTGGCTGAGGCATCAAAGCGCCCGTACAACGAGCGAGTCAGAGCCTCTCTGTTCGTCGGCTCTGTGGGCGACTCCGCGAGTGCAAGACACACCTTCACCTCATTGCGCGTCAACGCAATACTTTGGCCCTCGGGAGCGACTAATTCACGCTGTAGAGCCTTTACCTGCCAAGGCGCGTGCGCTGCGGATTTCGCTGGGAATGGCACTACTGTTGTTGGCTTCGATTCAACGGCTTGTTGCTGCGTATCGAGTGCGTCGATGGCGGCAATGATTTCCGTGGTTCCCTCGGGCTCACGAAGGAGCAGTTTTACGCCTGCGCGATACAAGTTTAAGCGCACATCGGCGTCGGCTAGATTGCCAAACAGTACGACATTTTTTGCTTTATTTTCTGCAAGATACTTGGCGAGCACGTGTCCGGGTTGATCCGCAAGATGCTGATCTATAATGCAAAAAGAAAAACGCTCTGGCGACGACCAGGCTGAATAGCAGTCACGAGCAAGCGCTGCTCTAACCGTCTTGTATCCCTGAATGTGGAGCGCATCTGTCAGTTGTTTGGCAAGGAAGCCATCAGAGACAACTAATAACGCACTGGGTCTGCCAGTTAACGGATTCATGGCTCTCTCCCCTGTGTTGACTACCGACGGTATCACACCGTCGTTTCAATTGTGGAGCCGAAACATGAAAATTCAATTTTTTGTGCTTTCGGCAGCGCAGTTATCAACCGCCGAGTGATGCACTACCGACCCAGTCGATCACGTAAACTGTAAAAAAGCATGCCGGCAATGAGCGAGGGTCGTCGCAGCAGAGGGCCTCCGGGAAACTTTCGTGTTTTTAGGCCGGCCATGAGATCGAAATCTTCATGGCCGCCGTTTATGGCCAAGGCGATGAGCTTGCCGGCCATCGTTGCTGTCGGCACGCCATGACCCGAGAAACCCTGAGCATAAAAAATTGAGCCGTTGCTCACGCCGAGGTCAGGCATGCGATTTCGCGTTATCGCAAGCGTTCCACCCCAGCCGAATTCCAGTTTCGTGGCGGATAGCTCTGGATAAATCGCCAGTAGTTTGGGCCGAACAAATTCGGTGATGGAGTCTGGGAATTTGTCACTGTAGGTCTCGCCCCCGCCAAAAATAAGGCGGCGGTCGTGCGAGAGCTTCCAGTAATTAATGACAAATAGGCTGTCTGAGAGCGATGCGTTAAGGGGGTTGAGGCGCGATGCGACATCTTGATCAAGCGGCTCGGTGGCCACGATGAAGTTGTTGATCGGCATGATATTACTCGCGATGGGTGCGAACAGAGTGTCAAGGTATCCGTTACACGCGATCACGACTTTTTGGGCGTTGACGCGTCCGCCATCTGTGGTGATGTCCACACCACCCTCGGTCTGAGCGAGGCGCGTGACCTTACTGCGTTCAAAAATAGTTGCGCCGGCGTCAGCGGCAGCCTCTGCAAGGCCTAAACAATATTTCAGTGGGTGCAGGTGTCTTGCTCCACGATCAATAGCGGCGTAGTGGAAACCGACTCCCGAGGTCACTTTGTGAAGTGAGTGTTTGTCGACACCTTCAATGTCTGAATAGTTATAGTGCGTCTGAAGATGTTCAATCTCTTCTTTGAGCTCGTCCACGTGAGAGCGCTTAGCTGCAAAGTGGACATTGGTCTCACCAAACTCGCACTCGATCTGATGTTTTGTAACAAGGTGAGTGACCAGTTCAACCGCCTCCAATCCCAAGCGCCAGAGATCTTGTGCGGCGCTCCGACCAAACCAGGCTTCCAGCGACAGTTGATCGGCACGTTGGCCAGTACCCACGTGCCCACCATTTCGCCCAGATGCGCCCCATCCCACGCGCTCTGCTTCGAGCACGATGACTGAATGACCAAGCTCTGTTAAGTGCAGTGCGGCTGACAGGCCCGTATAACCTGCGCCAATGACACAGACGTCTGCTGTTGCTTCGCCGTTGAGCGATTCGCGCTCGGGGGGAATTTGAGAAGAAGCGGTGTACCAGCTATCGGGGTAGCCGTTGAATGAACGTTGCATTTGGCGATTATGCCTCTTGCGAGCATGGAGGTGCCACACCATACTGACGTTTCATCGGCAAATAGAGTGCTTTATGAGCGGGTCAAATAAACGACGCGATAAAAACGCCACGATTGTGTATTCGCCAGAGAAGAATGCAACCGGCGATATTATATACCCCGGTATTGATGTAATTCGGGATTGGCTAGAAAGTAACGCTATTTCTGAGGTTGAATGCCTCGTTCCTGATATGACGGGCAATGCCCGCGGTAAATTCATTCCCGCGCATCAATTTTTGAGTCGCGCAGATCTCAAACTGCCCGAATCGATTATGATTCAGACGGTCACGGGCGAGTACACCGACGAGCACTGGGATTTTGTAGAGCCCACCGACACCGACATGTTATTGGTCCCGGACCCTGACTCGTTGAGGAAAGTACCTTGGGCGAGAGAGCCAACGGCGCAGATCATTGCTGACTGTTATAAAGCAACGGGTGAACCACACCCGCTCGCCTCTCGCAATGTTCTAAAGCATATTCTTCGACTTTACGAAGAGGCTGGATTGCGCGCTCAAGTCGCACCCGAGGTCGAGTTCTTCTTAGTTCACAAAAATACCGACCCAGACTACGAGCTTATGCCCCCCAAAGGGCGGTCAGGGCGCCGAGAAGTCGCGCGAATGTCCTTTAGCATCGACGCCGTTGCAGAGTTTGAAGACTTTGTCGAGGACATGTACGACTTTGCGAACGCACAGGCGCTGGACGTTGATACCCTCATCCATGAAAACGGTGCCGCGCAGCTTGAAATTAACTTTAATCATGGCGACCCCTTGGACATGGCAGACCAGGTCTTTGTCTTTAAGCGAACCGTCCGTGAGACGGCGCAGCGCCATAATATGTATGCCACCTTTATGGCCAAGCCCATGCAAAAAGAGCCGGGTTCGGCGCTTCATATCCACCAAAGTATCTTATCGCTTGAAACGGGAAAGAATATTTTCAATGGCCCGGACGATGAGCCCACCGCTGAACTCATGCACTACATCGCCGGACTGCAACGTTATACGCCGGACTTGATTAGTTTTTATGCGCCAAACGTGAACTCTTATCGTCGTCTCGCTCCGGATATCTCAGCACCCATTAACCTGAGTTGGGGCTACGACAATCGCACAACGGCGTTTCGCGTGCCCGACAGTACGCCTGATAATCGACGCGTCGAAAATCGATTTCCCGGTGCTGATGCAAACCCTTATCTTGCAATCGCTGCCTCGCTGGCAAGTGGGTTGCTCGGCTTGGAGCACAAGCTTCAGCCCACAGCGCCACATCAGGGGACCGCTAATGACGACAATATCGAAGTCGCACGGTCGCTCGAGGAGGCGGTTAGGCGCCTTAATGGAAATGATGACTTGTCACGCGTGATAGGGGATTTGTTTTTACAAGCCTACGCCGCAGTGAAGCTAGACGAGTTCGAGGAGTTTAACCGGGTGATTAGCTCCTGGGAGCGCGAACACCTTCTACTTCAAGTGTAGTCACAACGGTTCAGTGTATTGCAATGGCATTAGGTAATTTTTTAAGAAATCAGAACGTGTTTCAGCCCGTTAAATATCTGGTGTACACGGCATTATTGGTGAATGTCTTTCTGTTCATGGCAGAAGAAATGATGTCTTCTGCCGCACTGAATACATCGGTTACGTCAATCGCCAGCTTCTTTCAGATTTTTTCAGCAACCATTGATACCGGTGCTTGGTTAGTCCTGTTGATTTTCTTCGAGCTTGAGACTTACGTCCTGTCCGACCACCTGCTGCGAAGCTTCGTGGGCTGGTTTATTCGTGGTACTAAATTTCTTTGTCTTGCTGCAATTACGGTGGCTTGGTGGGGCTACATCGCAGAGCTTAGTGGACTTATGGCGAGCCAACCGATGAGTTCTGGTCTGTGTGAAACTCTCGATGCGAGTTGGTCCGTGCTTATCAATTTAGACCAATTTGAGCCTTTCTCAGCCAGTGCTTGTGGTGCCGACGAGTGGCTCGTACTGACCGATTACGAACGCGTCATTGCGAGTCCCGCGTTTTTACAAAGTGCGGTGTGGCTGGCGGCCCTCGATGTGATCAATGCGTCCGCGTGGATTCTGGTGGTGATTGTGCTTGAGATTGAAGTGCGAGTATTGCTCTCACGTCAGCACACTCTGCGATTGCTCAGCGAGTCGGTCCAACGAGTGAAGACCCCGCTCTATCTCATTTTGTTTTTGGCCGCCGTTTACTGGGGATTTGAGGGCAGCTTTCTCGACTTTTGGGATGCGATTCTGTGGTTGTTCGCATTTTTTGTGATTGAGGGCAATATGAGTACATGGCGTGATGAAACGGGCCAATCGCAGGAAGCAGGAACATAGGCTCTTTGTGGTGTTGGCTTGGGGTTGTTATTTCAGCATTGTCGTTGTTTTTTTGTTTTTAAGATAAGCTCTTGGACTGCGCGAGTGATCAGACTCAGGCGCCTGCTTAGAGATACTCTCGCCCACGCGCATCGTCCTGATGCTTTTTCGAAGTCCTTTCGAGTGGGCGAGAGTTCAATGATAGTTGCAAGCGCTGTGCCAATTTTATGTGGACGCTAAGCATTGAGGATGTCGAGGCGGTTGCCGCACTCGGACGTGTCCACAGTCCAAATCTATGTGTCCAAGGCTTGACTGACGTGTCCGGCGATGACTTCCGCCGCGTCTGAGTCCACATTGACGGTCGCATGGGCGTAACGCTCATAGAGCGGAACGCGTTCGTTGAAGACGTCTTCCAGCGTGTGATTGCCTGGCGATGCAATGCCCCTGTCCGGCGCAAGCGAAATGCGATACGCCACCGTTTCGAGTGTGGCGCGGAGATACACGACGGTCGATGACTGAGTAAGGCGCCTCATGATCGCGTCGCTGTAGACGACCGATCCACCGGTTGAAATGACTGAGGCACCTATATTCATGTCCAAAAGTACTTGCTCTTCAATGGTTCGAAGTGCCGTGTGGCCTTTTTGCGCAATGATTTCGGCAAGCGTTGCGCCAGCTTGTTCTTGTATCAGTAAGTCTGTGTCAACGAACGCAAGCCCTAAACGCTTAGCAAGCAAGACACCGACGGTGCTTTTGCCGCTCCCCGGCATGCCAATTAAACTGATGACACGCGCTGGGTGACTCCTCATATCAATGTCCTTCATACTAAGTGCCTCCGAGCGCCGCAGTATGTGTGTGTGCCGTGTGTTTGACCATCTCGTAAGTCTGCTCTTAAACAGGAGGCCGCTTTGCCACTCGAAACACCACTGACCGTGATGCACTTGAGCCTAGGTGCAAAAATGGTTCCGTTTGCAGGTTACACCATGCCGATTAGCTATCCGCCCGGCATTATTGCAGAACATCATCATACGCGTGCACAAGCCGGTTTATTTGATGTCTCGCACATGGGGCAGGTCACTGTGTCTGGCCAAGACGTTGCCGAACAGCTAGAGCGCTTGATGCCTGCTAACTTTTTGAGCTTATTGCCAGGATGCAGCACGTATGCCTTGTTAACCAACGAAAAGGGCGGAGTGCGAGACGACCTTATCGCCACTAATCTTGACGGCGATCGATTTTTTCTGGTGATCAATGCGGGCAATAAGCACGCTGACGTTGCTTACTTGAAAGCCAGTCTCCCCGATTTGACCTTTGAAATGCATGAGGCGCGGGCGCTAATGGCTTTACAAGGCCCCTTAGCGAGGCGTGTGATGCAGCGGCTCTCCGATGTTTCGTCGACACTGACTTTTATGACAGGGGCTGCGGACTGTGTTGCAGGTATCGAGGCGTGGGTCACTTGTTCGGGTTACACAGGTGAGGACGGATTTGAAATATCGGTTTCAGCGGCGGATGCTGCGGCACTCATGACGGCGCTACTTGCAGAGCCTGAGGTCGAGGCTGTCGGTTTGGGTGCGCGCGATTCACTGCGCCTCGAAGCGGGCTTATGCCTTCACGGTCACGAGCTGTCACCCACGATTACCCCAATTGAGGCCGGTTTGCGGTGGGCTGTATCACCTGTTCGCCGAGCCGGTGGGGTGCGGGCCGGTGGATACCCAGGCAGCGACGTTATTGACCATCAGCTGGCAGAGGGCGTCACGCAAAAGCGAGTGGGTCTAAAGGTAGAGGGCCGCCGACCCGTGCGCGCCGAGGAGTCACTTTTAAATAGCGAAGGTCGTTGTATCGGCCGCACATGCTCGGACGCTTTCGGCGCAAGCGCCGGTGGTCCTCTGGCAATGGGCTATGTCGAAGCTGAATACGCCAATGTCGGGACATCATTGCATGTGGAGGTGCGCGGTAAGCGCGTTGACTTGACGGTGGTCTCCTTGCCGATGGTGGCGCAGCGTTACTTTAGAGGATAGCGGGACCATTGAGGTTTTCTATCGATTTGAGTCAATGTGCCCAGTCGCGGTCAGCGCGAAATTGCGTTGAGAGGTAATCCATTTGGTCGGAAAGTACCCGATCCTTTGCCAGGTAATGCCACTCATAGGGATTGGGTTTGAAGGGTATAGCCAGCAGCGGCATGCCCGCCTGATCAGGTGTTAAGCAGTCTTTAAGCCAATTGCAGCGTTTGCAGGCGGCGACAACGTTTTCCCATTTATCCTCGCCGCCTCTCGATGTGGGTATGACGTGATCGCGTGTGAGCTCCCCGCGAGCCTTTTGGCTCCCGCAATAAAGACATCGGTGGTCGTCTCGTCTAAACAAAGTCCGATTGCAGAGCGGGGGAGTAAAGTGGTCAAAGACTCGACCGTGCAGTGCGACAATCGGTTGAAGGGTGATTTTTGAGCGCACGCCAGTCCGTCGTTGAACGCCGCCAAACACTGGGGGGAGCGGGTCCCCGACGCCGTAAATGACATCGCCTCGAGCGTAGGCAGAGATCGCTTCCTGTAGGCTAAGCCAGCCTCGTGGACGCCCTGCCACATCCAGTTTTAGGATTGCTTGCATGGCCATCGCTCCCGCGTTTGGCTAAAGCTAACCCGTTGGTTCGCGCAACACAACGAAACAAATCGGTTTGAGTCCCTCTCATCGCAAATTCGGTGGTGGCCGTCGCCGATCTCATTTTATTTATTGAAGACGCCCCCTAATAATGATGTACTGGACGTTGCGCGATAAATTATAAGAACGCGTGACTTTTTAAAGACCAACAACAATAAGGAGTGGTAATGAAGCGAATAATTCCTAATGGATTTGGCGGCACAGTCCTGCCATTTGCACTGAGCGTGTTGACGGCGAATCTTTTGCTTGCCAACACAGCCCTGGCACAGGATGACAACAATAACCTCGAAGAGGTCGTGATTACGGGTTCTTATATTAAGGGCTCTGGAACAGATGAGGCTTCTCCGGTCGAGGTTCTAGACAGCGATTACATTCAGAAGCAGGGTGCCTTGACCATTGGTGAATTGACTCAGAAGTTATCAGTCAGCACCGGTGCTGAAAACAACCCGGATAGCTTTACATCGGGTGCGACCCAGGGAACCTCCAACGTAAACCTCCGCGGCTTGGGTCTTACCTCGACCTTGGTGCTGGTCAATGGCAAACGTCAAACCATTGCGGCAGGTGTTGCAAATGATGGCTCCGTTTTTGTCGATACAGCATCGATTCCAATGGCGGCACTTGAGCGTGTTGAAATACTCAAGGAAGGTGCAACGGCGACCTACGGATCTGACGCGGTTGCGGGTGTTGTGAACTTTATTCTTCGTGACGACTTTGAAGGCATTGAAATTTCTGCCGGTCATCAGTCAACCGAGAAAAGCTCTCAAACGACCTCTGACGTGAGTGTTCTGGCCGGTTTCGCCATGGGCGAGAAAACGAATGTCATCGTCGCAGGTAGTTTTTTACAGCAAGATCCACTGAGCTCGGCGGATCGGCCTTACACCACGATTAATGCTGTGAGTTCATTGGGCCGAAGTTTTTTGAACCTAGGTGGCTTGGCTCCGGGTCTTCCGGTGTTCATTGATGGCACGGGCGCTTATGAGGGTACCTACGGCCCTGGCGAAACCATTCCTGATGCTAATTGCGAAGCTAACGGTGGAATTTTATCTGGCGGATTCGTTCCAAGTTTAGGCGGTCAAAAGTGTGGATTCCTGTACGGGCCTCGTTTTAATTTGGTGAACGAAGAAGAGCGCACCAACGTCTACACGGCGATCACACATGAAATGGACAACGGCGTTACTGTCCGCGGTGAGCTGGGCTTTGCGAAAAACGAGGTGCTGGATAATCCGCAGTCGCCCTCTTACCCCGCCCTTAACTTCCCAACCATTGCACCCGGACAAGCCGGCAGCCCATTCAATGGCTTTGTTCGCTGGTACGGTCGTCCGTTGGGAGCCGAGGCACCCTCTCCGCTGGCACCGCGTAATTCTGAAACGCTCAGAGCATCCCTCGACCTTTCGGGTTCTTTGGATGACGGCGCGTGGGACTGGAATGCATCACTGACCTACTCTGAGAACGATCGAGAAGGCTATCAGCCTGACACTATTGCATCTCGTTTGACGGCGGCGCTTGCAGGTCAAGGTGGTGAAAGTGGCACAGAGACGTTCAATATTTTTGATCCAAGCCAAAACTCTGCCAACCTCATCGATTACATCAGTACCAATACGTACACCAACATCGTGACTGATTTGACCGTTGCGGACTTGGTTGTTGCGGGACCCTGGTTTGATTGGAATGGTCGTACGGTGAACCTTGCTTACGGCGGGCAATTCCGTAACGAGGGTTACGAAGTGTCGCGAGACGATATTTCCACACAGACCCTTGATCCATTGACGGGTGAGCTGACAACTGCTGATCTGATTTTCTTGGGCGGTGGTATCGAAGGTAGTTTTCAACGGGACTCATACGCCGCATTTGCCGAGGCGTCAGTGGCGCTGACGGACTCGCTGGAAATGAATGTTGCGGCCCGTTACGAGTCGCTTGAGACCGACAGCAGTCTGGATCCGAAGATTGCGCTGCGTTGGCAGGCCACCGATAACGTGGTTGTACGTGCGTCCATGTCGACAGCATTCCGTGAAGCGTCACTCGTTCAGCAATACAACCAGTCAACGTCGTTGCAGGGTCTCGTTGATGTGGGCGCAACGAGCGCGCTGTTTGTTCGTGTGCTTGCTGAAGGTAGTAAAGACCTAAAGCCTGAGACGTCAACGAACACCAACTTGGGTGTGGTCTGGAGTCCGAGCGATAACTTTGACTTCCGTGTCGATTACTGGAAGTTTGACTACGAGGACGTCATTACCGTACAAAACGCGCAAGGCCTGCTGAGCGCCGATCCTAACGGTCCGAATGTTTCACGGGTCAATGGTGTTTTGAACGGTATGAAGGTCGCTTACTTCAATGCGGCATCGGTTGAGACAGACGGCTTCGACGTGGCAGCTGATTGGAACCTACCCGCCGGTGACATGGGTGACTTTGGACTTCAGCTCTCGCTGAGTCGCTTCTTGAGTTACGAGATCCCAGACGGTTCAGGCGGTTTGCAGGATGTTGTGGGTTCGTTTAACCACAATAACTTTGTGCGGTCCCTGCCTGAAACGAAGTGGAACCTGACAGCGGATTGGGAGCGTGGTAATCACAGTGCCTCAATGGTCGTTTACACCGTTGATTCGTATGAGACCAGCCGTGCAGTTCCAGCATCAGCGGCGGCACAAGGGTTTGACTCGGGTATTGATCAGTGGAGCACCATCGATCTCGCTTATAACTTCAATTTCAACCTCGGCGATAGCCAAGCTGTTTTCACTCTCGGCGGCAAAAACGTCACTGATGAAAAAGCGCCAAGAGCGTATGATGCCGCGAACTTCAGCTACGATCCTAAGCAGCACGATCCGCGTGGTCGTATGTTCTTCGCTCGTGTGAAACTTGCTCTATAACGTTATCTTGTATGATAAAAGCCGCCTTCGGGCGGCTTTTTTTTGGGTTAGGGAAATGATATGGCAGGCGATTTTGGTTCAGACAATACATCCGGGATTCACCCGAATATTATTCAAGCGCTATCGCAGGTGGCCTCAGGGCACTCGCCGGCGTACGGTACTGATGCACTGACTCGTCGTGTCGAGGACAGACTCCGAGCCGTTTTTGAATGCGAGCTCACCGTACTGCTTGTCAGCACCGGAACGGCCGCCAATTGCATTGGGTTGGCGACATTGTGCTCACAGTTTGGAGGTATTTATTCGCACAGCGAGGCCCATATCATTAACGATGAGTCTACGGCGCCCGAACTATTCACAGGCGGTGCGCGCCAGTTCAGCGTGGGTGGTGATTTCGCCAAACCGTGTCTTGAGGCGCTCGAGGCTAAAATAGCAGTATCGGGCGCGCGCGGGGTGCACTCTGTTAAGCCATCGGTCATTGCGCTGTCCAACCTTTCCGAGCTGGGTGCCTGTCTCTCGAGTGATGAAGTTTCGGCTTACTCGGCGCTTGCGCGCGCAAACGGTATGAAGCTCTTTATGGACGGCGCTCGATTTGCCAATGCGGTGGCCTCAGGGGCGGAGAGTCCGGCAGCCTTGACGTGGCGTGCCGGTGTGGATGCGTTGAGTTTTGGCGCCACGAAAAACGGCGCGATGGCCGCAGAGGCACTTATTTTCTTTCATCCTGACGATGCAGCATTAGCGGAGTTCCACCGAAAACGCAGTGGTCACTTATGGTCTAAACATCGCTATTTGGCGGCGCAGTTCGATGCTTACTTGCAGGACGATCTCTGGCTTAGGCTCGCATCGAAGTCCAACGACAAAATGGCCCAAGTTAAGGATGTTATTGACGCGACCGATTTCATTTCAGTTGTGGCGGGCGGCGACGCTAACGAGCTGTTTGTGACCATGAAGCCCGACGTTGCGGCGTTCCTCTATGAAAAAGGCCACACGTTTTTTTCTTGGCCGTCGCTACCCAACGCCTATCGACTCGTGACGTCGTTTACGACCGAGCAGCAAGAGATCGATGCATTGCGCAATGACCTTAGCGGCTTTAAGGGGTGATCTGCGATTCAGTGCGCAATCCATTGTGCACTGACGACTTCTCTTTCGCCGTCCAAGATTCGTCCTCTGAAGGTCGCACCCTTTTCAATGGGGCCAACGCCTGCGGGGGTCCCGGTCATAATGATGTCTCCATCTTCGAGTGGCAAAAATGTCTGCACCTCTTTGAGGATGACCGAGGGCGGGTACAGCATGTGTTGAGTACCACCGTGTTGACGCAACGCTCCGTCAATCGAGAGTTCCAGCACGATATTCTCAAGCGACACAGGCGCGACAACAAACGGGCTGAATAATGCGGCACCCTCAAAGGCTTTTGAGCGCTCCCAGGGAAGGCCTGCCGCTTTAAGGGCAGCTTGTGTGGCGCGCTTCGTTAGATCAAGCCCAAAGCCGATGCCGGCCACGCGATTGTGCTCAATCAGCAAACAGATCTCTCCTTCGAAGTGCACGGGTTCGCCACGGTAGGACACGAGCTCATCAGTAATCGACGCGTTCGGCTTCATAAACAGAGTCATCAGATCAGAGGGGACGCTGTTCATTTCCTCGATGTGGGCTACATAATTTTTACCAACACACAGTATTTTGCTGGGGCGTACTGACCTGCCGTTGAAAACGATCGTGCGCATGGAAAAGTCCTCTTTCTTTCGACGCGAATCAAGTGGTGAGCTCAATCTCGATGTCTCGCCTGCGATATCTCGAAAAGATGCAGCGACAAACACCCGGGCAGTGTATAAATTTTTTCGTTCGGAGTCGCCAAGGCGATGGCTTCGAAGTACTCTACTGCCACATTAACAATACCTGGTTCTTTACTATGCGCGTTTTTCTCCTTGTCGTATCACTTGTGTTATCAGGTAACGCCCTTTCTCAGGAAAAACCGAACATGCTTGTTATCTGGGGCGACGATATTGGTTTTTGGAACCTTTCCACAAACAACATGGGAATGATGGGGTATGAGACGCCTAATATTGACCGCATCGCGGCAGAGGGCGCGAAGTTCACGGACTACTATGGGCAGCAAAGCTGCACCGCTGGACGCTCAGCGTTTATTCTCGGTCAATCACCCATTCGAACAGGCTTAACCAAAGTAGGCTCGCCGGGTGCTGACTTAGGTATTCGGCCCGAGGACGTGACACTTGCGTCGCTTCTCAAGGACGAGGGCTATGTCACTGGGCAGTTTGGTAAAAACCATTTGGGTG